>FTCX01000325.1_pt1 | contig 19381 bp, 15 predicted proteins | sample 1639831 | NCBI WGS metagenome assembly FTCX01 (sample SAMEA3914869, study PRJEB12502) | metagenome | biome: forest; material: soil | place: USA | collected 2012-03-12 | depth 0.1 m
ATCGTTTGGCGTGCCTGCGCTTCCGCTCGCTGCGTGCGAATTGCCGCCGGCCGCGCCGTTGTGGCTGCCACCGGTTTCTGCGGACGCAGAGTCGTCACGAGTGCTGCCGCAACCTGCGGCGAGCAAAGCGCTCACGAGCAACACGACTGAGCGACCTTCTTGAGACAAACGACGCGGTGACATGCCCATAGTTGCGCAGTGACAGGCTCATCGGCAGTCCATCACGCAATCGCATGAGCTAGAGCTCGATTAATTGCCTTTTAGGGACCTACCCAGCTGATTGCGGCGTCCGCCATATTCGTGTCTACGGCGTAATTGTTGAGCCAGATTGTTTCGACGGGCCCACTCGCGGTCTTCGTCGTGTACACGCTACTCGCACTATCGAAGTCGAATACACCGGACGCGAGCGACGACCCCGTAACGACGATGCTATCGACGAGGATGACGCTGGGGCTCGCGTACGGACTCCCTCCAGCGCCATCGACCTGAATGCCGATGCGCTCGATGCCAGTGGCATCGGGAGTACCAGTCGAATCCTTCACGTTCCAGACAATGCTTTGCATCGCGGGGCCGAGCATGCCGAGCCGAATCGGATTGCTGAAGCGCCAGCCAAAATCCGGCGAGCCTTGCTGCACGTACATCGAGATCGTTCCGCCGGCTCCCGCTTCGAGCGCAAGACGCAGAGTGACGGTCGCACTCGTCAGATCCGTCGCCGCGGGAAGCAGGATCGCGAAGTGAACATGATCGGTCGTCGCGGCGAGTGGGACGGACAACCTCGCGCAGCCACTGCAATGCTCGACGACGCCACCGCCGCCCAATCCTCCAGCCCCTGAGTCATTGCTGGATTCGGAGCCGCTCGCGCCACCCACGCCCAAGGCACCTCCCGCAGCAGTTCCGCCCGTCGACGAGCCACCGATCGTGCTCCCGCCGTCGGCGTCGCCGCTGGCTCCCGCGCTGTCAGCACTCGCGCCGCTCGAGCCTGCGGTAATCGCTGGAGCGTCTCCGCCTTGATCCCCTGCGCCGCCTGCTTCGAACGCTCCTGCCGCCCCTGCCGATCCGCTCACTCGAATGCCTTCGTGCTCGAGCAAGCTCGAGTCATAGACGTTGCACGCTGCCAGCAAGACACCGGCAAGCGCCCCCCTGCGAACTGGGTTCAATAATTGCCGCGAAGACCGAGCCCTCGAATTGGTCGTCAACTTAATCCACCTAAGATGACTCGACCTCGATTCATAGACAAGGGATCTTACTTTAAATTCAACTCAGCATTTGAGAATCGATGCTTGCCAACGAACGAGCAAAACAAAAGAACGCCACACACCGCCGGCCGCGGCGCGCAACGCTCGAGAATCATGAAAACGATGTCGCTTAGGCCAAACGTGGACTGCTTTCGCTCTTCCAGAGAATCATGAATTGCAATGAACGGAGTCGACTACGACTGCGCTCGCGCCCAACCGACTACGAAGAATCGCACTCGCCAGCTCCGCGCGCCCCTTTCGCAATCGCGAATAGACCGTGAAAAGCGGAATCGACAGCGCACGCGCCACCTCTGCGACGGGAACCTGTTCGAGCTCGTGCATCGTGAGCACGGCGCGGCGTTCCGACGGCACCGTCGCGAGCGCGGCGTGCAGGTGAGCGGAGCGCTGAGCAAAGTCGAAGGCCTCATCCGGCCGCGGCCGTTCGTCGCGCACCTCGAGAATTCCGAAGGCGAGCTCGCGCCGTCGCTTGCGCCGCAGCGCCGCTGAAACGCGCACCGCAATGGCGAACAGATAGGGCCTGAGCGGTTGGCTGAGATCGAGCTCGGCCCAGCGGCTGTTCAGCACGAGGAATACCTCTTGGGTGAGATCTTCGACATCCGCAGGCGCGGCACCAAGACGACGCAGCGATCGGCGCACGTAGTCCCGTTCCGCCGTAAAAGTCGCAATACGCAGCTGAAAAGGCGCGACAACCGCATGCGTCAGCATCGAAGTGTTTGCTCCCACTAGCCTCGCCTCCATCGATCGACGATGGGCATCACACTTGGCAGTGCCAAAGGCAGACGCCTTCCGTCACCGAATCGTGCCGGATCTTGTGTGGGCGAAACGCGCGTCTTTTCAGTTCGTCGCGCTGATCTTCAACATCACGACGCCATGACTCGGCACGCTCGCCGAGTAAGACCCGTTGAACGAGCCGAGATCGGTATGACTCCACAGGTCGCGCACGTTCGCGGCACCGCTGAGGCCGAGCGCGCTCCACTGCACGGCGATCGTCGCATTCCCGGAGTCATTGCGGTTGAAGAGCGCGACCGCGCGCGCGCTCGTGCCCACGAGTTTTTTGGACCAAACCTGCAGGTTCGTGCCCGGCGTTGCGACCAATTGGCCCTGCGCGCCGAGCGGGTCTTGATCGACCGCGATCACGTCGGTATTCGTGAGGGTCGTCGTGGTTGCGGCCGTCATCTTGCGGAGATCGTTGCCGGCGATGAGCGGCGCGGCGAGCATTGCCCACATGCTGAAGTGCGCGCGCCCTTCGATGTCAGTAAGACCGTTGCCAACTTCCATCATGTCCGGATCGTTCCAGTGCCCAGGACCAGCGAAGGAGTACAGCTTTGCGTCTTGGTCGATGAGGCTCGTCACTGACGACCAATTCGGTCCAATGTCGAACCCGATGCGCCACATGTTGGCGATCGTCGGCAAATTGATCGAGCACGTATTGGGAGGACAGCCCGTGCCATCACCCGGATTGATGCTGTAGAAAATCGGACGATTGGTCGCGCGCAGCGCATCGCGCATCACGGCAAAACCACTCAAGTTACCCTGGCATTTGTCGTATTTGAGGTAATCGATGCCCCAAGACGCAAACGTTTGCGCATCGGTCGTTTCATGCCCGACGCTGCCGACCGCCACCGCAGGATCGACACCGCCATAGAGCCCGACGCACGTGCGTGTATTGGGCGTCTCGTAGATGCCGATCTTCAGTCCTTTGCCGTGAATGTAGTCGGCGAGCGCCGGGATGCCATCGGGGAACTTCGTCGTGTTCCAGCGCAACTTGCCGCTCGCGTCTCGCCCATCCATCCAGCAGTCGTCGAGGTTCACGTATTCGTACCCGGCGGCTTGCATGCCGCTCGACACGATCGTGTCCGCCATCTGCTTGATCAAGCTCTCACTGAGGTTGCACTGAAACGTGTTCCACGAGTTCCAGCCCATCGGCGGCGTCGCGCCGAGCACGCCGCTTCCGCTCGTGCCGCCGGTACTTGCGCCACCGCTTCCTCCACTCGATGCCGGGCCCGTACCGCCTAGCCCGCCGCGATTGCCGTCACCCGCGCCGCCAGCGCTCGCGCCGCCGATGCCGCCGCCGGAGCCACCGCTGGCCGCATTCGAGCCAGCGCCACCGAGCGTCGAACCGGCATTGCCCGCGAAGCCCGATGATGCGCCCGCGCTATTCAGAGATCCTCCCGCGCTCGAGTGGGCTCCTGCGGTCCCGCCGTTCGCCGAGATCCCACCGAGACCGCCAGTGCCACCTGCGACATGCTGACCTGAGCTGCCGGCGGCACTGATGCCCGAGTCGTCGAAGCTGCTCGATGAGCACGCGACTGCGGCAACCGCGGACGCGAGCGCGACTGTCGCGCCCGCGTGCCGAGCAAGAAATAGACTGCGGCTGCGCCGGCGGGAATGTGTCGCGCAAAAAAGACTTCTCACACCGTGTCAGTGGCGTTGAGGTGCGCGTTCCGTCTTCGAATCGAGAACGAACGCGATGCTGCCGGGTCGTACTCCGTCGGGCCCAGCCGTTCCCTTGCAAAGACGGCCTGCAGTTGATCACCGCTGACGTTGTGCGCGGATTTTTCTGACGGAACGCGCTCGAGCACGTCACTGCGTCCAGTGGAAGGGATGGCGTGGTATCCGCACAACGCAGCTCGTGTCGCGAGCGAGTCAGATGCTCCGAATGCATCCGACGGCGACGCGGAGCTGCCGCCTTTTCACGTCATTTATCGACAGTATTTTCGCTTCATCTGGGTGACTGCGCGCAACCTGGGGGTCGGTCCCGAAGCTGTCGACGACGTCGTCCAGGAGATATTCGTCGTCGTTCACAAGCGACTCGGCACGTTGAGAAATCCGGAAGCGCTCCGAGACTGGATCTACGGAATCGTGCGCCGCGCCGCGAGCAGCCACCGGCGCGCGCAAGGCGTTCGCAAGCGCGAGAACACGACGTACGACGTCGGCAGCGAGGGCGAAACGGACTCGCCCGAGCCGACTCCTTTCGAGCGGGTCGAACGCAACGCCGATCTTCAGCTGTTGGCGCTGCTCCTCGCTCAGCTCGAGGAACCGAAGCGAGAAGTCTTCGCGCTCGTCGAGCTCGACGAGCTGACGGTCCCAGAAGCAGCCGACGTACTGCAGATCCCGCTCAACACGGCTTACTCGCGTCTGCGCAGCGCTCGCCAAGCGTTCGAGGCGGCGCTCGCACGACACGAGGCGCGGAACAGAGGGAAATGACCATCATGCCGGTGCTCTCACCACAAGCCCGCGACTTGATCAGCATCTGTCGCAGCGCGCTGCATCCGACCGATGAGGATCGCGTGCGGGTCGCAGGATGCCTGCAAGCGATTCTCGGAGAGGCGGCTTTGCCCGCTGACGTCGTTGCTCCCGCCGCGAACGCGTTGGGCTGGAAAATCGTGCTGCTCGGCGCGATCGGCGTCGGAGTCGTGAGCGGACTTTTCGCTTCCGCAGTCCAATCACGTGCGCGGCAAGCCCCGAACGCTGCACGAGCGAACAACACGCCGACCTTCACGACGGCCGCCAGCGGCTCGAATCAAAGCGAGCTCCCGCCAGCATCAATGGCTGCGCCGGCTCCGATCGCATCGAGCAATACCGCGCAAAGTGCAGGTCCTCGTCTGCGGCCGGATCCGCTTACGCAAGAAATCGCGCTACTCACGCGCGCGACCGGTGCTTTGAACGCGGGGCGCGTCCGAGAAGCGCTCTCGATCCTTGCCGAGCACGAGCGTCGCTTTCCCGAAGGCGTGCTCAGCATCGAGCGCCTCGGCGCAAAAGCGAAAGCGCTGTGCGCGCTCGGCCGCGCGGGCGAAGCACGAGCCGAGCTGTCGCAACTTCCCGCCGGCTCGTTGGCTTCTTTAAGGCTTGGCGAGTGTCGCCCAATTGTTGGGCATCGCTGAGCCGTTCGCGACGCCGGTCATCATGTTGCTGACGATGCTCGGAAAGGGCTGCGCGCCGCTGCTTCGATCGAAAAGACTGAAGGAGCTGTTGCCCGATCCGCCGTTGTCCCACCAGATGGGGACCAAGCCGCCGGTCGTCGTATCTTGGGCGTAGGCGAGCGCGTGAGCGGCTCGATTCGCCGTTGCTTGCGCGCCCATGGATCCCCATTCACCAATGAAGATCACCTGCGTCGGCAACCACACGCGGATCTGCTGCGCGATCGAGCTTTGCATGCTCGTGTAGTCCGAGGCGCTGCCCCAAGCGTACGGCGTCGTGCTCAAACCGAAGTTCGTTGGATAATATGTGTGAAGTGAGATCACCAGATTGGGATCACTGATGATGCTCGCCTTTTGCATCGCCTGAATGCCGGATTGAATGGGACTCGCTCCCACCGGTTGAATCATGACGGTGCGCGCAGCGTTGGCGCCGCCGGTGCCGCGAATCGCGTGCACGCACGCCTCGAGATACAGATTGAGATCCGTCTGCGCCTGCGTCGTGTTCCCGCCGCCCGCTTCATTCGGCTCATTGAAGCACTCGAACATCAAATGGCTGTCGAATGATTTGAATGCCGTGGCGATCTGAGTCCACACCGCGCTGACTTCGGTCGCGACGTTCATCGCGTCCGCGGTCGACTGCGGAAAACTGATCCAACCTCCGTTGCCGTCCGCTTCGTGATGCGTATTGACGAACACGTACATGCCCGCGTCGACCGCCCATTGCGCGGTCTGCATCACCTTGTTCATCCATGCGGGGTCGATGGTGTACGCCGGCGCCGGTCCGATGTGGCTGGTCCACGTGACAGGGAGCCGCAATGTTTTGAAGCCCGCCGCGTGCACGGCGTTGATGAACGCCTGAGTCGGCTCTGGGTTTCCCCAGCTCGTCTCGTTGGGCGAACCATCGAATGAATTGCCGAGGTTCCAACCGGGAGCCATCAGTTTGACCGCCTGCTGCGGAGTGATCGGCGCGGTCATCCCGCTCGAGCCGCTCGAGCCGCCCGAGCCGCTCGCGCCTGCAGGGCTTCCACCGCCCAATCCCGCCGCACCGCCAGTGGCTGCGCCCGCGCCGCCGGCGGAGTTACCGCCCGCCGACGCACCGCCCGGCCCGACGTGATTCGCTGATCCAGACGCGCCCGCCGCCGAATTGGTGCCGCCGGCGCCGCCGAACGCAGCCGATCCGCCGGTAGCTCCCGCGTGCTGCCCCGCAGCGCCCGCAGCCGGGGAGCCCCCGCTGCCTGCGTGCGCAGATGCTCCAGCGGTCTCCACAGCGGGCGAAGAGTCGCTGGCTTGCGAGGAGCACGCCGCGTTCAGAGCAACCGCGGCCAAAATCAATGCGGGACCGACGCGAGACGCGAGGCGAGTGAGTGGCATGTTCATCCTCAAGGGTGCGCCGAAGGGTCACCGTGCATCGAAAGCCGAAAAAAGCGCTCGCGCGCGTTCAGCGAACGAGCTCGTCAGCCGGGATTGCCGTTGCCGCACGCTTGCTGCGCGCGAACGGCCGCGGGCGACCGAGGCGTCAAGTGTGCGAGCTCAGCACGGCCTTCACTTTGGCGACCGAGCGAACACAGCGCCTGCGCTTTCGCGGCGCGCCGTTCTTCACTGAGCACGCCCTTCGGGAATTTGCGTTGGTGTTCGTTGAGCAGAGCCAGCGCGTCCGCTGCTCGTCCCGCGCGCAGTGCGCTCGTGGCGCGCGACAACAACGCCACTTCTTGCCCGAGTCGATCCGTCTTCGACGAGGACATGGCCGGCAGTGCGGACGACAACGGCGGAGGCGCGACGGCTGACGCGACGGGCAGTGCGTCCGCTGAATCCGCGATCGTACTCGGCGCGCTCGCGGCGATTTCACTCGCTGACGCAGCCGTCGGCGCCGGCGGCGCGGTGCGAGGCGCGCTCGAGCGGAACATGAAAAACAATCCTCCGCCGACCAAACAAAGCCCGATTGCCAACCCGAGCACACTCTTCGAGCCGAGCGCGGTCGTGATCGGATGGGCGCTTTTTTCGAGCGGTGGCGGCGAACTCGGCGGCAGCGCCGTAGCGCCGAGCTGCGCACGCAAGGCCCCGGCGACACGGTCGCGATCTCCAGGCGAAGGGCGATACCCTGCGCGACCCGCAGCCACGAGCGAGCGAGCTTTCGAGCTGAGCTCGTCCATCAACGCGCGCCTCTCTTGGTCCGTGCCTCGTGACGCGCGAGCGCTGCCTCGAACGCCTCTCGCGCCATGCGCAGCCGCGAGTACGCCGTGTTGAGCGGGATCTCCAGAGCGTCCGCGACTTCCGGCACCGTCAACTCTTCCAGCTCGACGAGCGAAAACACTTCACGCTTCGGCTCATCGAGCTCGGCGAGCAAGCTTTGGAGGAGCTCGAGATCGGCGTTCTGTTCCGTTTGCTCGAGCGGCGTCGGTGCGTAAGACACAGTTTCCTCTTCGACTGCCGTCGTCAGCCCAATCGATCGACGAGTGCGCCTGGTGCGATGGTACGTGGACACCGTGCGCCGGACGACTCCGTAGATCCAACTTCGAAGCGCCTCGGGCTTCTCCAGCGTCTCGACGCGCGCGTGGATCACGATGAAAATTTCCTGAACCACATCATCGATCGCTGCCGGCTCCACGCCGAGCCGGCGCGCAGAGGACCAGACGAAGTTGAAGTACTGCGCGTAAATCTTGGGAAACGGCGGCAAAGAACAAAAAACCGAAGAACTATCCGGAGCTTGCGGCTCCGAGGCGGAGAGCACGATCGCGGCTGAGTCTCGAAGTGCCATCCTTCCTTCGAGCAGTGACAAGGCGCTTTCGGATCCGTCACCAAATAAATTGAGGGCCCGCGGAGAGCGCTGCTGCGACCGGCGCTGGCTGCCACGGACCGGGCGTCACCGCCTCGTAGCCTGAAGTCGGCGCGATCAGCAGCTTCGGTCGCGCCGTCTCGACGCGCGCATCGGCGGTTGCCACGAGCGCGAGCCAACTCTCGAGGCGGAAACGAAATTCGAGACCGAGTCCCGGAGCGAGCCAAGTAGTGCTCGCGGTGTTCGCAGCCACGTAGCGCCCAGTGCCTCGCACTGAGACGTGCTCGAGCCCAACGAGCGCACAGGGTGCGATCGCCCAGCGTTCGGAGCCGAGTGCGTAGCAGAGATCGAGGCTGGCACTCTTTCGCGCGACCGTGGCTCCAAAACCGGGATCATCGGGAGATTGCGTCGATTCCGCATGCCAAAAGGTGCCCTCCGCAAGAATCGATAAGCGCGAGAGCTGCACCCCGAAACCCGCCATGACGCCGAATGTCGGATCGGGCAGTAGACCGATGCCGACGGCAGCCTCTGGTGCTCGCAGCAGCAGGTGCCAATTACGCGGCGTGCTGGGTGGTTCGTTCTCGCGAGCTCGCGGATTCTCCTCTGAAGGATGCGGCGTCGGATTCGCCGGTGCTGTGGACGACGGCGCGTTCTCGGAGCCGACGCCGTTCGTCGCCGAATCAGGCGTGGTTTTGGAGCCAGAGCCGTCGATAGGCGTCACGTCTTCGGGCGCAGCCGAAAGATCCTTCGCCGCGAGCGGCTCGGAGGAGCGCAGCAACAAAGCGAGCGCTACGGCGGCAACGCCGGCTAAGTCATCGCAAGATTTTGCGTCGACGTCTCGCGCACCGACCGCGTCGCCCGCGTGCACGACCAGGTGTAGATGCAGCTTTCCGTCGTCACGACGCGTGACAGTTGCTTCGGCGCGGAGCGGCGTGCTCGTGCTCTTGATGGGACCGGCGAGCTTGCGAATGCGTTCACTCACTCGCGCGGCCGTGGGGCAGCCCGCAGGCACGTTCCACTCGAGCTCGACGGGCTCTTCCGCAAGCGCGCGAGCCGGGACGAGCAAGCCCCCCAAAATAAAGGGGGCTACGCGCGCCCAATTCGTCGTTGAAAACGGATTACTTCGCCACACGACCCATCACGACGAGCGCGCAACGTGGCCTCGTCGAAACCATGAGAGGAGTGTTCAAGGGAAGCCCACGCTTGTCACCTCTGAACGACAGCTCACGCAATTTCGGCCCGAAGATCGGTCCTGCAAGACGGCCTCGGAAGATTTCCAAACGGAGAGCCGCAGCTGACGCCACTGCGCTGAGGTGAAGAGCTTGCTCGTGCAACAGCTTCCAGCCATTCACCAAACGCTGAAATTTAGGCTCGCTCAACGCAGGTGCGTCGTGCACGCGGTGCTCGATCATGCCGGCATCCGGCTCGCCCAAGAAGTGAGCTGCGCGCCCGAAGGCGCCATGCTCGCCTTCATCAAAGCCAAGTACGCGGAGCAGCGAAGCACGAAAATCATGCTCGAGCTCGCGCGCGCGCTCGAAGTGTCGCCGTTCGAAGTAGCGGCGGCGCTGCGCGTCGATCTTCCCGACAGCCATCGTCGACTATTGGGCATCCAGGTCCACGCGCTCGATGCGCTCTGTAAGGCGCTCTCGCGAGTCGAAGCTCGCATCGCGCATCGGATTTAGTGGGCTGCGCAGCGACGCGAGCGACGGCAGGCTAATCACCCGTGAGCGTAACCAGCGAAACGGCGAACCTCGGCAAGTCGAAATCGAGGCTCACGGTGTCGTCGGGCGCGACCGCGACGCTCGTATCCGGCACGAACGCCGAAGGTTCCATCGCTGCGCGCAGATCCGAGACTTGTTGCGCCGTCGGAGTCATCGGCATGCCCAGCGCTAGCCACGCGGCATAGGCGTCGCCGTGTGACTCATCGACGCGGAGGTGCGAGACGCGCACACGAGCACCAAAGCTCTGCGGGACTTGGATCGCCAAATGCACCGGCGTGTCTGCGACGCTCACGATGTCATCGTGGTAGTTCCAAACCAGAACCTGAATGCTGGCGCCGTCGAGCGTCGCGAGCGCGTCGATGTCGGGCTCGCCACGCACTCCGTTCGCGAGCACGTCGGAAAGCGCGCGCGCGCCGCTGCTCGTCACAGGCAGACGACTCCCGTTCAGGCGCCCGAGCAACTTGAACGCGCTGAACACCGGCAAATCGATGCCGTTCGATGCGAGCTCGCGATAGCCTGAAAAATAGGGCGTTCCGGGAAACGTGAACGCCCACGTGAGCACGCCGCCGAGCTTGACCCCCGTCTCGACTTCCAGCTCGAGCGAGCGCTTCATCATCGCGATTTCGTAGGCGCCGTACGCAGTGGATGTGCGGTAGGCGGCCCCGGAGATCACATCGGGCGGGCATGCCGCACATCCATCCGGATCGGCTTCGGTGATGTAGATGGGCGTTTGCTCGAACTGCGAGAACGCGGCCACCGCGTCGAAGCCGTCGCGATGTTGCCGGAGTTGATCGCCGAGATCGAGCTCGACGTGTCCGTCGACCATCGCTACGCCGCCCTTCGCGTGGAACGTCACGAGATCCAAGCGCGTCCCCGTGCTGCCAGTGACGGCATTGGCGCCGTTCGCGCAATGCTCGAGAAATTGGCCCAGGAAATCAGCGCCGGCGCTCGTCACCGCTGGGCCTCCGAGCGGCGCCTTCGGGACAACGTCGTGGAGCGCGGATTCAGTGTAGTCAAAGAGCTTCGCGTAGTCGTCGAAGGTGCCGTGCCAATACGCGGTGTCGGGCTCGTTCCAAAGCTCCCAGAGCCACGACGCGGCGACGTTAGGATAACGTGAGCTCGCGTGCGCGGCCCACGTTCGCACGAGGCTCGCCCACTTCGTGTAGTCGGTGGGTGGATAGAAGCACCCGCCGTTGAGCGCCGTGGTAGTCGAGTTGCGATAAGGGTTCGGATGCGTCGAGAGCGCCTCCGGCATGAACCCGAGCTCGACGAACGGAAGCGCGCCGGAAGCGGTCATCGCATCCAGGATCCCGTCGCTCAGACTCCAGTCGTAGACTGGGTTTCCTGCGGCATCTTCGGTGTAAACGTTGGTCGAGCCCCACTTCATCGCGGGCGTGCCGTCACCGCTGTTCAGCAGAAAATGCGTGCGCACGTGCACCGGTGCGCTGTGCGCCGCGACGAGCGCAGCCAGCAACTCTTCGCCTTCGGGCGCGGTGGTGTAGTTGATCTCATCGTAGCCGTGGAAGGGCCACACGCGCTCGAGCGGCGCTCCCGGGGCAGTCGCGTCGACGGCAATGGTCACGACTCCGGGGTCATGAGTGTTCGCAGGACGCGGCCCTCCAGTGCAAGCGGGCAACGAGAGTAGCGCGGCTCCGCATACGTCTAGCCAGCGCAGCTGACACCGGCGAGGCCAGGATGCGGTACGACTACTCACTCTCGCTACCAATCGAATCGACGCGGCACGACTACATTCCTCACCGCGCGCGGGCCGTCAACTCACGCAGCGACGCGCGGCCCCTCGCGCGAACGCGACGCAAAAACGAATCTGGCTCGTGGCAAATCGACATTCCAACTCGCTCAAAGAAGAAGCAGAGACGGAATTCGAACACTGACGACAGTATTCAACGTGCGTTGTGCCGGTCCGAGGAGCAGCCGAAGCCGGCCGGCACACGTATTGTCGGAGGAATGAATGAAGCGTTTCCGCGGTCCGATCGTCGTCGAGCAGGCACTCAAGAACGCGAGGCGAAACGTGACGCTCCTACTCGGAGCCGTCACGCTGCTTGCGGGCTGCGGCGCGTTCGACAACAGCTCGACCTCCAACGGCGGAGGCGGCGCGAGCGGCGGAGGCCCGGGGAATAGTGGCGCTCCGGGTAACGGCGGAAATACCGCGAGCAACGGCGGGAGCGGCGCCGCTGGTCAGGCAACGGGCGGAAGCGCAACCTGCACGAGCACGGCTGTCTGCGGCGGTAGCATCGTCGGAACGTGGAACGTGACGTCATCGTGCTTGAGTCTTTCGGGCGCGCTCGATGGCTCCTTTCTGGAATTGGGATGTCCGACCGTTCCGATCACGAGTGGCTCACTGCAGGTGACAGGAACCTGGACCGCGAACACCGATGGTTCGTACGTGGACAACACGGTCACGACCGGATCCGTCAAGTTCAACTTGGCGCCTGCATGTTTGGTGATTTCGAACGTGCCGACCACTTGTGAGAAAGTGGCAAACCTGTTCACCGCCTCGGGTTGGGCTTCCGCCAGTTGCTCCGACACGAGCGGCCAATGCTCGTGCACCGCGACTGCCAATCAAACGGGCGGCATCGGTTTCGTGTCGTACCAAGCGGCGGCAAGCGGCGCGTACACGATTGCCGGTAACGTGCTGACGACAGACTCGGCATTGAAGGACTCCTATTGCGTCGCGGGCAATACTTTGACGATCACACCGACGAACGATCCGACAGTCGTGACCGGCTCGGTCGTGCTCCAGAAGCAAGGCTCATCGGGTGGCACCGACGGCGCGGGAGGCTCATCGAGCGGCGGACAGGGCGGCACGGGCGGCGTGAACGGCTTAGCCGGAAGCAGCGCAGGCGGAGCCATCGGTGCTGGCGGAGGTAGCGCAGGAACTGGCACAGCTGGCGGCTCCACCGGGTCACTCACTTTGCCGTGCGATATTTACGCGGCCGCCAATACGCCGTGCGTCACGGCGCACAGCACCGTGCGTGCGCTGTTTGGCGCGTACACCGGCAGCCTCTATCAGGTTCGACGCGCCTCGGATCAGACCACCAAAGACATTGCCGTACTGAGCCCGGGAGGTGTCGCGAATTCTTCGGTGCAAGATACGTTTTGCGCGGGCACCACCTGCGTCATCACCAAGGTTTACGATCAATCGACGCACGGGAATTTCCTAGAGACCGAGGAGCCGGCGAGCTCCGTGAGCGGACACACGGGAGAGACTCCCGCGAACGCTACCGCAGAATCATTGACGGTCAGCGGACATAAAGTCTACTCGCTCTACATGAAGCCGAGCCAAGCTTATTGGCGAGATGGCTCGAAGAGCGGGATGCCGCTCGGCAGTGCGCCGCAAGGCGTGTACATGGTCACGAGCGGCAAACACTTCAACGGCGGTTGCTGCTTCGACTACGGCAACAGCGAAACGTCGCGCACTTACGTCGCTGGGCCGTCGATGGACTCCGTCAACTTCGGGAATCAAACGACGTGGGGCACGGGCGCATGCTCCGGGCCGTGGGTCATGGCCGATCTCGAGGACGGACTCTTCTCGGGCGCGACTTCCGGCAACAATCCGAACAGCCCGACGCAAACGGCGACGTACGTGACCGCTTTAGAGAAGAACAACGGCACCACGGCATACGCACTTCGCGGCGCAGACGCGACCACCGGCACGCTCGGCACTTATTACGAAGGCAAATTGCCCGCGGGCAAAAACCCCATGAAAAAACAGGGCGCCATCGTGCTTGGGAGCGGTGGCGACTGCTGCTACAGCAACAACAACGCCAGTCAGGGCACCTTCTACGAAGGAGCTATCGTCGCCGGCTATCCGTCGGATGCAACCGACGCGCTCATTCAGGCGAACATCGTCAGTGCGGGCTACGGCAAGTAGCTCGCCGCGCGTGAGCTCGCCGGAGAACGCGACCGCGCATGCGTCTTTTTTCTCGCTGGACGCGAAGCGCTCCCTTCGCGCCCGGCAGAACATCGACGTCACGTTCAGCATCCCGGACCTAATCGCGACGGTGGGGATCGCAGCCGTCGTGGCAGCGTGGACGACAATCGCCGCTCACGCCTTCTCGCCGCTCGCGCTCCTGAGTTGTGAAGCCGCGTTTTTCGCGTTTTACGTCGTCGGTTCTCTCTTCGCTGGCTGGCGAGCCCTCGCCGCGGGCGTGTTGTTCGATCTTCCGCTTCGCCTGCTGCTTGGATATGTCGTCGTGAACACGGCGTTGCTCGCGCTCGCGTGGCTCTCGCCCTTCGGCATCGTCGTGAACTTTGCGTTCCTGTTTGCGCTCGCTTTGGCAAGCTTCATCGCCGCACGAGCGCGCAGCGAGAAGCGCGCCCGTGCAATCGATCTCTGGGTCGTCGCGCTGTGCTTGGCAGCAACCTCGCTCTGGTGCCAAGACTCGATTTACCCGACGTCGGAGCAAGGCGCTCTGTTCCTGGCCAAACCGTGGATCGACGGCTTCTATCACGCGGTTCACGTGCGTATCTTCGGCGCGAGCCACGGCGCGCAGACCATCGAAGACTTCCGTTTGGTCGGCTTGCCCGCACGCCCTTATCACTACGGAATGTATCTAACCGCCGGGCTCATCAAGCAAGCCTCCGGCATCGATTCGTACACGGCGTTCGCTGCGGTGCTCGCGCCGGTCGGGGTCTTCTTCACCGGCCTCGCCGCATACGCATTCATCGGGTCTCTGTGGGGAGCTTGGCCCGGATTCACGGCTTGCGCAGCGCTGCTGTTGTTACCGGACGGCGCGGAGCAGGGCATGCGAAACCCGTTCATGTCGTACCACTGGCTGACGCAGATCTCACCGAGCGCGAGCTACGGCCTCGCCGTGCTCGCCGTCGCGTGGCTGTTCGTCATGCGCGGGTGCGCCCAAGGGCGACGCCTGCAAGTGATCGCAGGTTGGGTGATCTCCGGCGCGCTCATCTTCTACAAATTGCATTTTTTCATCGCCGGCGCGCTTTTGCTGCTCCTCGTGCCCGCACTGTTCTTTCGAGGCAATTTTAGCCTCCGGCAGCGCGTGTCGTGGATCGTCGCAGCGAGCGTCGTCTACGGCGCGGCACTCTGGTTCGCCCAGCGAGTTCCAGGCGTCCCGCTGATTCGCTTCGACGGCTCGGGCACCGGCGAAATCCTCCGCTTGATCCAGTCCTTCGCCATGCCCGGAAAACTGCGCGACTACTTTGCGCGTCACATGGGCGCTGAATCTCCCCTCGCCTCGAATTTATTTTTTGGCGCGCCTTACGTCCTGGTCTCGGTGTTGGGTCTGTTTTTGCCGACACTCGCGCTCTTCGCGATTCGCTTGCGCAAGCGCGCGTCTCTCCTCGACCTGCTTTTCCCGATCCTACTCATCGTGAATTTCCTGTTCATGTTCTTTGGTCTGGCCCTCGACTTCGACAGCAGCACGCCGGACGAGCTCCAACATCGCCCGCTGATGGTACTGTACTTCTTCGTCGTGATTTGGCTCGGCGGCGCGCTCGGAAAGACTCTGCTCGAGGCGCAGCGCTTCGCGCACATCACGCGGCCCATCGTCGTCGGACTTTCGATCGTATTGCTCGCCGTGCCAGCTTTCCTCGGCGCCGGCGTTCACCGGATGTGGGCGATGTCGCGCATCTCGCCGGTTCGTGCGCCGCTCGACCTCGTTCGCGTCGCGAAATACATGCGAGCCCACGGCAACCCCGAAGATGTGTTCCAAGATTCGCAGTTCGATCGCACTTATCTCATCGCCGCGTTCGCTGAACGAAGGACGTATGTCGCGCACACGCTGACCCGCATGCCCTACCGCAGTGATGTCACCGAAGCGCGTACGAACGCGGTCGACTCATTGATGAGCCAACGCCGAGCAGGAGCGGTCCGGGCCAAGGCCAAAGCCTTGGGACTGCGCTGGTTCTTACTCGAGCCCGGCGATCGCATCGATTGGCCTGCCGAGATCGCCGATCACCCGGAATTTCAGGCCGGCCAGTTCAAGCTTTACCGTTTTTGATCGCCCTTCGGCGCGCAGCGCGTCAGAGGTCGTCGTGCGCGAGTCGCGAGATACGAATCAAAACGTCCGCATCGTTTTGGAACTCGAGCACGGTCTCTCGCTTGCGCGCGGGCCAGAGCTCGTAACCCGGCAGCGGCTCTTTCGTGGACAGTTTGAGCTGCTGAATCAAGTAGAGGTCGTAGAACAGACGGCGCTCGAAAGCCGTCGCAAGATATGGATCGCGATTCGCGCTTTCGAACGTCATCGCGCCGTAGTCCATGATTGTGTAGAGATTGGGATGATCCGTCACGATCAGGATGCGCTTTTCGTGCAGGCCCTCGAAGAAACGCCAGGTCGTGGCGTTCTCTCGCGTCTGCGTGAGCCGGTTCAACATCCGATGCTGTGAAGCGACCGGCACCTGGCTCAACACGACTGCGGCGGCAAGGAGCACGGGCACCACGGCGCGCGTGCGCCCGAGCACCCACGCAGCCGCAAACGAAAAGAAGGTATCGATCGGAACGAAGAGACGCGCGGCGGACGGGTATTGCGCCCGTCCCCACACGTAAGAAAAGACGATCGCCGACTGGCAGAGCAGCCAAGCTCCGACGAACCAGGCAAACTTCCGCCGCGCGTCACCCCAAGATCGCGCCAACGCGCGACCGCGGATCCAACGCAGCCACGAGCCGCCGCCAACGATACCGAGGCCAATGACAACGGCCGAGTGCGACGAGTACGAGTCCAACGGCGCGAAGAGCGGCTTGAAATATTCGCACGCGTTGTGCCAAAAATTCTCGACGCTAAAGGTGATCGCACCGGGCTCTTGCTCGGGCACATTGCCGCGCAATATTCCCTGCCAAATGCGCGGCGCGAGATACGCGGGCGTGAGCGCGTAAATGAACGCGAAAGGCCGAAGCAGCTTGCACGAGAGCAAGCGAAACAGAAACAGAAAGCCCAACACCGGCGCGATGAACAGCGCAGTCTCGTAACGAAGCTCGGCGAACATGCACAGATTCGTCCAAAGCATAGCCAACCGCACCGGCGAAGGCTGCTCGATGCAGTCGAGCGCGTTCTTGATCACGAGCAGCGCGAAGAGCGTCGTGATGAAATCGAAGCCACCCGAACGCGCGGAAATCAACGTGATGGGATGCGCGACCACCAACAGTGAAGCGACTACGCCGAACGTCTCGCCGCCCAAGGCCTTCGCCAATCGGTAAGACACCAGCACGAACGCCGGGAGCAGCAGCAAGTTGAGTAGGAAGACGTTTTCGTACGAATAACCGCGAGCGGCGTGAATCAAGCTGATCAGAAACGGAAAAAGAGTCGGTCGGCGGTCGATCGCTACGTCGACGTCCCAGTAGGAGTCGTAATAATTCTTGCCCGAGACGGTGAACGTCGCGGTCTTTGACGCGAACAGGTTCTTCGAAGTGCCGACCAAATTCGCTTCGTCGGAAAGCACCCGCAGCGCCGGGTGTACGGCGAGCCCTGCGACGAGAGTGACCGCGAGCGCTACGACGAGGCCCGGCCAATTTTCTTTCACCCAGGCCAGCACGGCTTCGCGCCGGACATCACGCACGGCGTGCAAATGGGTCCCAATCCAACACAGGATCAGCACCCACAATAAGTAGTACGTGCCGTGAACGAAGAGCGGCTGGATGTAGCTCGGCGCGGCCAGGCTCAGCGCGAGTAATGAAAGAGGTGCCCACAGCGCCACCTTCGCGAGCTTTTGTAGAGATACCAAGCGAGCGCTCGTCGCCGGTTCGCGGTCAAACAGGTTCCGGCTGCATGCAGTGTCGAACCACGCCGGGATCCGTCGTTGTTTCGACGTGTCGAGACGCAAATCAGAATTTCGTCGGGTCGAATTACGAATTCGAGCGACGCGCTGACGGAATTTCGGACTCGCGACAGTAAGACGGTAGGCGCGACGTCACGTCTTCGCTCACGCAAATCGGATCGCCCGCGCCCGCTAGCACGCGAAGGCTCGTCGCCGACGCGCGCGGCAGTCGAACTCCGTGCAGTCACTCGTTACCGGTCAAATGAAACTCATCGCAGCTCTGTTCTCGACGCCCCTCACCGTTCTCCTCGCTTCGATCACGCTCTCGTGCGGCACCTACGCGGCGCCAGCGCGCGGCGCGGGCGGCATGGGCGCCTCCGGGAACGAGACGGGCACCGGCGGCTCCGCGAATAACTCGGGAAGCGGTGGCGGGGGCACCTGCGCGTCTGGATCGGTGGAGTGCAATGGCGCATGCGTCGATTCTCAAAGCGACAGCACCAACTGCGGCAGTTGCGGCCACGCGTGCGCGAGCAAACAGACGTGCCAATCCGGCGCCTGCGCGTGTGCCACCGGTCAGGTCATGTGCAGTGGGAGCGTGGCCTGTGTCGATACGAATGCGGATCCGGCGAACTGCGGCGCCTGCGGCACCGCATGCTCGGCCAGCCAAGTGTGCTCGCTCGGGACCTGCGCCGCGGCGTGCGCGACTTCACCCACTGCTTTGAGCGCGTGCTCTGGTGCTTGCGTCGATCTCACGAGCAACGCCGACAACTGCGGTGCTTGCGGCACGGCGTGCAGCAACGGACAGACGTGCAAAGGCGGCACGTGCAGCTCGCCGGCGATGTGCGATTTGCTCGCGAGCCTGGGCCATCCGTGCATCGCGGCGCACAGCACGGTGCGCGCGCTATCGAGCAGTTACACCGGACCGCTCTATCAGGTGTGCAAAGGCTCCTTCGTCGCGGGACCAAACTCCTGCAGCAGCGGCATGACCCAAGACATCGGCACGGTGGCTGGTGGCTACGCGAACACCAAGGCGCAGGACGATTTCTGCGCCGGAAGCAGCTGCACCATCTCGATCATTTACGACCAATCACCCAACAAGAATGATCTCAAACCCGCGCCCGCGGGTGGCCCGACGGGGAAAGTCACTCCCGATAATCCGGCGGACGCAGCCGCGCTGCCGACGACGATCAACGGGCACGCTGCGTACGGCATTCTGATTCACGGCGGCACGGGCAGCGTCGGTTATCGGCTGCTGGTCACGAACGGCATCGCGAAGAACGACGATCCCGAGAGTATGTATCTGGTGTCGAGCCAGCACGATCTGAAAAACCTGTGCTGCTTCGACTACGGCAACGCCGAGATCGACGCCCACGACGACGGCAACGGCACGATGGAAGCGGTCAACGTATCACTCGGCGTGGTCTGGGGCTCGGGCGTCAACGGCGGCCCGTGGGTGATGGCGGATCTGGAGAACGGCCTCTACGCCGGTTGGGAAAACGGCGATTGGAGCAACATCTCGACCAACACGCCGGTCGCCTATGACTTCGTCACGGGCGTGCTCGTCGGAGACGTTGCGGCGCAGAACGGCGGCAAAGGTCGCTTTGCGCTCTACGGCGGTGACGCGACGACTGGCCCGCTGAAGACCATGTACGACGGCATTCGTCCCGCCAAAGTCGGCTACGTGCCGATGCAAAAGCAGGGTTCGATCATCCTCGGCACTGGCGGCGACAACAGCAACTTCGGCGGCGGACGTTTTTACGAAGGTGCCATGACCAGCGGCACGTGGACCGCTGCGGACGCGAACGCCGTCCAAGCCAACATCGTCGCTGCGGGTTACGGGAAGTAGCTGCGAGCTCACGAACTCGTGATCGATAGAGGAAAAATAGTCGTGCTGCGACAATTGCAAGCGTGCTTCGTATTGGGAGTCTGTTTGGTGGCTGCGCGCGCCGCAGCGGAAGAGCCTGGAGACAAATCGCC
>FTCX01000057.1_pt1 | contig 19343 bp, 12 predicted proteins | sample 1639831 | NCBI WGS metagenome assembly FTCX01 (sample SAMEA3914869, study PRJEB12502) | metagenome | biome: forest; material: soil | place: USA | collected 2012-03-12 | depth 0.1 m
GCTCTCGCTCACGCTCACGCCGATGATGTGCGCGTTCTTGCTGCGCCCGGAGCCGCCGATCGAGCAGCGCGGCGCGTTCCATCGCTGGTCCGAAAAAGCCTTCGACGGCATGGTCGCGATTTACGACAAGGGGCTGAAGTGGGTGCTCGCGCACCAACGCACGACTTTGTTCGTCACCATCGCCACGCTCGGCTTCACGCTGTTCACCGCGTGGATCGTGCCGAAGGGCTTCTTCCCGCAGCAAGACACCGGGCTCATCACCGGCGTGACCGAGGCCGCGCCGGACGTCTCGTTCCCGCACATGATGACGCTCGAAGAGCGGCTCTCGGAGGTCGTGCAGCGCGATCCCGACGTCGATCACGTGATTTCGTTCATCGGCGCGGACGGCACGAATCCGACCACGAACAGCGGCCGGCTCTCGATCACGCTGAAACCGCGCGGTGAGCGCAAATCATCGAGCGAAGAGATCATCAATCGGTTGAAGCCGCAGCTCGCGGAGGTGACCGGCATCGATACGCACTTGCAGTCCGTGCAGGATTTGCAGGTCGATAGCCGCGTCGGTCGCACGCAGTATCAGTACACACTCGAGGACGCCGACGGCGACGAGCTCTCCGATTGGTCCGGCAAGATGCTGGAGAAGATGAAGAAGCTCCCGCAGCTGACTGACGTCGCGAGCGATCTGGAGGCCGCAGGCCCGCAGCTCAGCCTGGACATCGATCGTGACACCGCTTCACGCCTCGGCGTCTCCCCGCAGGTGATCGACGACACGCTGTACGATGCCTTCGGTCAGCGTCAAATCTCGACCATTTTCACGCAGCTGAATTTGTATCGCGTGATCCTCGAGGTGAAGCCGGAGGCTCGGCGCGATCCGAAATCACTCGACAAGATTTACGTGAACACGCCGACCGGCACGCAGATCCCGTTGTCTTCGTTCGTGCATTTCTCGAACACGACGGCGCCGCTCGCGCTCAGCCATCAAGGGCAATTCCCGGCCGTCACGCTCTCGTTCAATTTGGCCAAAGGCTCACTCGGTGAAGCGGTCGAAGCGATTCACGGGATCGAGAACGAGATCGGCCTGCCGCCCAGCGTGCACGCAGATTTCGCAGGCACCGCGCGCGCTTTCAGCGACTCGCTCTCGAGCGAGCCGGTACTGATTTTGGCCGCGCTCGTCACCGTCTACATCGTGCTGGGCGTGCTGTACGAAAGCTACATTCACCCCGTCACGATTTTGTCGACGCTGCCCTCCGCGGGCATCGGCGCGCTGCTCGCGCTGATGGTGTGCGGCAGTGAGTTCAGCGTGATCGCGCTGATCGGCATCATCTTGCTCATCGGCATCGTGAAGAAGAACGCGATCATGATGATCGATTTCGCGCTCGAGGCCGAACGCGATCACGGCATGTCTCCCGAAGAATCGATTCACCAAGCGTGTCTTTTGCGCTTCAGACCCATCATGATGACCACGCTCGCCGCGTTGCTCGGCGGGTTGCCGCTCGCGCTCGGCACCGGCACCGGCTCCGAGCTGCGCCGTCCGCTCGGCATCTCGATCGTCGGCGGCCTCCTCATCTCGCAGGTGCTGACGCTCTACACCACGCCCGTGATCTACTTGTACATGGAGCGCCTCGGCCGCTTCTTGTCCGGGAACAAAGGCAAGGGTGACAAGCACGAGACCCCGCCCTCGCACGTGCCGGCGTCGGAAGCGACATGAACATCGCCGGGCCGTTCATCCGCCGGCCAATCGCGACCACGCTGCTCGCGATCGGCGTGCTCCTCGCGGGCTCTTGGGCGTACACCTTGCTCCCGGTTTCGCCGCTCCCGCGCGTGGATTTCCCGACGATTTCCATCAGCGCGAGCTTGCCCGGCGCGAGCCCGGAGACGATGGCGTCGTCCGTCGCGACCCCGCTCGAGCGGCGCTTCGGTCGCATCGCCGGCGTGACCGAGATCACGTCCACGAACGTGCTGGGCACGACCAGCATCACGCTTCAGTTCGATCTCGATCGTGACGTGGACTCGGCCGCGCGCGACGTCCAAGCCGCGATCGCGGCGGCGGGCGGCGAGCTGCCGACGAATTTGCCGTTCCGTCCGACCTACCGCAAGGTGAACCCCGCGGACTCGCCGGTGCTCATCTTGAGCATGACTTCGGACACGATTCCGCTCGCGCAAGTCTTCGAGGCGGCGAACAGCATCCTGGCCCAGAAGATTTCGCAGGTGCCGGGCGTCGGTCAGGTGTTCGTCGGCGGCGGGCAGCAACCGGCCGTGCGCATCCAAGCCGATCCGAAGGCGCTCGCCGGCATCGGCCTCAGCATGGAGGATTTGCGGAACTCCGTCGCTTCCGCCACCGCGCTCGAGGCCAAAGGCAGCCTCTCGACTGCACATCAATCTCAAGTCATCGGCGCGAACGATCAGCTCTTCGGCGCGGACCAGTTCAAGAACTTGGTCATCGCCTATCGTGACGGCGCGCCCGTACGCTTGAACCAAGTCTCGGACGTGTTCGACGACGTCGAGAACAACCGCGTGGCCGCGTGGCACAACGGAAAACGCGCCGTTTTGCTGATCATTCGCCGCCAACCCGGCTCGAACATCATCGACGTCACCGACCGCGTGACGAAGCTCGTGCCCGAACTGGTCACGTCGATCTCGCCCGCGATCCACACCGAAGTCGCGGTCGAGCGCACGAAGTCGATCAAAGGCTCGGTCGAGGACGTCGAGAAGACCCTGCTCTTGAGCGTGCTGCTCGTGATCGGCGTCGTGTTCGTGTTCTTGCGCAACTTCCGCGCGACGCTCATCCCCAGCGTCGCCGTGCCGCTCTCGCTCATCGGCACGTTCGGCGTGATGTATCTGCTCGGCTACAGCCTCGACAACTTGTCGCTCATGGCGCTCACGATCTCGACGGGGTTCGTCGTCGACGACGCCATCGTCGTGACCGAGAACATCCCCCGCTTCATCGAGCACGGCAAACCGCCGCTCGAAGCCGCGCTCGAGGGCGCCAAGCAAATCGGCTTCACGATCGTCTCGATCACCGGCTCGCTGCTCGCGGTGTTCATTCCATTGCTGATGATGGGCGGCATCGTCGGGCGCTTGTTCCGCGAGTTCGCGGTCACGCTCAGCATCGCGATTGGGTTCTCCGCGATCGTCTCGCTCACGCTCACGCCGATGATGTGCGCGCGGCTCTTGCGCGCGGAAGAGCACGAGCACGGCAGGTGGTACAACTGGTCGGAGCGCGGTTTCAACGCCATTTTGAAGGGCTACGAGCACGCGCTCGACTGGGTGCTCGGTCACCGCTTCATCGTGCAGACGATCATGTTCGCGACCATCGCCCTGACGGTGGTGCTGTTCATCGTGCTGCCCAAGGGCTTGTTCCCGCAGCAAGACATCGGTCAGCTGATGGGCTTCTCCGAGGCGCCGCAGGATGTCTCGTTCAAGACCATGTACGAGAAGCAGATGGCCGTGAACAAGATCGTGCAGGCGGATCCGGACGTCGCGCACGTGGTCTCGTTCATCGGCGCCGGCAGTGGCTCGACCGGCAACACGGGCACCGTGTTCGTGGATCTGAAGCCGGTGCCGCCGCGCGTCGCGACGGCGGATGGCGTGATCGGCCGCTTGCGCCCGAAGCTGGCCAAGCTCGTGGGCGTGAACCTGTTCATGCAAGCCGTGCAGGATGTGCGCGTCGGCGGCCGCTCTTCACGCACGCAATATCAGTACACGCTGCAAGATGCGGATTTGGACGAACTTCGAGACTGGGCGCCGAAGGTGCTCGAACGGTTCAAGAAGATCCCGATTTTGAAGGACGTCGCGACCGATCAGCAGACGGCCGGACTCACACTCCAACTCGGCATCGATCGCGACACGGCTTCGCGCCTCGGCATCACCCCGAACGACATCGACAACGCGCTCTACGATGCCTACGGCCAGCGTCAGATCGCGACCATGTACGGTCCGCTGAACCAATACCGCGTGGTGATCGAGACCAAGCCCGAGTTCCAAACCAGCCCCGAGAGTTTGGGCGAGCTGTACGTGGGCGGCCCGACGGGCGGCCAAGTGCCGATCCCCGCGATCACGCACCCGACGATCACGTTTACGCCGCTCGCGATCAATCACCAAGGGCAATTCCCGGCGACGACGCTCTCGTTCAACTTGGCGCCCGGTAAATCCCTGGGTGACGCGATGAAAGCGATCGACTTGGCGGAGCGAGACATCGGCATGCCGCCGAGCATTCACGCGGCCTTCGCCGGCACCGCGCAGGCGTTTTCGGCCTCACTTTCCAGCCAGCCGATGCTGCTGGCGATCGCGCTCATCACCGTCTACATCGTGCTCGGCGTGCTGTACGAGAGCTACGTTCACCCGATCACGATTCTCTCTACGATCCCTTCCGCGGGCGTCGGCGCGCTGCTCGCGCTCTTGCTGTTCAAGACCGAGTTCAACGTGATCGCGCTGGTCGGTCTGATCCTACTCATCGGCATCGTGAAGAAGAACGCGATCATGATGATCGATTTCGCGATCGAAGCGCGACGCGAGCAAAATCTGTCCGCGCACGACGCGATTCGCCAAGCCTGCTTGCTACGCTTCCGCCCGATCGTGATGACGACGATGGCCGCGCTGCTCGGCGCGCTGCCGCTCGCGTTTGGCTCCGGCATCGGCTCTGAGCTGCGCCGGCCCCTCGGCATCGCGATCGTGGGCGGCTTGATTTTGTCGCAGCTCTTGACGCTGTTCACGACGCCCGTCACCTACCTTTCGCTCGACCGTTTCACGCGACAAAAGCGCTATCCCACGCACGCAACACACGTGGAAACCGCCGAAGCGCACGCCGAGTAGCGCGTACCAATCAGCCGGCCACCGTGTACGATGCGGTGGCCATGCCCGGTTCGGTTTCGAGAAAATCCGTTCACGTCGCTGCCTCGTGCCTACTCGCGTGGTCGGCGCTGGGTTGTGATTCGCCGACCTACTTCGATGTGCCCGGGACGCACCAGCCGTGGACGCGACGCGTATGCGCGAGCACCGCTCCGACATTCACGGCGAGCGTGAACGGAGCTGCCGCGGTGCTCGATCTGTGCAGTCTGGATTCCTCGGATTTGGAGGCGAGCGGCGCGCTCTCGGGCGTGCCTGCCGCGCAAGCGCGCGCAGCGAGCATCGTCGCGCAGCTATCTCAGAGTGAGAAGCTCGCGCTCGTGCAGGGAAGCTCGGGCGCGTACGTCGGGAACGTGCCGGCAATCGGCGGGCTCCCCGCGCTCGCGCTGCAAGACGGCCCCGCGGGCGTCGCGCGCTTCGATGACGTGACTGCGTTCCCGGCGCCGATCGCGCTCGCGGCGACTTGGGATTTGGATTTGGTGGAACAGTGGGGCGCGGCGATGGCCGCGGAAGAACGCGAAAAGGGCGCGCAAATCCAACTCGGCCCGATGATGAATCTGGCGCGCGTACCGCGTGCGGGCCGCAATTTCGAGGGTTTCGGCGAGGATCCGTTCCTTTCGGCGGCGCTCGCTGCGCGCGACGTGAGCGGCATGCAAAGCCAAAAAGTGATCGCGACCGTGAAGCACTTCGTCGGCAACGAGCAGGAGACGAACCGCGTCGGGAGCAATTCGGAGATCGACGAACGCACGCTGCACGAGCTGTACTACGCGCCCTTCGCCGCGAGCGTAGAAGCGGGCGCGGGCGCCGTGATGTGCTCGTACAATCGCATCAACGGCGATTTTGCGTGCGAGAACGCCACGACGCTGAGCGATCTGAAAACCGGGCTCGGTTTCTCAGGCTTCGTGGTTTCGGATTGGGGCGCGACGCAAAGCTTGGAAGCTTCGGCCAACGCCGGGCTCGATTTGGAGATGCCGCTCGGACATTGGTTCGGGAGTCTCGGCACAGCGATCGACGCCGGGAGCGTGCCGCAAGCGCGCTTAGACGACATGGTCACGCGCATCGTGACATCGCTCGCGCGCGTCGGCGTGCTCGACAATCCGACGACGGGCTCGCCGAGCAGCGTCGTGACCTCGGATGCGCACACCGCGCTCGCCCGCACAGCCGCCGCGGAAAGCATCACGTTACTGAAAAACGAAAACGCGATTCTGCCGCTGAATTCAGCCCAATCCGTGCTCATCGTCGGAGAAGGCGGCAGCACCAACCCGAGCGCGGTCGGCGGCGGCTCGGCGTTCGTCAACGCGCCGTATGTCACTTCGCCGCTGAGCGCGCTGCAAGCTCGCGGCGTCGCCGTCAGCTACGACGACGGCACGACGGACAGCGTCACGAGCGCAGCGAGCGGCGCGGACGCAGCGCTCGTGTTCGTTACGGTCCCAGCCACCGAGGGCGCCGATCGCCCTTCACTCGCGACGGGTCAGGATGATCTGATCGCACGAGTCGCCGCCGCCAACCCGAACACGGTCGTCGTGTTGAACGCGCCGGGCGCCGTGCTCATGCCCTGGCTCGATCAAGTCCGCGGCGTCGTGCTCGCTTGGTATCCCGGTCAGGAAAACGGCAACGCGCTCGCCAGCGTGCTCTACGGCGATCAAAGCCCGGGCGGCAAACTGCCGCTCTCCTTCCCGGCCGACGAAAACGATCTTCCCGTCCCGGACTCCGCCGCGAGCGTGCCGTACGGCGAGGGGCTCGCGATCGGTTACCGCGCGCTCGACCAAGCCGATAAAACGCCGCTATTTCCATTTGGTTTTGGCCTTTCTTACACGACCTTCGCGTACTCCGCGCTCTCGCTCACGGGCGGCGCGAGCGGCGCGCTCGAGGTGAGCTTCACGCTTGCCAATACCGGCTCGCACGCGGGCAGCGAAATTGCGGAGCTCTACTTGAGCTTCCCCGCGGACAGCGGTGAACCGCCGAAAGTGCTGCGCGGCTTCACGCGCGTGACGCTCGACGCGGGCGAGGCGCGCACTGTGACGATTGAGCTCACGCCGCGCGCGTTCGGCTGTTGGGATGCGAGCGCACATCACCGCTTCGTGCCGAGCGGGACGTATCAAGTCGCGGTCGGCGGCTCGTCGCGCGATTTGCCGCTGAGCGCCGAGCTCCAAGTTTCCGGCACTGATTGACGGACGCTCAGAAACCGCCTTCAACGCCGATGCTCGGGAGCACGACCGGGCCCGACTTGTTCTCTTGGCACAGCGAACCGCATTCGGCACTGAGCACCTCTTGGCTCGCCGTCGCGTTGAGCACCTCCGCGACGATGCTCAAGTAGCGCGGCGAGCCGAGGTCGAAGCGCTTTTCCAAGCGCAAATCGAGCCGAAAAAAGGCCGGACCACGCACGCTGCTCGAGAAGTGGGGTTGACCGTCGTTCAGCACCTGTACCGGGATCCCGCTGTAGTAGACGGCGCGGGCGCCGCCACGGATTTTCCAACCGAAGTCCGCGGTCAGCGCGGCTTGCACCACGTGCGGCCGATCATAACCGGAGACTTGCTCGGTCGTGCCGTTGTTGCGCTGCGAGTGCGAGAGCGTGTACGCCAAGAAGCCGCCGAGGTGTCGCGTGAGCGGCCGACTGACGCGCAGCTCGAGCCCCTCACTTTGAATCGTGACGCGATCGTTGAGCGCGTTGCGATCGAGCTCGAAGTCACGCTGCGAGCCGATCGGATCGACCACGTCGAAGAACGCGGTGCGAAACACCATCGCGGAGAGCGTGAGATCGCCGCCGGGTTTGTAGCGCACGCCGCCGTCGAACACGACGCCGCTCTCGAGCCCACCCTGCAGCGTGCCCACGGACGCTGCAGGCACGCCGGGCAAAAAATTCGGACGCTGGTGCGATAGCCCGATGCTCTGCTCCACGGTCACCCGGTTCGACAGCGCAAATTCGCTGGAAAAGCGCGGATCGATCGCGCCTTTCACCATGCCTTCGACGGCGTACAAATCGGCACGCACGCCGGGCACGAAGCGCACGCGACGATCGGGTTGCCAGCGGAAGCTCACGTACGCGCCGCCCGTCTTGTCATCGCGTGAGGGGAAGAGCGTGGTGAGATCTGAATAATCCACGCGGGTGGTTGCCGCGTTCAAGCGAAAGGAATCGAGCCGCGCGTCGGCACCGGCGTCCACGCCGAGCGTCGCGTCGAGTTGATGATGGGCTTCGAGCCGTGCGCGGAGCGATTCGTCTTTGAGCGCACCGCTGCCGTCTTCGTCGCTCGTGCGATCGAAGCCGGCAGTGAGCGCGGCGCGCACGCTCGTGCTCGGGCTCGGCACCCAGTCGTAGCGCAAATCAAAGCGATGAAATTGCGTTTGCCCACCGAGCTCCCCGGACAAATCGCTATCGCCCGAATCGAACACGTCGAACGCGCCGAACGCGAAGACACTCAGCGTGGAGTGCGCGCTCAAGCGATATGCGTCGAGCGTCTGATAATCCCAGTATTGAAGCTTCGTCGCGCTGAGCAGCGAGAGCACGAGCCCGGTGTAGGAATAGCGCCCGGAAACCAGCGCGCTGCCGCGTCCGTCGGCGAACGGCGCTTCGACGAGCGCGCCCGCATCGACGATGCGCAGGCTCGCCTCGCCGTTCAGCTCGAAGCGCGGCGCGCGTGTCTCGGACGCGACCACTGCGCCCGCGAAGCGACCGTAGCTCACCGGCGGCGCGCCCTTGAACAAGTCCACGCGCTCGAACAGCGCCGGATGAATCACCGAAGGGCCGAGGAACGCGTGATAGAGCAGCGGCACCTCGATGCCGTCGATGAAAATCCCGACGCTCGCCGGCGGCGCGCCGCGCACGAAAAAATAAGGCAAGCCCGAGACGATGGGCGTGACGCCGGGCTCGGATTCCACGGCGCGCAACGGATCGCCGAACGCACCCGGCAGCTCGCGGGCGGACGCGCGCGTGATCACTTCTGCGCCGGGCGGCGGCCGAGTGCGCTGGCCTTGCACCGTGACTTCGACCGGGGCCGTGCCCGGATCCGGCGTGGAGCTCGACGGTGCCGAACTCGCGTCGCTCTCGCTGGGCGCGCGCGCCGGCGCTGGCGCGACGTAGGCGGACTCCCCGGGCGGCAAGGTGGCAGGCATGCCCAGACGCGCACGCTAGCACTGCGTTCGAGCCTCGGGCTACGCTCGCGACATGCCGAGCAACGCGCGCGCCATTCGCAGCAAACTTCGTGATTTTGCGTTGAGCTTGCCCGAAGCCACCGAGGATTTTCCGTGGGGTGAGCGCGTCGCGAAGGTGAAGAAGAAGGTGTTCGTGTTCCTCGGGCGGGACATGGATGAAAAGCTCGGCTTCGGCGTGAAGCTCAAGGCTTCGCACGCAAACGCGCTCGCGCTCTCGAGCGCCAAGCCGATGGCGTACGGGCTCGGCAAGAGCGGTTGGGTGAGCTTCTGCTTCGAACACGAGAAGCCTCCGGCAAGGGCACAGCTCGAGGCCTGGATCCGCGAGAGCTACCTCGCGATCGCGCCGAAGACGCTCGCGGCCCAGGTCGGTGAAGCGAAGCCGCGCGCAAAAAAGGCGCCCGCGAAAGTCGCTGCCAAACCCAAAGCCAAGCGCCCGCGCGCCCGCTGATTTCGCGAAATTCGCGCACTTTTCCGCGCGAAACGCGGAAGGTTCGGCTTCCGCCGGCGGAGAAACGCGCTACGTTACCGCCATGAACGGTTACCGCAGCCGCACTACAACCCAAGGTCGCAACATGGCCGGCGCACGCTCTCTCTGGCGCGCCACCGGGATGAAGGACGCGGATTTCGAAAAGCCCATCATCGCCATCGCCAACAGCTTCACGCAGTTCGTCCCCGGACACGTGCATTTGCACGATGTCGGGCAGCGCGTGAAAAAGGTGATCGACGCAGCGGGCGGCTGGGGTGTCGAGTTCAACACCATCGCGGTCGATGACGGCATCGCGATGGGTCACGCCGGCATGCTCTATTCGCTGCCCAGCCGCGAGCTGATCGCGGACAGCGTCGAGTACATGGTGAACGCGCACTGCGCGGACGCGCTCGTGTGCATCTCCAACTGCGACAAGATCACGCCGGGCATGTTGCTCGCGACCATGCGCCTCAACATCCCGACCATTTTCGTGTCCGGCGGCCCGATGGAAGCCGGCAAAATCGTCGGCAGCCACGATCGCGACGGCAAACCGCTCATTCGTAAGCTCGATTTGATCGATCCGATGATCGCCGCGAGCGACGCGAAGGTGACCGACGCGGATTTGAAAGAGATGGAGCGCTCCGCGTGTCCGACCTGCGGCTCGTGCTCCGGCATGTTCACCGCGAACAGCATGAATTGCCTGAACGAAGCGCTCGGCTTGGCGCTGCCCGGCAACGGCACCTTGCTCGCCACGCACGCGCGCCGCTGGGAGCTGTTCGCGTCGGCGGGCGAACGCATCGTGGAGCTGGCCAAGCGCTTCTACCTCAAGGGTGATAGCTCGGTCTTGCCGCGCAACGTCGCGACGTTCGAGGCCTTCGAGAACGCCATGGCGCTCGACATCGCGATGGGCGGCTCGACGAACACGGTGCTCCACATCTTGGCCATCGCCGAAGAAGCCGGCGTGAACTTCAAGATGTCGGACATCGATCGCTTGTCGCGCAAGACGCCGAGCATCTGCAAGGTCGCGCCGTCCTCGCATTACCACGTGGAAGACGTGCACCGCGCCGGCGGCATCTTCACCATCTTGGGTGAGCTCGACCGCGCAGGCTTGATCCACCGCAACGTGCACACCGTGCACGAGCAGACGATGGGTGATGCCATCGATCACAACGACATCCGTCGCCAAAGCGCGGCTCCGGAAGCGAAGGCGCGCGCGCTCGCGGCGCCGGGCGGCGTGCCCACGCAAGTCGCGTTCTCGCAGGACAAATACTTCGCGGACGTCGATGCGGACGCCGCGAAAGGCTGCATCAGGAGCGCCGACCATGCCTACACGACAGAAGGCGGTCTGGCGGTTTTGTACGGCAACATCGCGGTCGACGGTTGCATCGTGAAGACCGCGGGCGTGGATGAATCGATCTGGAAGTTCGAAGGCCCCGCGCGCGTGTTCCAATCGCAAGATGCCGCGTGTGACGCGATCCTCGCCGATCAAATCAAAGCGGGCGATGTCGTCGTGATCGTGTACGAAGGCCCGAAGGGCGGCCCCGGCATGCAGGAGATGCTGTACCCGACCTCTTTCTTGAAGGGCAAAGGGCTCGGCAAAGTCTGCGCGCTGGTGACGGATGGTCGCTTCAGCGGCGGGACGTCGGGCTTGAGCATCGGCCACGCTTCGCCGGAAGCCGCGGAAGGCGGCGCGATCGCGTTGATCGAAGAGGGAGATCGCGTCGCGATCGACATTCCGAATCGCCGCATCGACGTGATCGTCGACGCCGGCACTCTCGCCAAGCGGCGCGAAGCCATGGAAGCGCGCGGTCGCGACGCCTTCCGCCCGAATCGCGATCGCTACGTGTCGGCGGCGCTGCAAGCCTACGCGCACATGACGACGAGCGCAGCGCGCGGCGCAGTCCGCGACGTTTCACAACTCGGCCCCGCCGTGCAGAAGACCGCGCGATGACCACGCGCGTGCTCCTGATCCGGCACGGCGCGACAGTACTCAGCGCCGAGGATCGCTTCGCCGGCTCCACCGATGTGGAGCTTTCCGACGAAGGGCGCAGTCAGGCGCGCGCGCTCGGTGAACGCCTCGCGGGCGCCGAGCTTGCCGCCGTCTACGCAAGCCCGATGCGTCGCACGATCGAGACGGCGAAGCTCGTGATCGGCGAGCACACGCTCGCACCGCAGACGGATCCGGGGCTCCGCGAGATCGATCACGGTCGCTGGGAGCAGCTCACGCGGCGAGAAGTGGAGGAGCGCTTCACCCAAGAGTATGAAACTTGGGAGGCAGACCCCTTTACTTTCGCGCCTCAAGGCGGAGAGTCCGGGCTCTCCGTCATGGCGCGCGCGCTGCCGGTGATTCGCCGCATCGTGGTCGACAACGTCGGGAAAACGGTGGCGATCGTGTCTCACAAGGCGACGATCCGCTTGGTGCTGTGCAGCCTGCTCGGGATCGACGCGCGCGGGTACCGCGACCGCTTGGATCAGTCGCCCGCGTGCTTGAACGTGCTCGATTTCAAGGATCCCGTGCGCGCGCGGCTCGTCGTTTACAACGACACTTCGCACTACACCGTGCGTCCCGCAAAATCCGAGTCACGCCTCTCGAAGTGGTGGGGCTGACACCGACTCGCGTCGTGCGGCTCGCGCGCGATGAGCCGCTTTCAGTTGCCAAAACCTCGCGCCACTCACTGCACGACTCGCGCAATTTAGGCACAGCCCGCAACGCGCGACGCGCCGTTTACGCACCAAGTGCCTGTCCAATTCCGCCGCCCATCACCCTCGGCAGTGCACGTGATCGAACGCACTCCTCTTTACTGAGCCGAAATCCCCTCGCGCCCGCATTGAGCTAGCGCCGCGTCAGCTTGTGCGTTTTGCGGCGCAAACAGCACTCAAACCCCGGCACAACGCAGCGAAACAGTTTCGTTCGACGCGAGTTGCACACGCTGCGCACGCTCGAGCCGAGTCGCGCACGCCACACTCGATTTCAGAGAACGAATCGCGCACGGCGCTTGGCTCGATCCCGAATCGCGTCGCTCGATAATCGTGCACAAAGCCGCACGAAACGCGCGGTTTAGGACCGCCCGCCAAATCAAAACGAGGCCGCACAAGCGCTTGGAACGAGGCCGCACAAGCGATTGGTTTGGGGCCGGGGCCCCAAACCGCACGCAAAACAAAAAGGCCGGGGCCCCAAACCGCACACAAAACAAAAAGGCCGGGGCCCCAAACCGCACACAAAACAAAAAGGCCGGGGCCCCAAACCGCGCAGGAAACAAGCGTGCAGCGCACGCGCGTGATTTGGGGCCGGGGCCCCAAATCACAACGAGACGAGACGAGACGACACCCGCGGCGCGCTGCACCGCACCACTTAAAAAAAGGCGCAAGAGTAAATCGCGAAACTCGACAAAAGGAGGCATTGTCGTTCGCCGGGGCCTAGTGCAATGTTTAACGGATCAAGGTTCTGTCCGCCGTGGCTTTTAGCGAACCGTCCCCCGCTCCGAATCAAGACGACCCCATCAGCGAGCAACGCATCGTCGGCGATCCCGTTGGTGTGAAGCTGCGCTATCGGCAGTGCTTGATCACGCTTCGCGCCGGCAAGCTGTACCTCGGTCGCAGCCCGGAGTGCGAGCTGGCCATCAGCGATCCGGCGGTTTCGCGCCGCCACGCGCGCTTGTGGGTGAGCGCCACGCAGATCGTCATCGAAGATCTCGGCAGCCAAAACGGCGTGTACGTCAACGGCGCGCGCATCCAAGGCCCGAGCGAGCTGCGCGCCGGTGATGTGCTCCGCATCTGCACTCACGAGCTCGAGCTGGTGCAAACACAAATCGAGCCCGAGCCCGAAGAGGAAGACGCGAACCGCTACCGCATCACCGCGGACACGCTCACCGGCGCGGACAAGACCACGCTCGTGGAAGAGCTGAACGTCGGGACGAGCCGGCCACCAGCGGCGCAGCGCCTGAACATGCGCGTCGAGCCGACCACGCCGGCGCCGATACCGCCGCGCAAGAGCAGCAGCCCGCCGGGTAGTGACTCGCTCGCGAAAGCTGTCGTGCGCTTGGATGAAGCGCTCAACATCGGCGATCTCGCCGAAGCCGAACGTCGGCTCGGGCCGATCTTGATGCGCGTGCACGAGCTCTTGCTCGAGCAGCACCCGAGCGGGCTCGAGCTCGCGGAGCATGTCGTCGTTTCCGCGGCTCGTTTGGCGGGCGAGACGCGCAACGCCGCGTTCATGAACTACGCGGTCACGCTGTATCAGCTGCTCAATCGGCCGCTGCCGGAAGACGCCGTGAACGTGATCCACGTGCTGGTCCAGGCAGGCCTGTACCCGAACATGCTCGCGCTCGAGAGCTACGTCGCGAAAATCACCGCGCACACCGCGCGCTTCGACGAAACCGAGCTGTTCTTGCTCGACAGCTTGCGCCGCGTCGTCGCGCGCGCCTGATTCTCAACGTTTGAGACAACCGTTCAACGGATCGCCGTCGTCGTGACAGATCCGCGTCGGAGGCGGAGGCGGCGCGATCGGCTTTCCGCCGTGCGGCGCGCGCGGGAGAACACTGGTTGGCGCGGCCGAAGCGCGAATCGCGCGCGCGTCGCGCAGCTCAGCCTCTAGCTCGTGCACACGACTACCGAGCGCCGTTTCGCGCGCACGGGCGTGGTCGTCGTTTCGCGCGACCTCTGCACGCGCGTTCGCGATTTCGAGTCGAGCAGCGCTAAGCGCTGCGCGCATCGCGAACACTTCCGGCCGCACCGATCCGAGGTAGAGCGCGCCCGCCGCGATCACGACTACGCCCGACAAAATCGCGAAAAGCGTCGCGCCGAAGCGCGCCTTCACCAAGGCTGCGGCGTGCTCGAGGTCGAGCGTTTGGCGCGCGCTTCGTGCTTCGGTCAGCGCGAGCTCGAGCCGACGTCGCGCCGTCGCTTCGGCGAGCGCGTGCTCTGCCTCCGCGCGGCGAGCGAGCTCGAGTCGCTCAATTTCGGCGTGGAGCCCGGACTCTGCGGCGGCCCGCAGAGCGCGCTCGTGATCCGCGCGCTCTTGTTCGATCTGCGCGCGCTGTCGCTCGGCCGCGAGCCGCGCGCGTTGCGCGACTTCCGCTTGTTTTCTGGTCTCTTCGGCCGCCAGTCGGCGCAGCTCCGCGAGCGAGTGCAAGCCGGAGCTTTCTCGTGCTTCCGCCATCTTGCATCGTCTGACGCCGAGCGCGGGCGCGCGCTTGGGTGCCCGGACACGAAAATTGGAATGCGAGCGCGGCTCAGTAGAAGCTGAGATCGTCGATCCACAGATCGAACGACTGGTTCGCATCCCAGGAGAAGATGATGCCGTATGCCTGCGTCGGATCGAAGCTCGCGACCAGCGGCATGCCCCAGCCTCGCTGTTTGAGGCTCGAAAACGGCACTTGGATCAACTGGAACGCATCGGTCACGGTGATGTCCGCGCCGAAGTTGTCGCCGCAATTGCTGCAACCGACGAACGTGTCGTAGTCGCGCATGGCGACGCGCACGCCGGGAAACACGTTCGCTCGCCCCAGCTTGCCGTAGAACTGAACGCCCTGATGCGCGCTCACGTCGTAGGCTTTTTCTTTGGGATCGATGCCGACGAAGCTCGCGCCGATGTAAGCGCCCCACGTCTTGTAGCCGTAACCCGTCGTGTGCATCGCGCGCATGCTCATCATGCGAGCGGGCATCAACATGGATGGATTGATCGGGCCGCGCGTATCGGGGGTCTGAGCCGCGTAGAGCGTGCCGTCGTTCGCCGCGAACCAAGCGCCGCTGCGACCCGCGTTCGGCAGGATCAGCGCATCGCCATCTTCGAAATCGTCGATCATCAAGTCCATCGGCGGCATCGACATCGTGCCGGCCGAGCCACCCGAACCGCTGCTCGCGCCTTGGCCCGCGCTGGCCCCGCCGCCGCCATCGGACGCGCCGCCCGTCGCTGCGCCGGCGCTGCCGCCCGTCGATCCGGCAACGCCGCCGCCCGAGGAATCATCACCCGCGCTGCTCGAAGAACCACCGAGCGCGCTGCCGTCACCGCCGTCACTGCCGGTGATCGCGCCAGCTCCGCCCGCTGCGAGCGCGCCGGCCCCTGCCGCACTCGCGCCGCCGACGCCGAGCGGGAAATCTTGGAACGACACCAAACAGCCCGAGAGCGCGAGCGCCGAGCACAGCCCGAGAGCAGGAGAAAGCGAGCGAAGCTTGGTCATGGCGAGCGAGCGCGAGCAGAGCCAAGCTCGACTCGACGAGCACAACTCTAGCTCAATTCGCTCGGCTCAGGATCTCCGCGCGCTTGCTCAGCACGCGCGTTCAGAACGTGCGACGAAGCGAGAAAAATGCAGTCTCGGGCACGACCGTCGCCGACAAGATCGTTTGGTTCTGAGCAGCTCGGTTGTCGCGTCCGCTACTACTCGTGAGGATGAAGTAGGCACCGAATGCGGACGCAACTGCGCCTGCCGCAAATCCCGCGACGCTCACGACGCCGAGCGCACGCCCCGCAGCTCCAGCATCTTTGCCCTTTTGATTACAGGTCTTTGCGCTCTCGTCGCAGTTCCCGTCGTAAACACTCTTTTCGTGCAGCACCAAGATGCCACTCACTGCACCAACGACGATGCCAGTCGCGCCCACACCGGCGAGAACGTAGCCAAGGGTACGATGGTCGTCCGAGTGCGCGGCGCTCTCGGGCGCGGGTCGATCTTCCGTCGGTAAGAGCGCGCCCGGAGAGACGGTGACTTCTGCAGTCTCGCCAGGCTCGAGCGCCACGTTCACCGCGCGTGGGTAATGGCCAGGCGCGCTCACCATCAAATGATGCGCGCCAGGATCGATTGGCAGGGCCACGCCGAAGCTCCCTTCAGCGTACTCAGTATCGCCTTCCTTCACGCGGGTGGTGCGCGGCGCGCGCAACGCCAGCACCATGGTCAAACGCGGCACGCGCGGCTCGAGCGCTGCAAGCCGTTTCTGCGCCACGGGCAGCCGATCATCGCCTTCGGCGAGCTGGGCAACGACGCCGCGAAACAGGCTCCAGGCGGTCGCCAGGCGGCCGCGCTTCTCCTCGCAGTCGGCCAAGTTGAAGCGCGTCCCGAGCGCCGGGTCCAAGCGATCGCTCTCCCGAAAGCGACCGCACGCGGTCTCGAAATCACCCTGCGCCAGCGCCGCGCGACCTTGATCGAAGAGCGCTTCGGCGGCCGCAGGATTGGCGCCTTCGGCGTGCGCCGTGCTCGCACGCGCGACGAGCGCAGCCAACGTGAGAGCGAGCACGGAAACGCGAGACGGAGGCGGCACTATCCAAACGAGCGTAGCGCCTCGCTCCAAAAGAAGCGAGCCGCACTCACGAGGAGTGCGGCCCCAATCCCCCCAGTGCTTTCCCCCCGATCCCCGAAACCCACCACCTACGACCTCGCGCGCACGGAATCTCCACCCGAAACCGGTCTCACGAAGTCGTGCCTCCGGAGCTCATCCACTCGGGAGCGGGACCCGAGCCCTGAAAATTTTCCACTCGAATCGAGTCGTCGGACTCTGCGCATTCGCTGCTGCAATGAAAGCGGTGCCAGTCTCGGAAGCAAACAAGGACGCGCGCGCGTCACGCTCACACAAGCACGGCACGTGCCAAGCTCTGCCTGGCGAATCGGGCTAAATTCAAGCCGATTTCGCGCTCACGGTCGCGCCGAATGGCACATCTGGCACAGCCATAGGTCAGCGCGATCCGAGTCAGCGATAGAGCAAGCCGAGCACGAAGCGAAACGCGGGCTCAGCCACGTACGGGAATACTCGCCACGCGACGATCAGGCCGAGCAGCTCGAAAGCGGGCATTTGGCGCAAGCGGTCGTACCAAGAGCCCACGGTGTCCGGAAAAAGGCCGGCGAGCACGCCCGCGCCATCCAGCGGGGGCACCGGGATCAGGTTGAACAAGCACAACACGACATTGAGCTTGAGCATCACGCTCAGCGCCAATGCCAGCGCTGCGAGCGGCGAATGTGGACCGCCGCCGATCGCCTCCACGTACTGCGAAGGCGAGAGCACGTAGACGAACACGTGCGCCGCGACCAAGCCGCGCATCGCCACGAGCGCGACGACTGCGAGCAGCAAGTTCGCGCCCGGCCCCGCGAGCGACATGTACGCCTGCTTGCGCGGGTTCTGCCGGCCCCAATCCCCATTGAACGGGACGGACGCGAATCCGACCATCCACCCGAGCTGGATGTACGAGAGGATCGGCACGATCACCATGCCGATCGGCGAACGCCGAATGTGGGGCGTGGGATCGAGCGTCACGTGCCCGGTTTCGTACGCCGTGAGGTCTCCGCCTTTGTAGGCCAGGAAGGCGTGCGAAAATTCGTGGAACGTCGTGCTGAAGAGGAACACGAGGTACCAGATGAGCAAGCCTGGGAGGATCTCGAGCATCGCGCGGGTCGAGTTGTACTCTGAACTTGGCGCGAGATCCGCAGCCAACGCGGAACCTCCGCGCGCTTCGCGTCGACCGCATTTGACAGCCGCGCGAGCATCGGGCGTAACATCGACGACATGATCGGCCGACGCCTCGCCTTGCTCTCGCTGTTCGTTGCCGCGCTCGGTGCGTGCGGTGGCCCCAACTCACGCCTCGTCACGGTGCGCTCGGCGACCGGCTCCGGCGCGGTCGACTTCGCGGTCAAAAACGCGACCAGCGTCCCAATCAATTCGCTTTATCTCGCCAAGACCGAACGGGTGAATGCCGCCGGCCAGGCGCTGGACGACGACTCACAGCGCGGCCAGGAGCTGTGGGGACCGGATCTGCTCGCGCACGCTGCGATCGGCCGCGGCCAACGCCTCCAGCTCGAGGTCTCGGAGCCGGGAACCTGGGACGCCCGAGCGCTCGATCGCGACGGACGTTACCAGCACGTTACCGGCCTTCATCTCGGTGCCGGCGGTCGCTATATTCTCGAGCTCAATGACGCCGGCTGGCGCGTGAAGTGACTCGCGCCGCGGAGCCCCGCGCTGAATATCAGGCCTGAGGGCCGCTGATGGATTTGCGGCTCAATTGAGTCGGCCAATCAACCTAAGTCATCGATATCTGTGCGCCGAATCGGCGAATTTGGCGCCGAACCGCACCTAGTCGGCTGAAAATTCAGCGGGCGCGCGTCCGCGAATAGGCCCAGCCCTGCTTATTTCCTTTGGGATAATCGCGCGTGCAGTTGCATCTTTTTCGATTATCGACTGATAATTGATTTTAGATGCAGCCCGAAAGAGGCAATTTCTAATGGGCTGGCTGCGGGACCTGATGGACCAGTCGGATTCGGGCTGCCGCAGCTACGGAGATCTCGCCCGCGCAGCCCTAAAAAACACCGACTGGCCGAACGAATCACGCATGGGTGAGCGCTCCTTGGCGAGCATCCTGAGCAAGCTCGATCGGAACCTCGAAGCGGATTGGTTGGCCGAGCGAGTTGGGGTCCAGCGGGTGCTTTCGAAGGTGCTCGGCGTGCCCTTGGACGACGTGCAGGGCGCCGCCACGCCAGCGCGGACCTCCCCGCGCGGCGATCTGCGAAAGCTCCGGCTCAGCGCATTGCGCTACGCCCGAGCCTTGGATTTGGTCGAGGAGCCGCTCTGTCCGGGTATCCCCGGCGCAGTGCTGACTCCAGGGGGCTATCAGAGCCTGTTTTGGCGAGCACCGAGCGGGTCCGGGCGCTCCTTGGTCGGGCGATTTCTCGAGGCGCGCGGGCTGGCTCACGTCGTCCAGGCGTCGAATTTCGAGGCTGCGGCGGCGCGAATTCCCACGCGCGGTCCGGTCTTCATCGAGCTGCATGCGCAGGCCGGTCCGCTGCCTGCGGCGTCGCGAGCAGGACTGTGCGTAGCAGGCGATTTCGAACCGGGAAACGCCGGTTGGACGACGGTCGATTCGCCCGTGGTCGACTCCTATCTGGCCGAGCTCGTGGCTTGGGTCGCGGAC
>FTCX01000269.1_pt1 | contig 19136 bp, 10 predicted proteins | sample 1639831 | NCBI WGS metagenome assembly FTCX01 (sample SAMEA3914869, study PRJEB12502) | metagenome | biome: forest; material: soil | place: USA | collected 2012-03-12 | depth 0.1 m
AGACGAGATCTTGCATTTGTCCGAAGGCGCGACGCGCTTCCTCAAGCTCTCCGCGGGCGAGCCGAGCATGAATTTGTTCCACGCCGTTCATCCGACGCTGCGCACGCCGCTGCGCGGCCTGGCGTTCGAGGCGCGCCAGCGCGGCGTACCCGTTTCGGCTGCGACGGTGCCGCTCAAGCTCGGGCCAGAAGACGCGGCCGTCGATCTGCGCGTGGCTCCGGCGCTCGAGCTCGCGCCCGGTTTCTTGCTCGTGACGTTCGAGCTGCGCGTTGCCGCGGAAAAACTCGCCGAAACGAGCGCGAACGATCAGTCGACGATCGACCAATTGGAGCGTGAGCTCGAGCAAGCCAAGCGTCATTTCCGCCAGACCGTTCGGCTCCACGAAGCTTCGACCGAGGAGCTCAAAGGCAGTAACGAAGAGTTCCAAGCGATGAACGAGGAGCTACGTTCCGCGAGCGAAGAGCTCGAGACGAGCCGCGAAGAGCTGCAGTCCATCAATGAAGAGCTCTCGACCGTGAACCTCGAGCTGAAGAACAAAGTCGAGGAGCTCGGCCAAACCAATAGCGATCTGCACAACTTGATGGGCGCGACCGCGATCGCCACCGTCTTTTTGGATCGCGAGCTGCGCATCATGCGCTTTACGCCGTCCGCCGTGGCGCTCTTCAGCCTGATCGCCAGCGATGTCGGTCGTCCGCTCGGCGACTTGAACCAACACTTGGCATATCCCGAGCTCATGGCCGACGCCGCGCGCGTGTTGCACGAGCTGACGCCGATCGAGCGCGAGGTCGGCGAGCCGCAAGGGCGGCGTTTCCTCGCGCGTTTGCTGCCCTATCGCACCGTGGACGATCGCATCGCCGGCGTGGTTCTGACGTTCGTGGACATCACCGAGCGGCACATCGCGCGGCTCGCGCTCGAACGAGCCCAACAAGAGCTCGAGCTGCGCGTCGAGCAACGCACCGCCGAGCTCGACGCGGCCAACCGCTCGCTGCGCCGGGAAATCAGCATGCACGAAGCCTCCGAGCGCGCGCTGCAAGAGCTGCAATTGCGCTTGGTCAAAACACAAGAAGAAGAACGGAGCCGCATTTCGCGCGAGCTCCACGACGAAATCGGGCAACAACTGATGGCGCTCATGCTCGCGCTGAACGGGCTCGAGAGCGAAGAAAACGCGGCGCACTTACCGGTGAAGGTCCGCCAGCTGCGCGACGCCGCAGATCACGCGTGGCGAGAGATCCGCCAGCTCGCGACCGAGCTGCGCCCACCCGCACTCGACGCGCTCGGCTTGTCGCGCGCCTTGTCCGGCTATTTGGATGCGTGGTCGGACCGCAGCGGGATCGCCGTGGATTTTCTGAGCTCCGGCCTGGAAGAGCCGCGCCTCTCGAGCGTGATCGAGAGCACGATTTATCGCGTCGTGCAGGAGGCGGCGACCAACGTGCTGCGGCACGCGCGCGCCAATACGCTGAGCGTCAATGTCGAACGGCGCGGTGATTCGGTGCTCGCCTTGATCGAGGATGACGGCGCTGGGTTCGATACGAGCCAAGTCGACACCGAGCGCGGGCAAATCGGCATCGCCGGCATGCGCGAGCGCGCGACGCTCGTGGGTGGTGAGCTCACCGTCGAGTCGCGCATCGGCATGGGCACGACGGTGCGCGTGAAGCTCCCCCTCCCGGTCCCGCGCCCGGAGAGCTAGTCGCGGGCCGCTCGCTCCGGCTCGACTTCGCCGAGCTCTTCGTCGAGCGAGCGTGCGTAGTCGAGCCAGAAGGCGAACGCCGACCGAAGACTGCCGCTAGCTCGAGCCATGAGCGAGCGTTCGAAAGCGTACGCATCGGCATCACCGAGCGGCGCTGCTTCGAGCTCATCTTCCGCGAGCTTGCCGCTGAGTGACGCGGCCACCAAATGCACCGCCCGAAGCGAAGGTTCGGCGCGCGTGAGCAGGTCCAAAAAAGGCGCTTGCCCCTCCGGGTAAGCTTCCGCGGTCGGCGCGCGCGCCAAGGCAGCTTCGAGCGAGAGCACGGCGTTGAAGAAAAGCCGGAATTGCTCGGGACTCGCGGCGCCAGCCAGCACTTGGTCCTCGACCGCGAAATACTCGATGCAGTTGTCGAGGACCACGCTCTCGAGAAATGAGCGCAGGTGCGACAGAGTCAGCGTCCGCTCCACCTGAGCAGGCTATCGCTTCGCGGTGAGTCCGGCTGTCAGTGTCTTACCGGATTGCCAAATATCGATTCTTGGATATCGGGCTAACCCGTGAGCTGACACGGCGGCGTGGTTCGAGATCACGCCGCCGCTCCGACGCGGCCTCACTTCGGCACTGTCGACTGGCAGTTGCTGCACAAGTCGTTGCCTTCACAAGCCTCGCCGAATTGCGATTGCACGCGGCCGTCGCCGCAGAACGGCGCGGCGAGGCACGCCGTCGTGCAGACGCCGGTGCCGTACGCGGTCGCGGGCGGCACGTTCTTCGAGCCGTTGTCGCACTGCTCGTTGCCGTTCTTGATGCCGTCGCCGCAGTAGCCGGCGAGCTTGCACGCGGAGGTGCACGTGCCGTAGCTGCCGTCATTCACGCCGTTGTCGCACTGCTCGCCGGGATCGACGATGCCGTTGCCGCAAGTCGGGAGACATTGCTTGTCGCACGGATCGCCGGACGTGCCGTTCTTCGCGCCGTCATCGCACTTCTCACCCGCTTGGATGATGCCGTCGCCGCACGTCGTGGTCGGCACATAGGCCGAGCAATCCGGCTTGCACGAGCCCGGTTGCCCGGTGTTTTGGCCGTCATCGCACTTCTCGGTGCCGTTGATCAGGCCGTCACCGCAGAAGCCGCCGGGCAAGCATTGGTCCGTGCACGAGCCCGTGCCGTACGCCGTGGCCGAGTTCTTCGCGCCGTTGTCGCAAGCCTCGGGTGGATTTTGCACGGTACCGTCGCCGCAGTACGGCGCGAGCGTGCAGTTCGCGTTGCACGTGCCGTAGCTGCCGTCATTCTTGCCGTCATCGCACTGCTCGCCGGCATCGAGCTGACCGTTGCCGCACTTGAGCTGGCAGCTCACGTCGCACGTGCTGGCGGCCGTACCGTTGTTGACGCCGTCGTCACACTGCTCGTTCGAATCCACCGTGCCGTTGCCGCACTTCTTGTGGCACATCGCATCGCACGCGCTCGAGGCGGCACCGTTGTTGGCGCCGTCATCGCAAGTCTCGCTGCCGTTGATCAGCCCATCACCGCAGCGCGGACCGAGCGCGCAACTGGTCGTGCAATGGCCATACGCGCTCGAGTTGTTGGCGCCGTCATCGCACTGTTCACCGTCGATCTTCTGAACGATGCCGTCACCGCAGAACGCCGGCGCGACGCAACCGGGCGCGCATTGCAGCGCGGTCGGCGGCACCTTGCTGTAAACGTCGATATTGATCCCGTTGTCACAAGTTTCCGGCGGGTTCAGGATCTTGTCGTCACCGCAATATGGGCCGAGCTTGCAGTCGGTCGTGCACATGCCGTACGTGTTGCCGGTCGGCGGCACGTTGCTCGCGCCGCGATCGCACTGCTCCGTGCCGACGACGTAATCGTCACCGCAGATCGGCGTGCACACGCTGGGCGCGCCGTTGAAGCCTTGCAGCGTGAGCTGGAAGTTCGACGCGACGACCTCGCGCTCCGCGTTGAAGACCGCGATTTCGTAGACGCTGCCCACCGTCAAGCCGAGGTTCACGGTCGAGCAGTTCGGCGTGGCGCTGTTTGGATCACTCGTGCCGTCACCGGGCAGGTTTTCGACGCACACGGTGGCGTTGCCCGTCGTGCCCGAGAGCGTGAAATTGCCCGCGGTCTGCGAGTGGATGCCGCCGATGTCGAGCGCGAGCTTGCCGTTGACGAACACCCACAGATCGTCGTCACCGTAGAAGGAGAGCTTCTCGCCGCCTTTGAAGGCGAACCAATAACGAGACTCCGTGGTGAAGCTGTAGTTGTGGCCGCTATCGCGCGCCGTCTCCTGGGGTGGATTGGTCGCGACCCAACCCCGACCGTCGATCGGGAAAAAGCCGCCCGCGCCGAAGTTCGTGCTGTCACATCCGTCGGAAGAGCACGAGTATTGAAAGGAGCCCGTGCCGGCGCCGAGAGACTTCAGCGTGATCGTGCCGCTGAAGGTCATGTTCACCGTCGAATCATCGACGTACCACTGCGCGAAGCGACCGCTCGGCGAATTGAGGCCAGTCGCGGCCGTGAGCGTCGCCGGCTGGTCCGCGTACCAAACCAAGTCAGTCGCGACAGGTGGGTTCTGCCACGGCGGAGTCTTGTAACCCTCACTGCCCGAGACCCAACCCGGACCGTTCATGGTCCAATTCGCGATGTTGTTGTCGCCGCTGCCGAACGAGGGCGAAGCGTAGCTCGTGTTGTAGCCCGGCACGTATTTGTACGTGCGCGCGCCGCCCACGTTGACCTGCACCAATTGGTTTTGCGTGATGCCCGGCAAGCGTCGATTCACCAGCGGATCGATCGAAAACTGCGGGTGCGAGCGCGGCGAGAAATCACGCCAGACGATCGGTAGGGTCAGCGTGTCGCCGGGCGGAGGCTGCGAGCACGTCCACGCCGGGGCGCTGCCGTTCGGCACCTTCTCGACTTTGCAGTTCGAGTCACAACCGTCACCGTTCTGAGTGTTGCCGTCATCACACTCTTCCGGCGGCAAGACGAGCCCGTCACCGCAGTGCGCGAAGCACTGATAAGCCACGCTGGTCTGCTGACTCGCGGGCAGATACGTATTCACCGTCCCGCACAAAGGCTCGTTCGTGCACGTGGGCGAGCAACCGTCGTACGGCAGGTTATTGCCATCATCACATTGCTCGATGCCCTGCACCTTGCCGCCCGGGTTCGAAGGCCCGTCGACGATGCCGTCACCGCAGTAGCCCGCGGACGGCTGCGAATGCGGTGACTTGGTCGAGTCACAGACGTAGCCGGGGTTCAGCTTGCAGGTGGCCGAGCAACACGCGACCGCGCTGCCCTCATCACACTGCTCGTCCCCCACGACTTTGCCGTCACCGCAGATCGGCGAGCAGGGCGTGCCGGCGAGCGGACAAGCCCAACCGCTGATGATTTGGCACGAGGTCGAACAGCCGCGCGTGCCGTCATTGACGCCGTCATCACAGGTTTCGGTGCCGGTCACTCTGCCATCGCCGCACTTCATCGCGACGCACGCGCCGCCGTTAGCCGGACAAATTGCATTCGGCTCGATCGTGCAGGTAGCGCTGCAGCCATCACCCGAGACGGTGTTGTGATCGTCGCACTGTTCAGCGCCCGCGAGGATGCCGTCGCCGCACTGGGCCGCGGCGCACGGCTTGCCCGGTACGGCGCACGCCCAACCGGCTTCCGTGGTGCACGTCGCCGAGCAACCGTCGCCGCCGTTCGTGTTGCCGTCATCGCAGCTTTCGCCCGTCTCGAGCACGCCGTTGCCGCACACGGCAGGCGGCGGAGGCGGCGTGTAGATACACGGTTGCCCGACGGTGCTGCAGGTGTAGTTCGCTTCCAGCTGGCAAGTGCTGGAACAGCCGTCTCCGGCAAGGAAGTTGCCGTCATCACACGTCTCGCCGGCATCCAGCACGCTATTGCCGCAGGTGCGCGTACATGCGCCGCCGGTGGCCGGGCACTTGAAGCCCGTCTCGATCAAACAAGTCGCGGAACAGCCGTCGTAACTGCGGCGATTGTGATCATCGCACTGCTCACCCGGATCGACGACGCCGTTGCCGCAGTAAATCGCGAGCGAGCACGCGCCGCCCGTGGGCGGGCAATTGTAACCGGTGATGATCGTGCAGGTCGGCGAGCAGCCGTGCGCGCCGTCATTCGTGCCGTCATCACATTGCTCGCCGAGCGTGGATTGCACTTTGCCGTCACCGCAATACGCGTTGCGCGTGCACGCGCTGCCGTCCGCGGGGCACGTCCAACCCGCGACCACTTGGCACGTCGCGTCGCAACCCTTCGTCCCATCATTATTGGCCGACCCGAGATCGCAGCCCTCACTGCCCTCGATCTTGCCGTTGCCGCAGACCGCAGGCGTCGTGCTCGCGACGCACTTTTGACCCGGCGTCGGACAATCGAAGTTGGGTTCTTTCTGACAGTTGCCGTCGCAGCCGTCACCCGGTGTGCTGTTGCCGTCATCACAGGTTTCGGGCGCTTCGATCACGCCGTCACCGCACACCGGGCCCGTGTTGCCTGCGCCGGCCTCCGAGGTGTCCCCGCCCTCACCCGTCGTTGCGCCGGTATTTCCGCCGTCGATCAGCAAATTCGTGCCGCCACCGGAGCCCTGCGCGCTGCCGCCCGAGCCGCCGGTATTGCCGCCATCGGCCTGCACGTCGCCATTGCTATTGACCTCGGGCGTGCCGCCGCAGGCAGCGACCAACACGGCCAAAGATAGAAGTGCGCCCAACGCTCGGAAGCGACTCGTCTGCATATGCCTCTACAAAGAAAAGGGGACGAGCATGAGTCTTAGCGGGCCCCACGTGCCAGTCAACCAATTCCTCGCCTCATTGTGTTTCGATCATTTTCGATCGCGCGGTGCAGTGCGCGCGGTGTGCGCGCGCCACGCGATCCACCCGCACGGTTTAGTCGCCCGCGTGAGTGAGCGCGCGCGCACCGGCGAAGAAAAGCGAAGAGAGCTGAGACGAATCTTGAGCCTTCTTCGTCTTCGCGCGCTTCTACGTTTCGGCACGGCCGCGCCGACGAGTGCTCCAGCCGCGCGCCGTCCTCACATCAGCGGCGTCACCCCAGCACGCAGATTTGGTATCTCGATGAAACGTGGCATTTGGCGCCGCGCCGGGGCGGCAAAGAACCCCAGTGCCGCTGCGCCCTTGAGTCAGCCCGCCACGCCGGGCTCGGGTTCGAGTCGGCACGCGCCGCTGCTCGCCGCGCGATTGTCGCCGATTTTCAGCTCAAAACAGCGCGCGCGCGCTGAGCGCTTGGTACCAGCGATCGGCGATGAGCTGGCTGCCACTCGGGTTCGGGTGCACGCCGTCCGTGGTGTACGTCGAGTTCGGCGTGTAGCTCGCCTGGTCGAAGACCGAATGCATATCTACGACGGTGATCGGCGATGTCGCAGTCGTCTTCGAGCTCGCCCAATTGGGGATCAGCGCATCGAGCGCTTCGACGCGGCTCTCGCAGGCGTCACAGCCGGCTGGATGCATCGGAATGATCTGCGCCACGAAGAAGATGGCTTTCGCATTCACCGCGCGCACATCATCTACGGCCGTCGAATACGCTTGCAAGATCGTGCTCGGGTCGACGCTGTTCCAAACATCATTCGTCCCGAAGTGCATCAGCACGATGTCCGGACGATCGCTTGCGAACCAACCGGGCATCGCGCTCAGGGTGGTGCTCGCGGTGATTAGGAAACCGCCGTGCCCTTCGGTCTGCACGTTGGGCGCGCTGCCGCAGCTTTGATTGTTGAGCACCGTGCCGTCGAATTCGAAATTGGAGTGGCCTTTGGCGATCAGCTCTTGCGAGAGCAGCTTGGGATAACAAGTGGTCCCGGTGATCGAGTCACCGAGCGGCATGACTCGCCATTTGCCCGTGTGCGAAATGCTGCCGCCGCTGCCACCGGAGCCAGGCGCGCCGCTCGTGCCGCTGCTGTTCGCGCCGGCGGCTCCTCCGAAGGAGCTGCCCCCGGACCCCGCGCTGCTTGCGCTCGTGCCGCCGCTGCCGGCTACGTTCGCGGTGCCCGCAGCGTTCGCGCCTGCGCCGCCGAGACCGCCCGCGTTCACGACGCCACCACCCGTGCCTGCGCTCTCGCTGGCGCTGCTCGTCCCGCCAACGTGTCCGCCACCTGTCGAGCCAGCGCCGCCACCCACGGTGTTCGCGCTCGCGCCCGCGGCGCCGGCTGCTCCCGTCGGAGCATCACTCGAGCACGCGCACCACAGCGCAGCGAGAGCGCCCAGCGCGAAACAGCTCCGCGCATTCATCGTCCTATTCATACGGCCCACGCGCACTCGCTCACAGCTCACGTACGAGTAGGGCAATCGCGCGCGCGGCCTTGCAGACTTTTTGCAGCCCTCGCGAGCGCGCGCAAGGCAGTCAGTGCGCCGCGTACTGGCAGCTGCGTCGCCGTGACGCGTTACTTGCCGTAGCCCGCGGCGACGATGTTCGCTTGCACCGCGTCGTCCGCGTCGTCGGGCGGATCGCCCGTGATCATGCAGCCCTCGTAAAACGTGCCGACGCCGCTGTTGCTGTTGTCGCCGCCGATGCCGAGGATGATCGCGCCTTGTTTCTTCATCGGATCGTAGCCTTTCGGACGCGGACCGTCGTAATTGACGACGAGCGCTCCGCTCGCCGCGTTGCCAGCTTTGACGGCAAAGCTCCCGGAGCGACCCTTGAGCAGCGCGGTCACAAAATCGAACGTCGCCGGCGCGGCCTTCGGGTTCACGTCGAACGTCTCGGCCGTGTACAAGCCGTTCTCGAGATCGGTCATGACCCACGGACCCGTGCCGGCGCCTTTACCCCAAGCCGACGCGTTACCGAAATAGATCGCTTCCATCGTGGCGTCGCCGTCGTCGTCGTTGTTGGTCTCGGCGTTGCCGTAATCGAAGCAGCAGCTGCCGTTGAAATGCTTGCCGCTCGTCACCATGTACTCGGTTTCGGCTTGATCGCCGGTCGCGACGCCGTCCGTCTTGTCGTTTCGATAGCCCGTGCCGGTCTCGCTGAACACGGCGTACGCTTCGTGACCGCCGATCGAGATCTTGGCGGCGTTCGCGTCCGCTTCTTTGTCGGGCGCTGGGCGAAAGCCACCGGCGGGCGCGCTCGTCAGGTGATTGTGCTTCGGGGATTGGTCGTAAATCACGGAGATGGTGCAGGTCGTGCCGGCGCAGAACGCATCTTGCATCGCCGCGTTCGCAACTCCGCCGGGTGAGAGTACGCCGATGTCCTTCGTGGTGCCGTCGGAAGCGCGGCGCACTTGATACAAATTCCCGTTGAACGCGCCGAACAACGAACGCACGGTGCTGTGCGCCGCGACGCACGGCGTATTCGCAGCTTGATAAATGTCGCACGGGCCAGTCAGCGCGGCGCTCCCGCCGCCCGCTCCCGCGCTTTGTCCAGCGCCCGCCGATCCGCCGCTGCCTCCCGCACCGCTCGCGCCTCCGACGTGTCCGCCGACTCCGCCGGATTCCGATCTACCCGACGTGCCACCGCTGCCCGAAACACCGTGCCCCGCAGCGCCGCCGCCGCCCGAAGCGCCGCCGCGGTTCGTCGTGCCAGCGGAGCCTCCTGACGTGGTCGCGGCGCCCGCCGCGCTCGATCCGTTACCCGAATCCGAGCTGCCGCACGCAGCGAGCAACAACGAGAGACCCACTGGCAACGCCGCGACACACGTGAAGCGTCGCGCGGCGACGCCCCGCGCGAGACCCAAAAAAGAAGCGTGTTTCTGCGAGGAAAATTGAATGAATGTTTTCATGGCGCGAGCTCTGCTGATTCACGTCAGCCGCCGCGCGCGCACGAGAAGGATCAAGTATTTTCAGTCGCAAAACGGAAAGGCTCTTTCGAAACCGTTCACCCCGTTGAGTGATTGGTGGGGCGCCGCGAGCTCACGGCGTGAGCCGCACGAGCCGCGACGCATGCGTCGCGATCATCGCCCCGAAGCCATTGCTCGATTTGCCCAAGTCCGTGTGCGTCACCAAATCACGCACGCTCATCGCGCTGCTGCCACCGACTGCGCTGAAGCTCGCCGTGACTTGCGCCGAGCTCGCGCCGAAGTTGAAGAGCCCGACGACGATACTGCCGTCCTTCTGCTTCGCATACCAAACCTGTTGATCCGACGCGGTCGAAACCGCCTTCGCCGGCACTGCCGCTTGGTTCACGGCGATCACCTCATTGTTCGTCAAAATGGCCAGATCCGCAGCATCGAGCTTGGTGATGTCCGCGCCGATGATCAGCGGCGAAGTCGCGATCGCCCAGAACGAGAACATGGTTTGGCGCTCATCCGAAGTGATGCCGTCGAAGCTGCCGTTGCCGATCATCAGCGAATCGAGATCGTTCCAGTGACCCGGGCCGGCGTACTGTGCGAACGGCGGCAGGCCGTCGATCTCTCGAATCACGTGCGCCCAGTTGGTGTCGGTCGAGCAGTAGCATTCGACGTCGTTTTCGACGCGCCAAGCGTTGCTGTACTTCTGCCAAGTATCGATCGCGCTGATGTTCAGCTTGTTCGAGAGATTGAACCAGATTTGGCGACCCGTTTTATCGAGTGCGGCGCGCCACTGCTGCACGTCATCTTGATTGTTGGCGTTGCCGCCGCCGCCGCCGGGGCCGACGAAATCGAGCTTGAGATTGTCCGCGCCCCAGCCCGCAATCAGATTCGCATAGCCTTGCACGTACTCCACCGCGCCGGGCTTCGTGTAATCGATCTTCTTGCCCGTCGCGCCGGCGGCTTTGTCGGTGTTGCCAGCTGCCGAAGTGACGATGTCTTTGACGTGATACGAAGTGCCTTCGATCTGCGCGTTCGCAGCAAGCGCGATGTCGTTGACGCCGGGAGTCAAATAGATCCCGATTTTCAGGCCCTTTTTATGGACGTAGTCGGCCGTGCCCGCCCAACCGTCGGGGAACTTTTTGAGATCGGGTTTCCAGCGCCCATATTGATCGAAGCCGTCGTACCAACCATCATCGATCAAGATGTAGTTGTAGCCGTAGGGCAAGAGTTTGTCGGCCATCGCGTCGGCAGCAGCTTTGATGTCGGCCTCGGTCGCGATGCCGGTGTGCCCGCTCCACCAACTCTCCCAACCCATCGATGGGCGCGCGCCGAGGATTTCCGGCGCCGAGCCGCCTGCGCCCGCGCTCGCTCCGCCAGCTCCAGCGCTCGACGACATGCCACCCGAGCTCGTGCCACCACTCGCATTCGTGCCGCCGTTGCTCGCGTTGCCACTGCCGCCGATGTCCGCGAGCCCGCCCGAGTTCGACGACATCCCCGCGCTCGAGGAGACGATCGCTGTGCCGGCGCTGCCACCGTTCGCGGCTGTGCCACCGCTTGCAGAGCCGCCACCCGCACCGGCGTGCGTCGTACCCTCCGGCGCTGACGACGAGCCGCACGCAGTGCTCAGAGCGCACGTGGCGAGCGCGTAAATGAACGGTATTTTCCGCGCAATTTCTCGACCCCCGAGCATCAATGCCCCCAATCGCTCAAGGCCGGTTTGGCGACCGTGAGCGTCTGTGGGCCACCCACTTCGATCTCGTTCGCCGAGGCGTTGCCGCCCGAGTTCACGCCCAACGCGATCAGGCGCACGTAGCGCGCTTGCACCGCCGGGAAACTCACGCTCTGAAGCTTGGAGTTCGCCGGCCAGATTCCGCTCGTCGCTTTGCTGAAGGTCTTGCCGTCCGCGCTGGTGTCGACTTCGTATGAAGTGATCAGGTTCGTGGTCGACGCGAGCGCGCAAGGCTGGCTCTTGCAATCGCCGTTGCTCGAGTTCCAACCGCTGCCCGCTTCGTACGCCGGCAAATAGCCGACGAAGCCGACTGGCTTGGTCGAACCCAAATCGATCTGCACCCACTGCGGCAATGCGCCGCTCGAGGTCCACATCTTGTATCGACCGATGTCGTTGCTGCCGTCGATCGCGCCGCTCGCATCTCCGCTCGATGCCGTCGCGCTGACCGGGAAGTACGGATTCGTGTTGTGCACGCCTTGCGCGGGCAGCGGCGCCGCTGCTTTCGCCGGATGCGCTTGCCGATACGTGCCGACCTGCGCGAGCGTATTGACGATGTCATCGTTCAAGAGCCCGCGATTGTCCGGCGGGCAATTGAGGATGAAGTTCGTATAACGAGGCACCAGCATATTGATGTGCGAATCCACGATATCGGACACCGATAAGTAGCCCGTGATATTGCTCGCCCAGAACCAATCATTGCCGCCGTGCTGATTGATCTTCTGGCCTTGAACTGCAGCCCAAGTGTTGCCGTCGGGCGAAAACACGCCGCGCGGCTCCTCATACATCACGAGATCTTCGTCGAACGGATCGCGCATGCCTTCGTGATCGACGATCAGGATATCGGGCTGCAGGCTCTTGATCAGGTTGTGCAGGTACCAACCTTCGGCCGCGTGATGGCCCATCATCCAGGACCAACCATCGATGATCAAGAGTGGAATCGGACCGTAGTTCGACATCAGCTCGGTGAGCTGTGTGCTGAGATATTGCACCTGTGATGAGTCGAGATTGCCGTTCACCGGCTGAGTCGTATCCCAGATCGAATAGTAGAACGCCGGCAAGAGCCCTTGCGCGCGATAGCCATCGACGAACGATTTCACGACGTCGCCCTGCCCGTTCATCCACGTCACGTGCCCGACGTTGAACTCGCTGGCTTTGCTGGGCCAGAGCGCGAAGCCGTCGTGATGGCGCGTGGTGAGCACGCCGAACTTCGCGCCCGCCGACTTTGCGGCTTTGGCCCATTGCTCGGGATCGAGCGTGCTGCCCGGATTGAAGTCGTTCTTGGGCAGGTTTCCCTGCGCCCACGTGCCGGTGTACGTGAGGATGCCGAAGTGATGAAACAGGCCGAATTGCAGCTCGATGAACGCGCGCTTCAGGTCGTCCAAATGCGCCACCGGATCGCCGCCTTGCCCCGCACCGGCCGAACCCGCTGCGCCGCCGCTGCCGCCACTCGCAGCGCCGCCTGCGCTGAGCCCGCCGCTCGGTGAGCCGCTCGAGCCCGCGCCGCCCGCGTCGTCGCTGCCACCGCTCGCGCCTGCACCGCCCGAATTCGAGCCGCCTCGAGTGAGCGCGCCTCCGCTCGCTTCACCAGCGCTCGACGCGCCCGCGACGCTCGAGCTCGTACCGCCCGTGCCGGTGTTGGGCTTGCCCCCTTGAGTTTCGCCGCCCTCACTCGAGCTCGCGTTGCCGCACGCCGAGCAGAGCACGAACGGCAAAACCAACACCGATTTGCAATATGCACGGGTGACCAATTCGAATCGCATGTTCCCACGGGCAGATTGTGTGGCAGCGACCGAACCCTTCAGCGAATTCGCAACGACGTTTTGAGTTTTCCTCGCTCAGGGCGTGTGCACGACGGGCGCGATCGTGCCATCCACGTTGAATTGCTGGCGATCGAGGCACACCTGTCGATGCGCGCCGTCACCGATCGCGATCCGGCGATACGCGATGTACCAATCACCGTTTTCGAGTTTGCGCTTGAACGCGACGCTCACGAACGAGGATCGCTTTTGCGGCGCCGACCCAAGAAACTCGAGACCATCATCGCCGCGAGCACGAGCGAAGCATATTGCTTGCCGCGTTTGGTCGCGCCGAGCACGGAGCACGAGCAACCGGCGTCGCCGTTCGGATCGGTTGGTTCGCTCGTTGAGCCTGCGCTCGATTGACTCGGCGCGCCGGCACCGTTCCCGCCGCCCGTGCTCGCCCCAACATTGCCGGCCGTGCCGCTCGCGGCGCTACCGCCATTCGCTGAGCCGCCCGCGATGCCGCTGTTGCCCGCGAGCTCGCTCGAGCCGCCGTTGGTCATCGTCGAGTCACCGCCGTTGCTCGACGCATCACCGCCGACATCGCCCGCGCCGCCCGCGCTCTGACCACCGCTTCCGCCGGCGTTGCTCGAGCCACCTGTGCCGCCAGTCGGGTTCGTCGGGTTGCCACACGGTTTGAGCGGCGTGGTCGAAGGCGGTCCGGCGACGGGCCAACCATCACTGCCCCACGAGAGCTCGTTCTCGCCGAGCACCGAGCCGCCCGTGTCCGGATAATAGTGATACGTGAAGCGTTCGATGCCGCACGCGCTGTACACGCCCATGTGTCCCGGGCCGTGAATGCTGCCGTTGCTCGCGTACCAAACCTTCTCGCCGGTGTACGGACCCGAGATCGTGGCCGAGCGCGCGACGTGAATCTCGTACGTGCTCGCCGCGCCGCTGCAGCAACCACCGGAGTTCCAAAACAAGTAGTAGTAGCCGTCGTGATAGTGCACGTACGAGCCTTCGATACCGCCTGTTTCGAGGCCGTAGCCGAGCGTCATCGGCGGCTGATAGCCGGGGTCACTCGCGAGCGGGAGCCCGTTCGTGTCCATGTGCGTGACGTAGATCTGGAACTTCGACGTGTCCTTGCCGTAGCCGCTGCCCCACGAGCTCCACAAGTTGCCGGAAGCATCGACGATCGGTCCCGGATCGATCGTCGAGTATTGGTAGCCCGTCGTGTTGGGCGGGTTGTTCACGACTTTGCCGGCGTCAGTCAGCTTGTATTTGGCTGATGTGGAGTCGAGCGTGGGCGTCGTGAGGAGACCAATCACGCACGGCGCGTGCGTCGCGGGCGAGCCGCAGAACGAATAGTAGATGTAGTATTCGTTGTTGTAGAACACGATATCCGGAGCCCACACGCCCTGTGTTTCTCCGTTCGAGTTCACGTACTGACTCGCCCACGAAGGGATCTGAATGCGGAGCCCCGTGGATTTCCAAGCCAGACCATCGGTCGAAGACGCGCAGCCGCCGCCGGTTCCGCAGAAGTAAAACTTGCCGTCAGACTCGATGATGCGCGAAGGATCGTGGGTGCCGTTTTGTCCGGTCGTGGCGGCGTACGCGCTGAGCGGCGCGACGAAAGCGCCAGCGAGAACGAGGGCCGTGTAGAGCGAGCGTCGGGTCATGAGGCTTTTCGGTCCACGCAAAATGGCGTGGACTCGATCCTTCAGAAGGGGGCACGCATGCGTGACTGTGCAAACAAAAGCGCGCCGTAGCGCGAGCACAAAAGTTCGATCGAGAGCCGAAAAATCGCTCGATCCGCGGCGACGGCGGCAGCGGGCTAAACCGCCGGGGGCGCCGCGCCGTAGGGCCTAGGGAGCGATTCCGAAGGACCGTGCACGGTGCGTTCGCGCGCGCGCCGATTCGTGTGTGCGTTGCGCCGAAGCTCGCACTGAAGTGCTCGGCGCTCGCGAAATCAGCGGCTCGCGTGCGAGCGGCGATGCTATCTTCGATGTTGGACAAATGTCGCTTCTAGGCACGCTCCGCGCGCGCACGGCCGGTCAGCTCGCTTGCGCAACGCTCACCTTGGCTTTCTTCGGCGCTTGCAGCTTGCCGGACTACGCCGAATACGCTCAGCCGCTTCCGCGCTCGAGCACGCCGGATTCGGGCGCGAGCGGAGCCGACTCCGGCTCGAACGTGCCCGACGCGGGCAGCGATGCGAGCGATGACGCGGGGCTCGATGCCGGCAGCCTGATTTGCCCAACCGGCTTTGCCGACTGCAACGGCGCGCGCAGTGACGGCTGCGAGACCGCGCTCGGCACCGTGCAGCATTGTGGAGATTGCGGCGTTGCTTGCGGCAACGATCACGGCACCACCGCATGCAACGATTCGGGCGCTGGCGCCGAGTGCTCGCCGGTGTGCGCCGCTGGTTTCGCTGATTGCGATCTGAACCCGAGCAACGGCTGCGAGACCAACATTCAAACCGATTCCACGCACTGCGGCAGCTGTGACATGGCTTGCCCCGCCAACGGTGGCACGCCGCTGTGCGCCGCCGGCAAATGCGGCATTTCCAAGTGCAATGACGGCTTCGGCGACTGCAGCAACGAAGGCGCGTGCACGGTGAACCTGAACACGGACCCGAACAACTGCGGGCACTGCGGCCACGTGTGCTCGAGCTCGAATGGCACGCCGCGCTGCAACGGCGGCGTCTGCGAAATCACGTGCAACAGCGGTTATGGTGATTGCAACGCGACCACCGGCGCGGACGGCGGCCTACCACCGGACGATGGCTGCGAGACGAAGCTCAACGTGCTCGATGCGAATGGCAGCGTGCCGAATTGCGGCGCGTGCGGCAACGCTTGCGTCCGTCGTTCGTTCACCACGATCGACGTCGCGCAATGCGCGCAAGGTGTGTGTGCCCGCGACTGCTTCGCCGGCGAGGGTGACTGCGACAACAACCGCAATGATCCGAGCTGTCACAGCAGCACCTGCGGCTGCGAGACTTACCTCGGCAGCGACGTGAACAACTGCGGCGCCTGCGGCCACGTCTGCAAAGGCGGCGGCTGCGGCAACGACAAATGTGATTGCCCCGACTCCGAGCCGAAAAGCGGCAGCACGACGTGCTCACTCGCGAGCACGGTCACTTGCGGAGTCTACGGCACGAGCTGCAACTGTGTTTGCTCGAGCGGCGTGTTCAAGTGCACTGACTCGAACGGCAAGGCCTGCTGAGCGCAAGACACGCGAAACACGCGAACGGCCAAGCGCAACCACCGCACGCAGGGCCAAACGCATTCCCAGACGCGCTGCCCCGTCAGCTCTTCTAATGCGTTTCGATCTTCTCGAAAGCCCGATTGAGCTTGATGCGTGCCCGGCGAATGCGCGCCCAAACTGTGTTGATCGGCACGTTCTGCAGCTCGGCGATCTGTTCGCCGCTGTAGTCTTCGATTTCGAATAGCACCAGCGCGGCGCGCTCTTGCTCGTTCAACGTATCGAGCAAGCGCTCGAGCAGCTCGCGCTTTTTGGTAGTTTCGAGCGCGACGCTCGGATCCGAGGTGCGCGGTCCCGGCGCCTCGGCGAGCCCAGGCAAACCGAACATCAGGCGGCGCAGCCACGCGGAGCGCCGGAAATCGCGCACGCGCCGGCGAGTGATTTGATAGAGCCAGCCAGCGACGTTCTGGCCGTCGAAGTCGGGCAAGCGCCGGAACACGACCAAAAACACGTCTTGCACGAGATCGTCGCAATCGGCGGCGCGGCCGCCCATCGCGATGACCCAGCGGCTCACGTCCGAAAACCACGTCTGATAGATGACCCGAAACCGAGCGGCGTGCTCGGCTGCGCTGAGCGGCTCAGCGGGGGCTGGAAGTGCGGACGGAACCGCACGCAGAGTGACCGACGGCTCGAGGACTGGCGTTTTGGCTAAAGCGAGAATGGCGCTGCTCCTGACGATGATTTGTCGGCAGCTCCGTCAGCCTTCGAAAAAAAAGCGCGTCTCTAAGGGAGGCACCTCGCGCGTGGCGTGCAACGCAGGCTGGAAAATTCCGACGCAAAAATGTCGGCGTAGAACCGCGTGCTTCGGCCCTTATTCTGGCAATGAAGTCCGTTCGTGCCGCCTCGTGCGGCCTCGCTCTCCTTCTAATCAGCGCATGCTCCAGCTCTGGGACTGATTCCGCATCGGGCGCGGGCGGGACCGAAAGCCAAACCGGCAGCGCGGGGCAACTCGGCTCGGCGGGTGGTTCCGGCTCTGGCAGCAGCGGCGAAACGGGCAGTTCGGGCGCACTGAGCGCGCTCGCCGGCGGCAGCGCGGGCGAACCGGGAAGTGCCGGACAGGGCGCGGGCGGAGCGATTCCCCCCGAAGGTGGGGCGAGTTCGACGGCGGGATCGACGTCGAGCGGCGGCGCGAGCGCAGGCGCCGGCGGCAACGGCAACGCGACCGGCGGCGGCACGACCGGCAGCGGCGGCACGACAGTGAGCGACTGCACCACGAACAGCATCGCCAAGTGCAGCGGCACGACCGACATCAGCTGTCACTTCGGCGGCAACCCCGGCAACTACGAGGTCACCGTCGGACTGGGCGGACCCGAAGCGGGCGACATGTACGTCGAAGCAGAGATGTATCGCCGCATGCTCGGCGAAACGACGACGAGCGCGAACCAAACTCAAAGCTACACGTTCGTCGTGAACGTGCGTCAGCCCGAAGGACAACCTGTCGAAGAGGGCCCGAACGACGGCACGCCCGGGCTCGACGTGTACATTCGCGGCGCGAAGCCGAAACTGACCTCGATTTGCTACAAGCCGGCGACGAAGCCCGCGCTGATCTGGGTCGCTGGTGATTCAACCGTGTGCGATCAAGACGGCACCGATTACTCGGGCTGGGCCCAGCATTTGCCGCAGTATTTCAACACGCCGGTGTCGATCGCGAACTACGCGGACTCGGGTGAAAGCTCGGGCAGCTTCTTGAACAACGCGAAGATGTTCGGCGCGATCAAGGCGGGCTGGCACGCGGGGGATTGGCTCTTCGTGCAGCTCGGTCACAACGACAAATCGACCACCGCGGCGACCTTTCAAGCGAACATGACGAGCTACGTGACGCAGGCCAAAGCCGCGGGCGTAAACGTGGTGCTCTTCACGCCGATCTCGCGCGTCGGCTACACGCTCGCCGAGGAGCACGTGAACTCGGTCGGCGCGAACCTGCCGCAAATCATCCGCGACATCGGCAAGAGTCAGAACGTACCGGTGATCGATCTCACCGTCACGACCTGGAATTGGCTGCAGACGATTACCTGGCAAGATTACTTCGCGCTCGGCACGGATCACACCCACTTGAACCCTAAAGGAGCAGACGTGGTCGCAGGCTTCGTGCGTGATGCGGTGAAGACGCAGAGCCTTTCGATCGCCAGTTATCTACGCTGAACTGGAGCAACAAATCATGGCTAGTCGCGCCTTCGCGTGCGCCCTTCGGCTCGCGGGCATTTGCGTTTCGCTCCTCGGCGCGTCGCCCGCGCTCGCGCAAACGAGCGGCGCCAACGGCGTGCACGACCCTTCACGCATGATCCCGAGCGACGGCAAGGTGTATCTCTACGCGACGGGCGGCGGCGCAAAGTCTTCACCCGACGGGCTCGTCTGGAAAGACGAGGTCGCGCCGACCTGGAACCGCAACCTCTTGGCCAATAATCAAGGAGTTTGGGCGCCCGATGGCTTATTCCTGAACGGTCAGTACTTGCTCTACGGCGCGTTCTGGTCCGCCGATAAATCGAGCGCGCTCGTGCTCCTCACCTCACCGACGCTCGACCCGAGCTCGTCGAAGTACAAATGGACGGATCGCGGCGTCGCGGTCGCGGGCCCGAGCGGCGTCACGCACAGCTGCATCGACCCCGCGCCGATCGTCGATGCGGACGGCAATTTGTGGGTCGTGTGGGGCGGCGGCTATCCGTTCTCGACCACCGCGGATTCGATTTTCGTGACGCGCATGAACAACGATACCGGACTGCCCGTGACGAGCGATCCCGGCTACAAGCCGCCTGCGAGCCCCGGCTACGCCATCGCGCATGGGCACAAAGAAGGCCCGTACCTCTACTACCACGCGGGTTATTATTATCTATTTTACCAGACTGGTAGTTGCTGTGACGGCACCAGCAGCACGTACACGATTCATGTCTCGCGCTCAGCCACGATCAACGGCACTTACTCGGACGACCGCACCTTCTACGCGAGCACGGGTGACGTGCACGGGCCCGGGCACATCGGGATTTACGATGCGTGCGG
>FTCX01000029.1_pt1 | contig 19061 bp, 13 predicted proteins | sample 1639831 | NCBI WGS metagenome assembly FTCX01 (sample SAMEA3914869, study PRJEB12502) | metagenome | biome: forest; material: soil | place: USA | collected 2012-03-12 | depth 0.1 m
GCCCGGACCACGCGAGGTACTCAGCCGCGCCCAGCTTGACCTCGGGCGGCAACGCGACGGCCGGGTGCGCGCCGAGCGCCGCCTTCACGACGTTCTGCTCGCCCGCGACGGCCAGCCCGGGCAAGAGCGCGATCGTGCCGTCCGCGACGGTGAACGCGCGCTTGGCCCCTTCGAGCTGAATTTCGTGCCCGTCGCTGCCGAGCAGGCACGGGCCGAGATCGAACGCGCGGTCGTCGTAACGCGCGACGAGCACGCCGGTGTCGTCTGGGTTCGCCACGACCAGCACATCCTTCACATTTTCCGTGACGCCTTGGAGGCAGCGCTTCTGCAGGTCCGAGAGCCCGCCGCCGGCGATCGCAACCACAGCGGGCACGACTCCGCTGCCGAGCTCGGTGCGGAAGAAGCCGCCGAGATCGGCGTAGAAGGTGAAGCCGGGTTTCGCGAACGGCACGTAGCGCGCGAGCTCCGCGGGCGGCACGCGCACGGCCGATGGCGCCGCTGCCACGCTGGCCGACGCAGCCGGAGCGACGCTCGGCGTCGTCGCCGAAACGGGCGGTTTTGCGGAGCCGCCGCACGCGACGGCGACCAAACTGAGCAGCGCGAACGATGAAGGATGGAAGCGTGACATGGCGCCTCGTATGGCCACACTCCGCGCCCGAATTCAACGGAGTCGTTCCGCGTTTTCGCCTCGCCGACGCCAAACTGCCTCTCGGCTTCGGTCGGGAGAAACGCGATTTTAGAGCCGATTCATCACCGCTTTGGCGTTTGCTCGCGCGCACGCTCGAAGCTGGCACTGCCGATGCATCGTCTCGGCTCGAAAGCGGAGGCAATCATGCTTTGGACCTTGATCATCGTGCTACTCGCGCTCTGGGCGTTCGGTTTGGCAACCGCCTACACCATGGGTGGTTTGATCCATCTGCTGCTGCTCGTCGCGGCGGTCGTGCTCGTGCTGCAGCTCTTGTCGGGTCGCCGCACGGTTTGAGTCTCGAAAGGGCCGCAGGCGAATGCAAGCGATCGCGAAGCTCGGTCTCTTTGCTGGGGTCTTCGCCTGCGGCCTCGGAGCCACGCAGTACGAGATGAAGTTGCGCGCGCGCCCGACGCCCGCGCCGGTCGTGGCGAAGTCGGAGCCCGCGCAGCCGCGCACGGCGAACACCGCCTCGCCGACGCCGATCGTCGACCCGCTCGACAGCGAACACCCGGTGACGATCGACAACAGCGCGCGTCCCGACGAAACCAATTGGGTGCGCGCGCGTCCCGGCTTCCAATATTCACGCAAACCAGGCGATCGCGGCGGCGTCGATCCGTGCGCGCCACCGAGCGTCGACGCGAGCGCGTACGAGGATTGGAGCGAGCTCGGGCAAGGCCATTTCATCGCGCCGCGCGAAAACCCGGTCGACGACGCGGGGCACTTCAATCTCGTGATTCACCTGCACGGCGACGAGCCGGCGCGCCGTGAGCTGATGCAGAGCGGGCAACATTTCGCGCTCTATTCGCTCACGCTCGAGGGGCAAAGTTATGCGCCCGTGTTCACCGGCACTGCGGCCTTCGACGCCATCGTCGCCGGTGTGGAGCAAGCGTTGAGCAAGCGCGCGGGGCGCACGGCGCACGTCGAGCACATCGCGTTCAGCGCTTGGAGCGCGGGGTTCACCGGCATCGAGGCCGCGCTGGGCCAACCGTTCGCGCGCGATATCGACGCCGTGGTGCTGAGCGACGCGCTGCACGCGCCGCGCAACGACGACGGGGCGTTTCACGCCCAGCTCGCGCCGTTCGTCGACTTCGCCAAGCGCGCCGCGGCCGGCGAGAAATTCATGTTCGTGAGTCACTCCTCGATCGATCCGCCGGACTTCGCCTCGACCACCGAAACCGCGCACTACCTGATCGCGGCCGTGGGTGGTAAGCCCGCCGCCGTGCGCCGCGACGATCCGCTCGGGCTCGAGCTGGTCGAGTATTTTTCACGCGGAAATCTGCACGTCCGCGGCTACGCCGGAAACGACAAACCCGATCACTGCGCGCAGGTCGCCACGCTCCGTTCCGCGTACGCCGCCCTCGGCCGGCGCTGGAGCCCGCGCGCGAACGTCACCGCGAGCGCCGCGACGCTGCGCTAGCTTCGCGCGCGCTCGCCGCGTAAAGTCGCGGCCGTGAATCCGCCGCCGCGCGTGCTCGTTGCTTTGCTGGGGCTCACGTTCGTGACCGGCTTGATCGACGCGGCCAGCTTGCTCGGGCTCGGCCACGTGTTCGTCGCGAACATGACGGGCAACATCGTGTTCTTGGGTTTTAGTTTGTTGGGGGAGGGCAGCACGTCGCTGACCGGCGCGGTGTTGGCTTTGTGCGGATTTTTGCTGGGCGCGCTCATCGGCGGCCGCTGCGCGCACAGCGCCGCACGCGGAACGCGCCTCGGTCTCGGCCTCGATGTGCTCTCGCTCGGCTGCGGCGCGTGCGCGACGCTGCTCGGCGCGCCGATCCCGATCGTCATCTTCTTCCTCGCGCTCGCGATGGGCACGCGCACCGCGCTCGTGCGCGCGCTCGCAGTGCCGGACATCACGACCACCGTGCTCACGCTCACCCTCACGGGTTTGGCCGCCGATTCGTCGCTCGCCGGCGGAAACAATCCACGCCTCGGTCGTCGCGTGGCCTCCGTGATCGTGATGCTCGTCGGAGCCGGCATCGGCGCGCTGCTGAACGCGCACGTTCGCGTCGCCGTGATTCCGTGCGCCGCGTTGTGCGAGGCAGCCGCGGCGATTGCGCTGGTGGCCGGCTCGTCGAACACCGCATGAACCTTGGAGAATCGGCGATTGGGAACGGTGCGTCCCCGTGGTATCGTCCGATTTGGATCGAAGGGCTGAGCCGAGCTTGTCCACGACCATCAAAGACGCTGATGTGCTCGCGCTGTCCGGACGTGAGCTCGAGCCGGCGGACCAATCCGGGGCCAAATACGTCCTCGAAGAAGCCGTCGGTCGGGGCTCACATGGAGTCGTTTTCTCGGCGCGGAGGCACGCGGGCGCGAGCGTCGAACGGGTAGTTGTAAAGGTCCTTAGTCCGAGGGCAATGCGTGGCCTAGGCGAGCTTGCCGCGCCAGCGATCGCGAAGGAAGTCGCTGCGCTCCGCTTGCTGGCGGCGCAGTCGGGCCCGCCTACGAATGTCATCCGCTTTTTCGACACGGGCACATTGCGCGTCGGAGAAAGCGCGCTGCTCCTGCCGTGGGTGGCGCTCGAATACGTGGATGGCGGGGCCGAAGGCGTCACGCTACGAGCTCGCGTCGAGAAATCGATCGCAGCAACCGGATCCGCGTTTGACTTCGCGCGCGCGGAACGAGCCATTCGGCATCTTTGCTCAGCGCTCGACGCGATTCATCGAGTCGGGGTGGTTCACCGCGACGTCACGCCCAACAACGTGCTCGCCACCGGTATTGGCGTGAGCGAATGCTTCAAGGTCGCCGACTTCGGCGTTGCCCGCATCAGCTCCGTGTCGACCTTCGGCGACGTGCTGCTCGGCACACCCGGTTACTGTGCCCCTGAACAGAGCTTTCCCGACGAAGTTGGCGCCGGCCCATACACGGACGTCTTCGGCCTCGCCTGCACCACATTTTTTCTCCTGACCGGCGAACCCTACTTCGAGTCACGCTCAATCCCAGAGACCCTCGTGGCGGTGTGCCAGTCGACGCGCCGGGAGCTACGCTCTTCGAAAATGCTGCACCGGAGTATGTCGGTCGACGGCACTTTCTGCGGCAAAATCGACGATTTGCTCTCCCGGGCAACGCGGGCCAGGCCAGAACAACGGATGGCCAAGATTGCCGAATTCGAGCGAGCTGCGCTCGGACTGTTCGCACGGTGAGCCGAATGAGCCGTTTGCTCTGCATGCCGCACTGACCTGCTCATTAGTGGTGGTGGGTAGGTTGTAAGAGCGGCGACGTCGCGCAGCCGGCCCGAAGTACTCGGAAAAGCACTTGTGCTTCGCGCCATTCGAGCCGCTCGTCATTCGGTTTACGGTGCGCAACTCAGCTGACATACACTTCGCGCGTGCAGGATTCGGAGGACCTCGACGGAGAAATCATCGCGGAGAAGTACGAGTTGCTTCGACCGATCGGCAGGGGCGGCATGGGCGTCGTATACGAGGCGCGCAATCTTGCGACTCTGCGCCGCTGCGCCGTGAAGGTTCTTCGCAACCGCCAGCTCGCAGCCGACGACGAGGTCGTCAAACGCTTCTTGCGAGAGGCGCGCGCCGGCGGCGTCATCGAAAGCGAGCATGTCGTCCCGGTATTCGACTCTGGCATCGATCGCTCGGGCCGCGTCTACCTCGTGATGGAGCGGCTCGAAGGAGAAGACCTGCGGGACGTGCTGAAGCGCGTTGGGATGTTGTCGTCGAGTGTCGCCGCCAAGATCGCGCTGCAGACGGCGATCGGTTTAGCGAAGGCTCACGCGCTGGGAATCATCCATCGCGATGTCAAACCCGCGAATATTTTTCTGAGCCAATCGGTGGAAGGCGAGCTCAAGGTCAAGATCCTGGACTTCGGAGTCGCCAAGCTAAGAACCGAGATCATCGACGATAGTGCGAACACGCTCACCGTTACCGGTAGCTTGCTCGGAACTCCGCCTTACATGTCACCGGAACAGGTCCGGCGGGCGTCGGCGATCGATCAATCGGCGGACGTCTGGTCGCTAGGCATTGTTCTGTGGGAATGCTTGACGGGATGCCTGCCGTGGGGCCCGGTTGTCGGAATGGGCGAGCTGATCGCGGCGATCCTCACGAACGAGATCCGAAATCTTCAAGACGTCGCACCCTGGGTAGATCCGAATTTGAGCCTCATCGTCATGCGTGCTTTGTCGCGTGACCCCGCCGCCCGGTATCTGGACGCGGCAGAGCTGAGTAGCGCGCTTCGGCCGCATGTCGATTCGACGAAGTTGAGCCGTGCTGATTTGATCGCCCCGAACGAAGAAGAGCGCGCGCGGGTGCACGAGAAGCTTGGACTTGCGGATACCGTGCGCGTCTCGTCGACCCCTTCTTCGAGCACGCCGGTCGTGGTCGAGTCGGCAACTCGAGAGCGCCTCCGCGCGTTACGCGCCGGAGTCGCAGTAACGGCGATCGGGTTACTGGTCGCTTGGACGGCGCATTTCTGGCCGAAAAGGACACCGGCTGTCCGCTTCGCCGCGTCGGCATCCCCGTCCGCGTTGGTCCCTTCCTCGACGGACGGGCCGAAAGTCGAAGCGAGCGCGAATCGTCACATAGACGGTCGCGCCGAGTCGTCAGCAAGCGAGCGTTACGGAGCGGACGCTTCTATCTCTCGCACGAACTGGTCATTGGAAGTATCGCCGCGCGGCGCCGAGGTCAGTATCGACGATGTTTCAACCGACGTGCACGCCGGGCATGTCGAGATTCGTGGCCCGGTCGGCTCAGTACATCTCGTTCGCGTCACATACCGAGGCATCTCGACGTCGCAACGTGTCGCGATTTCGAACGATGGCTTGATTCCGAGCTTTATTCAGCTAGATGCGCGCTCGGTGGGCCGTTCGGTCGATGCGGTTTCTCCGCGCACCTCCCGACCGGTTTCGAGTGATTTGGATGCGGGCCTCGACATTGTCTTCGAATGAGCGAGTCGCGGCGTAGCCGCGCAAGTATTCGGAATCGGGCTTACCGTTCCAGCTACCACGTTCTAAGGTCCGCTGGAGAGGAGTCCGTTGAGCGCGCGCGAGAGAATTTTCTGCCCGCTAACGATGCTGGCAGTCGCGTTTGCTGCGGTACCTCGTGCGAACGCGATCGAACCGGAGTCTGCGACTGTCGCATCGAGTGCTCAGCTTGATGCAAAGGCCGTTCGTGCCGAGGCACAGCGGCACTTCAGCGTCGGCATCGAAATCTCGAAGTCCGGCCGCGACTGGGAGGCCGCGTTGAGCGAATTTCTCGAGTCACGCAAACTCTTCAAGACGCGCAGCGCCACGAGGAACGCCGCCATTGCCCTGCGACAGCTCGGTCGAAATATCGAGGCTGTGCGCATGTACGATGCGCTACTCGCGGAGTTCTCTCAAAGCATGAGTGCTGCGCAACTCGAGCAATGTAGAACCGAACGTACCGCGCTTCTCGAACGGCTTGGGCAGCTCGTGATTGAACAGGCCATCCCCGGGACCGAATTCGCTATCGACGGGCGCGTGATAACCGACGCACCCCCGATCTTGCTCGAGGCGGGCCACCACACCCTGCGCATGACCAAAGAAGGATTCGAGACTTCGGAGCGAGAGCTGACAATCGTGGCCGGCGCGAAGGGCGTCGTGGACGCGCAGCTCTCTCCTCTGCGTGGCAAGGGCAGTCTTACCGTAGAAGAACCGAGTGGGGAGTTCGACATCCTGATCGATTCAGTGATGGTAGGTCGAACGCCATGGCGAGGGGAGCTCGCGACTGGCGAGCATTCGATCTGGTTGGTCGGCGATCATCGTGGGACGTCGCCCACATCCGTCGAAATCAAGGAGTCCGGCTCGCTCTCCTTTTCGCCCGAGATAGTCATATTGGACTCACGGGTAGAGTTTCGTCCGCGGCCGGCCGAGGCGACCATCTTCATTGACGGTGTGCATGTCGGCCGAGGTTCGTGGGTGGGTATGTTGCCGAACGGGCGACACCGCTTCGAGGCCATCGCGCCGGGGTTCTTGCCATTTCGCGCCGACGTCAATCTCGTGGCCAATGCGAATACCGCGATTCGGCCGGTGTTGGCCCTACCGACATTCCGGACCGACCCTCCCATGACTGATCGAGCCCGTTTCTATCTCGAAGCGGACGCGGGTATGTTGCTGTCATCGTCCCTTCGCGGTGGCGTGGATTCGAGCTGCGGGTGTTCGCGACGGTCTCGTCCTACAGGGTGGCGAGCATCAGCGCACATCGGCTACGCGCCGTTGGAGCATTGGGGCGTCGAGCTCGAAGCAGGCTATCTGACGATCTCCGAAAGCTCGACCCGTTCCCTCACGGCCCTTGCAGATCAAGGGGCTTCGTTCGAGTCGCATGATTTCAAGGACGCGCTTTCCTTGTCTGGCCCGTTCGGTGCGATTGCCGCGTCGGCTCGTTTTTTTCGTAGATTCCCAATGCTGACTCGTGTCGCGGCGGGCCTCGCCGCGCTACGGGCGACGCCGTCGAATTCCGGCACCTTCGAGGGACTGTATGAGGATCGAATGGGTAATCCGATCCCGGCCCAAGGCGAGCTCAGTGTTCGCGAACCGAGCGCGACTTTGGCAACGCCATTCATTTCTTCAGAGCTGCGTTGGGGCTATCGTGTTGCTGACCGGCTAACGCTGGACTTGGGAGCGACAGCTTTCCTGTTGTTTCCGTCTTCATCGTCTCGCAGCGGCCGAGTAGGAAGCGCTGTTGGCGCTTCGGACGCAGGTTTTCTCGGGCTTCCCGACGAGACCGTCGCGCGGACGTTCCTCAGTTGGTCCCCGAGTGTGGGGATCCGCGGCGACTTTTGAAACTCAATGTATTCGTCGTGGTAATGAGAACGGGGGACGACTCTTCATGATATCTTGAATCGGATAGGGGGAACCTGGTTTCAGGCCGTCGACGGGAGTCGTCGGAGAGATATTGCGTCCGCTAGCCCAGAAATAGGTGTGCGTTACTTGATCGTAAATGATTTTGGTCGGTTTCTTGCCATGCAAACTGACGGCGTTGCGCGCAGCATCGGATTGCGTCGTCGATCGCATGTAGAAAACAGGCCAGTAGGCCTTCGGCGTTGTGTTGGTTGCCAGTACGAAAAATCCACCCAGGGAAGGCGAACCAGGAACATCATCGCGATAATCGAACTCTCCGCCATCAATGGCTTGCAAGTTTGTCGAGCCAGGTATTGCCACCATTATCGGGTTCGGGGTGGTCGACACTAGTTGTGCACCGGCGGCTTCTTGGGGAGAGCTGAATCCGAGACTTGCTGGATCGGCATATCCGACGTTGTGGACGACATCCATGCCGACCACCGAAGCGGCTTCGGCCATCGAGCTCTTCCGCCCGAGAGACGGATCGTATGGAACACGCGCTGGCGCTTGAAGCGAGCCGGTGTCGCATGCGTCCTGACCGCGGCTGACGGCACACAGGCTGTCGTCCGCGCGGTGAACTTGGAAGAATGCGCGACCGACATCACCAAAGAAGCCTTGGGATTGATACTCATCATACTCGTGCCACTCGTATGATCCGGGCTGGCTCGGGTCATACACTTCGAGCAGGTGGTTACCGGTCCCTTCCAGGTAGCCGACCGCCGAGTACATGTGGGCTCCCGCATCAGCGAGCGGATCACGTGAAAACGCGAAAGCACGTCCCTGACCGAGGTCACCAACGGCTGCGTCCCAACACGGTAGACTAGCGTCCTGCGATTCTGCTTGAAAACCGAAAGACGAGAAATCTGGCCAGTCTTTTTGGTCGCACTGCGTTTTGTCGGTATCCGTACAACAAGTGGAGTCCGAAGTTTCCGCTGCCGCCTCGTCACACTGGTTTGCGGGGGCGCACTGTGCGCACACCGAGTCCATGACGAGCTTGGCGCTCGCTGCCCAACACCAGTAAGTCTGTTCCTGCGCAGCTACGGGACTCGACAGAATACGGCCACTCCAAGTATCGTCTGCCCGCGCGTGCCGTGGGCTCCATGCGAAAAGGCACGACCCTACGAGTAGCTGAATGAACCACGGTGCTCGCGCCGCCACGCCGGAGCGACGCGGTGCGGGCGAATTGAAAGTTGATCGTCGAGCTCCCCAACGCATGACCGGCTCATAACATGCGCCAGCTCGGTTCTACAACGCGCGCCAGGGCTCGTGAACGAATTGCTATGTCCTCGGAGCGAGGCTAGTTGTAACTCGCTTGGAGCAAGTGAGCCCGAGCAGAAGGGTCGCTGTAACGCATGGGCAAGCTTTTCGAAACCTGGAGGCCGTGGGTCTTGATCGTCCTCGCTTCGACGTTGAGTTGTAACGGTAGCCCGCGCGTCGTTCGTCTCGCGAGATCTACGGAGTCACTCGACGGCAGCCCGATCCCCGCCTTGAACGGCTTGTCTGAGACCGCGCTCGGTTCGGTCGACTCCTCCACGATGTTCGGCGCAGCCGTCGCCATAAAAAGCGCGCACGCGGTGGTCGGGGCAGCCGACGCTGTGATTGGTTCGCGTCAGACGGGCGCCGTTTTTCAGTTCACTCAGGGAGAATCGGGGTGGCAAGCCGCAAGCCCATTGGTGCCAATGGATAAGACGGTGACCTCGTTTGGGTCCGCTGTTTCGGTCTCGACTTCCATCATCGCCGCCACCGGAGTGACTTCTGCTCAGCTCGGCAATGTCTGGCTGTGGAACATTAGCCCATCGACGGGCGAGCTCGAAGCCGGAGCTCAAATCGCTCCCCCCGCCGCGGCGGCGGGAGATCAGAGCCTCTTTGGCTTTGCTTTGGTATCGGATGCCACCACGCTCATCGTCGCTTCCCCAGCCACGGACGGAGGAACCCCAGACACTGCGTCCGAGGGAGCGGTCTTTGTCTACAATCTTTCGCAGCTCGACGCGCCTGCGCAGACATTGGTTCCGGCGGCTGCGTCCCTGCCAACTGGTGCGCTCTCCAATAGCTACTTCGGATACGCGGTTGCCCTGGATGGTGACAATTTGGTGATTGGTGCGCCGGGCGAGAGTGACGGTGTCGGCGCCGCTTACGTTTTTCAGCGTTCATCCGGAAGCTGGCAACAAACTCAGCGGGTCATCGCAACAGCAACATCAAGTGGGTTCGGTTCGGCTGTGGCGATCAGAGGATCGTGGTTGGCTTCTGCTGCTCCGGATTTAGCTCCCTCAGGCGCGGTCTCCGTTTTCCAACTGTCGGGTTCGACTTGGGGAAGCGAACACGTCCTCGTCGATCGCCCGGGCTCGAGCCAAAATCGCTTCGGCTGTTCGATCGGTTTCACGGGGGATCAGCTGTTAGTCGGCGGAGCAGATTCTGGCGCCATCAACGGCACGCAGGGGCGGGTTCAGGTATTTTCTCTGGACGGCACCTGGACGCTTGAGGGCGCTCTCTATTCTTCCGCGCAATCGACGCTCGAATTCTCTGCGAGCCTCGCTATCGACGACCGCGCGGTCGTCGTCGGCGCGCAGCAGAACGCATTCGTCTTTCAGTCGCAGCTCGCCGGAAAGTGCGACTCTTCTTCCGACTGCGCCAGTAGCCATTGCGTCGCCGGGCTTTGCTGCAATTCCGAATGTACCGACGCTTGCTACTCGTGCTCGAACGACTCCCAGGCTCCGGGCATGCAAGAGTCTGGGCTTTGTTTGCCCGTAGCGGCGGGGCTCGACCCACGCGACGATTGTGCAGTGTCGGCGGCGCCCTGCGGTCAAACAGGTGTCTGCGATGGCAGCGGCGCTTGCGCGTTCGCGGATACGTCGACAGGTTGCGGGTCAGCAGGGTGCAGTGCCGACTCAAGAGGTGTTCACGGTACCTCTCATTGCGACGGAACGGGCGCGTGCGCTGACTCCACGGTTGACGCGTGCACCAAAGGTTATTTATGCGGCAGCTCTGGTCTCTGCAGCACCACGTGTCAGCAGGCTTCGGACTGTGATGCGCAGGCAGGATATTACTGTAAGGAGGGAGCTTGCGTGATCGGCGCGTCCTGCTCCGCTGACCGCACTCAGATGTACGACGCGAGCGGTCACCCGTCGGATTGCATTCAGAGCCTATGCAGTGACGGCGCATGCCACTCGACTTGCGCATCGGGCGATGATTGTCGGTCCCAGCAAGACTGCCGGCAGGGCGTTTGCATCGACGTTTGCAGTGCCGATGTCCCTTGTTCGGTCGCTGGATTTTACTGCAGCCAAGACGGAGTTTGCGTGACTGGCGCGCGGTGCTCGGCTGATAACACGACGGCGTATGGCCCGACCGGAGACCCAGTGGTTTGTCTGTCGGCGTTGTGCGTTGACGGCCAATGCGGCACCGCGTGCACGCGTAAGTCCGATTGTGTTGGCGGGCTGGCGTGCGACGACGACACGCACCAGTGTGTCGAACAACCGCTGCGCGCCGCATCGGTGAGTGGCGGGTGCGGTATTCAGCCGCTCACCCGAAACAATTCAGGGTTGCCGTGGCTCGTAGCCGCGGTGTTTGGATTTTGCGGCGTCAGGCGGCGAAGTCAGAAAAGCAGACGGAGAAGTATCAAATGTTAGGATTAAAAAAATTCGGAATCGGAGTGGCTCTTTGGATGACGTTGATTGGCGTGGCTGTAGGCACTTCGAATTGCTCGAAGTCCGACGCTCCCGCTCCTGCGCCATCTTGCTCGCCGCCGCCTTCACCGTCCGAGATTGCGAGCGCATGCGCGCCTGCGTGCGGTGCAGCTTGCGAAAGCGCCTGCAAACCGCCGCCGCCAAAGGCAGGAGGTTTCAACGGTGTTCCGTACGCGACGTGCGACAAGCTTCACGCATCGACGCAGTGCACCGCCCAGGTCTTCAGCGCCTCAGGGCTCGACCAAACATGTCTCACGCCAATGGTCGGCGCGAATGCTTGTCTGGGTGGCTTCTGTCGGGCGACTCTAGAAAACGATCCGAACAATGGTGAGGCGCAGTGCGCCAAGGGGAGCTCGTTGACCTGCCCCAGCGGGAAGGTCATCTCCTGCGTGAGTTGCGCCTGGGACGGCGGTTGCTGACCTCGCTCGGAGCTTAAGGCGCGCGATACATAGACAGCAGCTCCCCGACTTCGTCTAAGCTTTTCGGTCGCTTTCCAAGCGTTCGCGAAAGCATCGCATTGATGAGTTGAACGACCTCCCCCGGCAGCTCCGGGCACAGCACTTGAATCGGTGTAATGCACCCGACCAGGAGTTGCCGGAGCGTGTCGCGGTTGGAAACACCTTCGACCGGCCGGCAGCCGCTCAGCACCTCGTACAAGATCACGCCTATCGCCCAAATGTCGATTCGATGGTCGACTTCGGTTGGGTGCAACACCTGTTCGGGCGCCATGTATGCCGCGGTTCCGATCACTGTATCCAGGTCCGTCAGAGTGGTGCCGTCGCTTCCGGGCGGTGGCTCGTAGAAACGAGCTACGCCGAAATCGAGCAGGCGAACACGCTCTGTCTCGCTTGCTTGCTGAATGAAGACGTTCTCCGGTTTCAAGTCTCGGTGGATGATGCCGGCGGCGTGAGCGTGCCGAAGTGCGTCGACGACCGGCAGAAGCAGCCGAGCGACGTCGGCGAGCGAGAGCTTCTCTTCGCGGCGCAGGCGATCGCGTAGGGTTTCGCCGTTCAGTAGTTCCATCACCAGCACCGGGCTGCCGTCGCAATCGAGCACGTCCAGCACCGGCACGATCGCGGGGTGAGCCACCGAGCGTGTCGCGTGCGCTTCGCGTCGCAGGCGAATCCTGGCGTTGGGAACGAGCTCCTGATCGAAGTCGCGCTTCAGTAATTTCAGCGCCACGGGCGTTTGAGTTCGCGCGTCCATCGCGGCCCAAACAGTGCTCGTACCGCCGACGCCGATACGCCGCAGTAGCACGTAGTGCGCCACGTTCAGTCCCTCTTGGAAATCCGCGGGAGCCAACACCAGCAGGCTACCAGTGAACGGGGCGAACCGCGCGATCTGTTCTCCAGGAGAAATTAGGGTACCCTGGGCCAACTTTCGGGGTGCCATGGCGTCGAAAAAAACGCGCGCAATCGTGATCACCAAAAACGGCGCGTCGCAGCTCGTGCGCGCGTTGCGACAGCGGCAATTGGAGATCGATCTCGTTTCATCCGAGGCCGTCGCGCGGGCGCGCCTGAACGAGCGTTTCGCAGACGTTCTCTTCGTCGATATCGACTGCGACCCGTCTGGCTCCGGAGTCTGCGCTTTGCACGAACAGTGGCCCGAGCTACCGCTCGTGGCGTTCGGTCCCGAAGCTGCCGAGAGCTCTGCGTTGGCGGCGGTACGAGCTGGTGCACTTCATTACCTGACCGTACCGGTCGACGAAGATGCCGTGACGAACGCGCTCGCGACTGCACTGAGCCATGCGGGGGCACAGCTTTCGGGGCCTCCGCCATTGCACGAACCCGAGTTTGGTTTGCTCGGCCATTCAGTAAAGATGCGCGAAGTGCGCGAAGCGATTGCGCGCGTGGCCGCCGGAACCGCATCCGTCATCGTGCGCGGGGAGAACGGCACGGGTAAGGAGTTGGTTGCCCGCGCGGTTCACACGCACAGTCCGCGTCGGCAAGGCCCGTTCGTCAAGGTGCACACGCCAGCGCTGCCCGACACACTGTTCGAAAGCGAGCTGTTTGGTTACGAAAAAGGCGCCTTTACCGGCGCTGGTCGCAGCAAACCAGGCCGCGTCGAGCTGGCCGAAGGCGGCACGCTATTTCTCGACGAGATCGCGGACATGTCTCAAGCGATGCAAGCCAAACTGCTGCGTTTGGTCCAAGATAGGGAATTCGAGCGGCTTGGAGGCGTGCGCAGCCTGCGCGTGAATCTGCGCTTCGTGACGGCCACGAATCGAGATTTAGAACACATGGTGGATGTCGGCCAATTCCGACAGGATCTCTACTACCGCTTGAACGTCGTCACCATTTGGCTGCCCCCGCTGCGCGCCCGCCGTGAGGACATTCCCTTGCTGGCGCATCACTATTTCGAGAAATTCAAAAGCCAAAACGGACGCGAGCAGCTGACCCTGAGCGTCGAGGTAGACAAGTTGCTTTGCGCCCAGCGTTGGCCGGGAAACGTGCGCCAATTGGTAAACTTCATGGAACGCCTGGTCGTCATGACGGAAGGCAACTTGATCGATGGCGATGCATTTCGTCGAGAATTCGCTGAGCAACGCCAATTCACCACTCAATCTCTGGCGCTGTCACCCGCCGAGCAACTCGGCTTACTGGACGCGCGCGACGATTTGAATGAGTCAGGAGCCAAGCCGGCCGCCGCACCGGAGTCGTACCAGTCGTCCCTCACGGTTCGGCCGATGCGCGTCGAGGTGCATCGCGCAGAGCGGCGGGCCTTGGAGAAAGCCCTTCGTGCCGCGGGCGGCAATCGCTCGTTGGCGGCTCGTTTGCTCGGCATGTCTCGCCGCTCGCTTTACGACAAGCTCGATGAGCACGAGCTGAGCTGAGCGTGCACGGCTCTGTACACTGTACAGAGTCTCGCACACAATCTTCGTTCGCCTGGCCGTCGAGCGTGGTGCAACGTGCACAACTCCGGGAACGGTACGCCAAGTTGTGCGGCAAAACTGCGCGGCATGCCCGTTGCTCTTTGACGCATCATGAATGCGCAAACGGAGAGCGGTTTCCCGATAGAAACGCGGTCGCTGTCGTCGGCCTGGTTGATGGCTATACAGAATGCATCGAGTTGGACTCCGATGTCCGCCGATCAATCGTCGATGCTCTGGGGTGAGTTTGCTTCGGGAGGCTGGCATTTGGTTGCGCGCGCCGACGTGGGCGAGCGACGCACGCTGCTGGTCGCAAAGGATCGAGCGAGCGCACCGACCGTCAAGCGACTCAACGAGCGGGAGCTCTGCGCGATGCAGTTGGCCATCATGGGTCACTCGACCAAGTACATCGCCTACGAGATTGGTGTGGCCGTCTCGACCGCTTCGGTGCTCGTCGCTTCCGTTATCCGGAAGCTCGGCTTGCAATCTCGCGTCGAGTTGGTCGAGATTTTCGGACCGGCTTGGCGAGTGTCTCCCATCGACATTCGTGCCGATACCTGCGAGCTCGCCGAGTTGGCGTACGTTCGTTTCGATGTCCCTCGCCGCATGCTCGAGCCGCCGAGTTGCTTGACGTTGGCGGAACGTGACGTCGTGCGTGGGGTACTGAGTGCCCGTTCCAACGCGGAGATCGCGCGTTCACGCCGTACTTCTGTGCGCACGGTCGCCAATCAACTCCGTGCGGTATATCAAAAGCTGGGGATCTCGGGACGTTCGCAGCTGCTCACGGCGTGCTAAGCGCATCTGTCTATCGTCGTCGATTTTAGAAGCTCGCGCGCTACGCGTTCATCGCGAGTGGTGTAGTCTGAGCTCGTGCATCCGCCTGCCGTTGCCCTGGTTCCAGGTTTCTTCGGTTTCGATCACCGGGGGGACACGACTTATTTCGCCGACCGTTTCGTGGCTGGGCTGCGCAGCGTGCTCGAGGCGCGCGGGCTGCGAAACGTGCCGGTGTTGTCGGTTTCTACGCTCGGTATCGGCAGCTTGCGCCAACGTCAGCTAGATCTGCTGACCGAGTTGCGCGCGCTCGAGCAGAGCTCGCCCGCTTCGCCGAAGCTCGGCGGTCCGCGCAGTTGGCACCTGCTCGGGCACAGCACCGGCGGCGTAGATGCGGCGCTCTTGCTGCGCGCCTCGCCGCTCGATCAAGCCGCGGCAGAGACGGTCTTCGCGCGCGCGGGTTGGGGTGAATGGGAAGATCTGGTCTCGCGCATCGCTTCGGTGACGACGATCTCCGCGCCGCACTTCGGCACGGGCCTCGCGGAAGCGCCGTTGGCACGTTTCGCTGCGGGCCGTCGCTGGCCGCTGCCCGTGCGTGATTTGGCCAAAGCGGGGCTCGATCTGACGCGGCGTGGTGACATCGCGAGTCGGCTCGAGTTCGCGTTCAGCGCGGCGCCGGGGTTGAAGCAAATGCCGTTTTTCGTCTGGCATCTGCTGCTCATGAACGAGCTCGCTGCCGACTTGCGCCCCGAGGTGCTCGGCGCGCTGTCGTCGCAGCCGCTGCGTCCGGCCGCCGAAGGGCGCGTGTTTTCGCTCGCCACGGTCGCGCCGCGCCCCGCGCCCAATCACTCCGATAAGTTATTCCGTGACCTCTGGCGCTGGACGCACCGTGGCTCGCGCGCCGCGCTGGCATCGCCGCATTTGGCGACGAACGCGCTCGACGAGCCCGCGTTGCGCTTGGCGGCGCAGCGCGAGATCGCGCTGCCGCGGATTGACGAACTGGACAATGACGGCGTGGTCACGACGAAGCGTCAGGTACTCGGCGAGCTGATCGGCGTGATCGTCGGTGATCACGTGGACGTGCTCAGTCGCTATCGCCGAAGCTCGTTGATCGACGACAAAGTCATCGATCCCGGGCTGCTCACGAGCGGGGCCGAATTCGGTGACGACGAGTTTTTCGAGCTGCTCCTGCGCGTCGGTGATCGCATCGCGCGCGTGGCCAATCTCGGGTGAAATTCAGCGGGTACGCCCGCTTTTGTAGCGGGCGCTCGAATCAGACGGCGCGCGTTCGATTTCAGCGCCGGAGGCCGTCGGCTTCGGTCTAACCTGCTGGGTTATCGAGCTATGAAGACCCCGCTGCGCCCGTTCGCCCGCTTCCGGCAGAGCCGGACCGTGCAGCGTTTGCGGGCGGAGCTCGTGCGACTGCGCGCGAGCGAGTCGCAGTATCGGCAAATCGTGCGCGCGGCGAACGAAGGCATTTGGACGATCGACGCCGAGGCCCGCACCAGCTTCGTGAACCCGAAGATGGCGGAGTTACTCGGCTACCACAGCGAGGAAATGCTCGGCCGCTCGCTGCTCGAGTTCATGGACGCGGACGCTGCGCTGATCGCGCAGGCGAATCTCGTGCGGCGGCAACGCGGCATTTCCGAGCAGCACGAGTTCGAGTTCCTGCGCAAAGATGGCTCGACCTTTCGCGCGCTCTTGTCCGTGAATCCTCTGCGCGACGCGCACGGCAACTACATCGGCGCGCTCGCGATGGTGACGGACGCGAGCGAGCGCGGCCAGGTCGAAGCGGCGTTGCGCGAGGGCGCGGATCGGCTGCGGCTCGCGGTGCAGGCGGCCGACGTCGGCTTGTGGGATTGGGATTTGAGGACGAACCGCGTCGTTTATTCGAACGAATGGCGTTCCCAGCTCGGCTACACCGACGCGGAGATCGGCGCGGGCTACGTGGAATGGGAGCGGCTCGTGCATCCCGACGATCTGACGAGCGCGCTCGGCAAGATCCGTGAAGTGATGACGCGACCGGGCGCGACACTCGAGAACGAGTATCGCATGCTGCACAAAGACGGCGGCTATCGCTGGATTTACACGCGCGGCGAAGTTCGGCGCGACGAGCACGGCGCGCCGATTCGCATGCTCGGCTGTCACCTCGACACCACCGCGCGGCGTCAAGCCGAGGAGCAGCTGCGCAGCGCGGAGGCGCGCTTTCGCAGCCTGTTCGAGAACGCGCCGATTTGCTTGTGGGAAGAAGACATGTCCGAGCTCGCGCGGCATTTCGAAGCGCTGCGCGCGGCCGGCGTCTCGAATTTTCGCGAGTATTTCACCGCTCACCCCGAAGAAGCCGAGAGCGCGATCTCGATGGTGAAGGTGCTCGATGTGAACCGCGCCACGCTCGAGCTGTACGAAGCGAACGACAAATCCGAGCTGCTCGCCGGCATCGCAGCCGTGCTCACGCCGGAGTCGCGCAGCGTGCTCTTGCAAGAATTGATCGCCTTGGCCGAGGGGCAAACCGTGTTCGACAGCGAAGCCACGGATCAGTCGCTCAAGGGCCGAAAGAACCACGTGCTCTTGAAGATGCTGGTCGCGCCCGGCTCGGAAAAATCCCTGTCCAAGGTGTACATCTCGATGGTGGACATCTCGGCGCGCAAGCGCGCCGAAGAGGAGATCCGAAAGCTCGCTTCGTTCCCGCAATTGAATCCAAATCCGATTTTGGAGCTGAGCGCGAGTGGCGCGCTCAGCTATCAGAACCCGGCTTCGCACGCGATGGCCCGCCGCGTTGGCGTGCTCGATTTGATGCAGTTGTCGCCGGCCGACACGCGCACGATCGTGAGCGCGTGCTTGACCAGCGGGCGCCCGCTGCTCGGCGTCGAGACGCGTCACGGCAACTACACGCTGTCCTGGTCCTTCCACCCGATCACGCTGCACCAAACCGTGCACTGTTATGTGGATGACATCAGTGAGCGGCTTTTGCTCGAGGAAAAGTTGCGCCAATCGCAGAAAATGGACGCGATTGGTCACCTCGCCGGCGGCGTCGCGCACGACTTCAACAACCTGCTCACGGTGATTTCCGGCAACGCCGCGATCCTGCGCGCGCGCGGCGGCGAAGACTCACCGGAGTGGGCACGCGACGTCGTCGACCAAATCACGCACGCCAGCGAGCGAGCAGCGAGCCTCACGCGTCAGCTGCTCACGTTCAGTCGTCGTCAAGTGCTCGAGCCGCGGCAAGTGGATTTGAACGAGGCCGTGACGGCGCTCTCGAAGATGCTCGAGCGCGTGCTGCGCGAGGATGTCGTGCTTTCGCTCGACTTGAGCCCGCTCCCGCTCGTGACGCGCGCCGATCCGGGCATGCTCGATCAACTCATGATGAACCTCGCGCTCAACGCGCGGGATGCGATGAGCGCCGGTGGCAAGCTGCTCTTGGCCACGAGTCGTCGAAATTTGATCGACGGCGATCGCCGTTTTCCCGAAGCGAAGGCCGGTGAATACGTGTGCCTGCGCGTGACCGACACCGGCACCGGCATTTCACCCCGGCATCTGCCGCACATTTTCGAGCCTTTTTTCACGACCAAAGAGCCGGGCAAAGGCACTGGGCTCGGGCTTTCGACGGTGTTCGGCATCGTGCAGCAGCACGGCGGCGCCGTCTCGGTCGAGAGTCAGCTCGGCGTGGGCACGTCCTTTACGGTGTTATTGCCGATGTCGCGCGCGGAAGTCTCGGCGCGCGATGCCGCGCCTCTGCGCGAGCCGAACGGCGGCGACGAAACCATTTTGCTCGTCGAGGACGAAGACGCGGTGCGAGAGCTCGTGCAGCGCTTGCTCGAGATCCAAGGTTATCGCGTGCAAGTCGTGAGCAGCGGCGCCGAAGCGCTCGCCGTGTGGAGCGCACACAAATTCGATCTGGTCGTCACCGACATCATCATGCCCGGCGGTGTTTCCGGCCCGGAGCTCGTAGCCAAGCTGCGACTGCGCGAACCGAACCTGAAAGTGATTTACATGAGCGGCTACACTGGGGATGTCGCCGGCGGCAGTGTGGATTTGGTGGAGGGCGTGAATTTTCTGCAAAAGCCGTTCGGGCCCAAGCCGTTGCTCGAATGCGTGCGCGCCTGCTTGGACCGCGCTGATGTTCGCTGAGCTGAGGCGAGCCGCGCTCGCCGGCTTCGCGGCGTGCGGCGTGCTGTGCGCGTCTGCGCGGGCGCACGCGCAAGCTGCGCCGGATCATCTTCGCAGCGGCAGCTACTACGCGTTGAA
>FTCX01000651.1_pt1 | contig 19045 bp, 17 predicted proteins | sample 1639831 | NCBI WGS metagenome assembly FTCX01 (sample SAMEA3914869, study PRJEB12502) | metagenome | biome: forest; material: soil | place: USA | collected 2012-03-12 | depth 0.1 m
GCTCTCCTCTCTTTCGCGCCCAAGCGCGCGCGAAGGGCATGGGCCAGGCGCACAAAAACAAACCCTGACTCGATCTCCGTCGCTCAGCGCTCTCTTCTCCTTTGCGCCCAAGCGCGCGCGAAGGGCTCGGGCCGACTGCACGGAAATAAAACAAAGCTCCAGACTCGCCGGGCTGATCACGGATTACGCCAGTAGCCACACGCCAACGCGAGTCTGACCGAACAGGCGCCAGTCGCGTCGCTCGACGCACGAGCGGCCAAGCGCCGCCGATCTGCGCAGGGCCAAAAACGCCGCTTTTAACGACCGAGAGGAACCCGTCTCGCCCTTCGCGCGCCCGGTAACTGAAATTGATAATGAAAATCATTTTCATTGACGACGCCAGCCGGGCCATGCGACTACTCGTTCAAGAGCCCGGTCATGAGCCAAAGAACGCAATCGAAGCTCTTCGCGAGCTACAACGCTGGTCTTACCGCTTCCACGCACGAGTCGGCGCGCGCTCCTGCGAGTCCGCACGGCATGCCGTTCGAGCTCGAGCCGCGTTTTCACGCGCGGGATTGTGATGAGCAGAGCACGGGCGTGCGTTGTGGTTGCGGCGCGCTGCTCGCGCGCTGGGTAGCGACGGGGCTCGAGCTCAAATGTCGTCGGTGCAAGCAAACCACGTTGATTCCATTTCCGCGTTCGCCGCGGAAAGCAGGCGCGACGTAAATCGCGCGCGCGAAGCGTCGCGGCGGTGACGGAGCGCACTGGCGCAGGTGAGCCCGTGCGAGGCGACCCCAAGAATCGAGTCACGACTTTGCGGCCCGTGGCCTCGTGCCCAGAGCCCGAATGCTTCATGCGCTGAAGCTCGACGGAGCCGGAGAGAACGATGGCCAATCACGCGAAGACGGATCACGAACGCACGACGCGGCTCGCCGAGGGCGAATTTGCGATCGTGGATATGTGCAATTGCGGCTCATTGCAGCTGCATTTGGGGGATCTCACGTTGCGGCTGTCGCCGGATGTCGTGCGCGGGTTGATGCGCACGCTGGGCGCGGCGCTCGCGCAGCGTGAGGCGTTGCTGAACGAGCGCGCTGCTGCGGATTTCATCGGCGGAGGGTGGTCGAGCCCCGAGAGTCAGCGAGGCAAAGCGTGAGTCGAATCTATCGGCTGCGCGCGGACGCTGCGTCGAGCGTCGAGGCGTTCGAGCGCGCGTGGCCGCCTCCGCCGCACGATCCGCGCGAGCGAGATTTGGTGCTCGCGCTAAGCGGTTGGGAGGTACGCGTGTTCGGCGGTGAGAAGTTTCGCTACTTCGTCGAGCGTGGGTTTTGGCACTTGCAGCTGTGGCACGCGGAAACGGGCGTGTCGGTGCTGACGCCTTCGCGACTCACTTGCAACGAGTACGAGCTGTATCCGAGCGCGGGGTTCAAAGGTCGCGCCGCGAGTTACGCCGCGCTCGCGCAGTTGGTTGCAGCCGAGCACGATTGTCGTTTGCCGCGCGAGGCGGAGCTGCGCGGTCTCGAGCTCGCGCTCGTGGAGCGAGTGAAGACGCGTTCGCTCAGCGTGTCGTAGCGCGCGGCTCGAGCTCGGCTGACCGGGTGTAGAAAGGTGGGATGCCGCCGCGGGGCTATTTTTAGCCTGATTCGCGCGCACTACCCGCGCGCAACGCGGACGCAACACGGCTTCGGCTAACGCTCGGCGCGTGGGTCGCCGTATCTTGATCGGGCTCGAGCTCGAGGGCTGCTCGTCGCTCCGCCCGAGTCGCCGATGAAGAGCGTCAAGTCGAAGTTGATCCTGGCATTGGGTGTCGTCGCTTCGTTGACGCTCGCGATGGCGTCGCTTTTGTACGCCGGCGATCGCCGGTTCGAGGACAGCGCGCGCATCACTCGCGCGGCCAACGACGATGTGCGCGAGCTGCTCGACTTCGCGCTCTTGGCGCACCGTTACATGGACGCCTTCGGTCGCTCGCTCGGACAGCGCACGTTGATCGCGAACCGCGAGCGGCGCGAGGCTGCGGCCGAGTTCGAGGATCGCATCAGCCACATCGCTTCACGCAGCGACAGCTCCGCGTTCCAAACCTTGAATTGGGCCGAGCTCCGGCAAATCAGCACCGATTTGAGCCGAGAGCTCGCGATCGCCGATCAGGCGCGCGAAAAGGGAGATTTCGATCAGGCCGAGCATCAATTCGGTGAAGCGCGGCGCAGTCAGTTCGATCAGCGCATGCTGCCGTGGTTCGAAGACGCGATCGGTCGTCTGCGCGGTCAGGCGCGCGCGCTCGAAGCCGACGCGATCGACGGCGCGCGAGCGCTGCGCATCGCGGGCAGCGTGCTCGGTGCGCTCTCGCTGTTCATCGCCGGGCTGGCGGTGGTTTGGATTTTGGGCTCGATCATTCGCCCGGTGAACGCGCTGGTCGCGGGCGCCGAGGCGATCGGCCGCGGTGAGCTCGAGCACCGCGTCGCTCGGGGCGAGCTGGAAGAATTCGCGCGCGTCACCGCGACGTTCAATCGCATGGCGCAAGCGCTGGCGGACGGTCGCGCGACGCTCGTGGACAAAAACGCGCAGCTGGAAAAAGCCTACCGTTTGCAGGGGGAATTCGTGTCCATCATCAGCCACGAGCTGCGTTCGCCGCTGCACTCCGTCATCGGCTACCTCGAGTTCGTGCACGAGGACGAGCCAGAGCTCCAGCCGCGCACGCGCAAGAATTTGGCGGCGATCGAGACGAGCGCAAAACGCTTGCTCGCGCTCGTCAACGACATCTTGGATTTCTCGAAGCTCGAAGCGCAGCAGATGCAACCGAAGCTGACGCGCTTTCCGCTCTACCCGCTGATGCAAGCCGCGTTCGAAGACGGTCGCGCGCTGGTGCAGGGGCGCGAAATCGAGCTCGTGCTCGACGCTCCGCACGAGCTGATGCTCGAATCGGACGAAGCGCGCTTGCGCCAAATCCTGACGAACTTGCTGAGCAACGCCGTGAAATTCACGGATCGCGGTACGGTCAGCTTGCTCGGGCGCGTCAGTGACGGTCGCTTGCTGCTCAGCGTGCGCGATTCCGGAATCGGCATCGCAGAAGACCAGCTCGGCATGATCTTCAAACCGTTTCGGCAAGCGAAGAGCGCGGGCCGCCGCGCCGAGAGCGGGACCGGGCTCGGGCTCGCGATCGTGGCGCGCTTGACCGAGCTCATCGGCGGCAAAATTTCGGTCGAAAGTAAGCTCGGGGCCGGCTCGGAATTCACGCTCTCCTTGCCGCTCGGTAATTGAGGGAAACATGGGAAAAATCCTGATCATCGACGACGATCCGATTTACAGCGACATGCTGAAAGAGCGGCTCACCCGTGAAGGCCACGAGGTCTCGGTGCACCTCGGCCCGTTCGGAGGCACGACGGCCGCCGCCCAAGCCGATCTGGATTTGATCATCTTGGACGTGTTCATGCCCGGGCTGGATGGTCCGGATCTGCTCGCGCTGATGCGCAAACGGCGTACCTCGCTGCGCGCTCAAGTCATGTTCATGAGCAGCATGGACGCCGAGCCGCTGCGCGAGCTCGCCGCGCGTCACCACGCGGACGGCTCACTGCCGAAGTCGGCGGCACGCGCCGAGGTGCTGGCGTACGTGGCCGAGCTTTTGTCCAAGCCACCGCAGGCGAGCGAGCCATGAGCGCCGTGTCGTCCACGCGGCGCGTGCTCGTCTCGGCGTGCTTCGGCGCGCTCACGCTCGGGCTCGTCGCGTGCAAGAAGTCGTCGCCCGTGAGCGGTCTCGGCGCGAGCGCGACTCCGAGCGCCGCGAGCTCGAGCGAAGCCGCGCCCGGGCCGCTGCGCATCGCGTACAGTGATTGGCCGGGCTGGGTGGCCTGGGAAATCGCCTTGAAAAAGGGCTATTTCAAAGACGAAGGCGTGGACGTGTCGTTCGTCTGGTTGCAGTACGTGCCTTCGATCGAGGCTTTTTCCGAAGGCAAAGTCGACGCCGTGTGCATGACCAACGGAGATGCGCTCGTCGCCGGCTCGAGTGATTCGGCGAGCGTCGGTATCTTGATCAACGACTACAGTAACGGCAACGACATGGTCGTCGCCAAGCCGGGCCTCGACGGCGTCGCGGCGCTCAAAGGCAAGAAGATCGGCGTCGAGGTCGGCTTCGTCGATCATCTGCTTTTGATGGAGGCGCTCAAATCCGCAAAGCTGAGCGAGAGTGACGTCACCATCGTCAACACGAAGACGGAGCAGACGCCCGCGCTGTTGCAGAGCGGCGGCGCGGACGCCATCGCCGCTTGGCAGCCGAACAGCGGCCGCGCGCTCGACGACGTGCCCGGCTCGAAACCGATCTTCACGAGCGCGAACGTGCCCGGTTTGATTTACGATCTCTTGTTCGTGAACAAGAAGAGCCTCGGCGCGCGCCGCAGCGATTGGGTCAAAGTCGTCAAGGTCTGGTTCAAGGTGGCGGATTTCATCTCCGACCCCGCGCACCAAGCCGAGGCCGCGCAAATCATGGGCGCGCGCGTCGGGCTGGCGCCGGAAAAGTACGCCAAGCTGATGGCCGGAACGCGCCTCCTCGGCGCGGACGAAAACCGCAAACGCTACCAAAAGACGGCTGATTTCGGCTCGGTTCAAGGCTCGAGTGAAATCGTCGATCGCTTCAACGTGGGCAACCACGTGTACAAAGAGTCGCTGCCGGTCGATCCGTATTTCGACGGCTCGCTCGTCGAGCAAGCGGTGAGCGGAAAATAGCCGTCGCTCACCCTCGAGGTTGATTGGTGGGGTCGCCGCGCGCGGGCTCGCGTGCGCCAGTGTGGCCCGGCCGAGCCGCGGCACCGAGCGCGCGTGAGCACTGGCGCACGCGAGCTGCTGCGAGGCGACCCATCTCAAAAAAAGACCGAGCTTTCGTCGCTTCCGCGCCGGCTGCTTGCGCGCGCCGCGCTTTGGCGGAAAATGCGGGGCATGCGCATCCTCGCCCTCGATCACGTGCAGCTCGCGATGCCCGCTGGTAAAGAAGCGGAGGCGCGCGCGTTTTACGGCGGGCTGCTCGGCATTTCCGAGACGCCGAAGCCGCCGGAGCTCGTCGCGCGTGGCGGCGTGTGGTTCGAGCGCGGTGCGCTCAAGATCCATCTCGGCGTGGAGAGCGATTTTCGACCGGCGAAGAAGGCGCATCCCGGCTTGCTCGTCGCCGGGCTCGAGGAATTGTTGAGCGAGCTCGCGCGCGCGGGCGTCGAGGTCACGCGCGACACTTCGATGCCGGAGTATCGGCGTGCGTTCGTGGCCGATCCGTTCGGCAATCGCCTCGAGCTGCTCGAGCCCATCGCCGAGTGACCGCGAAAACCAGCAGAAATTCGGCATTTTTCCAGGAACATCGACGACGCCGCGGATGCGTTCGACAATGCCGCGCATGAGCTCCGCCGACCTCGACCCGAACCCCGAAGTGTCCGCGCGCTCCGGCTTCGTTTGGTCCAAAGAGCGCGAGCCGCACGCCGAGCGCCGGCGCGAGATGCTGCGCAAGTACCCGCAGATCAAGGAGCTGTACGGCCCGTGTGCGCGCACGAAATACGTGTGCACGGCGCTCGTGCTCGTGCAGCTCGGCTGCGCCTACGCGCTGCGCGAATCACCCTGGTGGGTGATCGTGCTCGTGGCCTATGCGTTCGGCGGCGTGGTGAATCAGGCGCTCTTGCTCGCGATTCACGAGCTGAGCCACAATTTGGCGTTCAAGAAGCCGTGGCGCAACCGCGTCTTCGGCGTGTTCATCAATTTGCCGGTGGGCGTGCCGGTGGCGGAGACGTTTCGCTACTACCACCTCTTGCATCACGTGCATCAGGGCGAGACCGGCACTGATACTGATTTGCCGACCGAAACCGAAGGGCGCTTGCTGCGCTCGCGGCCCGCGAAATTGCTGTGGGTGATGGGGCAAGGGTTCGCGTACGCGCTCAGGCCGCTGTTCGTGCACCCGAAGAAGCCGACGCTCGCGGAGGCGCTGAATCTGATCGTGCAAGTTGCGTTCGACTTGTGCGTCTTGCATTTCTGGGGCGGCAAAGCCCTCGCGTATTTGCCGATCAGCTCGCTGATCGTGATGGGCTTGCATCCCGTCGCCGGGCATTACATCTCCGAGCACTACGTGTTTCGCGCGGAGCAGGAGACGTACTCGTATTACGGCCCGCTCAATGCGCTGACTTTCAACGTGGGCTATCACAACGAGCACCACGATTTTCCGTACATCCCGGGCTCGCGCCTCGGACGCCTGCGGAAATTGGCGCCCGAGTATTACGACTCGTTGCTCTCGCATCGGTCGTGGACGCGCGTGATTTGGGAGTACGTCACGCGCCGAGAGCTCGGCGGCTACAGTCGCGTGAAGCGCACCGCGCGCGAGCGCAGCGAAGCTTGAGCCGCGCCCGCGTGGTGTGTGTGCAGCTCACGCCGCCTTGCGACGTTTCGAGCGAGCGCGACTCGGCTCGAGCGCGCCGGCGAGCACCTGCTTGAGATTCGCGTGCAAGGGCGTGCGGAAATCCCCGCTCGCAACGGCCTCTTCGAAGCGCGCTTTCATGCGCTCACCGAGCTCGAGCAGCTTCTCTTTGCCGAGCGCCTTCTTCACTTTGGGGAAGAACTCGTTTTCTTCCTCTTCCACGTGGTGCTCGACGATTTCACTGAGCACCTGGCATTTGAACGGAAAATCACGGCCGCGGCGCGCCTGGTCGGCCTCGTACAGGCTGAACTCGACCACGCCGTGCTCGACCAATGCTTCGCCCAGCAGATCGGTCATGCCCATGGCGCGCTCGCACGCGGGGTAAAAGATCTCGCGCTCGATCGCATCGTGCGCCACGAGCTTGCCCGCGAGCTCCTCGAACAGCGCGAGCTTGCGGCTCCGCGCGCTGGCCTTTTCGATTTTCTGGAACAGCGCCTTCACTTCATCGTGCTGGCTTTTGAGCAGAGAAATCGCGTCTTCGTGCGGAGCGAGCGCGCTCTTGAGTAGACGAACCGCGCCGCGAACCGCGCTCTTGCCGCGCGAGCTGCTCTTGCCTGGATGCTTCGACTTCATGTTCTGAGTCCTCCGATGTGCTCGCGGCAACGCAAGCGCAATGCCAAGCCACCGTGCCCAAATTTCGTCTCGCGCGTTCGCCGGCGGGCAGAGCCGAAAGCGAGCTGCATTCAGCCGCGCTCGCGCGCGGTCGCACCGTCGCAGAGCTCCCCGCGACTCGGCGCTCAGTGAGACCGATTGCTACACGGCCGTCACCGACGCAGCACGCGAGAAAGCCGCAGTATTCGCGACGCGGAGCGCGCGGCGGTTGACGGCGGGGTCACTGGCAAAGCTATTGCAATCGGGCTTCGGCCACTCTTCGGCCGTTCCAGGCTTTGCTCAGTGACCAAGAAAAATCATCGTTCGAAAAACTTCGATCGTCGGATGTGGAGCCGGTTTTGGCACATCGCCAAGCCGTATTGGACGCACGACGCGAAATGGGCGGCGCGGGGCATGCTCGTGCTCTTGGTCGTGCTGCTGCTCGGGCGCACCGAGTTCACCGTCGAGTTCAATAACCAAACCGGCGAGATGACCTCGGCGCTGGCCGCGCACGACAGCGCGCGCTTCTGGCACTCGATCAAGATTTTCTCGATCGTGCTGGTCGTGGCCGTGCCGATCTACGGCTACTACTATTACGTCCGCGACAAGCTCGGCATCCTCTGGCGTCGCTGGCTGACGCAGCGCTTTCTCGGGCGCTATTTCAAGGATCGGGCGTATTACGAGCTCACCTCGAATCAGAATATCGACAATCCGGATCAGCGCATTGCCGTCGATATCGACGCGTTCACGGCGAACTCACTCCGGTTCTTGCTCGAGATCGTGAGCGCGGTGCTGCAGCTGATCGCGTTCAGCAGCGTTTTATGGCGCATCTCGCGGCCGCTCGTCGGCGTGCTCGCGGTGTACGCCGTGATCGGCACCGTCGTCACGTTCGGGATTTTCGGTAAGCCGCTCGTGAAGCTGAATTTCCTGCAGTTGCGGCGCGAGGCGGATTTTCGCTTCGGGCTCATCCGCGTGCGCGAAAACGCCGAAGCGATCGCGTTCTATCGCGGCGAAGGCCGTGAGGCGAAGAACATCCACGATCGCTTCTTCGAGGTGTTTCACAACAAAGTGCGCTTGCTCAAGCGCACGCTCGGTTTGAACCTGTTTCAATATGCGTACAGCTTTGCGACTTACATCATTCCGGTCGTGATCATCGCGCCGCGCGTGCTCTCGCGCGAGCTCGAGGTCGGGCAGATGACGATCGCGGTCGGCGCGTTCTCGGCGATGCTCAGCTCGCTCACGATTTTCATCGACAATTTCGAGCTCTTGAGCCAGTTCGGCGCGGGCGTCGAGCGCTTGCACTCGTTTTCGCACTCGCTCAACGTGGAGAAACCCGATGCTCATCCGGACTCGACGATTCGGCGCAGCGAAAGCCCGACGCTCGCAATCAATGATTTGACGCTGCAAACTCCGGGGCGCGAGCGCACCTTGATGGAGCACGTGTCGCTGGCTGTGGATGAAGGGCAGAGTCTGCTCATCGCCGGCGCGAGCGGCGGCGGGAAGAGCTCACTCCTGCGCGCCATCGCGGGGCTGTGGCACGCAGGAACCGGCGAAATTCAGCGGCCAAACCTGGATCAGATGCTGTTTTTGCCGCAGCGGGCGTACATGATTTTGGGCACGCTCCGCAATCAGCTGCTCTATCCCAACATCGATCGTGAGATTCCGGATGATGAGCTGCAAGCGGTGCTCGAGCAGGTGAACCTCGGCAATGCAGTCGAGCGCTGCGGCGGGTTCGATGTGGAGATTGATTTCGCCAAGGTGCTCTCGGGCGGCGAACAGCAGCGATTGGCGGTGGCGCGCGTACTCTTGTCCAAGCCGCGCTACGTGGTGCTGGACGAAGCCACGAGCGCACTCGACGAGAAGAACGAGGCGATGCTCTACGCCAAGCTCGTGGCCGAAGGCGGTACGCTGATCAGCGTGACTCACCACCCCGGGCTCGTGAAATATCACCGCCAAGTGCTCGAGCTCGTGGGCGACGGCACTTGGAAACTCAAGAGCGCGGAAGGCTACGAGCTCGTGGAGTGAGCCCACGCGACGACTCAATGTGTTTGGCGATCAGGCACCAAGACGAGCTCGCTCACCGCGACGTGCGCGGGCCGCGAGCACACCCATAAGACGGCCTCCGCGATGTCTTCCGCGCTGAGCCAGACGGGCACGCGCTCGAGCAAGGCCTTGCGCTCCGGGGCGAACGTCGGCATGCGATCATAAGTAGCGGTGTCCGTGACGCCCGGCGCGATCACGGAGACCCGGATGCCGCGCGGGTGGAGCTCGCGCCGCAGCGTCGTCGCGAAGCGCTCGATCGCAGCTTTGCTCGCGGCATACGCGCCGAATTTCGCGTCTTCGGAAGCGCGCGCCGCGAGCGAGGAGAGCAGCACGATCTGCCCGCTCGCGCGCAGCCGCGGCGCGACGGCGCGACACAGCTCGACCGCTGCGAGCACGTTGAGCTCGAACAGCTCGCGCAGTGCCGCCGGTTCCACTTCTTGGGCGCTCGCGTAGAGCGACCCTCCGGCGCAGCTCAAGAACAAGTCGACCTCTGACTCGCTCTCGACGAAGCGCGCGCACCAGCGCGAACGCGCTTCTGCATCACTCAAATCCACCAGCTCCGCACGAAAGTCGGGTCCGAGCTCGCGCTCCGTCAGCGCGAGCCGCTCCGCGCTGCGGCCGAGCCCGACCACGCGCGCGCCTGCCGCGATCAGAGCGCGCGCCGCAGCCAAGCCGACGCCGGAAGTCGCTCCGCTGATCAACGCAATTTTTCCCTCGAACGCGCTTTTCATGTCCCCCGAACGCGGGAGCGGCAGTTTGCAACGCGAGCCACCCGAGACACTACGGCCCACCCAATCTCGCGCCGTGACTCGAGAGTCGCAGCGAACGATCGATATATGAGGAAGGAGAGCCGCTTTTGCAAGCAGAAGAAGATCGCAGCGCCTCACAGCGCCGGCTTCACTCGCGCGCGCTTCATGCTCTTCGCTTCGTTCGCGAGTGCCGGGCGAGTGCTGGGTGATGGATCTCGCCAGGTACGAAATGATCGCTGCCGCAGGCTCGCTAGTGACATTCGTTCGAGCGCGAAGCATGCTCGCTTAAGCCGCTGCTCGGAATACCGTATCCGACATCACTCGCTTCGAAGACGGGAGGCTTCCCACGTGTACCGCGCGAACTCACCGAGCAAGATCCTCGTCATCGACGACAACGAAGTCGTGCTCGAGGTCACGCGCACGACGCTCGAAGCCGCGGGCTATCGCGTGGTCACGCACGATCGAGCCGCGGGCTGCGTCGCGCTGATCCTGCAAGAGAAGCCGAACCTCGTGCTGATGGACGTGAACATGCCGCGGCTCTCGGGCGACACGGTGCTCGGCGTGCTGCGCAAAGCTCAGCCTTCGAGCGAGATGGTCATGCTCCTTTACAGCAGCCTGCCCGCCGAGATCCTGCGCGTGAAGGCTGACGCCGTGGGCGCTCACGGCTTCGTGCAAAAATCGGCCGACCCGTACGCGCTCGTGCGCGAGGTGAATCGCTGGGTCAAGCGCTCGGGCACGAGCAGCGGGCGCATGCGCGCCGCCGCCGAAGTCGGCGCTACGCCGAGCGGTGGCAAGATGCGCGCGGCCGCCGCCGTGGGCCAGCCAAGCAGTGGCCGCCTACGCGTCGGTCCCGATTTGAGCTTGCCGGGCAGCGGTCATTTCTCTGCCGCCGCCGAGCAGGGTCCCGCGAGTGAAGAAGAGCCGTACGCGAGCGGAACGCACCGCGTGGACGGTCGCGACTACGGTGAGGGCTTCGCCTCGTCCGGCACGATCCCGCTCACGCGGCCCGCGACGGTGCTCTTGATCGATCGCGACATGAGCGTGCTCTCGACTTATCGGGACTACTTGCACGCCGATCAGCTGCGCGTCGAATACGCACTTTCCGGCAGCGCCGCGCTCCGCAGCTTGCTTTCGCAGACGCCGCCGGACATCGCCGTGTGCGACGCGTTCATGTCGGATTTTTCGGGCCTCGAGCTATATCGCCGCGCGACTGCGAGCGCGCCGAGCTGGGCTCAACGGATGATCTTCACGCTCGATTCCGAGCGTCGCGCGCGGGATGTATTCGCCGAGTTCAGCGGGCAAATCCTGAGCAAGCCAGTGTCCTCCGCTGCTCTGCGGAGCGCGGTGCGAGCTTGTTTTGCGCTCACTCGGACCGCCGCGCTCGGTCGCGCCAGCTCGACTTGAGCGAGCGAGTGAATTCGGCGAACCGAGTTCACTCCGATGAAAACCACCCGAAACGCCTCGCCTTCATGCTGAGAGCGAGTCGGTCGAATCGCGTGCTCAAGCGCGAGAAAGAGGATTTCATCGCATGGCTACCATCATCGAGGCCGAGCCCGAGGCGATCGGCGTGAATCCGGAGCGCACCGCCGTGATCGTGATCGATATGCAGCGAGATTTTCTGGAGCCTGGCGGCTTCGGCGAATCCCTGGGCAATGACGTGTCGCTGCTCGGCAAAGCCGTCGAGCCGATTCGGGCGCTGCTCGCAGGCGCGCGCAACAAGAAGATGCTCGTGATTCACACGCGCGAAGGCCATCGCGCGGATTTGAGTGATGCACCGAAAGCGAAGGTCGAGCGCGGCGCGCCCAGTATTCGCATCGGCGCGCCGGGGCCGATGGGCCGCATCTTGATCCGGGGTGAAGCCGGGCACGATATCATCCCCGAGCTCTATCCGATCGAAGGCGAGCCCGTGATCGACAAGCCGGGCAAGGGCGCGTTTTACGCGACGGACCTGCAGTCGATCCTCGTCAACAAAGGCATCGAAAGCCTGATCGTCTGCGGCGTGACCACCGAAGTTTGCGTGCACACGACCGTGCGCGAAGCCAACGATCGCGGCTATCGCTGCATCGTGCCGGGCGATTGTTGTGGCTCTTATTTCCCCGAATTTCACGAAATGGGCCTGCGCATGATCAAGGCGCAAGGCGGCATTTTCGGCTGGGTGAGCGACTCGAAGAAGATCCTCGCCGCGCTCGCTTGACGCGAGCGCGCGCGCCTCGTGAGTGACTCGGGCCGAGTGGCCCGCTCGCGCCCGATCGGCCGTTCATCACCCGTGAGGTTGACGTGCGCGCGACGTCGCGAAGCGTGTGAATCAGGTCGAGCGAGCGCGCGGTGCGCTCGCTGTGCTGCTCGCACGCGAGCAGATCCGACTTGTACTGCTCCTCGCAAAAGTCGGAAACACGTCGGTCATCGATTTCGTGAGTGCGAGTCCTGTCACACGAAACATCGTGTTCATACGGCGCAATGTAGAGAGATGTGCACCTGGCTGAGGCGGCGTGTGTGCGTCGGCACAACCGCTCCAAACGGACTCGAACTTGATAGGAGAAAATATGAAAGCGACTTTCACGAATTGCTTGGCGAAGCCGTCGATCCTGCTGGCCGCCGCGGCGCTGCCCTCGTTCTACTCGGCGCTCGCGCAAGCACAGACGCCGCCGCCGCCCCCGCCTCCGGCCGCTGCGCCTGCTGCGGCACCCGCTGCTCCGCCGCCCGCTGCGCCCGCTCCGGCAGCAGCTGCACCGGCGGCTCCTGCGGTCGTTTCGCCTCCGGCGTCGGAGACTCCGCCCGCTCCGCCGTCCGTGCCGCCCTCCACTGCGCCGGACGCGGCCCCGCCCGCGCCGCCGCCGCCGCCGCCACCCGGCGATGAAGAGAAGTACAAACACATCAATATGGGTGTTTGGGCGCGCGTGACTGGCGTGCTGCAAAATCAAGTCGACCCGAAAAAGCTCGATCGCCCGGAGACGAACGGCGAGGTCGAGCTCCATCTCAGCAATCAGATGCGGAAGTGGGCCGCGTGGACTGCGAACTTCGTCGCCAGCTACGGCAGCGGTAGCGTCGACGGTTCGGGCGCGAATATCGGCATCTTGGATCTGATCGCGCAGCTCGAGCCCGATCCGGCGTTCAACGTTTGGGCCGGCCGCATGCTCGTCGCGTCCGATCGCGCGAACTTCAGCGGTCCGTATTTCATGGGGCCGTGGAACTATCCGGGCGCCTACGGCGCGGGGCCGAAGGAAGGTCCGTACGGCCGCAATGACGGCGTGACCATCTGGGGTCAGGCCGCAGATGGCCATTTCAAATACTACGTCGGCGCATACGACATGTACGGCGCGCACGATCCCGTCGTGCAGCCGCTCATCTCCGGGCGCATCAACATCGCGCTCTTGAGCCCCGAGCCCGGCTACTACAGCAGCAGCACTTACTACGGCAAAGACATCCTCTCGCTCGGCATCGGCGGACAGTACCAAAAGGAGATGTTCGCGCCGGGCGACTATCGCAATTACTCGCTGTTCAATGCGGATCTCTTGTTCGAGAAAGATCTCGCTGGCTCCGGCGTGATCGATCTCGAAGGCGCGTTCTACAAATACAGCGGAGATGCCGAGAACAAGAAGCTCTCGTGGATGGCGACCGCGAGCTACCTCACGCCGGACACCGGCATCGGCAAGTTCCAGCCGCTCGTGATGGTGCAGCAGTCCACGCCGAAGGCGGACGGCGCGGACACCGGCACGGCGATCGACGGACAAGTCGGTTACGTCGTCGACAGTTATTCCACGCGCTTCGCGCTCGGCTTCGAGCACACCACGGCCGCGCTCGGCGCGCCCGAGTCGAATGAGATCTTCGCCGGCATTCAGCTTCAGAAATAAAGCGTAGCCATCGACTGCAACGAGAGGCGCGGCGGCCCGCACGCTTGCCGCGCCTCGATCACTTCACTGACTCCTCATTCGTGAGGAGCGCGAGCCGGTAGCCGACTCGCTTCCGAAAAGTACGAGAAACACAGCGGGGGGAAGGATATCCGCAATGCATCAGAATTTTTTCGCTCGTTCCGCCGGCGCTTCGCGCCGGGGCTTCATCGCGAGCGTGGCGCTGGCGCTCACCGCCTGCGCGCTCACTAGCTGCAGCAAGAAAACCGAAGACCCTGCGGCCCCGGCCGCGAGCGGCGCGAGCTCGGCCGCCGCGCCTGCCGCGAGCAAGCCGTTTACCGTCGGCTTCATCTACGTCGGTTCGAAGACGGACTACGGCTACAACCAAGCACACGCCGAGGGTGCGAAATCGCTCGCGGGATTGCCGGGCATCAAGATTCGCGAAGAAGAAAACGTGCCCGAGACGCTCGACGTGCAGAAGACCATGGAGAGCATGATCAATCTGGACGGCGCGAGCGTGCTGTTCCCGACTTCGTTCGGCTACTTCGACCCGCACATCCTGAAGATGGCGGAGAAGTACCCGAACGTGACGTTCCTCCATTGCGGCGGCCTGTACGATGAGAAAAAGCATCCGAAGAACGTCGGCAGCTACTTCGGCTACATCGATGAAGCCGAGTACGTGGCGGGCATCGTCGCGGGCCTCACGACGAAGACGAACAAGCTCGGCTTCGTCGCGGCCAAGCCGATTCCGCAGGTGCTCCGCAACATCAACTCCTACACGCTCGGCGCCAAATCGGTGAACCCGAAAGTGACGACGACCGTGATTTTTACGGGTGATTGGTCGCTCCCGGTGAAGGAAGCGGAAGCCGCAAATAGCCTGATCGATCAGGGTGCGGATGTGCTCACCGCGCACGTGGATTCGCCGAAGGTCGTGATTGAAACCGCGGAGCATCGCGGCATCTTCAGCACGGGCTATCACGCGAGCCAGGCCGCGCTCGCGCCCAAAGGTTACCTCACGGGCGCCGAATGGAACTGGGAGACGGTGTACAAGGCCTACATCGAGAAGATCCAGAAGGGCGAGCCGTGGGAGCACCTCGTGCGCGGCGGCTTCAAAGAAGGCTTCATCAAGATGTCGCCGTACGGTGCGGCAGTCTCGGAAGAAGCGAAGACCAAGGCTGAAGAGGCGAAGAAGAAATTCCTCGACGGCAGCATGATCGTCTACGCAGGTCCGCTCAAGGACAACACCGGCAAGGAAGTGATTCCCGCCGGCACGCAACAAGGCCAGCGTGACATCGCGCTCGAGAGCATGAGCTATCTCGTCGACGGCGTGAAAGGCGCAGTGCACTGAGATGACGGACGAGTCGCCCGAGCCCGAAAGCCCGGGGAGGGCGATAGGTCCTGCGCCGAAAGCGCTGACCGAAGGCGGACGTGCACCGGGCTCGAGCTTGCTTCGGCGGCTCGAGCCGTTCGCCATCTCGTTCGGCGCGATTGCCGTCGCGCTCGCGATTTTCGGCCTGTTTTTGGCCTGTGACGGGCTCAACCCGCTGGACGTGTTCGCGGAGATGTATCGCGGCGCGTTCGGCACTTGGTTCTCGTTTCAGAACACGCTGCAGCGCGCGGCGCCGCTCATGCTCACGGCGTTGTGTACGGCGCTGCCGGCGCAGCTCGGCCTCGTCGTGATTGGCGGTGAAGGCGCGCTCGTCGCTGGTGGCCTCGCGGCGGCGGTCGCCGGCCTCGGCATGCAGGGCGCGAGCCCGTACGCCGTGCTCAGCGTCATGTTCCTAGCTGGCATGGTCGCGGGTGGAGTGTGGATTGGTGTGGTCGGCGCGCTGCGGGCTTATCGCGGCGTGAATGAGACCATCAGCAGCTTGCTCATGGCGTACATCGCGATCGCGCTTTTGAACCATTTGGTGGAGGGCCCACTGCGCGATCCGTCGAGCTTGAACAAGCCGGCGACGCGGCACATCGGTGAAGTGAACATGCTCGGCCCGATGCCGGGGCTCGATGTGCATTGGGGTCTTTGTTACGGCGTCGTCGGTTGCGTCATCGCCTGGCTCCTGATGAAGCGCACGACTTTCGGATTCGCGGCCGCGATGACGGGCGGCAACCTGCGCGCCGCGCTCTTGAGCGGCCTGCGCGTGAAGCGGTTGATGATTTTGACCTGCTTTTTTGCGGGCGCGGCCGCGGGGCTTGCGGGCATGGTCGAGGTCGCGGCGGTGCACGGCCGCGCGAACGCCTCGCTCGTCGCCGGCTACGGTTACGCCGGGATCTTGGTCGCGTTCGTGGCGCGCCAGAACCCGCTCGGCGTGATTCCGGTCGCGCTCTTGCTCGGTGGCATCGGCGCGAGCGGGGGGCTCTTGCAAAGAAACTTCAACTTGCCGGATGCGAGCGTGAACGTGCTCCAAGGCATCTTGTTCATGGTGATTCTGGCAGCGGAGACTTTGTACGGCCGCTTGGACGTGTGGGCTTTTGCGCGCAAGGCGACGGCTGAGAAGGCCGTCAGCGCGGGAGCCGTGGCCTGATGTCGGGCGCGGGCGAGCTTGGAGCGTGGGGCGTGCCCTTGGCCGTCGCGGCGGGGGCGATTCGCGTGAGCACTCCGTTCATCTTCGTGAGCCTGGGTGAGTGCATCACGGAGCGAAGTGGACGCGTCAACCTCGGACTCGAAGGCACGCTCGTCATGGGCGCGATGGTCGGTTACGGCACTTCCTACCTGAGCGGCTCGCCCTGGCTCGGCGTGCTCGCCGCGGGCCTCGTCGGGGTCGCGCTCGGCGCGTTGCACGGCTTTCTGTGCAGCCGCCCGCGCGTGAATGACGTCGCGGTCGGCATTGGGTTGATGCTGTTCGGCTCTGGTTTGGCCTTTTTTCTGGGCAAACCGCTGATTCAACCGACCGCGCCGCGCTTGCCCGCGATCCCGTTCGGCTTTTGGAGTCACACCCCGCAAGTGGAGGACGCGCTGCGCGTGAACGCGCTCTTCATCCTTGGTGTGTTGCTCGCGCCCGCGGTGAGCTTCGCGCTGAAACGCACGCGCTGGGGCTTGATCGTGCGCACGGTGGGCGAGAGCGCCGAGGCCGCGCGCGCGATGGGCTATGACGTGAATCGCGTGCGCACCCTCGCGACGATGGCGGGCGGCTTCCTCGCCGGCGTCGGTGGCTCGTTCCTTTCGTTGTTTTATCCCGGAAGTTGGAACGAAGGTCTCTCGAGCGGGCAAGGGCTGATGGCCGTCGCGCTCGTGATCTTCGCGCGCTGGAACCCGATTCGCTGCTTGTACGCTTCGCTTTTGTTTGGCGGTGCGAGCGCTCTCGGGCCCGCGCTCCAAGCGGTGGGCGTCACTTCCGGGTACTACTTGTTCAACGCGGCGCCGTATGCGCTCACGCTGCTCATCATGGTGATGAGTTCGTCTGCCACTCGAACCTCTGCCGATCAACCGGCGGAGCTGACGGTCGCGCGTTAGGAGGATTTTTCGATGACCTTCGTCGCAGCTAGCCCCTATCCTTGGCCATACAACGGCGATTTACGGCCGGAAAACACGGCCCTGATCGTGATCGACATGCAGACGGATTTCTGCGGCAAAGGCGGCTACATCGACTTGCTCGGTTACGACATCTCGAACAGCCGCGCGTGCATCGCGCCGATTCAGCGCTTGCTCGCGAAGCTGCGCCCGCTCGGCTATCACATCCTGCACACGCGCGAAGGGCATCGTCCGGACCTCGCGGATCTACCCGCGAACAAGCGCTGGCGCTCGCGCCGTCGAGATGACGGCAGCGCCGGTCAAACCGGCATCGGCGATCCGGGTCCGTGCGGTCGCGTGCTCGTGCGCGGCGAGCCCGGTTGGGAAATCATTCCGGAGCTCGCGCCGCTGCCCGGAGAGTCGATCATCGACAAACCCGGCAAGGGCTCGTTTTGCGCGACCGATCTCGAGCTCATCCTCAATCAACACAAAATCCAAAATCTCATCCTCACGGGCATCACGACGGACGTGTGCGTGCACACCACGATGCGTGAAGCCAATGATCGCGGCTTCGAGTGCGTGATCCTGTCGGATTGTTGCGCCGCGACGGACGCGGGCAATCACACCGCTGCGCTCAAGATGGTCACGATGCAAAACGGCGTATTCGGCGCGGTCAGCACTTCGAGTGCGATCATCGAGGCGCTTTCGTGACTCAAGCTGCCGAGCAGTTGCCGAGCGGCGTGCAAACGTCGGGCATGCGGCTCAAGGTCGCGAAACCGCCGCCCGTGCTCATCGCCGAAGAGGTGACCAAGCGCTTCGGCTCGCAAACCGTGCTCGACCGCGTGTCACTGCGGCTCGAGCCGGGCTCGGTGCACGCGCTCTTGGGTGAGAACGGCGCGGGCAAGAGCACGCTCGTCAAATGCATCATGGGTTTTTATCACGCGGACGGCGGCCGCGTGGTCGTGGGCAACTCCGCGGTCTCGATCAAGAACCCGAAAGATGCGCAGCTCCACGGCATCGGCATGGTCTATCAGCATTTCACGCTGGTCGAGAACATGACCGTCGCGGAAAACTTGGTGCTTTCGCGCGCGAAAGTGCCAGCCGTGATCGATTGGGAGAAGGAGCACGCCGCGCTCGAGCGCTTCATGGAAGGCATGCCGTTCTCGATCTCACCGCGCCGCCTCGTGCGGCAGCTCGCGGCCGGTGAAAAACAAAAGCTCGAGATCTTGAAGCAGCTCTATCTCGGCAGCCGGATCGTGATTTTGGACGAGCCGACGAGCGTGCTCACGCCGGACGAAGCGGACAGCGTGCTCGGCATGCTGCGCGAGATGACGCGCGAAGGCGCGCTGAGCGTGCTCATGATCACGCATAAATTCCGGGAAGTGACGCGCTTTTGCGACGAAGTCACGGTGCTGCGCAAAGGGCGCTTTGCGGGCTCGGGCCGCGTGGACGCGCTCACCACCGCGCAGATGGCAGAGATGATGGTCGGCGCCGAGCCTCCGAGCGCGTCGCTCGAACGCACCGCGGTCGCGAAAGACGCGACGGTGCTCGAAGTCGACCAGCTCGAAGCCGACGACGATCTCGGGTTGCCCGTGCTGAACGGCGTGAGCTTCTGCGTGAAGGCGGGGGAAATCGTCGGCATCGCCGGCGTGTCGGGCAACGGTCAGGATGAGCTCGTAGAAGTGCTCGGCGGCCAGCGACTCCTGCGCTCGGGCAGCGTGCGCGTCGGCGCTCAGCCGTACGGCGCGACGCGCCGGGAAATCCGTGAGCAAGGCGTGCGGCTCTTGCCCGAAGCGCCGCTGCGCAACGCCTGCGTCTCGAATATGTCGGTCGCCGAGAACATCGGTTTTCGGAGCTTCGATGTCGCGCCGTTCACGCACTTCAAATGGCTCGTGCGCCACGCGCGGCTGCGCCGCCACGCGAACGATGCGATCAGCGAGTACCGCATCAAGACGCC
>FTCX01000231.1_pt1 | contig 19034 bp, 20 predicted proteins | sample 1639831 | NCBI WGS metagenome assembly FTCX01 (sample SAMEA3914869, study PRJEB12502) | metagenome | biome: forest; material: soil | place: USA | collected 2012-03-12 | depth 0.1 m
AAGTAGCACAGCGCGACGACCAAGATCACCGCGACGCCCGTGACGATCGCGCTCTCGCGTTCGTGCTTCAGGCTATTAAGCACGGTCGTGAGCACGCCGAAAATCGCGAAGCCGCCGAAGCCGACGGCCAAGAGCTCGAGCGAATGTCCGCCGAGCTTGGCGGCTTCCGCGCCGAACACGAGCGTCAGCAGTCGATCGCTGAGCCCCGCCGTGACACTGACCATGACGCCCGCGAGCACGAGCGCGAGGCGCACGCCCGTGCTCACGTAGCGCGCGACCGCGGCGCGATCGCCGGCCTGCGCTGCTTTCGCCAGCATCGGGAAGAGAATGAAGGTGACCGCGATGAGCAGCTGATACGGCAAGAACGAGAACAGCTGCGTCGCGCGATAGGCGCCGACGAGCGGATCCGCCGCCGTCTCCGGCAAGCCTTGTGCGAGCGCTGCTTCGGAAGCGAAGCGGCGCAGCAGCGTGAGGTCGGCTTGTAGCAGTAGGTTGAACAGGATTTGGCCGAGCAGCACGGGCAGCGCGAACAACAAATGCGCGCGCACGCTGATCGCCGAGGGACCTGGTTTGCCGAAGCCGACGAGCAGCGCCGCGGTCGCGAAGATCAAAATCGCGGTGCCCGCGAAACCCGCGCTCGCGCCCTCCACGCCTAGGCTGCGACGCGAGAAAATCAGGGCGCCTGCAATGAGCCCCGAGGTGCGCAAGGTCGCAGCGATGATATCGAGCGAAGCCTGCGTCACGAAGCGGCGCTGACCGTTGAGCACGCCGATGAGCGGCGTGTACAGGCCGTACAACAGCATCACGAGGCTCAAAATGCGCAGCGGCGTCACGACGTGACTCGCCCCGACCGAATTCGCGATCACCGGCGCCAGCAGAAAAAATCCGAGCGCGAGCAGTACCGAAAATACGGCGTGCACCTGGAACACGCGCCGAATCGTGCCCGGCTCGGTTTGCGGCGTGGCTTGCGCCACCGCGCGGCTCACGCTCTGAATCGACGTGGTCGTGACCGGGTTGTAAGTGATGCCGGCGATCGACAGCACGCTCGCGAGCGCGCCGTAGCCATCGAGGCCGAGCAAACGCGGCAGCGCAATCTGCTGCACGAGCCCGACCAAGATGAAGTAGATCTTGGCAAACGCGACCGCGAGCCCGCCGCGCCCCGCCTTGCGCGCCTCGTCCGCCGAGGCTCCTTGCGCAGCAGTGTCCGTCGCGCCGACGTCGGCGTTCTCGATCGGCAGGCCGACCGTGCCGACCGTGGGGGATGATTCGGAACCTTCGGATGCAGGCGTCGTCACCCGTGCGCTATGGCATCCGGCCCGGCGCTCCGTCAACGCTCGAAGGTGAGCGCGCGCGGGTAGGGAAGCGGCAAGCGCGCGAAGCGCGGGGCTCGCCGCGCTGCGACGGGGCCAAGTGTCGCGAGCGTGGCGCGCGGATCGCCCAGAAATTCTGCCTGTTCGTAAAAGAATGCACGCCGCGCTGCTCGCGCGGACAGATCTTCTTGACCTTCGAACTTCGGCGACTAGTCTCTCGCCTCCTTCACCTATTCCGACTTAGCTCAGTTGGTAGAGCAGGCGGCTGTTAACCGCCGGGTCCAAGGTTCGAGTCCTTGAGTCGGAGCCCTCTATCGGGAGTCGCGGAGCGCGACTCCCTCTGAACGCTCAAGGACTCTAGACCTTGCTTGCGGCGTGGTTTGAGTGTGGGGCGGCTGATGTGACCGGGGTCTTCGCTTTGCGTTGACGGTGCGAGTCCCGCGTTGTCGATGGCGGGGCGAGTCGTGATGCGGTGGGGTTGACGGCGCGCGTTCGATTTTTTGATCGTGGTGGCGGTGTGAGCTCGGCGGTGGGCGTCGCTGCTCGCGTTACCGGACGCGCGAGTTCGCCGTGCGCGCGACCGCGTGGTGTCGAGTGGGATGGGGTCGTCGTGCTTCGATGCTCGGAGCTGCGCGAGGCTGCGGGCTCGCGCGTGCCATCGAAACGCAAGTGACGTAAGCAGTGCGGCGCCCCCAAAGAAAAGACGTCGGACGGTATCGATAGTCATTCGTTTGCGGGCGACTGCGAGTCGCGGTTTGGGACGTGTCCCAATTTCCCCCGTTGCAGCTTGCACCGATGCTCGCCTTGCGGCCTTTCGCCGAGTGTTCGCGAAGCGTAGCGCTACAAATTTGTAGGACGAGTGCGTCGCCGTGTAGTCGCTCGTAGTGATTCCCATTCGAGAGCAAATAAAGAGTTTGTAAAGACGGCGTCTTTCGATACTGAATTCGACTGGCGATTCGATTGACGAGCAGCGTCATTGTCGACTCGATGTCTCGCCGCCATTGTGTTCGTGCATGCGGGCGAGTATGGGTGGAGGCTGGGAAATTTTGGCCTGCGCGGCGAAACTCTCCGCACAGGCGATGATCATCGCTCGAACAACGGAAGCATCATGAACGTGCCGCCGCCGATTCTGCTGTGCAACGCGGACTATTATGGAACTCTCGCGGCAACTCGTGTGCTGGGGCGCGCGGGAATCCCAGTTACGATTGCGAGTGAGGGACACCTGTCCGTGGCTCGTTGGTCTCGCTACGCGACGAACACCGTCGCTTGCCCGTCGACGCTCGATCCTCGGTTCGTGCCGTGGCTCACTCGTTTTTGTGCGAACAACCCGGGTCACGTGCTCTATCCCACGAGTGACGATACGAGCTACCTCTTCGCACTCCATCGCGAAGCGCTCAGCCAGCACGCGCGCCTTTCGTTGCCTTCGCTCACGGCCGTGATGAACGTGCTCGACAAGAAGTTGCTGTATCAGTTTGCGGAGCGCGCCGGACTTCAGACTCCGAGCACGCGCTTTCCGGAGCGGGATAGTGAAGTCGAGCCGCTCGGTCGCGAGCTCGAAGGTCCGATTTTGCTCAAGGCGCGCTCGCAGATTTTGTATCGCAATCGCTCGAAAGGAGAGGTCGTGCGCGATCGTCGCAGCCTGCTCGACCGCTATCGCTCGTTCGATCAAGGCAATGACTATCGACCCGAGCTGACTGCGAATTTCCCGCAAGCGACGCGCCCGATGCTCCAGTGTTATCACGCGGAATCGGCGGATCGCATCTACTCGCTGGCGGGTTACGTCGGGCAGGACGGCACGCTCGTCGCGGCGCGCGGCTCGTTCAAGATTCTGCAGCGGCCGCGCAAGCTCGGCATCGGCCTGTGTTTCGAAGGCGCGAGCGTCGATCCTTCGTTGCTCGAGGGCGTGCGCCGGATGTGTCTGCTCGCCGGTTATCAGGGGCTGTTTCAGATCGAGTTCGTGTGCGTCGGTGAAGAGCGTCTGCTGATCGACTTCAATCCACGCTTTTACAATCAACTGGCGTTCGACGTGGCGCGCGGGCTCGAGCTGCCGCTCATCGTCTATAACGAGGCGCTCTCACACGAGCGCGAGGTGACGGAGCTGGTGCGACGCGCGGAGCACACCAAGAACGCCGCTGCCGAGGTGTTTTGCAATCGGCTCGGGTTCGAGCTGGTCGTATCTCTGCAACGCTGGGCCGGGCGCATGCCGGCCGCCGAGGCCGATGCGTGGCGTCGCTGGTACGACGCACACCGGCTGACCGCGGTGGATTCGACCGTCGACCGCGAAGATCCGATGCCGACTTTTGCCGACCTCGCGGCGCAAGTGCATCACTGCTTGCGCCATCCGCGCAGCTTCGTGCGCAAGGTCGTGATGAACGCGTGAGCTCGCCTTTGCGGCCGGATCAGCGCGAGCGCATCGCTTTCGCTCAGCCTCTGCGCGAATTGTAGCTTAGATTGCCGGGCAGAGGTCGCCATGAGCTACGACGTGATCATCGCCGGGGCCGGCCCGGTCGGGCTGTTCCTCGCCAGCGAGCTTCGGCTCGCACGGCGCTCCGTGCTGGTGCTCGAGCAAGCGGCCGATCCGGATTCGCCGTTGAAGCAGCTCCCGTTCGGCATGCGTGGGCTGTGGGGACCGAGCGTCGAAGCGTTTCACCGGCGCGGGCTTTTGGCGCAGATCGCTGCCGAGCCACGCGCGAGTGGCGGTCCGGGCCAACCGCGACCGCAGTCGACTGCAGCCGCAGGTGAGCCCCGCGGACCCGCCGGTCATTTTGCGGGCATCCAGTTCGACTATGCCAACATCGATTCGTCGCGCTGGACGTACCGCTTGGCGGGACCCGCCGAAGCGCAATTGGGCGCCTCGATGGCGCACCTCGAGCGCGTCTTGACGGACCACGCGCTCTTCGTCGGCGTGGAGATCGTGCGTGGCCGCGGTGTCGATGGTTTCGAGGAGTCGAACGAAGGCGTCACGGTGCGCGCCGCCGATCAGTCGTTTCAGGCGCGTTTTCTCGTGGGCTGCGATGGCGGGCGCAGCACGGTGCGCAAACAGGGTGGCTTCGAATTCGTGGGCACCGAACCGGAGTTCACCGGGTACTCGATCAAAGTCGAACTCGCCGATCCGGAAAAGTTGCCGCTCGGTCGCCACTACACGCCGACCGGCATGTACACGCAGTGGCAACCCGGCGTGATCGCGCTCGCCGACTTCGATCGCGGCGCATTCCACCGCGCGGCGCCGATCACGCTCGAGCACGTCCAAACTGTTTTGCGCCGGGTGTCCGGCTGCGACGTGACGCTCAACGCCTTGACCCTCGCTGCGACGTGGACCGATCGATCGATGCAAGCGACCACGTATCGGCGCGGAAGAGTCTTGCTCGCGGGTGACGCCGCGCACGTTCACTCGCCGCTCGGCGGGCAAGGCCTGAATCTCGGCCTCGGCGACGCCATGAATCTCGGCTGGAAGCTCGCCGCAACTCTCCGGGGTGATGCCCCAGAGGGCCTGCTCGACAGCTACACCCGCGAGCGACACCCGGTCGGCGCGCGCGTGCTCGATTGGACGCGCGCACAGGTGGCGTTGATGCTCCCGAACCGACATGCCCGCGCGCTCGAAGCCGTCGTTCGCGATTTGGTGAGCACACGGGACGGCGCGACGTACTTCGCCGAACGCGTCTGGAACGTGTCGCTCCGATACGATGTCGGCGAGCAGCATCCTCTCGCTGGTCGCAGCTGCCCGGACTTCGAGCTCGAGGACGGGACGCGCGTCGGCGCGCTGCTGCGAGCCGGCACGGGATTGCTGCTCGACTTCGACGGATCCTTGCGCGCGCTCGACGGTCTTTGGGGCGAGCGTGTCCGCTACCTCGCGAACCCCGTCCAAGATCGCCTCGGTTTGAGCGCGCTGCTCGTGCGCCCGGACGGCTTCGTCGCGTGGGCGAGCGACTCGGCGCCCGATGTCGCCGACGTGACGCGCGCCGCCGCCAAGTGGTTCGCGGCAGTCCCCCGCTGAGCGCCGCGCCTCGGATCGGCACGATGCCGTCGGCGCCTGGCCGCGGCAATTTCGTCCGTCTATGGCTTGACCAGTATATGAACTTATGGGTATATACGGGTCGTGGAATCTTCGTTTGCGATCATTGCGGAGCCCAATCGCCGGGCGATTTTGAGCCTGCTCGCATCTTCGGAGCAGTCCGTCGGCGATCTCGAGCAGCGGCTTCGGATGCCTCAAACCTCGGTGTCCAAGCACCTGCGGGTGCTGCGTGAGGCGGGCTTCGTCGAAGCGCGCGTCGAGGCGCAGCGCCGCGTCTATCGCATCCGTCCGGAGCCGCTGATGGAAGTCGATGATTGGCTCGCGCAATTTCGCCGCTTCTGGTCCGCCCACGTCGACAAGCTCGAACGTCACCTCGATCGGCTCGAGCAGTTGGAAAAAAAGCAACCTGCGCCGTTCGTCAAGAAACCAAAGAAAAAAGGAAAGCACCGATGACTCAACGAGCGAAGTACATGCCCGGGCCTGCCGCCGCCCACGTCGAGAAAGACGGCGAGAAGTGGACGATCGTCCTCACGCGCGAGCTCCGTCATTCCCCGGCGAAGGTGTGGAGCGCGCTCACCGATCCGGCGCAGCTCAGCGAATGGGCGCCGTTCGACGCCGATCGCAGCTTGGCCAGTGCGGGCACCGTGAAGCTCACGACGATCGGCGCGCCCCAGCCGCATGACGTATGCGAGAGCGTCGTGAAGCGCGCGGAAGCGCCAAAATTCCTCGAATACAGCTGGGGTGGCGGCGATCTGCGCTGGGAGCTCGAACCGCTCGGCAGCGGCACGAAGCTCACGCTTTGGCACAACATCGATCGTCGCTACATCGCGTGGGGCGCCGCGGGTTGGCACGTGTGTTTGGACGTGCTCGATCACCTGCTCACGGGCGACCCGGTCGGGCGCATCACCGGGCCCGAGGCCATGAAGTTCGAAGGCTGGCAGCGCCTGGCCGCCGAGTACAAGCAGCAGTTCGCCGAAGGGAGCGAAGGATGAACATCACGCTGTGGATCCTCCAAATCCTCTTGGCGCTGCACACCGTGATGGGCGCGGTCTGGAAGTTCTCCAATCCCGCGCAGCGAGTCCCTTCGCTCGAAGCGATCCCGCAGGGCGTTTGGCTGCTGCTGAGCGTGGTGGAGCTCGCGTGCGCGGTTTGCCTCGTCGTCCCGGCGATGCAGAGATCGCTGGCTGTGTTGGCTCCGATCGCGGCGCTCGTGATTGCGGCGGAAATGCTGCTCTATATCGGGGTGCATCTCAGCGCGGGCACGGGCAAAAATGGCCAATTGATCTATTGGCTGGTCGTGAGTTTTTTCTGCGCGTTCGTCGCGTACGGCCGGCTCGCGCTGAAGCCTTTGTGAGGCCCGCGGATCCAGCTAAATCAGAGAGCCGGAGCGCCCAAAACCATGAAGAAGCCCGAGTCCGCGAAATCACCCTCCGATCTGATCGACCAACGCATCGCCGAGCTCGGGGATTGGCGCGGGGTGACGCTCGCGAAAATGCGCAAGCTGATCCACGACGCCGATCCCGAGGTTGTCGAAGAGTGGAAGTGGATGGGAACGCCCACGTTTTATCACGCGGGCGGCATCATCTGTACGGGTGAGACGTACAAGACTGTGGTGAAGCTGACGTTTGCCAAAGGCGCGGCGCTCACGGATCCCGCAAAACTCTTCAACTCCAGCTTGGAGGGGAACGTGCGCCGCGCGATCGACATCCCCGAGCACGCGAAGATCAACGAGGCCGCGTTCAAGGCGCTCGTGCGCGCGGCAGTCGAGCTGATCGAGAGCGGCGGCAAGCCGAAAGCAAAGCCGAGCAAATCAGCGAAGGTCGTGAAGAGCGCGAAAGCGACGAGCAAAGTGGTGAAGAGCGCGAAGGCGCCTGCGAAAGCCAAAAAGGTCGCAAAAAAACGAGGCTGAGTCGGCGAGCGAGGTTTCTTCGAACGCGCGAGTCAGGCGCCCAGGCGCTCGGTGAGCTGCTGAGCCAAAGCGCGCGCCACGGCGTGCACGTGCGGCTCGCGGCGAGTGCCCGCGCGTGTCACGAGCCAGACCGGCAAGCTCGGTAAGTCCCGCGCGGACGGCAAGCGTTCGAGCCCGCTCGCGCCGAGCTCGGGCAAAGCTGCCGCGCCGAGTCCCGCGCGCACCGCGCCGAGCTGACCTTGAAAGGTGCTCACCGTCGCGACCACCGTGGCGCGTTCATTGAGCCAGCGCTGCGCCGGCAGGCGATCGAGCGGCGCGGCAAGGCTCACTACCGGCACTCGCTTCAGGTCGCGCACGCTGCGAATCGGATCGAGCCGGGCGAGCAGCTGCGGCGCGGCGAACACGCCGTAGCTCAGCTCACCGATCTTTTGATAGCGCAGACTCGCTTCCTGCCGATGCACCGTGCGCAGCGCGATGTCCGCGGCGCGACGCGCGAGATCCACCGGTTTTTCCTGCAGCTCGAGCTCGAATCGGAGCTCCGAATGCGAGCGCGAGAGGCCCGCGCAGATCTCGCTCAAGAGCTCGGCAAAGCCATCACCGGCGGAGATGCGCACGGTGCCGCGCAGCGGCTCACCCGGGCGAGGCAAGGCTCGGAGCGCACCCTCGATGCGCGTGCGCAGCTCACCGCCGAGGGTCGAAAGCGCGAGCGCACTGGGCGTGAGCACTACGCCGCGCGGGCCGCGTTCGAGCAGCGTCACGCCTAGCTTCTCTTCGAGCGCGGTCATGCGCCGGCTGAGCGTCGAGACAGCGACGCCGCCGCCGCGAGCGGCGGCCAAGAGCGAGCCGGAGCGTGCGACGTCAGCGAGCCACGCGAGATCGTTCCAGTCGAGCAGATTTGCATTCATGCAAAATGAGTTTCCCACATTCGCTCTACCGAGGTCGAGCGCCGGGCGATACCAATCAACCCATGGAAAGCGCGCGAATCGTGATCGAAGGCGCCGGCGGACCCGAGGTTCTCCGGCTGGTTTCTTGGCAAATTCCCGAGCTGGCGGCGGACCGAGTCTTGGTGCGCGTCACGCACGCGGGCGTCTCTTTCGGCGACGTCTTGCTGCGGCGCGGCGTATTTCGTGATCGGCCGAAGCCGGCCGTGCCCGGCTACGACGTGGTGGGCGTCGTGGAGGCGAGTCGAGCTCCGGGCGTCGCGGTGGGGCAGCGCGTGGCGGCCTTCATCGAGTACGGAGGCCACGCGCGACACGCCATCGTACACGCGCGCGACATCGTGCCGTTGACCGAGGACGTAGCTGGCGCTGAAGCGGCGGCGGTGATCCTCAACTATCCGACGGCGGCGCGGATGCTCGAGCTCGCCGGCGCCGCACGTGGTGACACCGTGCTCGTGCACGGAATTCGCGGCGGCGTGGGCAGCGCGGTGAACGAGCTCGGTCGGCGCCAGGGGTTGCGCGTGCTCGGAACCGGGCGCACGCACGCGCCGCACGAAGGCGTTTTCGCGCCGTCTCATCCGGACTTCGAGCGCGCGCTGCGCGAGGCGGCACCGGACGGCCTCGCTGCAGTGTTCGACTCTTCGGCGGAAGATCTGCGGCGTTCACATCGACTCGTGCGACGCGGCGGTGTGCTGATCGTGTTCGGGTTGTCTGCTGCCGCGCAGCCGGGCTGGCGCGCTCGGCTCAAATTCTTGCGCGGCCTCGCGCAGATCGCTTGGGCGAAGCTTTTGCCACGAGGTCGTCGCACGCAAATCTCCGCCATCGACCAGCTGTATCGACGTGAGCCCGAGCGCGTTCGCGTGCTCGTCGCCGAGCAACTCGAGCTGCTCGCGCGAGGCGAAATCCGGCCCGAACTTGGCGCGATTTTGCCGCTCGAGCGCGCGGCCGAAGCCCATCGACTCTTGGAGGCCGGCAAAGTGCCCGGGAAAATCGTGCTGACTGCATAACCAATCCCGCAAGATTCGCGCGCGCCAAAAATAAGCCGATCGGATCCAAAACCGCGCTCTTCGCACACTCATGAGCGTGCGCTACCAAAGAGAGATGGGAACCGCAGTGGATCCGGGTGAGCTCGAAGGCGCGTATGACGTCGTCATCGTTGGTGGAGGGCCCGCGGGCCTCGCGGCGGCGTTGATGCTCGGGCGCGCGCGCAAGCGCGTGCTCTTGTGCGATGCCGGACCGCGTCGCAATGCCACTGCTGAGCAGATTCACAATTTCGTGACGAGAGATGGCACTCCACCCGAGGAATTTCGGCAAATCGCGCGCGCCCAGCTCGAGCCGTACGCGAGCGTGAGCGTCGTGGAGCAGCAGGTTTCTGCGATCTCGGGCGCGCGCGGCGCGTTTCAAGTCGAGCTCGCGACGAAGCGGGTCGGCGCGCACCGGATCTTGCTCTGCACTGGCATGATCGATGAATCGCTCGAGCTCGAGGGCTTTCGCGAGCTGTGGGGGCATTCGATTTTTCAATGCCCGTACTGTCACGGGTTCGAGGTCCAAGATCGACGTTGGGGTTATCTGGTGTTGCCGGCGAGCGCGGGGCACGCGGTCCCGTTCGCGCTGCAAGCGCGCGGTTGGTCGCGTGAGGTGACGCTCTTCACGAACGGCGTGGTCGAGCTCTCTGCGGAAGCGTTGGCGCAAATTCGCGCCGGGAAGGTGCGCGTCGAAACCGCGCCGGTGACACGACTCATCGCGAACGGCAGGAACCTCGAAGCGATCGAGCTCGCGAACGGCACGCGCGTTCCGTGCGACGCGCTATTTGCGCACCCGCCTCAACGCCAAGTCGAGCTCGTGCGCGCGCTCGGCGTCGCGCTCGAAGATGACGGCTCTGTCCGCATCGAGCCGATGAAACGCGAGACCTCGATCCCCGGCATCTACGCCGGCGGCGATCTCACGACGCGGGCGCAATCGGCTGTTTTTGCAGCCTCGAGCGCGGTGCAAGCAGCGGCGATGATCAACGTCGAGCTGACCATCGAGCTCGCGACGAACGGCATGTTGTGACGCGATGGATCAGGTTCGGCGCGGTGATCGAGGTGAGCAAGCTGCGCTCGAGCCGAGCCGAGGTATTCGCCGAGGTTGGAGCTGCGGCCTCGAGGCGCGCGATTTCGGCGAATAATCCGGCCAAATAAGCTTGCTTCGGGGCGGGGGTGCGCACCACGGCGGCCGCGCCATCTCCACGAATGCGTCGCTGCAAGCGCGCGATGAGCGCTCAAGCCATCTCGGGCAATGGGGCGAGTGTCGAGCACGAGTCGTGATCTGCAACGTGAGGTCGGCTTGACAATTTGCGTCCCGCCCGTTAGGTTGACGCGTCAACCTAACGGGCGGGACGCAAAGGCGACCGGGCATCGAGGCGAGGAGCGAAGGCGAGGGACGCTCAGCTCGTCTCGCCTGTTGATTCCGGCGCGGACACACAGGGGCGATGTTGTCGGTCTCGTGGCCGGTCGGGTGATGGAAAAATCGCGAGCGCGATGTCGAGAACGGGCGGGCGGCTCCGACTCAGGCAAAAGCGGCCAGCCTCGGTCGCAAAAGGAGCCCAACGATGAAGAAGACTTACGCCGGAAGCTGCCACTGCGGAGCAGTGCGCTTCGAAGCCGATCTCGATTTGAGCAAGGGCGTCTGCAAGTGCAATTGCTCGCTGTGCACCAAGGCTCGCTCTTGGTTCGCGCTGGTGCCGCCGGAATGCGTGCGGCAGCTCACCGGCGCCGATGCTCAGACCGAATATCAGTGGGTGCCACCGGGCAAGCCCGCGGCGTTTTTGCATTTTCGGTTCTGCAAAACGTGCGGTATCCGCACCTTCGGGTTCGGCGGTGAAAACGCATTTTGCTTCGTGAGCATCGCGTCGCTCGACGGCGTGGATGCAGACGAGCTCGCGAACGCACCGCTGCACATTGCGGACGGCAAGAACGACCGCTTCGACGATCGCCCTGCAGACACGCGGCTCCTGTAACATCGAGGCGAGCCATGAAGTACCTTTTGATGATCAACGTTCCCGGCGGCGGGCCGTATCAAATCGACAGTTGGCCGGAGCGCGATGTCGAGGCGCACCTGCTGCACATGAAGTTGCTCAATCGCGAGCTGACGGCGCGCGGCGAGCTCGTGGCGGGTGAGGTGCTCGCTCGGCCCGATCAGGCCAAACGAGTGCGCGCCGGTAACGACGGCGAGCCGATCACGGACGGTGTTTTTCCCGAGGCCAAAGAATTTCTCGCGGGCTACTGGGTGGTGGATGTGGAAACGGCCGAGCGCGCGTACGAAATTGCCGCGCGCGCTTCGGCCGCGCCAGGTCCGGGCGGTGTGCCGCTCAACAACCCGATCGAGGTGCGCCGAGTCATGAGCGGCTTGCCTCAGCTCGAGCTGTGAGCTTGGAGCCCGCGCTCGCGGCGCTCTTGCGCGAGCTCACGCCGCGAGTGCTCGGCGCGCTCGTGCGCCGAAGTCGCGATTTCGGTGCGGCCGAAGACGCGGTGCAAGAGGCGCTGATCGTCGCCGCCGAGCGCTGGCCGAAGGACGGCATTCCGGAAAATCCGCGCGCGTGGTTGATCCGCGTCGCCGAGCGCCGGTTATTGGACCACGTCCGCGCGGAGACGGCGCGGCGCAAGCGCGAGGCGATCGTCGTGAGCGCGGTGCCCCCAGAAGATCGAACCGCGCACGGCTCGGCGCAAGAAGAAGGCGCGAGCCTCGCTCACGACGATACGCTCGGGCTGCTCTTCATTTGCTGCAGCGATGTGCTCTCGCCGGCTTCGGCGATCGCGCTCACGCTGCGCGCGGTCGGCGGTTTGAGCACGCTCGAGATCGCGCGCGCGTTTTGGGTGCCCGAAGCGACGATGGCCCAGCGCATCAGTCGCGCGAAACAGCGCATTTTCGAGGCTAAAATCCCGTTCGAGCTGCCGCCTCCGGAAACGCGCGCGGCGAGGCTCTCGTCCGTGCTCCACGTGCTCTACTTGATGTTCAACGAGGGCTACACGGCGAGCGCGGGGCCCGAGCTTTCGCGGGTGGATCTCGCCGCCGAGGCGATGCGGCTCACGCGGCTCTTGCTCGAGATCGCGCCGGACCACGCCGAGGTCGAGGGTCTGCTCGCGTTGATGTTGCTCACGGATGCGCGTCGCGCCGCGCGAGTCGGTGCCGTGGGCGAGCTGGTTCCGCTCGACGAGCAGGATCGCGCGCTGTGGGATCGCGTGGCGATCGCGGAAGGTGCCGCGATCGTGAGCCGGGCGCTCGCGCGCGGCCGCGTGGGGGCGTACCAAGTGCAAGCCGCGATCGCCGCGCTGCACGACGAAGCGAGCAGCACCGAAACCACGGATTGGCCGCAAATCCTCGGACTCTACGGCTTGCTCGCGCAAATCTCGCCGAGCCCGATGGTCGCGCTGAGTCGCGTGGTTGCGCTTTCGATGGTGCGCGGGCCCGAAGCGGCGCTCCGCGCGCTCGAGGATTTGGCGACGGATCCTCGGCTCCTCGAGCAACATCGGATCCACGCGGTGCGCGCGCATTTGCTCGAACGCGCAGGCGAGCTCGAGGGTGCCATCGTCTGGTACAAGAAGGCGGCTGAGCTCACCGCGAGCGTGCCCGAGCGCGATTATTTGTCGAAGCGCGCCGCGCGCCTGCGCGATCGGCGCGGGTAAGTTTCGTCGCAGTCTGGGGCGTTCGCGGATTTGCGAATCGATCCTTTGTCGTTTCGGGGCCAAATTTCGCTGGACGAGCTGAATATGCGGGTGTATGCATATGCATTATGGTGCATGAAATCGTGTTCCAAACGCTGGCCGATCCCGTGCGGCTCCAGATCGTGGAAGCATTGCTCGCCGGTGAGCGCGCGGTGAATGACATCGTGGAGCGCGTGCCGATTCATCAATCCGGCGTTTCGCGGCACCTGCGCATTTTGCAAGAAGCCGGCTTCGTGCAGATGCGGCCAGACGGCGCGCGCCGTTTGTACTCGCTGCGGCCAGAGCCATTTCGCGAGCTCGATGCTTGGGTCGGCCGCTATCGGAATTTGTGGGAGCAGCGCCTCGACCGCCTCGGCGAAGCGCTCGCGCGAAAACGACGTCAAAAGCAACAGGAGAAGAAGCCATGACGAACCCCGAAAATCGCGCGGAAAAGCGCAAAATCACGCTGAACCGCAGCTACCGCGCGACGCTCGAAGAGGTCTGGGAGATGTGGACCACGCAGGAGGGCATCGAAGCGTGGTGGGGGCCCGACGGCTTTGCGGTCACCGTGCAAAAGCTCGAGCTCGTCGTCGGGGGCGATCTGCATTACACGATGACGGCCGTCGCGGCGCCGCAGATCGAGTTCATGAAGCGGAACAACATGCCGCTCTCGACGCCGTGTCGCATCAAGTACAAGGAAGTGTCGCCGCCACGCCGGCTCGTCTATTCGAGCACGGTCGATTTTGCGGCGGGCGCGACCGCGTATGACGTCGAGACGGTGGTCGAGTTGCGCGCCGAGGGCGAAACCGTGCACCTGACCTTGGTGCTCGACGCGATGCACGACGAGGTTTGGACCGGCCGGATGGTGCAAGGCTGGGAGAGTGAGCTCGGAAAGCTCGACCGCGCGCTCGCGGCAAGGCGACGCTAGAGGCGGGAATTCGAGCCTTTTCGCCGCACTTCGAGGCGCCCCAAGAAAAAATCGATCCGGCGTGTCGATCTGCCGGAGGCTCGTTCGTCGCTCGGGCAGAGTCAGGCAATTGGCTCGCAATGAGCCCCGCCGGGGCGAGAGGATGAAGTGCCATGAAAGTTCTCGTGATCGTCAAAGCCAGCAAAGCATCGGAAGCGGGCGTCATGCCGAGTGAAGAGCTCATGAACGCGATGGGCGCGTTCAACGCCGAGCTGAGTAAAGCGGGCGTGATGCTCGCCGCCGAAGGCTTGCACCCGAGCTCGAAGGGCAAGCGCCTGATCTTCAACGGCGCGGACAAGCGCTTCGTGGATGGGCCGTTCGCCGAAACGAAGGAGCTCGTCGCTGGGTTTTGGTTGTGGCAAGTGAAGTCGATGGACGAGGCGATGGAGTGGGCGCGCCGCATGCCGAACCCGCACGCGGATGACGGCAGCGTCGAGATCCGTCCGATCTTCGAGCTCGATGATTTTGGGGCGGAGCTCTCGCCGGAACAGCGCGCGCTGCAAGAGCGCATGCGCGCCAAGGCCGAAAAGCAGAACAAAGGCTGAGCTTCTGGGCTTCGCGCTTGGCAGTGCTCGCGCGGCTCTGCCAAGCTTCGGCGAGGGAATTCGGTGTTCGGCGCGCGCGTTGCTCGGTTCGTGACATTGCGTTCGCTCGGGCGCGCGGCGGTAGCGGCGCTGTTGATCTTGCTCTCGCTCGCGGTTTACGCCGTGAAGATCGAGCCGTCGCGCTTGGTCGTGAATCGGCAGGAGCTCACGCTCGCCGGCTGGCCTGCGCCGCTCGACGGGCTCAAGGTCGCGCTGATTTCGGACGTGCACATCGGCTCGCCGTGTTGGGATCTCGCGCGTCTGCACGACACCGTGGCGACGATCAACGCTCAGCAACCCGATCTCGTGTTGCTCGCCGGGGACTATTCGATCAACGGCGTGTGGGGCGGGACCTGGGTGCCGATCGAGCCGATCGCCGCGGAGCTCGGCCAACTGCGCGCGCCGCTCGGCGTCGTTTCGGTGCTCGGCAATCACGATTGGTGGAACGATGGCCGGCGCACGCGCGCTGCGCTCGAAGCCAACGGGATCAAGGTGCTCGATGATGAAGTGCTGCACCTCTCCGCGCGCGGCACGAGCTTCGAGCTGCTCGGCGTGGCTGATTTCGAGGTGCGCACGCGTTCGGCGAGGGCCACGCTGGCGCTCGCTCCAGCGGGCGCGCCGTTGCTCGCGCTCGTGCACGAGCCCGACATTTTCGCGGACATGGATGAGCGCGCGCTCTTGACGCTCGCCGGACACACGCACGGCGGACAAGTGAAGCTGCCGCTGCTCGGGAGGCCGATCGTGCCTTCGAAGTACGGGCAACGTTACGCAGCGGGGCACATCGTCGAACAGGGCCGGCACTTGTTCGTGACGACCGGGCTCGGCACGAGCATCTATCCCGTGCGCTTCGGCGTGCCGCCGGAAATCGCGCTGCTCACGCTGCGCCCGGCTTTACGCTGACTCGGCCGAGCGATCACGCGCCCGAGACGACCGCAGCATCGCTCACGCTCGGCGAGCGAGTCGCGAAGTGGCGCTCGATCTCGACGCGCCGAAAATCGAAGATGCGATTCACCGTGCGCTCGACGAACAATGCGTGCGCGACGCGGCCGAGCACGCCGAGCGGCTCGCGATATTCGACGTGGTCACGCATGCGCGTCGCGTTCCCGACGGCTTCGAACGTGTGCGTGTGGCGCCAATACGCGTACGGTCCAGACTCTTGTTCGTCCACGAAGCGAACACCGGGTACGTACTCCGTGATCCGCGTGCGCCAACGCAGCGGCACGCCGAACAAGCTCAGCTCGTAGTCGATCCGAGCGCCCGCGCGCACTTCGATCGGAACGGGCGAGGTGACGCGAAAACGCAGGAATTTGGGCGTAATTTGCTCGAGGTTCGTCGCGTCCGCGAAGAATGGAAATACTTCCTCGAGTGGTTTTTCGATCAGCTGCGTGCGTTCGAGAACGTGCGTCGTCATGGAAACCTCGTGCTAGAGCGGCGCTCTCAGCGGAGTATGGGGCGCACCGCCGATGACACAAGTTGAACGGAGCCTCGACAGATGAAGAAATCGAGCACGCGGCCCAAACCCCGCGCGAGCCGTGCCGCGCGCGAGAAGCCGCACGCGCAAAGCGAGGCGAAAGATCGCGATCCTCGGCTCGCAGCGATCGCACGAGCGTTTGCCGAAGACGCGCGTGTGTCGAGCGGCGGTCGAGGCTTCGGCGGCGGCGCACTCAAAGTGAAGGGCAAGATCTTCGCCATGATCTCTTCGCGCGGCGCGTTCGTGGTCAAGCTATCGCAAGCGCGCGTGAGTGAGCTGGTGCAAGCAGAACGCGGCAGCTACTTCGACGCCGGCAAAGGCAAGCCGATGAAGGAGTGGCTCGCCGTCGCGAGTCAAGAGCAAAAGAGCTGGCTCGCGCTCGCGCGCGAAGCGCACGCCTTCGTGCTCGCGGCGAGCGAACGATAACTCGACGGAGTGATATCACCCGTGAGTGTTACAGTGCGCGCAGCACGCTCTGGTACGTCGCGATGCGCTTTTCCAGACCGGGCCAGTCCGCATCACAGCGGCGCCCGCTGTACGAGCTCAAGGTGGAGCGCACCCAATCGGCGCGCACGCGGCCGCTGCTGTTGCACGTATAGAAGGCTCGGCGCAGCGCGCGCGCGGCTTCTTCCGTTTGCACGGCGATGTCCGGGGAGCCCCAATTCGCTTCGTTTAGACGGTTTTTGTGGGCTTGCCACAAACCCCAAGCGCGGTGTTGCACGACGCCTTCACGCGTTTTGAACGAGTCTCCCTCGTAATCCTTGTACTCGCCGCGCGCGATTCGAGCGCTGAGCGCGGATTCGTGTGCTGCCACAGTGAGGATCAACGCGGCCCATTCACGACTGATTTTCGGAACGCCGGCGATCGCCGTCGCCAGCTCGCGCGGATCGACTGGCTCATCTTGCTTCGACTGCAGCGGCTTTTGTGCCACGACGAGGCGCTCGATCAGGCTCGGCGCCGCTGCACCTGCAAAGCTCGTGAACCACAAGGCGATCGCGAACGTCGCGCAGGCTGCCATGATGGCGCGGCGCAGGCGCTCGACGCCGGCCAGAATTCCACCCCTGCAAGTCCATCCGCGAGACATCGTATTTCCGTTCCGTAGTGACTGTCAGTAAGCCCGCCGCTGAATAACCGCCATCGGTCGAGAATACAAGTCCTGAGCCGAAATCCGCGCTTACATTGCAGATCTGAATGGGCAATTCCGTCACACCTTGCACCGATGGAGCGTGAAATCACCCTAAGTTGTTACGCTCACTCCAGATGAGCGTGCGCGTGCCGTGAGCACCTGCACGTAAGCGCGAACTCAGAGCCACTCTCTATCGAGGTTGGCGGCTGCGTCCGCTCCACAAAACGAAAACGCCGACCGGTGAGGGTCGGCGTTTCGTTTCGCGTGCCGCGGTTACGTCAATTCACGCGACCCGATTTGCGTCGTCGTGCCCACGTGCCGAGCGCGAGCCCGAACGCGGCGGAGAGCCACGCGAGCGTGCTCGAGCGATCACTCTCGCTCTGACCGACGCGACAGCCGCAGCCGTTCTTCGGCGCGCCGATGCCGGGGCGCGTGCCGTTACCGGTGCCCGTGCTCGTGGTGCCGCCGCTGCCGCTCGTGAAATCGAGCCCGCCGCCAGTCGTACCGCCGAAGCTGACGCCGCCGTCAATCGTGCCGGTGCCAGTACCGGCGCCAGCGCCCGTGCTCGGCGAAGCGCATACGCCCATCGAGCAGGCCGCGCCACCCGGGCAGACGACGCCCGCGCACGGATCGACGCACGTGCCTTGGCGGCAGACTTGGCCGTTCATGCAGCTGACGCCGGCGCACGCGGTATCCACGCACTTGCCGTCTGCGCCGCAGGTAAGCCCGGTATCACACCCGGCGCAGCTGCAATCCGCGACGCACAAGCCTTTGCTGCACACGCGACCGCCCGTGCACGTCACGCCGTTGCACGGATCCACGCATTGCCCGAGCTCACACTGCTGACCGTACGGACAAGTCACGCCGTCACACGGATCCACACAAGTGCCATTGCGACAGGCTTTGCCCATGTCACACGTCACGCTCGCGCAGGTTGGATCGACGCAGTGACCGGAGGCATCACACGATGTCCCGTCGGGGCAGGGGAACTCACCGCGGCTGCAGTTACCGACGCATTGCCCTTGGAAGCAAATCGGTTTGTCCGGATCGGGGCACAGACCGTCACCATCATCGACTACGCCGTTGCAGTCGTTGTCGACGTTGTCGCAAATCTCGGTGCCGGGCTGCACCAACGGACGACACGTGGGCGGCGCATCGCCGATGGCGCAATCCGTGTGACCCACGGAGCACGCGCCTTGCAAACCCGTCTGACACGGTTGATTGCCGCCGACGCAGCTGATGCCGGAGACGTAGAACACGAAATCATTGAAGTCACCGTCACACGAGCCCTGATTGCCGGGCACGCCGGTCTGATGCCAGTCCGCGGCGGACATCGGCAGATCTTCGAACGCCATGTAGAAGCCGTCCGGGTCGATCGTGGATTGGTAGATGAGCGTGGTCACCCACGGTACGCCGCTCGAGTTCTTCTGGTTGTAGGCGTACATCGAATACTTGTTCTGCGTACACGCCGTCGCGGGATTGCCAATCACGGCAAACCCGACGTATCCGCCCTTGTAGCGCGCATCACTCTTGATGTTGCCGGAGTCGAACGCTTTCGGCGTCCAGACCTGCAAGTTCAAGTTGCGCGGGCTGCGGTTGTCCCAAGCCTTGGGGCAGAAACCGTCCGTCTTCGGGCCGCCGTTTTCGTCCAAACAGTTCAGGTACGTGGGATCATTCGGGATGATTTCGTAGATCTCGTTCGCGGCCGGGGGCGTGGTGCTGTTCGGATCCGCGACGTTGTACCAGCCGAAGGACACGTTGCAGTTGCCGCCCATCAACAACAGCTGCCCGGTGAAACCGCACGTGGGCGAGAAGTAGCCGGGCGCGGTCTTCGCATCCTTCACCGGGTCGATGTTTTCTCCGCGCCATTTGAACAAGCCCTGGAGCGTGATCGCGTCACCATCGACGAACTGCGGATACGTCGGCGGCGAGTAGTACTGACCGTAGACGATCGGCGTGTTCAGCTGCGCGCCGGTCATCGGATCCTTGTAGGACTGGGTCATCGAGTTCCAACCCCAGGACTCGGTCACCAAGT
>FTCX01000249.1_pt1 | contig 19003 bp, 15 predicted proteins | sample 1639831 | NCBI WGS metagenome assembly FTCX01 (sample SAMEA3914869, study PRJEB12502) | metagenome | biome: forest; material: soil | place: USA | collected 2012-03-12 | depth 0.1 m
CAAGTGGCTCATCAAAATGACTTTGGCGCCCTTTTCCTTGAGGTACTTGATCGTCGGCAGAGACTCTTTCAAGCGCTTGTCGCTCTCGACTTTGCCGTCCTTGAGCGGCACGTTGAAATCGACGCGCACGATGACGCGCTTGCCGGCGGTCTGAATGTCTTCGACGAATAGTTTTGCCTGGGTGCTCATGGCGCCGGGCTTAACAAGGCGCCGCGCGGGTGTCGAGGGGGTACACTTCCGCTCGAACATGGGCACGCGCAGAGCCAAACGAACCTCACCCCTCCGAGTAAAGTCAGCCGACCCGAACGCGCCGAAGAAGCTCGCATTTTGGCCCGGCGCGCTCGCGATCGCGCTCGGCGTGCCCGCGCTCTTCTGGCTGCGTTTCGGTACGGTGAACGGCTATGCGCTGGCCGTCACCGCGTTTCTGCTCTTGCTCGTGCTCGGCATCGAGTTCATCCCGCGTCTGAATCAGAAATACGGGGGCGAGCTGAGCGAGCTGAAAGTCGAGCCCAAGTGGTACGACAAGCTCGGCGTGGTTTGGCTCTTGGCGATCCCGTTCGCGCCATTTTTCGGGTGGGCGCAGCAGGCGCTAGCCGAGCTCGGGCCGAATAACTATCGCGCGATCTTGGGCGTGCGCGCGTTTCTCACGGTGGTCGTGCCCGTCGTAACGATGTTGCCACTCCTCCGTTACGTGCGCGGGCGTGCCTCGGCGTACGCGCTCTTGATCTTGTTCACGGGCACCGCGTTTCCCATTTCGACGGGCTACGTCGCAGCCGCCGATTTCGTCACGGGCGCCGTGTGGCAAACGATCGAAATCGTGCAGCTCGAGCGCGTGACGTTCCTGCGCAGCGCGAGCCGCAAAACGGGCACCATCATCGCTACACTTTCGGATGGACGCGTGCTCGAAGCGAATTCGCGCGTGGTCACGCCGCACTCCGGTTTGTCGCGCGCACTCGTGCTGGTGCGCGCTGGGCAGATTTTGGCAGTGCAGTAGGGCCTCTGAAATTCGCGAAGGTCTGCCCTCTTTCGCGCCGGAGCGCGCGCGAAGGGCTCGGGCGGGATGCACGGAAGTAAAACAACGATCCAGACTCGGCAGGCTGATCACGGTTTTAGAATGGAGGCGGGACCTAACGAGACCTGACCGAACAGGCGCCGGTCGCGCAGCTAGACACGTGAGCGGCCAAGCGTAGTGATACGCGCAGGGCTCAAAAACATGAAACGCCACCCGGTCAAATCCGAGAGCATCATCTCAATAGGTTACGATGAGCACACGCACGAGCTCGAGATCGAGTTTCAGGGCGGGCGCGTGTACGTCTACGAGAGCGTGCCCATCGCGGCGTATCGCTTGCTCGAGCAAGCGCCTTCGATTGGTCGCTACGTGAATACGGTGATTAAGCCGCGGTTCGTGGCGCGCGAGGTTTGAGCGCGAGCGCGCCCAAACCCAAGAACGTCAGAGTCCGCCGTCGTTCGCTGGGCGCGGCAGATCGAGCGGCGCGACCCAGAAAATATCGCCGTTGTTGTCGTTGCCGATGAACAAGCGGCCGTCGTCCGAGAACGTGGCTGCTGCGGGGCGACCGTGATTGTTCATGCCCGTGTCCCACCCGGTCACGAAATCACTCATCGCGCCCATGGAGACGCTCTTCAATCCGCCGTCGCCGATGGACGTCGAAGCGAGAGGAATGCCCGTCTTCGGATCGACTTGAATCATGACGACGCGCGCGCCGAGCCAGCCCCCCGCGGTTCCGTGGAGCGGCACGAACACGCTGCCTTGATACGGCGCGGCCCATTTGCCGCCCTCGAAATCGAAGGAAAACGGCGTATCCCCGATCAAGAACGAGGCATCTTCCGGCATGACTTGCGAACAGTTCACGTTCGGCGTGGTCACGTCGGAGTACGGCGTGTCCTGCGTCGCGCAGCAGGGAAAGCCCCAATCATCGCCTTGATGAATCGGCAGCAGCTTCTCGCGCCCGGCTTGATTCGCGGAATAGTCTTTGGCGAGCTCGGCGGCGAAGCACAGGTTCTTGCCCTTCTCGCAGCGCACGGCGATCGGATTGCGCATGCCCTGCGCGACCTCGGCGCCACCCGGCGTGCCGTCGATCTTCATGATGCCGCCGTGGAACGGGTGCGGCTCGACGCACGTCTCGCTCTGATCACCGCCGTTGCCGACGTAGATCGTGCCGTCATCGGCTTGATCCATCGATTTCGGCCAATGCAGCGACGAGGTGTACACGCCGACCGTCATCATCGTGTCGACCGTCGCTTGCGGGAGGCGATCGCCGGGGGCGTACGGGATCCGCAGAATCGACGTGTCGTTCTGGTAGTAAAAGTAGTCTTTGACGAACAGGATGCCTTGCGTCGACGGGATGTTCGGCATGAACGTTTGCACGCCGTCCGCGTAACCGTCGCCGTTGTCGTCGGGCAAAAGCACGATCGCGGCGCGCCCACCGGAGCCGCCGCCAGTCGTCGTCGTCGTCGGTGAAGCGACGAACAGCTCGCCGCCCGGCGCGAAGCGCATCTGCCGCGTGTTGCCGACGTTGCCGAAGTAGTGCACGCAGAAACCGTTCGGCACCTTCAAGAACGAAAGCTTCGCCGTGTTCGTCGAGTTCGCGCTCGAAGTGTCGGCAACGGTGGTCGTCGTGCCGTCGGCGTTGAACTGAATCGAGCCGGGTAGATCGCAATAGTTCGTGAAGGCGCCGCCATCGAACGGCGGCGCGCTCGTGCTCCCCGCGGTGCCGCTCGAGCCAGCGGCGCCACTCGTCGGAGACGAAGGGGAATCACACGCCGCGACGAAAAACGAAACCGCAGCGAAAAACAAAACGCGAGGCCCGGTGCCGATCTGAGACAAATTCATGCGTCTTCCCGAACTGAGGCAGGAACCTAGAATGCAAACTGCATCAGCGCCAGCAATGGGCCGGTTTTCGGCGAATTTCGCCACCGATACCCGCGCACCTTTCACAAACAAATCTCGCAAGTCTGCCCCGCTCGAGCCGTTCTTCAATAGGCTTGGCTCCCCTTCGCAACGCTGAAGTCGCTCGCACGTCGAGCCCCGACGTACCCGCCGCGCGCTCGTCGCGGCCGAGCATCACGCCTTCGCCCGGCTCGAACGCGAGCTTGCTCCCGGGCGCGAGCATCTTGCCCGGACCGAGCTTGAACGCGCACTCGATCGTGCTCAGCGCAATCGCGGGCTACGTCGATGCCGCGGGCTTCGCGTCGCTGATCGGACTCTTCCCGGCGCACCTCACGGGCGAGCTCGTCGGCGACGCGATCGCATTTTCATCCGGGCATCCGCGCGATCACCGCACGCACCTGTGGATGCTGCCGGTGTTCGTCGGTTCGGTGATCGTGGCTTCGCTCGTCGCGCGTTTGCAGCGCCGCCGCGGCCTGCGCCCGCTCGCGGGTCTGCTCGCGTTGGTCACGGTCGCACTCGCGGCGTTCAGCTTCAGCGATCCCGTCGCGCGCGCGTTGCACGAGGACGTGCGCACGCAAATGCTGATCGGCGGCGGCCTCGCGGTCGCGGCGATGGGCTTTCAAAATGCGCTCATGCGCGAGGCATTGCGCGCCTCGTGCCCGACCACGGTGATGACCGGGAACCTGACGCAAGTGGTGATCGATTTGAGCGATCGCGCGTTCAGCAAAATCTTGCGCCCGAGCGTGCACGATCGCAGACCGCGCTCGCGCCTCGGCGCGGTCGGTTGGTCGCTGCTCGCGTTCCTCGGCTGCGCGCTCCTCGGCGGCTACCTCACGCGCATCTTCGGCTCCACGAGCGTGTTCTTGCCGACGATGGTGACCGCTCTGCTCGGCGGCTACGCCTGGCACGAAGATCAACTGCGTCGCGCGCAAGCGACCGCGTTCTCGAACCTCGGCCACGCGCGCGTCCCCACCTTCGACCCGCCCAAAGTCTGGCCCGACTCGCTCATGCCGCCGAGCGCCGCCGCTCCGCAAATCAAGACGTCCGCGTCGTTCGATCCCGTGTCGATGACGCAGATGCGCGCCGCGCCCTCGTTCCCCGATCCAAAAACGCCGACCACCCCGCGCCCGCTCGTGCCGTTTCCGGATCCCAAAACTCCAGTCGGGATTCGCGCTCAAGAAAAGCGCAGCATCTCCGGCACGCGCCTCGCGCAACGCTTCCGCGAAAACGACGAGGAATAGCGTTCTTCGCTCGTCTTCGTGGGTCGCCCCGCCGCAGCTCGCGTGCGCCAGTGCTGCCCGTCGCGGGGCCACACTCGCGCCCTCGCACTCGTCACCCCCATCGCACACGCCCGCCGCGCGCCCGCGACCTTGTTAGAACTTCAAACATGCGCGACGCGGGGGACCCAAACCCTTGTTAGAGCTTCTAACAAGCCACGGGCAGCGCGAGGGCTCGCGCGCCGAGCTGCGGGCGAACAGCTGGGCCTCCGCGGCGGCGCAGCCGACGTTTGGAGTCGTGAAGCTCAGAAACGGATCGAGATGCCGGTGAGCGCGGTCACGCCGAGGGTGTGTTTGTCGTAGTAGGTCCAGGGCACTTCGCCGGCGAGGCTGAAACGGAGGCGATCGGTGATCGGGAAGCTGACGCCGAGCACACCCTGGAGGGTGAGATTGACGTGTTGCCGGCCGTCGGTGCGCGGCGCGACGCCGAAGACGAGCGCGGTGAAGAACGGATCGTAGAAGTTCCAGCCCACTTGCGGCAGGAACGCGAAGCGTTGGAAGGCGCTTTTTCCCGGCGGAAGCTCGGGGTGGATGCGTTCGCTGAATTGCAGGTTCATGCCCACGCGCACGCGGTCGACGACGTACGCGTGCAGGCCGACGAACTCGGAGAGGTTGAAGACGTCGCTGATGGTTTTGGTGGTTTTGGCGTCGAGGTCGTAAGTGAGGAGGCTCGCGCCGAGGGTGTCGGTTTGAATCACGTCACCTTGTTTGCCGACAGCGTGCGCGGCAGAGGTGACGAGGAGCGAGGCCGCGCACAGCGCGCTCGCGACAAAGCTCGCGCTGGGTCGAGGCACGCTCGACCGAATCGTGATGGACTTTTTCACGGCGTGCTCGCTCAGAAGTCAGCAGCGAGCTGCACGCTGCCGGGGCCGATCATTGCGCGGCCGTGCGTGAGACCAGCGAAGCGCTTCGCGGGCTCCGCGCTGCCGGCGCGCTCGGAGGGATTGCCGACGGTGAAGAAGAGCACGGTGCCGAGCACGAGCCCCGCGCCGCCGACACCGAATGCGATGGTGGAGATGTTGCCTGCGCGCTTGGCGCTGTCGAGCGATGAGCTGCTGTCGGCGCCGCAGGCATTCGAGCCGCAGCGCGAGGTGAGATCGTGTTTGTCTTTCATCGCGATCAGGCCGAACGCAGAGCCCACGCCGACGCCGACCACGCCCATGCCCCACGCGACGTAGGCGGCGGCGTGGTTCGGTGATTCGTGTGGCGCGGGCGGCGAGGAAGTCGCTGCATTCGCATTCGCCGAGCTTTGCGCGGCGGGAGTTTCGTCGCCGTTCGCGGGCGCGCTGTTCGCGCCGGCAACAGCGGGCGCGGCTTCGGGCGTCGGCGCGGGGGCGTTGGGATCGGCGTCGAGCTTGAGCGATACCGTCTTCTTGTCCGCGTTGCCGAGCGACACGTGCGCGCTCGCTTTGAGGTAGCCCGGCGCGCTCGCTTCGATCGTGTGATCGCCGGGATCGGCCGGGAGCTCCGTGTCGACGAGCGTCGCGGGAACTTCCTTGCCGTCGACCGTGAGGCGCGTGCCTTGCGGAGCTGCGCCGCCGAGCGAGACGGTGAGCCCGCCGATGCGCGGCCTCGCGCTGTCGAGCGCGGCTTGCGCATGCTCGTAGGCTTTGCTGAGCGCGGGCGTCGGGTTCGCGGGCAGTGGCTCGCGCAGCACTTTGCGCAGCTGCTCACTGCCTTCGACGAGCTTGCCGAGACTCACGTTGCACTCGCCCAAACGACTCAGCACGATCGCCGAATGGTGCAGTTTTTCGGCTCGTTCGAGCTTCGGCGCGGCTTCGTCGCATTTGCCGGCTTGCGCGAGCTTGAGCCCATCGACCGCGAGCGTTCGCGCGGCGCCGGTCTCGGTCGCCGAGTCTTCTTCAGCGTGTGCGCGGTGTTCGAGCATGAACGCGGATGCGCCCGCGCCGAGCGCGAGCACGGTCACGATCGACCACGACGAATGATGTTGACGCGATGTCATCGCAATCCTTCCCGAGCCGAAAGATCTCGTGTGCTCGCGCGCCGAACGGCGAAACATCGATGACACGAGAAAAGAGCTCATGCGTGTGTGGGAGTGCAACGGCTTATCAAGCCAACGCTTAAGCCGTTGAACTCGGAGCCATGCAATCAACTCGAGTGATTCAACGCACCGGCGGCACGTGCGCCGCTGTCTTTCTCTTAGTGGCAGGCTGCAACAGCATCGTCGGGCTCGATAAGATTACGATCGACGCAGCGGAGCCGGCGAATTCCGCCGGAGCCGCGGGCGCGCAAGCAAACGGCGGTGATGGCTCGAGCGGCGGCACGGCGAATTCCGCCGGCAGCGCGAATAGCGGGGGCACAGGTGCAACGCAGAGTGAAGGCGGCGAAGCCGGCACCGGCGACATGCCCGGCGATTGCACGACCAATCAAGAGTGCACGGATCGCGCGTCGATTGGAGTCACGGGCGCTGCTGGCGCGGGAGCAAACACCGTAGCTGCCGCGTGCATCAAGACCGCGGGTCCCGCGCATTGCGTGAATCTACTCAGTGATGATTGCAATCTGATCACGGGCGACTACACGAACGACTCGGCAATCTTCGTCGGTTCGCTGTTCTCCACCAAAGGCGCGACTGCGCCGACGAACTTGCCGCGTCAGCAATCGGCCGAGCTCGCGATTCAGCAAATCAACGCGGCCGGCGGCGTGCCTTCGGGCAGCACTTCCGCGAATCCGCGTCCGCTCGTGATGGTGTCGTGCGACGAATCCACCAACCTCGTGCGCGCGGCAGGTCACTTGGTGAACGATCTTCACGTACCGGCGATCGTCGGTCCGAACACGAGCCAAGACACGCTCGACGTTTCGACCAAAGTGACGGTGCCCGGCGGCACGGTCGTGATGAGCCCGACCGGCGTGGCCTCGAGCATCGCCGCGCTCACCGACAACGATCTGACTTGGTTGATGGTGCCCTCGGACGTGCAACGCGCGCCGCTCATGATCAGCCAAATCAACACGCTCGAGGCCACGCTGAAAGATCAGCGGAGCGAGACGACAGTGAAGCTCGGCGTGGTGTTCCGAAACGACGCGCTCGGCATCGGCACGCGCACTTCACTCAATGATTTGGTGTTGAACGGCAAACCGCTGTCCGACTCGGTGAACCTGAACAACAACGTGCAAATCGATCCGTACAACGGCACCGACACGAACGAGACCGCGATCGTGACGAAGTACGTGACGTTCGCGCCCGACATCATCGTGCTCGCCGGCACCGCGGAGGCGATCACCAACGTGATGGTGCCGCTCGAAGCGGCCTGGACCGCGCCGAATCGCCCGAGCTACGTGCTGATCGACTCCACTAAGGTGCCGGAGCTGCTCACCGCCGTGACGAACAACGATGACCTGCGCAGCCGCGTGCGAGGCACCGGCATCACGCCGGGCCCCGCCGGCAAGAACACGCCCGGCGAAACGTACAACGGCTTCGTCATCGACTACGGCGTGAGCTTCCCCGGCTCGACCGCGACCATCTCGGGCATGGGCCCTTCACACGACGCCGCGTATGCGATCGGCCTTGCGCTCGCTGCCACGACGGATCAACCCGTGTCGGGCAAAAGCGTGGCCGCGGGTCTACGTCGCCTCGCTGGCGGCACGACCGTGCTCGAAGCGACCGGCACCAACGTGCTGCCCGCGTTCCAACAGCTCGCTGCGGGGCAGCAAGTCACCGAGGTAGGTACTTTCACGATGCTCGACTGGGATCAGAACGGCGCAGTGAAAGGCGGCACGCTCGAGATGTGGTGTATCGGCGGTCCGTCGACGAAACCCGCCTATGCCAGCTCCGGTTTGATCTTCGATCTCAAAACACAGCAGCAGAGCGGGACCTACGTTCAGTGCCAGTGACGACAGCCGCTAAAGAACAGCCCGACTCGTACCGTATTGGGACGAGGCCAGAACGAACATGGTGACCCCGCAAAAGCGCATCCCGGGACTGACTCAGCCGAGCCATCCGTCGAGTGGCCTCGTGGCTCTATCGCAACAAGACGTGATCGAGATGCCGTTTTTGCCGGGCGATCTGATCGCCGGCAAATACGAGGTCGAGAAGCTGATCGGCTCGGGCGGCATGGGTTACGTCGTCTCCGCGCTGCACGTGGAGCTCGGCGAGCGCGTCGCGCTCAAGTTCCTGCGCCCCGAAGCGCTGCAGATCGAAGAATTGGTCGAGCGCTTCGCGCGTGAAGCGCGCGCGGCCGCCAAGATTCGCAGCGAGCACATCGCGCGCGTGTTCGACGTCGGGTCACTGCCGGACGGCGTGCCATTCATCGTGATGGAGTTTCTGGAAGGCAAAGATCTGTGCGATCTGCTGCACCAGAATGGGCCGATGCCGATCAAGATCGCCGTCGAGTACGTGATGCAGGCGTGTGAAGCGCTGGCCGCAGCGCACGCAGCCGGCATCGTGCACCGTGACATCAAGCCCGAGAACTTGTTCCTCACGAAACACGCGCAGCAGCTCGACTTCATCAAGATTCTGGATTTCGGGATCAGCAAAGTCGCGCTCGCGCAGGGCAAAGGCAAGCGCGCGAACGTGCGCACGCAGATGCCGCTCGGCTCGCCCGTGTACATGTCGCCGGAGCAGATACGATCCTCGGAGCACGTGGATGCGCGCACCGACATCTGGTCGCTCGGCTGCGTGCTGTTCGAGCTCCTCACCGGTCACCTCGCGTTCGACGAGCCCTCGCTGATGCAACTGAGCGCCGCGATCCTCGAGCACGAGCCCGTGCCGCTGCGCGAGCTCTTGCCGGAAGCGCCGCCCGAGCTCGAAGCAGTGCTGGCGAAATGCCTCGAAAAAGACGCGAACAACCGCTACGGCAACATCGCCGAGCTCGCGATCGCGCTCTACCCGTTCGCGCCGCGAAGGTCGCGCATTTCAGCGGAGCGCTGCTATCACGCGCTGAAGAGCGCCGGCATCGAGTGCCCCGATTTCGATTTCAACAGCACCTATCCGCCGAGCTTCGGCGACATGCAGCTCTACACCAGCACGCAGCCGGTGAGCGGCGTGATGACTCTGACGAATCCGAAGCTCAGCTCGGGCTCGCTGCCGCAGCTGCGCGTGCCGACCGTCGCGAACCCGTCGCACTCGGCGCCAGTCACCGCGGCCGTCACGGATGACGAGCTCGCCGCGCTGCGCCCCAAGAAAACCGGCAAGCTGATTGGGCTCGGCGTAGTCGCCGCGTTGATCTGCGCGGGTGGCTATTTCGCGCTCCAAACGAGTAAGGCAGAGGCTCCAGCGAAGACCGCGGCAGCCCCGGCCACCGCGGTCACGTTGCAAGCCGCGACGCCCGCGCCCGCCGCGCCACAAGCCAAGGTGGAAGCGCCGAGCACGGCGCAGGCCGCCGCGCCGTCCGAGGCTGCGGCGCCAGTCGCGCTCAGCTCGCTCCCCGTGCAACAGGCACACGCGCCGACACCCGGCGCGCGTCGCGCCGCGCCAGTCGCGCTGCCGAAAGCAGCCGGCGGCGCGCATCATCATTCGGGCGAAGGCGACGAGCCCGACGTCGGTTATTGAGCGGCGGAAAACGTGAAACGCGCGGCGAAGAACGCGCGAAACGCCGCTGAAATCAGCGTGCCGCGGCTTGCTCGAGCTCGGCCGCGTGCTCGCTCACGCCGCCGAGTTGCGCGTTGAGCAACTTGATCTTGCGTGCGCCGAGCACTCGACGCACGTGGGCGAGCGCGCCCTCCCACAGCGGATGAGCGTGCTCGAGCGTTCGCTCACCGCGGTGCGTGAGGAGCACGAGCCGCGAGCGCGCATCTCCTTGCGCGCGCGTCACGCGCACGAGCCCGGCGCGCTCGAGCGGGCGCAAGTTACGCGTGAGCGTGGTGCGGTCCATCACGAGTGACGCGGCGATCGCGCTGATGCTGGCGCCCTTTTCACCGAACGACGCAATCGCGATCAGCACGGCGAACTGCGACATCTGCAATCCGAGCGGGCGAAGCGCTTCATCGTAGACGCGAGTGAGCGCGCGCGAAGCTTGCCGCACGCGAATTGCAGGACAGTCGCGCGCAATCTTGCGCGCAGCGCGTGAGGCGCCGGAGCCAGGCATATCAGGTGTATATGCACTACACAGCCGCGCTGTCGAGCACCGTATTTGAGCGCGGACTCGGCGTCATCATAGAAAGTGGATCTTGCAGTAAACAATCATGTTTGACTGCTTTTTCTGCTGCCTTGGCAATTCGCGCATGTTAGCTTTTGAATCGTCGCCACGCGGCCAGCACTACCTCGAGCTGATCGCGACACGGCACCTCGAAGCGTTTCGAGAGCAGCGACCGGAGCAACGGCGTTCGGATGATTGGTGTGCGTGCTCGACTCGGAAGCAATGAACCAACCCGAAGCGCGGCGCCTAGCGGAGTAGAATTTTTGACCACGACCATCAAATCGACGCTCAGCTGTTCGGCCGCTTTGGCGCTGATTTGCGCGGCGTGTGGTGGCCCCGGCAACGCCGGCAACACCACTCCGGGTGAGCAGCTCGTGTTCAACGCTCCGGGCACGGGTGATCCGACGACGGTGCCGTTGATTCAAAAAGTGCCGTGGGTGAACGGCGCAGTGCCGCTGCTCGATGGCATGGGCGGTGTCGTCACTTCGTCGCTCCCCTACTATCCGCCGCTCGCGACGAGCATCAATGCGGACTTCGGCGCGACGCTGAACGTGCAGCCGAACGGAGACGACGCGATCGTCACCACGACGCCGATCGACTGCACTACGGCCAATCTCTACAACCAAGCTCCCTGGGTCGCGACCAACGAACCGCAGCAAGTCGCGGACGAAACGGGTGAAGACGTTTCGATGTTCACCGGCATCGCGGTGCGCTGGGCCGGCGCGGACGACTACACGCGCGGATCGTGGCGCGTGCCGGGCTTCACCACTTGGTACCCCGGGTTGAGCGCGCTGCTCTCGCCCTCGATTTGGGGCACGCCCGCCGAGCAAATCCCAGCAGGCACGATCGTGCCGACGTGCGACAGCCAGCCCAATCAGTGGGTGATTCACATGCGCGGCGCCGGCTTCCGCTACTACGGCGGCAACATCGCGCACATCCTCGCGGGTGATAACTACCCGCTCTCGAATCACTGCCCGCCTGGCTCTGATTTGTGCCCGCCCGTGCCGGATGCGACCGCGACCGTGAACAGCGCCGGGTTCCCACTCGCGCCGACCAAGAACGATACGGGCGGCGTGTGGCAGCTGCCCGCGCTGCACACGTATTGGGACGCTTCGAAGTACGAAGGCATTTCGTTCTGGGCGCGCCGCGGCAAAGACAGCATGGGCACGCTGCTGATCACGCTCGCCACGAAGGACGTGAGTGACGACATGAATCGGCAGAACGAGACGTACTGCCGCCGCATCTTTCAGTGCCGCAGCACGTGTCAGAACTACGAGCCGTGCTCGCTCTCGCCGATGGAATCCTCGGCCAACGGCGGCCCCATCTACCGCTGTTACGACCCCGCAAAGGGCCCGCTGCCGACGCCCGGCGGCGGCGCCGTCGGCGCGCAGGACGATGAGCTGGACGCGATTTATCCGCGCTGCGGCCAGAGCGCGTGCACCTTCCGCTCGACCTATCCGGATGCGGATTTCGAGGGCAAAGAGTGCAAGCAGTACACGTTCACCAGCGGCGAGAGCAACGAATACTGCTGGAACGCGGACGGTCACGATGCGCAAGGCAACGTGGTGCCCGTCGATCCTCCGCCGCCGAGTCGCTTCGAGCGTTGCGGTGACGGCTTCACCGATACGGTGCAGCTGACGGAAGACTGGGCGTACTACACGATCCCGTTCAACGAGATGCGCCAAGGCGGCTACGGCAAAGTGGCCGAAGTCGGGCTCGATCTCACCTCCGCCTATTCGATCACGCTCGGTTGGGGTCCTGGCAACGTGGACTTCTTCCTCGACAACGTGTCGTTCTATCGCACCAAGTAACTCGAGCGATCACGGGCATTGTCGCTCTGACTGCGTAAAAGGCTCACGGCTTCATGGCACGAGAAAGCAGGTCTGAATGAACCGCCGCCGGCAACTCTCGGCGACCATCGTCTGCGCCGGTCTGGCGCTGATGGCACGCCCGGCGCTGGCAGACGAGCCCGCAAGCGCGGCGAACGTCACGCCTGCGGCTACGCCGAAGCTCCCGCCCGACGAAAACGCGACCGCCGGCTACATCCCCGGTTATCGCCGCGCGATCGGCCTCGGGCTCGCGCCGTCCGCGCCGATCGGCCCCGCGCTGCCCGGCATGACCACGACGCCGTTCGCCGCGCCGGACGAAGGCTCGGACTGGCAATTCAACTTCAAGGGTTACATGAGCGCGTCTTTCCGCATGACGGAAAACACGCGTGAAGCGAGCATCGGCGGGCTCAACGGCACGACCACGCTGCACGCACCGCCGCGCATTCCGGACGCGTACGGCATGTTCGGCGGCACCAACACCACGCCGGGCAGCTGGGTCGAGCTCAACTTCGAGTACGGCAACAGCATCGTCACTTCGCACGTGAAGCTCACGACCTGGAAGCCTTCGAGCGCGACTGGCTTCACCGAGAGCAACAGCCAGAACTTCGTGAATGAGGCTTACCTCACGTTCAAAGTGCCGCCGATCGGCGCGCTGAACTTGAACTGGACGGTGGGCGCGTTCAGGAACGCGTACGGCGGGCTCGGGCAATACGGCGTCGGGCAATACAACGCCGCGATCATCGGTGAGCCGTTCGGCGTCGGTGAAACGCTGACCGCTTCGTACGATCTCAACGACACGTACAGCCTGCAGCTCGAGCACGGCTTCATGGGTCGTCTCGGTAAGACGCCCGTCGGCGCGCAACCGGCGAACGAGTACAGCGCTTCGAGCTCCGCGCTGCCCTCGAGCTGGGTGAATCACGCGCACATCGGCCTCGCGATCAAAGGCAGCGTGCCGCTCGTGATCGGCCTGCACTACCTGAACAATTTCAGCGCCGACGAGCGCGATCAACAAGACGATCCGCAAACCTACTTCCTCGATGAGTCGCATCGCCCGGACGCGCATCTGACCGTCGTCGGCGCGAGCGTGCGCATGATCGACAATCACCTCGGCAACTTCGGCGTCGCCGTTTCGCACGCGGACGCGAAGGATGCCGAGCTGCTCACCGGCATGGTGTTTTTCGGCGCTTTTACCGGCGATCAGATGACGCAGCGCTACTTCGGGCCGCACCCGGTAGTGAACGGTCAATCGATCAACGGCAGCGGCACCGGCACGATGAACGTGGCCGGCGCCGAGTACAACTTGAGCTGGGGCAAGCTGATCCGCTGGCCCGAAGAGTTCTGGGGTGAAGGTCCGGATCTCATCACCAGCGTGTTCGCCGACGCGGCGTCGGTCACGAGCGAAGACCCCGACTACAACAACATCAAGATGTACAAGTTCGGTACGGAGATCACGTACCGCTTCTTGCCGTGGCTCGGCCTCTCCGGTCGCTACGATCACGTGTCGCCGGACTCGCGCGACAAAAACCAAGACTTCGACGTGATCAGCCCGAAGATCTTGCTCAAGACGGATTGGAACAGCCACGAGCTCGTGACGCTCAGCTACACGCGCTGGTTCTACGGCAGCGACACGCATTCGCAGTTCCCCAACGATTTTACGCGAACGGGTCAGGACAGGTTGGATGACCAGATGTTCGCGATTCACTTCGGGATGTGGTGGTGACCATGGCCAACGCGAGAACGAGTGCCACTGCAGGGCGCGCCACGAACCAGGCCGGTTGGAGTTTTATCGTGAGAGATCTCATTCGAGCGACGGAAAGTAGGGTTTTCATGAAACGCGGCCTGCAACTCTCGACCGTGCTGCTCGCTGTCTACGCCGCGACGCCAGCGCTCGCGGAAGATAGCGACGCGAGCTCTCCGCCGATTCAGCTCGGCCTCGCCCCAGGCTCGCCGCAAATCGGCACGCTCCCCGGCGGCGTGACTCCCGCTTACGGCCAGCGCTCGGAAGACGACAAAGACTGGCGCTTCGACTTCCACGGCTTTCTCACGATGCCGCTCCGCATGGGCATCAACAAGCGCGCAGGCGCGGTCACGAACGAGCAGCAGACGACGGTGCTGCACGCGCCGCCCGTCGTGCCCGACGATCGCGACTCGTTCTCGTACACCGGCGTCGTGCCGCAGCCGTACGTGCAACTCAACTTCTCGTACGGCAACTCGGTCGTGACCGGCAACGTGATTTTGCTCGCGCGCAACGCGAGCAACGCCACGAGCTTCTTCGATCCGCCCACGCAGCAGGGCATCTACGATGCGTACCTCACGTTCAGCCTGCCGGATCTAGCCAAAAGCAGCCGCTTCGACGTCAACGTCGGCGCGTTCAGCAACCGCTACGGCGTGATGGGCGAGTACGACGAAGGCCGCTACGGCACGCCGATCATCGCGCGCACCAACGGCGTCGGTGAAAACATCGTCGGCAAATTCGCGCTCGGGGATTGGGTGCTCGATATCGAGCAAGGCTTCCAAGGTCAGCTCGACAAAGCCCCGAACGGCCTCGTACCCGAAGGCTGGAACAACTTCGCCGATCCCGAGGTCGGCACCAGCTTCGTGCATCACGAGCACCTGGGCATCGGCTACCGCGGCATCGCGACGCTCGGCGGACACTTCGTCGATGCGTGGAGCCAAGACGATCGCGCCACGACGGGCAACCAACCGTTCGGCTCGATCAAAGTGATCGGCGCGGATTTCCGCCTTTCCAGCGGTCGCTTCGGCTACTTCTACGGCGGCGTCAGCGACGTGATCGCCGACAACTCGCGCACCGTCGGCAACTCGATCGAAATCAACAACGCCGAAGGCGGTCCGGGCTTGATGCTCAACTACCTCGGCCCGAACAGCAACGGCACCGGCAAGCTGCTCACCCTCGCCGCGCAATACGACATCAGCCTCGCGCGCCTGATCGCCTATCCGCGTCTGTTCAAGGGTGATTATGCCGACATCTTGATCAGCTTGTTCGGCATGCAGACCAGCGTGACCAGCGACGAGAAGACCTTCAACCAAGTCACTCAGCGTCAGTACGATGGCACGACGATGCGCAAATTCGGCGGTGAAGTCGCGTACAGCCTCTTGCCCTGGCTCGCGGTCTCCGGTCGCGCCGACCACGTGATCAACGACAACCACGACTCGAAACAAACTTTCACCGTTGTTTCGCCGCGCATCATTTTCCGGAGCAAGTGGCAGGCGCACGATCAGGTCGTCCTGCAGTATTCGCACTGGTTCGACGGCGATCACGTCCAAGTGCGCGACGGCTATCCGGCATTGCCGGACCTCGCCCTCAAGCCCGATAAGGACATGATCTCGCTAGCCGCCACGATGTGGTGGTGACTCCTACCGCGCGGCTTTCGCAGCACGGATAAGTGATTCCTCCGCACGGCGACGCTCGGTGATTTTGGGTTGTGGCTTCGTTTCGGCTGCGCTCCGGTGCTCACGTACTCAAGTACGCTCCGCTCCGGTGCTCGCCGAAGCCTAGCCAAAACACCAAACTTACCGAGCGGCTCGAGTGTTAGGGCGACAGCTCTTGCCTGCGGTCGGAGACGAAAGTTGCGTCACTCGATCGTGATCGGTTCACGAGATCGAGACTCGCGCTGGAATTGATCATTCGGAGTGTTCGAGATCAGGGCTTTTGGGATTGGGCCTAACGTGGCGCAGCGCTTGCTCTCGTTGGCCCGAGCCGCATGTCCCCTCTTCGCCTTTCTGCACTCGGAACCGTCCTCCTCACCACGCTAGTCGGCTGCTCTTCGAGCGGCGCGACCGACACCACTTCGGAGCCGCACGGCGGCTCCGGCGGTAGCTCGAACGTTTCGAGCGGCGGCCACCCGAGCGCGGGCGGCAGCGGCAATGTTTCGAGCAGCGGCTCTGCCGGCGAAACGATCAGCGGCGGCAGCGCGGGCTCGAGCGGCGCGCCGAGCGGCAATGCGGGCGCCTGTCCGCCGAGCTGGACCGTCTCTCCCGGTTGCGGCGCGAGCACGTCACCGAGCAGCGCGCCGCCGGATTTCGGCGATCGCGTGCTCATCCTCGACCCTTCGATGTCGAAGGCCGACGTGCAGAGCAAGCTCGATAAAGCCGATCAAGAGATGGAGGACGAACAGTTCGGCAACAACGGTTATGCGTACCTATTCAAGCCCGGAAATTACGGCTCCGACGGCGATAGCTTGGATGTGCGCGTCGGGTTCTACACGCACGTGATCGGCCTCGGAAAGTCGCCAGATGACGTGACCATCACCGGCGCCGTGCGCTCGAAGGCATTCCTCGACGGTGGCAACGCGACCTGCAATTTCTGGCGCACCGCCGAAAACTTCGCCGTCGTGCCCGGCAGCGACATCGACAACGGCATCGACGTCTGGGCCGTCTCGCAAGGCACTGCGATTCGCCGCGCGCACGTCAAAGGCTCGCTGCAGTTGCACGACAACGGTTGGGCCAGCGGCGGCTTCGTCGTCGACACCCAAGCCGACGACACGATCGACGCGGGCGGCCAGCAGCAATTCCTCACGCGCAACACCGAGTTCAACAAGTGGACCGGCAGCGGCTGGAACATCGTGTACGTCGGTGACGTGGGCGCGCCGAAATCCAGCTGGCCGCAACCACCGCGCACGACGGTCGATAAAACCCCAATTTTGCGGGAAAAACCGTTCCTCTATCTGGACGCGAGCGGCAACTACTTTGTCATGGTGCCCCAAATCAAAATGGCTTCGAGCGGCGTCAGCTGGAGCGGCGACAACGCGCCGCCCGGCAGCCCGATCTCGATCGACAATTTCTACATCGGCAAACCGACGGACACCGCGAGCACGCTCAACGCCGCGCTCGCCTCGGGCAAGCACCTGATCCTCACTCCCGGGGATTACAAGCTCGATGGCCCGATCCAGATCACGAACCCGAACACCGTCGTGCTCGGCATCGGCTTCCCCGTGCTCACGCCCACGCAAGGCAACACGCTGATCTCGATCGCCGATGTCGACGGCGTCTCGGTGTCCGGCGTGTTGATCGAAGCCGGCAAGCAGAGCTCGGCGACGCTCTTGCAAGCGGGCGACACCGGATCGAGCGCCGATCACTCGCACAACCCGAGCGCGCTCTTCGATGTGCACTGTCGCATCGGCGGCAACATCGCGGGCACGGCGCAGATCTGCTTCACCATCAACAGCAAGAACATGCTGATCGACAACACCTGGCTCTGGCGCGCCGATCACGGCGCAGGCGCCGATTGGAACACGAACAAGAGCGACAGCGGCATCGTCGTGAACGGCGAAGACGTCACGATTTACGGCCTATTTTCCGAGCATTTCCAGAAGTTCCAAACCTTGTGGAACGCCAATGGGGGCAACGTCTACTTCTACCAATCCGAGCTCCCGTACGATCCGCCGAGCCAGAGCGCGTGGAAGAACGGCAGCGAGAACGGCTATCCCTCGTACAAAGTCGCCGACACGGTGACGACGCACCAGGCGCAAGGCCTCGGCGTGTACGCCTTCTTCCAGCAGTCGATGAACGACGCGAACGCGATCGAGACGCCGACCGGCGACGGCATTCAAATGCACCACATGATGACCTACGGAGACGGCATCTCGCACATCATCAACGGTCAGGGTGATGCGTCCGGAGCCTATTCGGACAACTGAGCAGCGCGCTCGCCGATTCGTAGTCGGCGAGCGCTCGCGCGCTTCGCTCAACCCGCTTTCCGCGCTTCCACATCGTGCAAGTGCTGCGTCAGCGCGTGCAGCGAATCCCGCATGCGTGTGAGCTCGGCGAGCGATAGGTTCGTCTTGCAAAAGACGCCTTCCGACATCTCGATCGCCTTTTTTTCCAGGCGTTTGCCGGTCGCGGTCAAAAACACTTCCACCACGCGCTCGTCCGCCGTGCTGCGGCGGCGTTCGACGAAGCCGTTCGCCTCGAGCCGCTTCAAGAGCGGCGTGAGCGTGGCCGAATCCAAGAACAAACGCTCGCCGATGGCCGAGACGCGCTCGCCATCGCTTTCCCACAGCGTGAGCAAGACCAAGAACTGCGGGTACGTGATGCCGAGCGCGTTCAGATATTCCTGATAAGCGCCCGTCATGGCGCGCGACGCGCTGTACAGCGCGAAGCACAAGTGCTCATTCAGCTTCGGCATCGATTTCATGACGGGCGCTCCAACGTTAGACGACGATTCGAATGCGATCTCAGGCGACGCTCAGCTCGACCTCGATGTTGCCGCGCGTCGCGTTCGAATACGGGCAGACTTCGTGCGCGGCTTTGACCAAGGCTTCGGCCTGTTCGCGCGGGAGCTCCGGGATGGACGCGCTGAGCGCGACTTTGAGCCCGAAACCCGCGCCGAGCGGACCGAGGCTCACGTGCGCCGTGATCGCGACCGGGCCCGGCTTGATCTGCTGTTGCCGCGCGACGTGCATCACCGCGCTGCCGAAGCAAGCCGAATACCCTGCGGCGAACAGCTGCTCCGGATTCGTGCCCGCGCCCGAGCCACCGAGGCTCGGCGGCGGCGAAAGCGCGACATCCAGCTTGCCGTCATCACTCTTGGCGCGCCCGTCTCGGCCGGAGGTAGCGGTCGCCACAGCGGTGTACAGAATTTTCTCGGGGACTTTGGGGGTGCTCATGATTCGTAGCTCCTTTCCCGATTGGATCTAGTCAGCGGCGCACGAGCGCAAGTCAATCGTGTGCGATTTAATCTTTAGAGACCTAAAATCTTTCCCGGCTCCTCGAAACGGTTAGCTTTTTTGCGCAGAGCAACCGGCCGCGACGGGCCACTTTGCGCAATTCGGGAGGTAGCCGGCGCCTGTTCGGTCGGACTCGCGTTGGGGTGTGGCGACTCACCCAATCCGTGATCAGCCCGGCGAATCCGCAGCTTTGTTTTATTTCCGTGCATGC
>FTCX01000021.1_pt1 | contig 18910 bp, 14 predicted proteins | sample 1639831 | NCBI WGS metagenome assembly FTCX01 (sample SAMEA3914869, study PRJEB12502) | metagenome | biome: forest; material: soil | place: USA | collected 2012-03-12 | depth 0.1 m
CGTGAGCTTCGGTCACGGTGGTTTCGCGCAGGGTAGCACTTCGCGCGCCGATTGATTTTTGCCGCCGGTGTCGCCAGTAGCTGCGCCCCGGTCGGCTCCGAAATCGCGTTTCTGTTCCTGGGCTGGTTGTTGGATGCGGCGCGCATCCGAGCTCGACGCTCTGAATCAGCGTTCAAGTAGCTGTGCGAGCAGCGGATCGACCAAATCATGCGCGGGCAACGCCGTGAGCCAGCGTTCGGGGATGCCTGAGAGTCCGTGGCGAGCGCCTGCGAAGCCGCCTGCGATGGCTGCGGTCGTGTCAGTGTCGTCGCCAAGAGCGACGGCGCGGCGGATCACTTGCTCGAAGGTCGGCGCTTCGGCGGCGAGCCGCGCGGAGTGCAGCGAATCTACGACATAGCCAGAGCCGTGGCCTGCGGGCTCGCGCTCGGGCCGGATGTGCACGTCGAGCTCGAACTGCCAATCGGCACGACCAACGACGATTGCTCGCAAACGTCGCGTCGCGTCTGCCCAGGGGTCGCTCGCGCCTTGCAGGGCGCCTTTCACCCACAAACAATAGAGCGCGCAGCAGACGCGTGCGCGCAGGTGCCCGTGGGTCACGAGCGATTGCCGCGAAGCGAGCTCAATCAGCTCGGCATCCGAGCCGCGATGCCACAGCGCGAGTGGAAGCACGCGCATCAGTGAGCCGTTGCCGTTGTCGCGCTCGGTGCTGCTGCCGGCGCGTTCTGCCGGCACACCGGCGCGCACCGCCGCGAGCGCGGCGCTGGTTTGCATGCCGACGTCGAAGACCACGCCGTCCACCGCGAGGTAGCCCCAATCCAGCCAGTTCACGAGACGGCGACCGAGATCCTGCAGATCCAGCTCGCTCTGGTGAAGTAACGAAGCGAGCAGACAGAGCGCATGCGCGCCATCGTCCGACCATGCTTGTGGTGGCGCCTGCGGGTGCGAGCGCTCGAATCCGTTTGGCGGCGGCAGCTCGATCAGTTCGGGTGGCAACTGATCGAGGTTCGTCTGAAATTCGTAAGGGACGCCGAGCGCGTCCCCGACCAGCAAACCCCACAAGGCTCCGGCTATGCGATTTCGAAGCTCACTCCTCACTGGTTCGAGCATAGCTCGTTACACCGGGATACGCCGCGCCTTTCGTGGCGTGATGGTTTTGCGGAAGGCTTCGATCCGCGATTGGATGCTGAAGATGTCGTCGGTGCCTTCGAGCAGGGCGAGGTAGAGCGAGTGTTCTGCGACGGCTTTCAAGTCGAAGTGCCAATACATGCTCATCAGCGGGTTGATGAAGAGCTCGCTCGATTGCGTACGGGTGGTGCGCTGAAAATTGCCGAAACGGCCTTCGAGTGCGGACAAGATGCTGCCGTTCACGATGCTTTGAAGGTCCGGCATACGGGCGTGCGCGTATGCGACAGCTTCGCAGAACTGTGCGACCTCCGGCATCGACGTGTGCAAGGAGTGGGTGCCGAGGTAGCCGCCAGCGCGGGAGAGCGCGGCGACATTTTCTAGGAAATGCGCGTGACACACGCCGTGGAATGCGTCGACGCCGAAGCCCAAGCAGCTCACGAGCTTCCGCGGTACGTCGAGCCCGTGCACGGAGGCCAGGCTCAGCATGTCTTCGGCGGGAGTTCCGAGCCCGCTCTCGTCGCCGCGCATCAAGATGTCGGTGCCGCCATCCACCAAGATGATGGTGTCGATCTCGTGCTCTGCGACGATGTAACGATAGGCTTCGCGCAGCTGGCGCACGCCGACCTTCTCGAAGGCGTAAATGCTCTTCGCGTGTCCTTGCGTCGATAGCCACTCCGCGAGGTATTTCTCAGGAAAATACTCCTCGTCGGCCTGGCTTTGCGCAGCGACCAGCCACAGCCCTTCGGCGAGCAGCGCGGCCGAGGTGCCGGGCAAATAGGTAAACGAGAGATTCGCGAGCGTCACCTGCTTGCCGGCGCGAGTGAGCGACAGAAACAGCGGCACGCCGGCAAAGACGTCGAAGCCGCCGCCTGCGCCCGCGACGAGCACATTCTTCGCTCGCTCGAGCACGCCACTCACCGGAACATCGAACAACGAAGCCATGCGTCACCCCTGTTGCGCGCAGCGTAGCGCATCGCTGAGGCGTTGACACGTGGGGGCCTCCGCGGCGCGCGGAGCGCGTCGCTTGGGGGCCCGGCGGGCGCAGCGGAGCGAGCACGCCGTCGTCGTGTGCCGCGCAGCGACGCGGGGCACCCCAAAAGAAGGCGCGACTCAGTGGTTTTTCAGCGGGACTTCGCGCAGCAACGTGGAATCACATTGATAACCCTTGAGGTTGATTGAGTCGCGCTGCGGCGTCGCGACCAACAAGGTTTGTCCGGTCCAAACTGCGCGCGAATTGGGCGGCGCGAAGCTCGGAGGCAGGAAGCCTTCGAGGCGATCGCGCGGGCCGTCGAGCGAGAGCTTGAGGCCGCTCGGGCCGAGCTGGCGGAGGAGGGGATGGCCGGAGTCGCACAGCGCGTCCACGCGATCGACGCGCAGCTCGCTGCTTTCGGTGTTGCCGCCGTGCATGCGCATGCCGCGCCGTTCACCGCCGCAATCACCGACGACCAGCAAGTCTCCGCCTTGGGCGAGCGCGCCGAGCGGCAAACAACCCTCGAGGATGCGATCGGCGCGCGCGTATTCGGGGTCGGTTTGGATGCTGAAGAGCGTGGTGACGGGCTTGCCGGTCGCGCGCGAGCACACGCCGTAGTACCAGCGGCTGCCTGCGACCGCGAAGCTCACCGAATTTTGATCGCAGGGCAGCGGCACCGCGAGCGGCAAGCTTTGACGCGTGGTCTTGTTGCCGTCCAAGCGGTGGAAGTCGAAGCCGACGCAATCGTGCTCGGTTTTTTCGATGCAGTCGGTTTGTTGTCCGCGCGCGAGCACCAAGAATCGCTCGTTGCTGCTGGTGATGGCGACGTTGCCGCGCGGGCGGGAAACAGGCTGAAAAACCGGGCCGATCTCGATCACGCTCGGCGAGCTGCCGCTGTCGGTGATCGCGCGCACGACGGCGCGGCTGCGCGCGCTCGCGCCGTTTTCTTCGATCCACGCGACGGCGAGCTCGCCGCCGCGCGCGACCGCGGCAACTTCACCGATCCTCGCGCCGGTGCCCGCATCCGCGGCTTCAGTGAACACGGGCTCGCTGCGGCGCGGAGCGCCCGCACCGTCGTACAAGGTGAACGAAAGTTGCGCGCTGCCGGCGGACGCGAAGACCAACGCAGCGCCAGTCTCGGTCGTGACCAAATCGAACGAGCCGGCACCGATGTTTTTCTGACTCGTGATCGCTGAACGCGCGCTCGCGGAGGCCGAAGGCGCGGGGGGAGCTGCGCTTGAAGTTCCCTTTTTGCACTCCACGAGCAGCGGCAACGAGAGCAACGCGAGCAGCACGCGACGATTCATGTCCGAACAGCAGCGCGAAAAGAGAATGCGCGCAAGTGCTACGCCCGAACCGCGAGCATGCAGCTTTTTATTGCCGGCGAACGCGCATGATCATTTCGCGCCGAGTTGATGGCGTGATCGCGTTTATGCGTGCGCGCTTCTTCGGCACGCGGAAACTAGTGGGCGTTCGACTTGGTTTTTTAGGAGAAATCTAAATGATTCGTCATGCCGCTCGTTCCATCTCGCTGGCTGCAACTGGAGTGCTCTTGCTCGCCGGAAGTTGGGCTTGTTCCTCTTCTTCTTCGGATGACTCGGGGAGCGCGGGCACGAGCTCGAGCACCGCGGGCACGCACAGCGGTACGGCTGGCGCGAGCAGCAGCGGTGGCTCTGCGAGCCAAGCAGGTGGCTCGGGCGGCGCGACGAGCAGCGCTGGAAGTTCGAGCGTTGCCGGGAACGCGAGCAGCGGCGGTAGCGTCGCGCAAGGCGGGAGCGGCGGCACGACGAGCAGCGGCGGCAGCACCGGCACTGCGGGCTCTGGTTCGACGACGGCCGGCGCGGGCGGGACGAACGCGGGCGGCGCGGGCGTCACGTGGAACAAAGTGTTCGTCACCTGGTACGGCTACGACGACAACTCGTGCGACACCGAAGCGACGCACACGTGCGACAACATCGCGTACGCGATGAGCGATGGTTTCCCGACCATCCACGACACCGCGACCGAGGGCAAAGGCACCTACGATGATCCAATCACCTTCGCCGCGGCGACGAACGACAATCCCGAGACATTCGGCGGCGCGACTTTGAAGCCCGGCAGCCGCATCTATTACGCGAAGGTGAAGAAGTATTTCATGATGGAGGACTCGTGCTTCGACTGCTCGCAGCAGTGGCAAGCGACGAAGCTCTTGCACGTGGACCTGTGGATGGGCCCGTCGTCACCGCCGCAAGGTCAGACGATGTTCGGGCAACCGCTCATCGACTGTGAGGACAACTCGACGGACGACAGCGCGGACGATCCGACTGACACGATCATCGTCGATCCGCCCTCGAACCTCGAGGTGAGCTCGACGGTGTTGTTCGACGGCACGAACTGCAACATCCCCAGCAGCGGAAACTGAACGAGCGCGCGCGAGCGCGCCCGATGTCGCGGCTGTGCCAGTTGGTTTGGCACAGCCGCGTGTTGTTTGGCTGAGAAACGCGCGCCCGAGAGCGAGCTCGGGCGGGCACTCATCTTGCTCAGACAGGGGGGGATGAGTGCGCGTTCGAAGCGTGACGGCCGGCCATTTGTGGGAGCGGTTCTGGTTTTCCTGGGCGCCGTTGCGTGCGGCGGTCGGGTGACTGAGCTGGATGAGACGGCTGCCGCGGGCGCGAGCGGAGGCAGCGCGGGCGCGGGCGCCGCAGGTGCGCTCGGGACCGCGAAGCAAGGCGGCTCTGCAGGGGCGCTTGGGAGCTCGGGGCCCGGGAGCTCCCAAGGCGGCGCTGGGGCGACCTCCGGCTGCAGTTGTTCGGCTTCTCCGGACGTCTGCCCCGGTGGCTACATTTACTCGACCGCGCCCGGTTCCTGTTGCGCGATTTGCACCGAGGCGACGAGCACCGACTGCACGCAAGGGCAAGCGAACTACGTGGCGTTCATCACCGACGCGACGCAGCAGTATTCGGCGTGCAAAACCGACGCCGACTGCGACGTTGCCTCCAATCGCAATGCCTGTGATGCCGGATGCGGAATTCCGGTCAACGCCAAATACGTGACCGAACTGAGCCAGATGCTCGAGCAGTATGCGGTCCTCAACTGCTCGAACTGTCCGACGTTTCCGGTGCCCAATTGCATCGGCTCCGAGCCGCCGAGCTGCCTTCAAGGCGTGTGCACGTTCGAGTCGTTCAATCCTCCACCGACGTGATCAGAAGTAATTCGTCGTCGTCGGTGCGGCGGTGCCGCCGGTGACCGTGAGCTGATAGCCGAACGTCTCGGTCACGTCCCAGCCGTAGCTCGCGGCCTTCTTATAGCCATCCATCGTCACGTTCGTGATCACGGCGATGACGACGCCTTTGTTCGGCTTCTTCGAGAGATCGATCGTGGCCATGCCGCTCGAAACCGGCGCGCCGAACACCGATGTTCCGTCCGCTCCGCGGTACACGAGCTGGAGTCGCATGTCCGCGGGCGTGCCGTTGCTGCCGGCGGCATCGGGCGTGAAATTGACCGAGATCGTGGTCGCGCCCGTGTTCACGGTCAGCGGGATGAAATTGCGGCCGGTGTAGCGCGGGAGCTTGGTCTTGTCGCTCGGCACGAGCGCGCCGTTTTGGGTCGTGGTGGCCGTGTACATCTTGCTCGCGAGCTTTTGGATCACGCTCGAGAATTCGACGAAATCACCGAGCGCGACGCGCGCGCTGTATTCCTGGACCATGCACTGCACGCGCGTCTTATCGAGCAGGCGCGTCATTGCTTGCAGCACTTGCTCCTTCGTCGTCGCTTGTTCCCAAACCGCGGCAAAGAAATGCTGTCCGACGCGCTGATCGATGAATAGCGGGAACAAGTCATTGTAGCGATAGCCGGTGCTGTCCTGGAAATAGTCTTCCGGTCCCGTCACGCTGCCGTCGGTCGCGATGCCGCAGCTCTCGATTGGCACGTACGGTTGCGAGTAGACGAGCGCATCGAGGTAGCCGACGTTCGACGGCAACTTGAACTGCGTGGTCTGCCCGGCGGTGCCGCCGGTCATGTTTTCGGCGAGGCGCATGATCAGATAATCGTTGAACGACTCCTGAATCCACGCGACGTTCGTGCCCAAAATCGTGCCGTACGAGTTCTCGACGACGTGGAAGAACTCGTGCGTCAAATCCCAGCGCTGGCTCGTGTCCGTCATCGCGACGGCGTTGGTCTCGACGTCGGGATATTGGCCTTCGTAGCTGGAATCACCGCCGGTTTGCGGGTCTTTCGGCAACCCAGTGCCGACGAGCAAGTAGTCGATGTAGTGCGACTTCGGCGCTTGCGTCCACGGCGGCAGGTGCATGTACGAGTAGCCCGTCGTGAACTTGAGATCATTGTTGATGCGCGTGAGCGCAGTCATCTCGTCCGCTTGCGTCAACCCGGCGGGTTGAGTCGGGCCCTGGTTGAGCAGCAAGTAACCGACGGGGATCGTCGTGGTCGGCGCGCCGTACGGGTTCACGCCCGTCGGGGTGAGCGTGGGATTGTCGACCCACGCGGCTGGCGGGGTGCCGCTCGGGACCGAGCCGTAGTCGCAATACGGGTAGTCACGCGGCGCGGTCACGGTGCCGCCGCCGGTGCCAGCGCTCGCGCCGCCCGTCGCGGTCGCTCCTGCCGTCGACGTCGAGCCGCCGAGCGAGCTGCTGCCGCCGAGCGAAGTGCTGCCGCCGACTGACGAAGCGCCCGCGGTGTTCGTGCTCGAGCCGCCGGTGCCCGAGATCGTGCTCGTGGTCCCGGCCGTGCTGGAAACCGAGCCGGATTGACCCGCGCTGCCCGGGGAATTGCCGCTTCCGCCGTGATTCGTGCTGCCGGCGCTCGCGCCGTCGTCACTCGAGCTGCCGCTCGAGCAAGCGCTGCCCAGCGCGAAAAAGCACGACCAAAAGATGCCCGCTGCTCGGCGCTCTGCAAAGTTCCGCATGGTTCTTCGTGAAGTCGAACCCGCCGCGCGCGAGCAGGCACAAAAGGCGAAGGCTCGATTCAGCGTGGCCGCGGCGAGATCAGCCACAGCGCGGCCGTCACGCCGCGCGGATAATATTTCGAGCCCTGCGCGACCCCGGAGATGCACTGGTCGCTGAACGCAAAATCGGCCGAGCCTACTTGTTGCCAGCGAGCGTGCGCGGCGTGGCTCTGCGGGCTCGGCTCGAGCGCGAACAGTTGCTCGGCCACGACTTGACACAGAAAAATCTTGCTGAGCCAGCTGTTGTCCGAAGTGCTGGAGAGCTTCCAGCCGCCGTCGGCGAAGAGACACAAGTCGGGCTGGAGCGCGCGGCGCAGGTGCTTTTCGAGCACTGCGCGCAGCGGCTCGAATTCGCCGTCCGCGGCGAACAGGGCGGATTTCCCCCAAAACCAAAGGAAAACCAAGCCTTCGATGGCCGGCAAAATCGCGCTCGCGTTGCCGGGCTCGAGCACTGCGGGGATGAAGCCGAGCGCTTCGCTCCACGCGGCGGCGATGCTGCGCGCTGCTCGAGCTGCGCCCGCGTGCGCTCGGGCCGCGAGCTCGCCTTCGCCGAGGCGCGCGAGCGTAAACGACAAACCGAGCCAAGCCGCGAACCCCTTCACGCCGAGGTACAGATTGCGGCGCGCTTGGCCGAGGCTCGGATCCAAGCTGTCATAAGTCGTGATTTCCCAGCCGCCCGCGCAGCAGCTCGAATCGAGATTTTGTAAACCGCTGCGCCGCGCCGGATCCGGATCGTCCCGCTGTTCGAGCGAAGCGAGGCATGCGCGGAACGTGGCCGCGCGCGCTCGTAACCAAGCTTCATCGTCCGTGTGCTCGACGTAGCTGACCGCCGTGAGCACCCAATTCACGAGCTCTTCGCCCGTCATGTAACTGAAGCAACCGCCGAGGCCGGGCATTTCGTAGCTCGATTGGCCCGGAGGCGTGAATTGCGCAGCGACGCCCATGTCGTGCGCGAAGCTGATGCCGCCGGGCAGCGCGAGCTCTGCGGGCGCCGGAATCAAGCTGCGGAGCTCGTGCGGATTGCGGCTGTGTGAATGCCGAGTCCGCACCGCGTTTTCCGGCGGGCGCGCGAGCTCGTCCACGTACGAATAGCGCTCGACGAATTGGTCGAGCACGTTCTTCACGGTCCACGGATTTTGAAGCAGCTCGTAAAAGCACATGTCGATCGTGAGATCGAGCGTGTTCATCATCGTGTATTCGCCTTCGAGCACGACCCAGAGCGGTGTGCCGGCGTGCTCGAGCAGCTGGGTGTTGCCCCAATAGCTGCGCTCCGCGTGCGCGAGCAAAAAGCGACGATGCTCGTCCAGCGCGCTCGCGGCGAGCGTGCGATCGAGCGCCTCGGCTGCGGCGACGAGCTCCGTGAAGCGCGCGACGCCCGCGGCGAGCACGGCTTCGATGCTCGTGAAGTAGCGGGTGTACAAGTAGCGACAAGCGAGCCCGCTCGTCACCTCGCCGGTGCGGCAGAAACCGATCACCAGATCGAGCTCGCGTGTTTCACCGGCGGGCACGTCGAGCGTGAAGCCACAGCTGCGCCCGAGCAGGTGCGAGCGGCCGTGCGCCAGAAAGTCGAGCTCACTCCACTCCACCCACGGCACGAGCCCCGGCGTATCCAGCGCGGCGATCGCGAGCTCGCGGCCCCAGCCGACGGCGCGCGCATTCGGAATCCCGTCCAGGAACCGGCAAGGGCGTCCCGTGTCGATCGCGAAAACCAGCTTTTTCGTGCCACTTCCGGCGCGATTGTCGAGCTTCAAGCGCGCGCAGACGACGGGCAGGAGCGCTCGTGCGAGCTCCGCGTCCGTCGCCGTTTCTGGATCGGGCAGCGACGAAACCGGCGTGTACAGCGTGAAGCTGAAATCCGCGCACGACCAAGTATCGGTTCCACGTTCGTACGCGCGTGTCACCCCGGCGAGTGAGTGACGGCGGCGTGGCGCGGGCGCATCCGGCGTCGCCACGAAGTCCACGACTTCGGCTGGACCCGCGCTGCGAAAGAAGGGCAGCGCGTGCATCTCACCGGCTTCGTCGGCGTAGCCGATCGAGAGATCGAAAGTGGTCGGCAACGCACCTTCGATGGTCGGACCGCCGCCGGCACCGAAGCGACCGCAAGTGAATGTGGCATATGCCCCTTGCGGCGAGTGGTGCGCGTGAAAATCGATCGTGTGCATGGTTTTTTGTCGCCAGAAAATTGCGTGTGCTGGGTACCACTTGACTGGTCGCGAGCGAACTAGTCGTGGAATCTTGCCGTTTTCTATGTGCCTGCTTCGACTAAGAAGCGTGCAGCACGCGTGATGTAGGTCCGGTGGCCACCGAGAAGTCTCGCTCACTTTCGTCGCGCGCGCGATGTGAGGAACCGATTCCAGCTCGAACGCGAGACGCACAACGTAGCTGCTATCGCATTCCCACTTTCGAGTTACCTTTGCAAACCACGACGATATGCGTCAAAAGAAGCTGAATATGGGTAGTAGGCCTAGACCAACCCTTTGGGTTGCGCTGCCCGTGTTGGCGGCGCTCGGTGCGTGCAACGGCGAGATCGAGGGCACCCGCGCGGGCGCGCCCGGCGCGATGAACGCCAGCGGCGGCAACGGCGCGAGCGGTCCGCTCGGCTCGGGCGGTGGCGCCACGGTGCCGCCTGGAACCGATCCCGCAGCGTTGCTCCCGACGCGCATTCGTCGCCTCACCAACTCCGAATACGAGGCCTCGGTGGCGGATGTCGTGGGCAATACGATGCCCGTCGCTGGCAGCTTCGTGCCGGACGCGCGCCAGGGCGGCTTCACCTTGAATGACGGGCAGATCGTCGATTCGGTGTTGATCAAGCAATTATCCGGCGCAGCGACCACGCTCGCGGCGCAGGTTCGCGCGCAAATCGACACCGTCGCGCCGTGCGCGGATCCGACGACGCAGGGTGAAGCGTGCGCGACGACGTTCATCAAATCGTTCGCCACGCGCGCGTACCGCCGTCCGCTCGGTGATGATGAAGTCGCGCAGCTCGTCACGCTTTATCACGCCGCGGCGGATGATGGCGCGTACGCCGACGGCATCGAAGAGGTCGCGACGGGCGTGCTGCAGTCGGCGGCTTTCCTGTACTTGACCGAGACGGGGAACGCCGCGGCGGGCAGCACGGTGAACCTCACTTCGTACGAAATCGCGAGTCAGATGTCTTATCTGCTCACCGGCGGCCCGCCGAATCAGCTGCTCCTGGATGCGGCCGCGAGCGATCAGCTGTCCACGCCGGAGCAACGCACCACGGCGATCAACACGCCGTTCAACGGCGCCACGCTGCTCCAGACCGCCGGCGCGCGCGATCGCTTCGTGCGCATCATTCGTGAATGGCTCGGCACGGATCAGCTCGAAAATACGGCCAAGGATACGACCACGTATCCCAACTACGCGAACGTGAAGCCGGCTATGGTGCAGGATACGACGGACTTCGTGGTTGCGCTCGGGTCGATGGCGCCGGGCACGCGCACGCTCGCGCAGCTGCTCGGCGCAGATTGGACGTCCACGCAAGATCAGGGCCTCCTCACGATGTACGGAGCGACCGCTGAAAAGACGGCGAGCGGCTATTTCAAGCTCGCGGATCGGCGCGGCATCCTGAACCAAGGCGCGTTCCTATCCGTCTACGCGCACGCGAGCGAGACGGGGCCTGTGCTGCGCGGTGTCGCGCTACTCCGGCGGGTGACGTGCATCGGCGTGAATTCGCCGGCCACGTTGAACATCACCGTGGTGCCGTTGGTTCCAGATCCGACGAAAACCACGCGTGAACGGCTCACCGCGCACGTGACGGATCCGGTTTGTGCCGGCTGTCACACCACGATCGATGCTTACGGTTTGGCCTTCGAGCTCTACGACGGCATGGGCGCGCCCCAAACCACGGACATGGGGCAGACCGTCGATAGCAGCACCACCATCGTCGGCTCGGATTTCGACGGCAGTTACAAGGACAGCAATCAGCTCGCGCTCGCGATGGCCACGAGCCCGATGGTGCGCGAGTGTTTCGCGCGCAACGTGTTCCGCGCTTCTTCCGGCCGCAGTGATGTCGGCGTGAAAGCGAGCGAGGATGATTTCGTGAATTATTGGCTGGCGAAGGAAGCGAACCTCGCCGAGCCGACTCTGACTGACGACGCGCCGCCCGTCGATCAAAAGGCGGACATCATCAACACCATCGTGGACTACGTGCAAAGCCCGACGTTCAGCATCCGGAGGAACCAATGAGGCGCCTCAGTCCGACTCGCCGCGCGTTCTTGCGTGCGATGGGCGCCGGCGTGGCCGCGCTCCCGTTCACGCGCCTGCTCGAGAACTCGGTGGCACAAGCTGCGGGAGAAACTCTGCCGCTCAAGTTCATCACGATCTATCACCCGCACGGCATTTCCGCCGAATACTGGGCGATGAAGGCCGCCGATACCGAGACCAGCTTCGATATCGGTTACGAAAATTGCTCGCTCCAACCGTTCGATGACGCGGCGACTTACGGCAAGAGCTTCAAAGACAAGATCCTCACGATCGAAGGCATCGACCATTTGTCGAACGCTAACGGTCACAGCTCCGCCGGCACGATCCTCACCGGGAGCTACATCGACGGTTCGTTGAACCGGCCGATGAATGCTTCGCTCGATCAGTTCTTGGCCGTGACCAAGGGCCTCGGCAGCGAGACGCGCATCACGAGCGTGAACCTCGGCGTCGGCAATGACGGCACGGATCCCGGGCTCACTCTCTCATATAGTGATGGCGGCGCGCCCTTGCCGAAGATCATCGATCCGGTGGCGGCGTTCAACTTGCTCTTCGCGGGCTACGCAGCGAGCAGTGATCCGGCCGCGGTCGCGGCCGCCGCGCGCAAGCAGAAGCTCGGTCAGAGCGTGGTCGATTACGTGCGCTGGGACATCGGTCGTTTGCGCACCGGCCTCGCGGCGAGTGAGCAAGCGAAGCTCGATCAACACCTGAGCGCGTTGTCCGACCTCGAGAAGACGCTGGCCGCGGTCAGCTCGGGCTCCACTTGCGTCGTGCCGCCGACGCCGGATGCGACCCAATTTCCGCAGCTGCGGCAATACAACGGCGGCGAGCCGTACTTCGACGCGATCACCAACGCGCACATGGATGTGCTGACGCAAGCGATGGCTTGCGACATCACGCGTTTCGGCACGCTCTTCCTCAATGATTTGTCGTACGCGGCGAACCCACTCGGTTTGCCGGCGGACAATCACGGCGCGGTCGCGCACCCGTACAACGCCTCTTCCGTCGGCGCGAACGGCATCAATCAAGCGGGCGATCCGACCACGTGGGTGCCGCTCGCGAAATTCAACGGCTACATCTACTCCAAGGTCGCGCTCTTGATGCAAAAGCTCGACGCGCTCGGCATCCTCGATAGCACGATCATCTATGTGGCGAGTGACATGGGCAATCCCGCGCTCCACAGCACGCGCAACGTGCCGACGCTGCTCGCCGGCGGGGCGAACGGGAAATTCCGCATGGGCCGGCGCCTCAAAATGCCCGCCGCGTGCCCCGCAGCCAACCCGTGGTGCAACGGTGAGAACCCGCGCATGACGTATTCACCGACGACCAACAGCAAGATCTTGGTCTCGATTGCGCAAGCCTTCGGGGTGGATGTCGATACCTTCGGCACGCAACCGAACGCAGCCGACATCACCGGCGCGCTGAGCGACCTCACCTAACCAAGGCTCAGGGCAAGCATGACTTCTTCGACTTGGCCGTGGGCTGCGCTCTTGATGTGCGTGGTCGGGTGCAGCGCGAATGACCCCGGCAGCAACGAGATGCGCGCGAACGGCGGCTCGAGCGGCGCGCTCGTGGGCGCGTCCGGCGCCGCGGCGACCAGCGGCGGCAGCTCGAATCACGGTGGATCAGGAGGCTCACTCGGTATCGCCGGGAGCGGCAATTCAGCCGGCTCGGGCACGGCGGGCACGGCGGGCACGAGCGCGGCCGGTGCGGCAAGCGGTGGCTCCGCGGGAGTCGCGAGCTCGGGAGGCAACTCGGGCAGCGTCGGTTCGGCGGGCGCAGCGGGCTCGGGCACCGGCTCCGGAAATCCGTGTGCAGCACGGCCCGGCCTGCTTTTCTGCGATGATTTCGAAAGCGGAACCGTCGGCATGGCGCCTGCTGCGCCGTGGGCATCCTCGGTGATCGGCGGTGACGCGACGACTGACATCGTCGCGGTCGACGACACCGCGGGCCACGCGCACAGCGGCTCGAAAGCCGTGCACGTGCACGGCGTCGATTATCAGACTTTTCTCAGCTACCACGACACGACGGTGTTGCCGCAGGCGGGCAAATTCTTCGTCCGCGCGTTCGTGCGTTTCGATCTGGCGATGACGGCTGGGCACAACACGTTCGTGCTCGCGGATACGTTCGCCGCGCCGAACGCGGGCAACGCTTGGCGCGTGGGCGAGCAAAATCAGATGTTGATGATGACCGTGAGCGGAGACGCGCACGGCTGGCTCTCGAACCAGAACTACTACACGGACGGCAAGCCCGGCGTGCAATTCGCGGCGGGCGCGTACACCTGCCTCGAGCTGATGTCGGATGCGCCGAACCAAGAGCTGGAGGTTTGGGTGGACGGCACCATCGTTCCGGATTTGCACATCATGGGCATCGCGCAGGATAAGTATGATTTCCTGCATTTCGGCTTCGAAAAATACGCGGGGCCGACCTCTGATTTTTGGTTCGACGACATCGCGATCGGCACGCAGCAAATCGGCTGCAACTGACGCGCACGCGCGCCTCGACTCAATGTGAGAGTGCAGAGCTTTTCGTAGAAGCGGGTGCTGGTGCGGCTGCCGTCGCGTTCTCGCCAGGCGCGATGTTCGCTGCGGCTTCCGCTTTGCGATGCTCGCGCTCTTTCTTGATCTCGAGCACGAGATAAACCACGACGACCACGTTGAGTAGCGTGACGAACGCTTTCGCGATGCTCGGATGGACGCACAGCTCGTACACCTCGAGCGGCAGGAACGAGGCGGTCACGCCGCAGGTCATGTACTCGGCCCAGTGTTGCTTCAAGAGCAAGCCCATGCCTTCGGTGCAAAACACCGCCGCGTAGATCAGCGTGCCGATACCGAGGCGCTTCATCGTCCGATGATCGACGCCCGCGATTTTTTCGATCGCGTGGTCGATCAAGCGGTCGTGCGGATCGATTCGGATGTACTCGATCCAGTGGCGCACCGTCTCCGCGGCGTCGCGATGAAGCAGCGAAAGCAGCCCAATTCCCGCGATGATCAGGGCCGCGCCTTTGAACAGCTTCATCACGCCGATCGCAATGAGTCCACGGCGCGTTCGTTGAGCCATGGCCAGAGCGTACTCGCTCCCACGGCCGTGGCCAGAAGCGCGAGGCGAGGCCGAAATCCGCAGGGAATTGTGCGCGCGTTTCGCCGAGCGCTCGCGTGAAGTGACGTTTCTGCTACGGTCCGAGCGTGACGATCGCGCGACGCAAAGCCTCCCGATTCAACGCGCGCCGCGCGCTCTCGCGCGTGTTCGCGGTACTGGTGCTGGCGTTGACGATGCTCGCGCAGCAGCGCGTGGCGCGCGCAGCGCACGCGGCGACGATCGCCGTGTCTCCGAGCGCGCGTGAGCGCGCGGAGCGGATCGAGAGCAACGGGCTGCACGTCGAAGTCGCGCTGCGCGTCGCGCGTGCCCCGCTGCTCGGGCGCTTGCCGATCGTGCCGCCGCTGCTCCCGAGTTTTCGTGCGCGCGCTCGGCAGCGACTCTTGCACGTGCGCGCAACGCGCGGAGAGCGCGCGCAGCTGTGCACGCACTTTCACGCGAAGCGCCGCATCCCACGCATGAATTCCGAAGAGCCGCCACGCGCCGCGAGCTGAGTCACTCGGCTCGCGAAACGTCGTGAATTTGGGCTCTTTGCTGCCTCGAACGAGGCGGAATGGATTCGTGTACACATGTCGAAACAAGATGAAGATTTGACCTCGAGTGGGGTCGAGGGCGCGCGTACTGCGCCTGGCGCTCCGGATCGTGAAGTGGCCGCGCTGCCGCGGCCGCCGATGCTGTGGCTGATCGTGCCGGTGGCGCTGCTCGCGCTGCTGGCTCTGCTCAGCCGCAGCTGAGCGCGGGCGGTCACGAAGCGTAAGCAGAGCGGCGCTGTTTCTCGCGCGACAGCGCCGCTCGCCGTTTGCCGGGCTAGGACGAGCGCCCGCCGAATGCGATAGTGCAGGGCTCTTGGTTCGAGCGAAACGAAAGCCAGCAGGGCGAGCGTCGGGCAGTGGCTTGCTTGCGGGAGTCATCGCGCTCGGGCTCGGGCTGAGCTCGCGGCATGCGCGAGCGCAAACCGCTCGGCCGACGACGCAGTCGCCAAGGCCGTCCGCGTCGCCCGCAGCGACGCCCACGATCGCGCCGAGGCCAATTTCGGACTTGGACGTCGCTTATCCCGCGGGCGCGAGCGGCGTCGTGAACGTGATCTTGACGCTCACCGTCGAGCGCGACGGCTCGGTCAGCGACGTCACGCCGAACGAAGTCGCGGAGCCGTTTTCGAGCCTCGCGGTCGCGGCGGCCAAGACTTGGAAATTCGAGCCCGCGACGCGCGCTGGCGTCGCCGTTCGCGTGCGCATCCGCATGCAAGTCGAGTTTCGTCCGCCGGAGCCCGCGCCGGTCGAAGCGCCGCCGAGTGACGACTCTGCGCCGCCGAGCGACGCGCAGGGCGCCCCCCCCAATAAAAAAACGAACCCCGCCAAGCCCGTCGAAATCCAAGTGCGCGGCGTCAAGGTCGAGCCTTCGCGCACGGCTTCGCTCTCGCGCGCCGAAGTGCGCCAAATTCCGGGCACGTTCGGCGATCCGTTTCGCGCGATCGAGATCATGCCCGGCGTGACGCCGATCGTCTCGGGTTTGCCGTTCTTCTTCGTGCGCGGCGCGCCGCCCGGTGACGTCGGTTATTTCTTGGACGGCATTCGCGTGCCGCTTTTGTTCCACATCGGCGTGGGCCCTTCGGTGGTGCACCCGGCGTTGATGGATCGCGTCGACTTATACCCCGGGGGTTATCCAGCGCGCTTCGGGCGCTTCAGCGGCGGCATCGTCTCGGGCGAGACCGTGCCGCCCGCGAGCGAGCTGCACGGCGAATACAACCTGCGCTTCTTCGACGCGGGCGCGTTCATCGAAGCGCCGTTTGCGGAGCATCGCGGCGATCTCTTGCTCGGCGGCCGCTACTCGTTCACGGCCGGCTTGCTCTCGCTGCTCTCGTCGGACGTGAAGCTCGATTACTGGGATTATCAAGGCCGTTTGAGCTACGCGCTCACACCCGAGGACACGCTGAGCGTGTTCTCGTTCGGCTCGTACGACTTTCTCGGCCAAAAAACCGCGACCGATACGCTCACCTTGTTCGGCGCGGAGTTTCATCGCATCGATGTTCGCTATGATCGTCAGCTGCCGGAAGACGGAAAGCTGCGCCTCGCAGCGACGGTCGGGCTCGACCGTTCGGAGCTGCCGGACAATCGCTTCGTGCGCGATCGCATGGTGGGCACGCGCACGGAAGTTTCACTTCGCCTCGCGCCGGAAGCGTTGCTTCGCTTCGGTACGGACGTGCAGCTCGACGCGTACGACGTGCAAATCGACACGACCAATCTCGGCCCCGCGGCGACCGAAGCCGCCGGCTTGTTCCCGACGCGCACGGACGTCGGCGCCGGCATGCGCGCGGATCTCGTGCTGAGCCTCGGCAAGCTGCAGCTCATCCCCGGCGTGCGCCTCGACTACTACTCGTCGCAAGGCCAGTCGGCGATCGGCGTCGATCCGCGCTTCTCCACGCGCCTCGAGGTAAACGACAAACTCGCGATCTTGTCGACGTTCGGGCTCGCGCACCAACCGCCGGCGTTCGTCGTGCCTTTGCCCGGGTTTCAACCGGGTGGGCTGCGCGGCGGCTTGCAGCTCGCGGTGCAGGAGAGCGGCGGCATCGAGTACAACTTCGGGGACGCGACGACCGGCACCGCGACGCTCTTCCACAACGGCTTCTTCAACATGAGTGACGCGCTCGGCGCGACGCAGATGACCGTCGGTGGCTGTCCCCCCGGCTCGTTTCCCGGCGACACGCTCGGCGGCGATCTCGGCGGCCAGCCGACGAGCGCGCGCGATTGCACGGCGCGCTTCGTCGCCGGAAAAGTCGGTCGCGACGGCGGCAGCGGCGGCGATAGCTCGACCGTGGATGCGCTCGAGACGCGCACCAACGGCGAAGCGTACGGCCTCGAGCTGTTCCTCAAACGTCGGCTCACGAGTCGCGTGGGCGGGTTTCTTTCGTACACGCTGTCGCGCTCGATTCGGACGTATCAAAATCAAACGTTCGTCGCGACGTTCGACCGCACGCACGTGCTCAACGCCGCGATCGCGTTCGACCTCGGGCGCAACTGGCGCGCGGGCACGCGCGCTACCTTTTACACCGGCTTGCCCAAAGCGCCCGACCCGACGGGCCCCGGGTCGAGCCGCTTACCCCCGTTTTTCAAGCTGGATTTGCGCTTGGAAAAGCGTTGGCAGCTGAGCCGGCACGCGTACCTTTCGTTCGTCGCCGAGTGGATGAACGCCACCTTGAGCAAAGAAGCGATCTCGACGACTTGCACCCTCCAGGGTTGCCAAACACAAACCATCGGTCCGATCACGATCCCGAGCTTGGGGATCGAGGGAGGCTTCTGAGATGACTCTTCGCATGGCGCGCGCAGCTTGGTTCTCATTGGCGCTCTTCGCGCTCGCGGGGTGCGGTGCAGGCGCGAAGCCCGCGCCCGCGCCGGCTTGCGACGAAGCGTGTCAAGACGACGTGGCCGTGCGCGCGGTGCGCACCGCCATGCGCTTCGCGTTCAACCAAGGCGTCTCGGCGATGAACGTCGGCCCGCAGGATGTCACGCTGCCGTGTTTGCCGAACGGCGACAGCGCGGGCACCGTGCACATTTTCGGTGACGCCGAGTCGAACGCCGAACAAGGCGCTTCGTTTCTCACGCTCACTTATGATTTCGAGAATTGCTTCTACTCCGCCGCGCCGAGCGCCACGGCGGACGAGAACTACTCGGTCACGACGACCGGCGTCGTGACCGAGCAAGGCACGCTCGCCCAGCAACCGACTTCGACCACCGCGCTCACGATCCTGTCTTCAGCGCTGACCGTGACCGGCACGGTCTACGATCCGCCGCTCGACTACAGCGCCGACGGCTGCGCGCTGGCCGTGAACCAAACCGGCAGCGCCGTGGCTGGTTTCTTATGTGGGCGAGCCGCGGGCTTCACGTTCTGAAGGCGCGCGCGCAGTTCGACTCAAAGGCTCTGTCTTGCTCGAGCGCGGTGACTCGTGAGAGTCTGCCGCCTCGTGCGCGGGGCCCGACTTTCCCCGCGGAAACAAGGAGTTTACATGCCCAATCCATTCGCCCACGTCGAGCTCAACACGGACGACGTCAAGAAAGCCAAGAAGTTCTACCAAGCCGTCTTCGCCTGGAAGCTCAGCGATCTGCCCAACATGGGCTACACGATGATCGACGTCGGTGGCGGCGCGGGCGGCGGCATGCAGAAGAAGCAAGCCGCTGAAGCTCCGAACTTCTGGCTCTCGTACGTGCAGGTCGACGACGTGAAGGCGACGATGGCCAAGGCCACGAAGGCCGGCGCGACCGCGATGCTGCCGTATCAAGAGATCGGCGACATGGGCGCGATTGGCATTTTCGTCGACCCCTCCGGCGCGACGCTGGGTCTGTGGGAAGCGAAGAAGGGCGCCGCCGAGCCACCGCCGGCGGAGGAGAAGACGGCGAAGAAGGCAGCCAAGAAGACGGCGAAGAAAGCTGCCGCGAAGGCCGCGCCGCCCGTCGAAGAGAAGCCCGCGAAGAAGGCGGCCAAGAAAGCCGCCGTGAAGGCTGCGCCCGCGCCCGCGAAGAAAGCGGCGAAGGCGGCTCCCGCTCCGGCGCCCGCGCCCGCCC
>FTCX01000330.1_pt1 | contig 18808 bp, 16 predicted proteins | sample 1639831 | NCBI WGS metagenome assembly FTCX01 (sample SAMEA3914869, study PRJEB12502) | metagenome | biome: forest; material: soil | place: USA | collected 2012-03-12 | depth 0.1 m
CAGCAAGCTCGCGGACGATACCTCACTGCACTACGTCATGCCCTCACCCTGAGGGATGATGGGCTCAGCGCTGACGCCGCACGTCGGAATCGGTAGCTCGCTCGCCGCCCGTGTGGGGCCGCCACCGAACACGCCGAGCGCCGATTCGGCAGAATTCTCGCGGTATCCGCGTTTGATTGCAGTGACTGACATCGCCTGCTATGCCTATGTCAGTTTCTGACATCAGGAGATCCCCATGCGAGTTTTCGTCACAGGCGCGTCTGGTCACATTGGTCTGCCCGTCGTTCGCGATTTGCTGGCTGCCGGGCATCGAGTCGTCGGGCTCGCGCGCTCTCCGGCGTCGGCCGAAAAAATTTCGTCTGCGGGCGCCGAGGTGCTCGAGAGCACGCTCGATGATCTCGACGGACTGCGAGCCGCGGCGCAGAGCGCCGACGGCGTGATCCACCTCGCGTTCAAGCATGACCTCGCGCTCGTGGCGGGTGATTTCATGGGCGCGGTGAACGCGGATCTGCGCGCGGTCGAAGCCATCGGCGAGGCGCTCGTGGGCTCGAACAAGCCGTTCGTGAATACGAGCGGCACGATGCTACTCGCGCACAGCGTGCACGGGCGCGCCGGAACGGAAGAGGACGCGGGGCAGGCGGGCGGAAATCCGCGCGTCGCTTCTGAGGATCTTTCGCTCGCGTTCGCGCGGCGCGGCGTGCGTTCGTCGATCGTTCGCCTCGCGCCGACGGTGCACAGCTCGCTCGACCACCACGGCTTCATCCCGCTCTTGATCGCGGCGGCACGTAAAAATGGCTTCGCCGCATACATCGGCGACGGCGCCGCGCGCTGGCCCGCGGTGCACACGCTCGATGCCGCGCGGCTGTATCGCCTCGCGCTCGAAGCGGCGCCTGCCGGCTCGCGCCTGCATGCCGCAGCCGATGAAGGAGTGCCGTTTCGCGCGATCGCCGAAGCGATCGGACGCGGGCTCGGCGTGCCGGCCAAGAGCATCTCGGGCGAGCAAGCAGGCGAGCTCCTCGGCGGCTTCCTGGGCATGGTCGCGCAACTCGACAACCTCACGTCGAGCGCGCACACACGCAAGCTACTCTCTTGGCAGCCCACGCACGCGGATCTGATGGTGGACCTCGCGGAGGGGCATTACTTCAAGAGCCCGCAACCCTGAACGAAGCGTTTGCGATGCGCGGCAGCGCGCGCCGAAAGGAAGAGTAAGTCTCGCCCGGGACTTACTCGCGTGCTTCTCCATCTCCTCTCTCTCGCGCCGGAGCGCGCGCGAAGGGCTACGGCCAGATGCACGGAAATTATACAAAGCTCCAGCTTCGCCGGGCTGATCACGGATTAGGTGAGTCGCCACACGCCAACGAGGGTCTGACCGAACAGGCGCCAGTCGCGCCACGGAAGGCGCGGGCGGCCAAACGCCGCGATACGCGCAGGGCCAAAAAATACCTCGCTGAGCAACAAGGTAGCCTGGACCCGGCGCGCGCCTACTCCGCCACCACATCCGCCTGTCGAAACCGCCGGCGGGCTGCTTCTCCGCAGCCCGCGACAACCAAGCACACCACACCGCCGATCGCGATGGGCGCGCGGCCGCCTGCGAGATCGGCGAGCCGCCCGACGATGGGGCCGCCGACGAGCGCGGTGCCGCCGATCAGCGCGGTTTGGAGCGCGAGCACGCGGCCGTGCATTTCCCGCGGTGTGCCGACCTGCGCGATGGTCGTCGACGCCGTCATGTACACGATGCTCGCGGCGCCCACGAAAAATGCTGCCGGAAACGCGATCTGCACCGAAGGCATCACCGCGAGCAGGAGCAGCGCGACTCCGAGCGTCAGCGCGCCGAGCAGCGCGTGACGTAGCTCGACCAGCCTGCGCTGCGCGACGACGAGCGTGCCGACGACGGCGCCGCAGCTCAACGTGGCGTACAGCGCGGCGAACGCGACCTGTGAGCCGCGCAGTGACTGAGTGACGAACAGCGGCAGCACCACGCGCAGATTGAACGAGAAAATCCCGATGCAGGCGAACATCGCGAAGCTGATCCAGAGACGCGGCACGGACGCGACGTAACGCAGCCCTTCGCGCACTTCGCGACCGGTGCGCGCTTTGGGCGGCTGGCGCGACAGCTCGCTCTCGCGCATGAGCACGAGGCAGACGATCACGGCGAGATACGTGAGCGCGTCCAGCGTGAAGCACCAACCGAAGCCGACGCTCGTGACGAGCACGCCGGCGAGCGCGGGCCCCAAGACCTGCGATAGCGCGACGATCGTGCTGTAGAGCACGACCGCGTTCGGCAGATCTTCCTTCGAGACCATCTCCGGGACGAACGAGCGCCGCAGTGGATTGTCGAACGCGAGCAGCACGCCGCCGCCGAGCGACAGCACATACAGCAACGTGAGCGGCGGGTGAGGCATGAAGGCGAGCACCGCGAGCGCCACGGACTGCCCCATTTCCAAGCCTTGAGTCACGAGCAGCGCGCGGCGCTTGTTCACGCGATCGGCGAATGCGCCGGCCCACGCGGAGAGCAACACCAACGGCCCGAACTGGCACGCCGCGAGCGCGCCGACCGCGAGCCCGCTGTGTCCGAGCTGGAGCGCGAACAGGATCAGCGCCAGGTTCGTGAGCTGATTGCCCGTGTTCGAGATCAGCTGGCCGAGAAAGAAGAGCCGATAGTTGCGGCTCGCGAGCGACTGGAAGGTTTTGCTCAGCGTCACGCGAACGGCGGACGGAGCGGACTCGGGCGTCGAGGTGGTCATGACGAGCGGTTCAGGATTTCGTGCGGTCGGCTTCGGCGAGGCGCTCGAGCAGCTCGATCACCGTTTCGAGCGCGGCGTGCTCGCGGGGGGAGAAAGCGCGTTCGATGGCGCGAGCCAGCCACGCATCGCGCGATGCGCGCGCCGACTCGAACAAGCGGTTGCCCGCGGGGGTGACGGTGATGACGCTCTTGCGCCCGTCATTCGGGTCGGGCGCGGAGCGGACGAGCCCGGATTCTTTCAGCGCGGCGAGCGTCTGCGTGATGGCTTGATGCGTCACGTGCTCGGCGGCGGCGAGCGCGGATGCCGTGGTCGGCCCTTCGCGCAGGCGCTTCAAGACCGCCACTTGCGCGATCGGTAGCTCGATGCCGCTGGCGTAGGCCGCTTCCCGCATGCGCGCGTGCACGCGCTTGATCGCGACCGCCAGCCGGACCTCGAGCGGGTCGGCGGCGGATCTTCGAGCGGGCTTCACGGGCATGCCTCGAACATGATTTATACAAGTTACTTGCGCAAGTGAATTGTAGATTCTAGCTTGGAGGCCATGACCAACGAAAGCCAACGCTCCGCGCTGCTCGTGATGGACGTCCAACCCGGGATCTTGGACCGCGTGCCCGATTCTGCCGCTTACTTGGCGCGCGTCACCGAGACCGTGACCGCGGCGCGCGCGCGAAATGTGCCGCTGATCCACGTGGTGGTCGGTTTTCGTGCGGGCTTGCCGGAGGTGAGCGCGAAGAACCAATCCTTCGGCGCGTTGAAGCAAATGCAGCCGCCGTTCCTGATCGATCCTCGGCCGGTGATCGCGCCCGAGGCGAACGAACCGGTGGTGACCAAGCGCCGGGTGAGCGCGTTTGCGGGCAGTGACCTCGAGGTCATCCTGCGCGGTGGTGACATCGATCACCTGGTGCTGTGCGGCATCGCGACGAGCGGCGTCGTGCTGTCCACCTTGCGTGAAGCGGCGGACAAGGATTACCGCCTCACCGTGCTCGCCGATCTCTGCGCCGACACCGATCCGGACGTCCATGACGTGCTCATGAACAAGGTCTTCCCGCGCCAAGCGCAGGTGACGAGCGCGCAAGAGTGGTTGGCGCAGCGCGCATGAATTGCAGGCGCGCCGCGCCGAGCTCCGCGACGCCGATCTTGCGGTAGAGTTCCCGCGATGGAATTTCGAAAGCTCGGTCGGTCTGGCTTCAAGGTGCCCGCGCTGTGTCTCGGTACGGGCACGTTCGGCGGCGCGGGTGAGTTCTTCGGCGGCTTCGGCAATGTCGATGTCGCGGGCGCGCGCCGCTTGGTCGATCGCTGCTTCGAGCACGGCGTCACGTTCTTCGACAGCGCGGATGTTTACTCCGCCGGTCGCGCCGAAGAGATCCTCGGGGAAGCATTGGTCGGCAAGCGCACGCGCGCGATCATTTCGACCAAAGCGACCTTCAGCATGGGCTCGGGGCCGAATGAAGTCGGCTCTTCGCGCTATCACTTGATCGAAGCGGTGGACGCCGCGCTCAAACGACTGCGCACCGACTACATCGATCTCTTTCAATTGCACGGCTTCGACGCGACCACGCCCGTCGAGGAAACGCTCAGCACACTCGATCAACTCGTGCGCGCGGGGAAGATTCGCTACCTCGGGTGCTCGAACTTCTCGAGCTGGCATTTGATGAAGTCGCTGGCCGTCTCGGACGCGCGTGGCTACGAGCGCTACGTCGCGCACCAAGCTTTTTATTCGCTGGTCGGGCGCGATTACGAGTGGGATCTCTTGCCGCTCGGTTTGGATCAAGGCGTCTCGGCGATCGTGTGGAGTCCGCTCGGTTGGGGCCGCCTCACCGGCAAGCTGCGCCGTGGCGCGCCGAAGCCGGAAGTCAGCCGCTTGAACACGAAAGCTTCGGCCGACGGCGGCCCGCCGATTCCGGAAGAGCACGTCTTCCGCGTCGTCGATGCGCTCGATGTCGTCGCGCACGAAACCGGCCACAGCGTGCCGCAAATCGCGATCGCCTGGCTCCTCACGCGCCCGACGGTGGCTTCGGTGATCCTCGGCGCGCGCACCGAAGAGCAGCTCGAGCAAAACCTCGTCGCCTCGAGCATCACGCTGAACGAAAGTCAGCTTCGCTTACTGGATGAAGCCAGCGCGATGCCGCCGCCGTATCCGACTTGGCATCAAATGCAGTTCAGCTCGCGCAGTCCGCGCCCCGTTTGAAGCGCGTGGCGTTCGAGCGCGCGTGATTTCGGTGTGATTGAGGTTTTCGCGTAGCGCTCTCTCACGGGTCGCGCGCTGAGCCATTCTGCTCGATTTGCGAGCAGCGATGCGCAGCATTCAGCGGCTGAACCACGCACGATGCGCAGTCTTGTTGTGTGTCGCCGCGTGCTTGCGACACCGAGGGAGTAAGTTAAATGCGCCTAACCTTAGTTGGCGGTATCGCCGGTGCTTTGTGTGCGTCGTGGCTGCTCGGTGCGTGTTCCTCTTCGGGATCGGACGCGGGCTTTTCGACGGGCGGAAGCGGCGTGCTCGGCTCGGCAGGAGCTTCCGCGGCGGGCAGCGCGGGAAGCTTGAGCTCGAGCGCCGGCGAAGGCGGTAGTGTTTCGCAGGGCGGCAGCTCCGCGCAGGGCGGCACTTCGGCGAGCAGCGCGGGCAACGTTGGCACGACTAGCGGCGGCAACTCGCCGTCAGGAGGTGGTGGCGCGGGCACTGCGAACGTCGGCGGCGCCGGCGGCTCCGCGGGCGCATCGGAGGTTGGCCTTCATCCGGGCTGCACGCCCGGAACACTCTCCGATTCGGGGGTGCTGATGAGCCGCTTCGATTCCACGAAGGTGACTGCGGGCGGCGTCGAATATTTCATGCAAGTGAACGAGTGGAATACGAGCGCCGCGCAGACGATGACCTACGGCGGCGGCAACTTCTTCTTCCAAATGACGACGCAAGCGGCGAGCACCATGACCAACGGCGGCCCGACCGGGTTTCCGTCGATGTTCATCGGCGCCAATTCGCGTCACTCGACTGCAAATAGCAATCTGCCCAAGCTGGTGAGCTCGCTCACGAGCGTGCTCACGACTTGGAACTGGAACGATCACGGCACGCTCGCCGATGCGACGAACAACAGTTACAACGCCGCCTACGACGTCTGGTTCAGCACGAACTCGATGGGCGAGCCGAACGCTTCCGCGCCTTCGGGCGGATTTCTCATGGTTTGGCTGCACAAGCCTGCGGACGCGCAACCGATCGGGAAAGTGCTTTATCCGGCCGTCTCGATTCCCGGTGTGAGCGGCACGTGGGATGTGTGGATTGGCATGAACGGCCGCGTGCCCTGCACTTCGTACGTGCGCACCGAAGATACCCTCTCGCTCTCGTACGATTTGAACGACTTCATCAAAGATGCCGTCAGCAATCGCACGAACAACGGCACGCCGGTGCTGCAGAATACGTGGTACCTGACCAACGTCTTCAGCGGCTTCGAGATCTGGCGCGGCGGCGTGAACCTCGAGACCACGAGCTTCTGCGCCGTCGTGAACTAACCCTTCAGGAGCTGGAGCAAGCCGGCCGGAACGTCCGCGTCGGTGAAGCAGAGTGCGTGGATTTTCGCGGCTTCGGCGGCTGCGGTCGCGCTGCGCGCGAACATCGTCGCTTCGTAGTCGCCGAGCGCCGCTTCGAGATCGTTTGGCTCTGCGGCGATGGCGTTGCCGAGCTCGGCGCCATCGAGCATGGCGAGGTTCGCGCCTTCGCCGTCGGGCGGCGCAAGGTGGGCGGCATCGCCGAGCAGCGTCACTCCAGGCGAGCGCTGCCAGCGATGACCTGGCGGGAGCGCGTGAAGCATCCGCAGTACGGGATCCGTCTCGCCGTCCGTGATCAGCGCGATGAGCTCGGGCGACCAGCCCTGAAATTCGGCGGCGACTCGCGTTCTTACCGCGGCCGAATCAGTGAAATCCATGCTCGCGAACCACTCCTGCGGCTTGGTCAGCGCGACGTACGTGTGCAGCACGCCGTGAGGCTCGCGGTGAGCGACGATGCCTTTGCCGCGCGTGAGCGCGTACATCGCTCCACCGCCGACGACGGCTGCGCTCGCCGGGTGGCGCGCGTCCGCGTCGAGCAAGTACGTCTCGACGTACGAGGTGCCGACGTACGCCGGCTGCGCCTCGGAGACCAAAGGCCGGATCTTCGACCAAGCGCCGTCCGCGCCGACGACGAGGCTCGTCGTCGCGCTCGAGCCATCGGCGAACGACAGCGCGTGCCGCCCGCGATCGAGGGCCTGAACGCTCGCGAGCTTCTTGCCCCAGCGCACCGCATCGTCCGGCAATGAGTCGAGCAGGATGCGCCGCAGCTCCGCGCGCGGCACTTCGGGCCGCGTGCCGTTGCCTTCGTCGGGTTGGTCGAGCAGCAGCGTCCCCGATAGATCGAGCATGCGCGTCGCTTCTCCACCCTCGTGGATGATGCTGCGGAACTCGTCGAACAAGCCGGCTGCCTTCAGCGCGAGCTGGCCGTTGTACTCGTGGATGTCGAGCATGCCGCCTTGTGTGCGCGCGCTTCGAGACGCTTCGGCCTCGTAGACGACGACCGGAACCCCGTGCACGTGGAGGACGCGAGCGAGCACGAGGCCGCCCAAGCCCGCGCCGATGATGGTGATCGGATTCATCATTTTTCCAGCCTAGAACACTGTTTCAGAGGTTAGCTTGGAACGTCGTTCCAGGCGTGTCACTCGCGTGCTCGAGCCGCCCGGCTCTGCATCGTCCTTCTCTTTCGCGCCGGAGCGCGCGCGAAGGGCATGGGCCGCATGCACGGAAATAATACAAAGAAACAGGCCTTGCGCGGCTGATCACGGTTTTCACGCGCTTCGCGATCCCCGACGGGGGGGAACGAGAGGCGGAGCCAACGCGACCTGACCGAACAGGCGCCAGTCGCGTCGCTCGAAGCGCGTGCGGCCAAACGCCGTGATACGCCGAGGGCCAGAAATATCTAACCCGTCACTCCGCGGCCGGGCACAGTCGACAAAGCCCAGCGCCGCCGACTACATTCGCCGGCATGGAACGCGTCATCGGTGTCGGCGGTATTTTCTTCAAGGCGAAGGATCCGGTCGGGCTCAAGGCTTGGTATCGAGATCACTTGGGCTTTCCGGCGGACGAGCACGGCGAGACGATGTTCTTGTCCGAAGGCGATCCCGGGCCGGGCGTGGTCTGGTCGCCGTTCCCGCTCGATACGACTTACTTCGCGCCGAGCACGGCGCCGTTCATGATCAACTTTCGCGTCAAGGATCTGCACGCGATGCTCGCGCAGCTGCGCGCCGCCGGCGTCACGATCGACGAAAAGGTGCAGGAAGCGCCGTACGGGAAATTCGGCTGGGTCATGGATCCCGAAGGCAATCGCATCGAGCTGTGGGAGCCGCCGGCGGACGGCGGCTGATTCGCGTTAGTTCGTGGGCGCAGCCGGCGTCGAGGGCAACCACGCGAGGCCGTCGCGCGAAGCATCGAAGCTGATCAAGGCGACGCCCAGGTTGCCGAGCGCGTTTTGATAGCAGTCCTGCTCATCCTTCGTGATGATGTTGGCGACCTGCGCGTACGCCAAGATCGGCGGGCCGATCTGCGTCACCGTTGGCTCGATTTGGGAGACGAGGCTCTGCAGCGTGCCCCACTCGTCGGCGTTTGCCGTGATGGCGCTTTGCAACGCAGCATCGACGTTGGTCAACATGGGCACGGTGGTCGTCGTGCACGCGACGCCGGCGGCGGCGACCGCAGTGCACGCGCTGTTGCACGGCACGCTGTCGGGACAATCGGTCGGACTGCAACTCGCCGCGGGGCAGATCTCGGCGCAACTCGCGCCCGAAGCGCTGTCGACCGTGCAGCTCGCGTCCAGCTGCAGCGAGATGTCCGCGCCTGCCGCTTGCGCTTGCGTCACGCGCGCGCCGAACGTGTCGCACGCGTCGTAAGTGTTTCTCGGGCGCGTCAGCGCGAGCGCGAGGTTCATCGCGTCACACACAGCGTAGACGCGGTTTTCGATGTCCGCCAAGTGTGAGCGCAAACTCGAGGCAGCTTCTGCATAAGCCTTCACGGTTGCTTGACTGGACAGCGAGAGATCGAGCCCGCTGCAAGGGTCGGTCGTGTCGGCGCTCTGCCCGCTCGAGCTACTGCACGCGGCGAGCGGCACGAGGGCAACGGTAGCCGCAAGCGTGGGAGCAACCAGGCGAAGGCGCATGCGCGAGTCTAACCGCTCACGAGCGCAGTGCCATGTTGGCTCTGTTTACGGATCCCTTTGAAACAAGGGATCTCGCGCGCGAGCCCGGCTGCGATGTGCGGCATAAAGTAGCAGTCTCGTTGCGTCCGTCGCGATCAGCCGATCGGGAAGCGAAGCACCGCGCGCGTGCCGCCGCTCGGCCCCGGCGAGAGCACGATCTCGCCGCCGTGTTTCTGTGCGATGGCGTAGCTGATCGAGAGCCCGAGCCCCATGCCTTCACCCACGGCTTTGGTCGTGAAAAAAGGCTCGAAAATGCGCTCGCGCACGGCTTCGGAGATGCCGCCGCCGGTGTCGCTGACCGCGAGCTCGAACCAGCCGTGCTCGACGCGGCTCGCGATCGTGAGTGTGCCCGCGCTTGCGCTGGCTTCGATCGCGTCGATGGCGTTCGTGACCAAGTTCATCAGGGCTTGATTCAAGAGGCTCGCGTAACAATCGATCACGTCGGGCTCGCCGAGCTCGAGCACCACGGTGATGCGTTCGCCCAGGCGATGCCGCAGGATCGTGAGCGTGGACTCGACGCTCTCGCGCACACTGACGAGCTTGCGCTCGCCCTCATCGAGCCGCGAAAAGGTGCGCAGCTTCTGGACCAGCTGCTCGATGCGCGCGAGCCCGAGCCGCATTTCACGCAGGCGATCGCGCGCGCGTTCCCAGTGCGGCGCGTGGGCGGGGTCGGGTGTCCACGCGCCTGCGATCGCGCCGAGGCTGCGCTCGACGGTGGCGACGTGCGCCAGCGCGAACGCGAGTGGGTTATTGATTTCGTGGGCCACGCCAGCGACCAGCGCGCCGAGCGAGGCCATCTTCGCCGCGTGAATCAGCTGCGCTTGGGTCTCTTGCAGCTCGCGATACGCCTCGCGTCGCACGCGCGCCATTTCCAGGTGCGTGCGCACGCGCGTGATCACCTCGCGCGCCGCGAACGGCTTCACCAAGTAATCGTCGGCGCCGGTTTCGAGCCCGGCCAAGCGCGCTTCTTCGCCCGCGCGCGCGGAGATCAAGATCACGGGCACCGTCTTGGTGCGCGGATCCGCGCGCAATGCCGCGAGCAGCGCGACGCCGTCGAGCTCCGGCATCATCACGTCACTCAGCACGAGATCGGGCGGATCGCCGAGCGCCGACTCGAGCGCCGCGCGTCCGTTCGGCACGAGCTCGGTCTCCCAGTACGGCGAGAGCAGGCGCTTCACGTGCTCGCGCATGTCGGCGTTGTCGTCGGCCACGAGCACGCGGGCTCGGCGTTCGTTTTCCGTCGCGTCGTGCGCTTTCGCCGCGACTTCGCGCGCGGGCTCTGCGGCGCTGGGCTCTTCGCCGCGCAGCCATTGTTTGGCCTCGAGCACGTGACCTGCGGAGGTGAAGTTGTCGCTCGCGAGCGGCGCCGCCTCCGCGACGCGATCCTTCGGCAAGTGTGCGTTGCCTGCGGGGATCACGAGGCTGAACGTCGTGCCGCGCCCGAGCTCGCTCTCGACGCGGATCTCGCCGCCGTGCGAGCGCACGAGCTCGTGCACCAGCGCGAGCCCGATCCCGCTGCCCTCGAAGCTGCGTCCGCGCGCGCCGGCCACGCGGTGAAAACGCTCGAAGATGCGCGGGAGCTCGGCCTCGGGAATGCCGGTGCCCGTGTCACGCACGCTGAGCTCGACGCGATCGCCGAGCCAGCGCAAGCGCACTCCGATCTCGCCCGCGAACGTGAATTTGAACGCGTTCGAGATCAGATTCATCACGATCTTCTCCCACTGCGCGCGGTCGACGTAGATCGACTCGGGCAGTGGCGGGCAGTCGACGACCAAGCGCAGCCCCACGTCGTCGAACAAAGATTGGAACGCGCCCGCGAGGCCGGCCGTGTATGCCGCGAGATCGGTCGGCGCAAACGATGCGCCGAGGCCGCCGGATTCGGCGCGCGAAAAATCCAGCAAGCTGTTGACCAAGCGGAGCAGCCGCAGCGCGTTCCGGTGAAGCGAAGTGAGGTCGTCACCCTCGAGGGCGGCGTTCGGGCTCATCAGCGCGCGCTCGACGGGGCCCAAGATGAGCGTGAGCGGCGTGCGAAATTCGTGGCTCACGTTGCTGAAGAACGCCGTCTTCGCGGCGTCGAGCTGGCCGAGCTGCGCGTTCGCGTCGCGCAAGCTGCGGTTGGCTTCCGCGAGCTCACGGCTCCGCACGATCACTTCACGCTCCATCTCGCGCGTGCGGTCGCGGAGCTCCGCGCCGAGCTCGCTCGCTTGCACCAAATCCGTCACATCCTCGACGCGATGCAAGAGGTAGCGAACTTCTCCCGACGGCGAGAGCACCGGCAGATTCTTCGGGCTCCAATATTTCGTTTGGAAGCTGCCGTCGGGCCCGCGGATGTCGTACTTCTGGACGGCCATCGTGTCGGGCGCCTTCGTCGCGAGCACGCGCTCGAGTGAAGCTCGCAGGTTGCTCGTGCCGGTCGCGCCCGCGTCGTCTGGATTGTCGGGAAAGAGCTCGAACAAACCCTTGCCGAGGGTTTCACGCGTCGTGTGCGTCGCGGCCAAGCGCGCTTCGGTCGCGGCCACCATCGTGAAGCGCGGCGCGTCCGGCAAAAGCACGAGCAAGATGTCGGGCGAGCCCTCGAAGAGCGCGCGAAAATCCAGATCTTCCGGCTGTGCCACGGTTCACCCTCTGCGGCGGCGTCTGCCACCGTCCGCCGAACGCGAAAGGCTAAATGACCTCGCCTTTACGGTAAACTCCCGGACACAGAGCGACGCACGTGGCGAAAACCGCACTGCTAGCGGCGGGAACCGAGGCGCGCTTCCCAACAAAACCTTCGCACGAAGGCGAGATCAAAGGCTCGAGAGCCGGTTGCCTTCGTGCAAAGGCAGTTTTGACGACGAGGCCTCGGGCGATCCTTCGTGCGAAGACGCTTTTGACGGCGATCTTCGCGAGGTGCCTTCGTACGAAGGCGGTTTTGGCTGCACGCAGAGAGGAGAACCTTCGTGCGAAGACGCCGACGAGGGCACGCTTTTGAAATTGCCTTTGTGCGAAGGAACCGACGCAGGCGTGCTCTTGAAACTGCCTTTGTGCGAAGGGGCCGGCGAAGGGTCGTTTTGAAAACTGCCTTTGTGCGAAGGCATGACCAAGCCCGCCCATCGAACGAGGCTTCCTGCGAAGGAAAGTCGCGATGCGCGGGCGAGCTATTTCGCAACATGCCTCGAGCGCTGGCTCACCGCTTGCTTTCGCGCCCCAACGGCAACGCGCGTCGTCGTTGCCGTTGGGGCGCGAGGCTCGGCTCAGCGCGGCGTCAGCAGCCGCCGCAGGTTCCGCAGTAATCCGGGCAGCAATCGCCGGCCGTCTTGCAGAATTGGTCGCAGTAGCAGCTCGAGCCGGGCGCCGTGCAGGAATCATCTTCGCCCGTGCAGCAGGAGTTCGGCGCGCGCGCCGAGCAGCTGGTGCTGGAGAAGCAGCTCGGCGCGTTCACCGTCGTGCTGGTTTGGCCGGACGGGCACGCCGTGCACATGCGATTGCTCGTGGCCGTGCCGGCTTGGCTCACGAACGAGCCCGGCTGGCAGTTGGCCCACGCGGTGCACGAAGCCGCGTTCGCCGTGCTGCTGAATGTGCTGCTGGCGCAGGCCGAGCAAGTGCGATCCGCCGTCGCGCTGCCCGCGTTCGAGACGAATTGACCGGCGACGCAGTTGGTTTTCGCGGCGCACGCCGTGGCCGAGTTGCTGTCGTTGTCCCACGTGCTGCCGCCGCAAGCGACCAGCGGCGTCGAGCCACCCGCGCAGTAGTTGCCAGCCGCGCAATTGGAGCACGCGACCGGCGCAGTCGACGAGCCCGGCGAGGTTTGCTGGGTGCCCGCGGCGCAGCTGCCTTGCGGGGTACAACTCGATTGATTCGCGCTCGCCGTGTACGAGCCCGAGGCGCACGCCTGGCAAGCCCGATCCGTGGTGGCAGAGGGCGTGTTCGTCACGAACGTGCCCGCCGCGCACGTGCTCCACGCGGCGCACGTGGCGGAGTTCTGGGCGCTGCTCCAGTTGCCGCTGGCGCAAGCCGAGCAAGTGCGATCCGTCGTCGCGGTGCCCGCGGCGCTCACCATTTCACCTGCGACGCAGTTGCGCCACGCGCTGCAGCTCGCGCTGTTCGCCGCGGTGCTGAAGCTGCCGCCCGCGCACGTCGAGCACGAGCGGTCCGCCGTGGCCGAGCCCGCGGTGCTCACGAATTGCCCGGCGTTGCACGTCGTCCAGGTCGTGCAGCTCGTCGCGTTGTTGCCGCTGCTGAACGAGCCCGCCGCGCAATTCGTGCACGAGCGATCGGTCGTGGTCGTGCCTGCGTCGAGCGTGTATTGCCCGGCGACGCACGTCGTCTTCGGGACGCACGCGGTCGACGAATCGCCGTCGTTGTCCCAAGTGCCCGCGGCGCAAGGCGTCTTTTGCGCCGCGTCGCCCGGACAATAGGTGCCCGCTTCGCACGCCGCGCACATCACGGGCGCGCTCGCCGTGCCCGCGGCCGTGATCTGCGTCCCGGGCGCGCACGAGCCCTGTGAAACGCAGGCCGACAAGTTCGAGGACGAGCTGTAGAAGCCGCTCGGGCAAGTCGAGCACTGCCGATCTTGCGTGGCAGACGGCGTGTTCGACACGTAGCTGCCGGGCGCGCAATCGGACCAAGCGGCGCACGTCGCGGAGTTGTTCGCGCTGCTCCAGCTGCCCGGATCGCAGCTCGCGCACACGCGATCTTCGCGATTCGTGCCAGCGGCGGAGACATGCTGCCCGGGGGCGCACGTCGTGTACGCGGTGCAGCTCGCTGCGTTCGTGGTCGAGCTGAAGGTGCCGTCGTCGCACGCGGCGCAGGTGCGATCCTGCGCGTCGGTGCCCGCGCTCGTCACGTGCTGACCCTGGCCGCAGTCCGTCCACGCGGCGCAGCTACCGGCGTCGGCCGTGGTGCTGAATTCGCCGTTCGCGCAGCTCGTGCACACGCGATCCGTGCTGGCCGTGCCTGCGGTCGCGACGTATTGGCCGGCTTCGCACTCGGTCCACGCGCTACAGCTCGTGGCGTTGCTCGCGCCGCTGAACATGCCCGCCGCGCAGCTGCCGCACGTGCGATCGGTCGTCGCCGTGCCTTCGGCCGTGACGAAGCTCCCCGCCACGCACGCGGTCTTGTTCACGCAGGGCGTCGCCGGATTGGCGTCGTCATCCCAGGTGCCGGCCGCACAAGCTACCTCCGTCGCGGTCCCACCGGCGCACCAACCGCCCGTCGTGCACGTTTGGCACACGGGGGGCGTCGAGCTCGTGCCCGGCGTCGTTTGTGTCGTGCCCGCCGCGCAGTCCGTCGCGGGCAAACACTCGGCTTCGTTCGGCGTCGTGCTCACGGTGCCATCGGCGCATGCCGCACACGTGCGATCCACCGTCGCAGAGGGCGTGTTCGTCGAGTGCGTGCCCGCCGCGCAGTCCGTCCAATCCGCGCACGTCGTTTGATTGTCGCTCGCCGAAAAAGAGCCCGACGCGCACGCGGTACACACGCGATCGGTCAGCGCCGTGCCCGCGGTCTGCACGTAGGAGCCGCTGGCGCAGGTGGTCCAAGCGGCGCAGCTCGCCGCGTTCTCCATCGTAGAAAACGTGCCCGTCGCGCACGCCGAACAGGTGCGATCCGCCGTGGTCGAGCCCGGCGCAGACACGAAGTTGCCCGCTTCACAGCTCGTCCATGCGTGACAATCCGTCTTCGGATCCGCGTCGTGGTCCCACGTGCCGGAGGGACAGATCACCGCGGGAGCGTCGCCACCCGCGCAAAACGTGCCCGCTTCGCACGGCGTGCAGCGCCGACCGGACGTGCCGGGCGGACAGACTTGAGTCGCAGGCGCGCCCGCTTCACCGGTATCGCCCGCTTGTGAGCCATCGGTGCCGCCGCTTCCAGCGTTGGATGAGCGAGTGCCCGCGGTTCCGCCCGAGCGGCTGCCCGCGGTGCCCGTTGCTCCGCCGCTTCCGGCGTTGCCTGCGGTAACGCCGCCGCCGTCGACCAGTGAGCCGTTGTTGCTGTCACCACAACCGGTGACGATCGAAAACTGAAGCGCGGAGAAGAGGAGCGCGAGCTTGGCGAATGCAAGACGATGCGACGACATGGATAGACCCTCCGATGGCGCACGCAACGGACGTCAACTCACGATCCTAAGCCGTGCTGCAAAGATGATAGTTGAGTCGAACGCTCGAATTGCTGTCTCGCTCAGCGCGCGCTGCTTCGTGCAACAGTTGACGAATTACGTCGCGTAGAAAACACGACATGTCGCGCGCGCGCTCGCTGAATGCTGAGTGAGGCTTTAATGCAAGTCACACTCGCGCCATCAATGGGGTTGGGTTGTTCCTTTGCACTTGGCTAGCTCCATTGAGCCATTCCCAATCACGAACAGTGATGGTAGCCGCGCCGACGCGCGCTTGCGCTGTTGCCCGGTTCGCGCTCGCAAAACGCGCTCTCGTAAACTAGGCGCTCAGCTCGCTAGCGCTCGTTTGCGCGCGAAATGCCGCGCACTAGACGGTGAGACGCGAAACGCTAGAGTGTGCGTCGATGCAGAATCCACGGCGATTCCTGATCGCAGCGGGCGTATTGCTCGGACTCGCTGTGATCATCATTCCGCTCAACTTTTGCGTGTTCTTGTTCTGGAATGGTGGGACCGCATTCACCGTGCTGGCGATTGCCCAGCTGCTCGCCGGGACAGGCGCGCTTTTTTGCGCCGTCGTGCATGCGTTTCGGCGTTCGGCCACGACGGGGGAACGAGCCGTTGCGGCGGTGTTCGGTGTCGTGGGGGCAGGCGTGGGCGTCGCAGGGCCGCTCGCGCTCGCGCTCGTCGATTCGCTGAAGTATTCAATCTTCTTGGGCGGGGCTTGGGGGCGCCCGTTGCGTTTGCAGGGGCGCGTGCTGCACCCGGAGCTTCGCTTCGGCAGTGATTGGACTCGAGGCGAGCGACCCGAAGCTGACGCGCTCGATCTGCCGACGCGCCGCGCGCTCGAAGCGCTTTGGCTCCACGATGCGCAGAAGGAGCATGCCAGTGTGCCGGCGTTCGCTCGCATTTCGTGGTTGCTCGCGGCCGTCGGCGCGCCGGCGGAGCTGCTCGAGGGCGCGCACCGCGCCGCGCTCGAAGAAATCGATCACACGCGGCGCTGCTTCGCGCTGGCTGCCGGCTACGGCGGGCGCTCGCACAGCGTGGAGCCGATGCCGGATCTGCTCCTCGGTGGGCTCGATGTGCAGGGGAGTCCGCTCGAGCTGCTCGCGAGCGAGAGTCTGACCGACGGCTGTCTGCTCGAAGACTTCAACGCGGATGTCGCTGCCGCGTGCGCCTCCGCCTGCGAAGAGCCGGCCGTAAAAGGCGTGCTCGAGCGCATCGCGAAGGAGGAGCGCTCGCACGCGAATTTCTCTTGGGCGCTGCTCGAGTGGCTGCTCGCGCGCGGTGACGAGCGCATCGCGCGCGCGGTCGCTCGGGCCGCCACTGAGCTAGCAAGCGTGCCGCGTCCGACCGCCGTCTCGTCGGCGAATGCCGCGCTGGTCGCGCGAGCCGACAGCTCCGCCATGCGGCGGCACGGGCGCATTGAAGACGACGTCTGGTCGGCGCTTTGGTGCGCGCGCCTCGCGGAAACGAAGCGGCGAGTCGACGCGCTCGTGCCCGCGTTCGCCACGCTGCCGCAAAGTGCTTGAGCAGCAACGTCGCGACGCGCGCGTCGCCATGCTCTGAACGACGAGCCGGAAGAAACGGGTAGCACGGTTCTTAATCCGTGTGCTACTCGTGCGCGACCCGTGTGCGGTGGGACCTCGTTTCCGCCCAGTTTCTGAGCCAGAGTATGCGAAAGTCGCTGATTTCTCGTGCCGCGCTGGCCGCGGCTTGCTTGCTCGTATCACGCGGCGCCTTCGCGCAGGACCCGACGGGCGGAGCCGCGCCACCGGCGCCGGATGCGCCGAACGGCGCAGTCGCGCCCGTGCTGCTCGAGCACCCGGAGCCCGAGTATCCCGCTGATGCGCTGCGCGATCGGATCGCGGGCACGGTCGGCCTCGAGCTCAGTGTGGATGAGCAAGGGCATGTGGCGGACGTCAAAGTCGTCGCTTCGGCCGGGCACGGGTTCGACGAGGCGGCGCTCGCGGCCGTCGCGAAGTGGACGTTCGAGCCGGCAAAACAAGACGGCAAAGCCGTGCGTTCGACGCTTCAGCTGACGCTCCCGTTCGTGCCACCACCGCCGCCCGCGCCCGTCGCTGCGCCGCCCGTCAGCGCGCCGCCGGCTCTGTCGCCGTCGAGTCCGGCGCCGGTCGAGCCGCCGCCCGCGCTGCAACAAAACGCCGAGACGACGCTCGTGCTCGGCCGCAAACCGCTCAGCGCAGCTTCCTCGTCCGAAGTGCGCGATCGCGATTTCGCGCTGCGCCCGATCGGCTCGGTGCAAGACATTCTGCGCGTCACGCCGGGGCTCGTGATGGTGCAGCACTCGGGCGGCGGCAAAGCGAACCAGTATTTTTTGCGCGGCTTCGACGCCGATCACGGCACCGACATCGCGCTCTCGATCGACGGCATTCCGATCAACTTGGTGTCGCACGCCCACGGTCAGGGCTTCTCCGATACCAACTTCATCATTCCCGAGACCGTCGAGCGCGTCGAAATCTCGAAGGGGCCGTACTTCGCGAACCAAGGAGATTTCGCGACCGCGGGCGCGGTGAATTTGGTCACGCGCACGGGCTTCGAGCACAGCTCGCTCGGTTTTGGCGTCGGTGGCTCGCCCGGGTACGGCTCGCCTTCGTATCGCGGGCTCGTGATCGCGAGTCCGAAGTGGGACAAAGCGCAAGCGCTGTTCTCGGCCGAAGTGGGCCGGCAAGATGGGCCGTTCGATAACCCAGAAGGTTGGGATCGCTACAAGCTGTTCAACAAGGTGACGATTCCGCTCACGCCGACCTCGAGCATCGTGTTCGGCGAGTCGAGCTACGCGGGCAACTGGCACGGCTCGGGCCAAATTCCCGCGCGCGCCGTGGAAGAAGGGCTGATCTCGCGCTTCGGCTCGATCGATCCGAGCGAAGGCGGCGACACCGCGCGCCATCAGGCGTTCATCGGCTACAAGCTCCGGCCGACGGAGGACAGTGAGCTGACCGCGCTCGCGCACCTCGGCACGTACCGCTTCAATCTATTCTCGAACTTCACGCTCTACCTCGACGATCCCGAGAACGGAGACGAAATCGAGCAGATCGATCGCCGCACATTTTACGGCGGCGACGTGAGCTACCGCGTCGTCCACATGATCGAGGGCGTGCGCTTCGATACGACGATGGGCAGCACCCTCCGCTCGGACGACATTCACGAAGAGCTGTGGCACGCCGCCGAGCGCGTCCAGCTGAACCAAGTCCGCGGCAACAACGTGAACGAGACGATGCTCGGCACGTACGTGAACGAAGAAGTGACACCAGTGCCGTGGCTGCGCATGAACGTCGGCGGGCGCGCCGATTTCTTGTCGTTCGCCGTGGACAACACGCTGGTCACGAATGATCCGACCAACCCGAAGAGCGGCATCGGCGCCGCGCACCAATTCAGCCCGAAGGCGACGGCCGTCGTCAGCCCGCTCGCGCAGAAGGATGCGGAGCTCGATGTGTTCCTCAATTGGGGTCACGGCTTTCATTCGAACGACGTGCGCGGCGTGTTCACCACGCCTTCGGTCACGCCGCTCACGCGCGCGGTCGGCGAAGAAATCGGGGCGCGCACCCGGCTCTGGAATCGCTTCGACTTCGCGGCTTCCGGCTGGCTCCTCGATCTCGACAACGAGACGACTTGGGACGGCGACAACGGCACGACGGAGGTGAGCCCGGCCACGCGTCGCTACGGCATCGAGCTCGAGTCGCGCTACGAATTCACGCCCTGGCTCGCCGCCGACGGCAACGTGACGTTCACCCACTCGCAGTTCACGAC
>FTCX01000085.1_pt1 | contig 18789 bp, 12 predicted proteins | sample 1639831 | NCBI WGS metagenome assembly FTCX01 (sample SAMEA3914869, study PRJEB12502) | metagenome | biome: forest; material: soil | place: USA | collected 2012-03-12 | depth 0.1 m
GCGCCGCCGTACACGTCTTGATTCAAATCAGCGAGCGATTGCTCGAGCCGCTCTTTCCACTCCACGCTCAAACCGCCGGCGTGCTCTTGCTCCGTCGCCTTCGCGAGCGCGAGCCAATGGCGCGAGTCTGGGCGGTAGCCCAAACGGTAATCGGTCATGCCGCGCAGGTAGGCGTAGCGCGCTTGATCGTTGAAGCTGAGCGAGTCGGAATCCGACTCGAGCACGCGCCAGATCGCCAGCGCGTTCTCGTACTTGTTCTCTTCGTACAGACGCTGACCGCGATTCAGGTCTTCGCTGTACGTCGCGCACGAGAGGGGCGCGAGCGCCGCGAGTAGAAGCAAGAACGAGCCAATGCGCATCGTCCGATCGAGAGTAGCCTCAGAGCCGAACACGGATCAAGCGTGAGCCCGTCGCGTGCTCGCTTCGTTCAAGGCGCGGCGAGCCGGAAATGTAGGCGATAGATCGGCAAGCCGTCGGCAATCGCGCGGTGCTCGCGCGGACTTCGCGCTTGAAACGGATTTTCGGTCGCGAGCTCACCCGGCGGCGCGAGCGAACGCAAACGCGGCTCGGCCGCGACGAGCTCGGCATACGCCTCGGCGCGCTCGCGCACGTCCGTCTGAATGAAAAGGTCCCCACTCGGCCGAAGCACGCGACAAACCTGCGCCAAAAGCTCTGGGGTCACGACGAGCCGCTTGTGGTGCTTCTTTTTCCACCACGGGTCGGGAAAGTGCACGAACACGGCGCGCGCGCAGGCATCCGGAAAACGCGGGAACACGGCCTTCGCGTCTTCAGCCAGCACGCGTGCGCGATCGCCGAGGCCGCGCTCGCGCAGGCGATCATCGACGATGGTCGCCCACTTCCGGCGGATCTCGAGTCCGAGCATGCGCACGCCGGGCTCGGCGGCCAGGCGCTCGAACAAGAAACCACCGCGGCCCGGTCCAATCTCGATTTCGATGGCCTCACCGCCGGCGCCCACGAGCAGCCGCGGATCGACGTGGTCACCTTCGGGCAGGCGCGGCGCGTGCGCGTACGGATTCGTTTTCATGATGCGGTCGATGCTTACTTCGCTCACCAGTCGGAAGAACCGAGCATTTTGAGGGCTCGACGGGGCAAAGCCCGCAAAATCCTCGGTTCTTTCCGAATTCCTGTTCGCTCGGTCTTTCTTTTTCAATCAGCGCAACGGCGTTGCGCTGTAGAACTCGGCGCGTGTTAGCACAGGCGGATTCCCCCCGCTGGCTCCGGATCGCCGAGTCGCCGTGGGTCTTTCTCGCGATCGCCGCAGGCCTCGGGATGCTCGCGACGAAGCAAGTGCTCGGCGCGGCCGGCGCGCCGGCGATGCCGCTCGACGACAGCTACATCCATCTGCAATTCGCGCGCTCGTTCGCCGAAGGTCACCCGTTCGTGTATTCGCCCGGCGCGCTCCCGGTGGCCGGCGCGACTAGCCTGCTTTGGCCGTTGCTCTTGGCGCTGCCGCAAGCCGCAGGCGTGCACGGCCTCGACGTCGTGCCGTGGGCGTGGGGCTTCGGCTTTCTCGCTTTGGGGCTGCAAGCGTACGAAGCCGCGCGCGCGGCACGGAAGCTGATCTCGCCCGAGCTCGCCTGGACCGCGGGGCTGCTCGTGCTCGCGTTCAGCGCGAACACGTGGTTCGCGGGCAGCGGCATGGAAGTCGTACCGCTCGGCTACTTGCTCTTGCGCTGCGCGCGTCGCGCCGCCGAATGGCACGAGGGCGAACGCAAGCGGCGGTGGGAATTGCTGCTGCTCGCGTTCCTCGCGCCCGCGTTGCGGCCCGAAGGCGCGCTCGGCAGCGCGCTCATCGCGAGCGTGCTTTTCACGAGCGAACGCGGCGCACGCAAGGCGTTCGGCGCGCTCGCGCTCGCGTTCGTGTTCGTGCCGCCGCTCGTCTATCTCGCGTTCACGGGCCACGCGACGCAAACCACGACGCTCGTGAAGTGGTTGCCGTTCAGCCCGTATTTGAGCTTCGGCGGCGTCGTCGAGGTCGTGCTCGGCAACGTGAAACTGTTCCTGACCACGCTGCTCGACGGGCAGCTGTGGAGCGCGGCGTACGTGCCCGAGCACTCGCGCTTCGTGTCGCTGCTCGCGCTGCCCGCGTTGATTTTCGCCGGCCAAGCGCGGCGCGTGCCGGCGCGCAGCTGGCTCTTGCTCGCGCTCGGCCTCGGCATCTTGATCCCGACGACGTACGACAGCTTCTTGTGGAATCGGCTGCGCTACCTGTGGCCGTTCTCGGCGCCGTGGCTGATCGGGCTCGTCGCGCTGGCGGATCAATTGGGTGAGCTCGCGGCGCTCGCGCGACCGCGGCTCGGGCTCGCGCGCTACGTGATTACTGCTGGATTCGCGCTCGCGCTCGCCTTGAAATTCCCGTTCGCGCTGTGGGATCTCGCGGACAGCTCGCGCGCGATTTCGAGCCAGCACGTCGAGCTCGGTGAGTGGGCCAAAGCTTCGCTGCCCGCGAACGCGCGCATCGGCGTGAACGACACCGGAGCGATCGCTTATTTCTCCGATCACCCGGTGTTCGACATCGTCGGGCTCACGACCGTCGGGGAAGCTCGCTATTGGTCGGCGGGCGCGGGCTCGCGCTTCGAGCACTACGAGCGCTTGCCGCGCACGGCTCTGCCGACGCACTTCATCGTGTATCCGCAGTGGTTCGGTCTGCCGCAATTGCTCGGCACGTGCCTCACCGAGCGCACCGTGTACGCCACCATCCTCGGGGGTGAGACGATGGTCGCGTGCGAAGCCGACTACGAAACGCTCGGCACGGGTGAACGCCCGGCTGGGCCGGGATTCTGGCGAGCCACGCCGCTCGATTCGCTCGACGTCGCCGATCTCGAGAGCGAGCGCGCGCACGACTACGCGCTCTTGCCCGCTGTGCAGGCGGACGACGTCGTGCTCAGCGACGGCGTGGTGACGGACGGCGCACGTCGTCATCGACAGCGCGACTCGTTTCGTTTGCAAATCGCTCCCGGGGCACGCTTGGTCGCGCGCCTCGGCGCCGATTCACCCGTGACCGTGAGGATCGCCCTCGGCGGGCGCGTGCTCGGTAATTGGCTGGTGCAGAGCCCGACCTTCGAGGAGCAGAGCCTCGAGCTGCCGAACGACGTTCCGAACGGCCCCGCGCTGCTCGAGCTCACGGCCGCGGAAAATTCGTTCAACGTGGCGCACTATTGGTCGTACGCGAAGGAAGCGCTCAAAGCAGCGGGCGCGCGCTAAGTTTCGGGCTGCGCCGCGCGAGCTTTGCTATACCGCGAGCATGCGCAAGCGCGCCCTCGGCAAAACTGGCATTTCGGTCTCGGAGCTCGCGCTCGGCACATGGGGTTTGTCGGGTGACGGCTACTCGCCGGTGCCGGACGCCGAGCAAGAAGCGGTGATCGATCGCGCGCTCGCGCTCGGCGTCACGCTGTTCGACACCTCCGACAGTTACGGACACGGCGCGATGGAGACGAAGCTCGGTCAGCGTCTGAAAGACAAGGACGCAGTGATCGCGACCAAGCTCGGCACCGATCGCGAAACTTCGCCGCCGCGCAAAGCGTTCAGCGCTCAGTTTTTGCGCGAGAGCTTCGATCGCTCACGCGCGCGGCTGCAGCGGGATGTGATCGACGTCGTGCTTTTGCACAACCCATCCGAACGCACGCTTGAAAAAGGCGAAGCCAGCGCAACGCTCGAAGAGTTGAAGCAGAGCGGCGCCATCAAAGCCTGGGGCGTGAGCGCGGGCAGCACCAACGTGGCGCGCAAAGCGCTCGAAAAAGGCGCCGAAGTGCTCGAGCTCGCGTACAACGCGTTCCACAGCCGCACGCTCCGCGAGCTCGAAAGCGAAATCCGCGAGAAGGATGTCGGCGTGCTCGCGCGTTCGGTGCTCGCGCACGGGCTCTTGTGCGGGCAATGGCCGCAGACCAAGGAATTTCCGAGCGGCGATCACCGAGCCGAGCGCTGGACGACGGATGATTTGAAGCGCCGCATCTCGCAGCTCAACGCGCTTCGTCCGTGCGTGGTCGGCAGCGTCACGAGCTTGCGCGCTGCGGCGCTGCGCTTCGTGCTCGCGCACGAGCGAGTGAGCTCGGCCGTGCTCGGTCCGCGCGGCTCGCTGCAGCTCGATCAACTCTTGCGCGACGCGGGCCGCGAGCCCCCGTATTTGAGCCCGGAAGCGCTGTCGGCGCTGGATTTGCGTCTCGCCAACGTCGGGGTCACGGCATGAGTGAGTCGCTGCTCGAAACGCTCGACCGCGTCGCGCGCGAAGCCGCCGTCGTGATCCGCGAGGTGTACCGCACGAACTTCGACGTCGAGTTCAAAGGCCCGGAGGATCCCGTGACGCTCGCCGATCGCCGTGCGAATGAGCTCATCTGCACGCGCCTCGCTGCGCTCTTTCCCGGCGTGCCGATCGTCGCGGAAGAGAGCGAGCCCGAGAGCTTCGCCGGCTATCGCAACTCGGAAGAGATTTTCTTCGTCGATCCACTCGACGGCACGCGCGAATTCGTGGCGAAAAACGGCGAATTCGTCGTGATGATCGGCTTCGTGTCGGGACCGCGCGCGCTCGCGGGCGTGATCCACGCGCCGGAATCCGGCATCTCCTGGCTCGGGCAAGTGGGCGCGGGCGCGTATCGCGTGGAAGCGAGCGGCACGCGCGAGCCGATTGCCGTGAGCGAAACGCCGACGCTGTCGGAGGCGCGCGTCGTCGGCTCGCGTTCGCATCGCAATCCGGCGCTGGAGCGCGCGCTCGCGAGCTTGTCTGCGCGCGAGCTGATCGCGCTCGGCAGCGCAGGCCTCAAAGCCGCCGCCGTCGCGCGCGGCGCGGCTGACGCCTACGTCGCGCCGCACTACGCGGGCATGCGCTGGGATGCGTGCGCCTCGGATGCGATCGTGACCGCAGCTGGCGGAAAATTGACGAACGTCGACGGGGAATACTTCGACTACCGCACGGAAGACCTCGGGAATGATCGGGGGATCATCGCGAGCAACGGGCGGTTTCATGATCTCGTGCTGGAGAGGCTTGCGGCGGTTCGAAGCGTGCCTCCCGTCGGTTGAGTTTTTTTGGGGCGCTGCGCGTGATTTGACGCTTGGCCGCTCGCGCGTCCGGTCACGCGACTGGCGCCTGTTCGGTCAGACTCGCGTTGGGGTGTGCCTACTCGCCTAATCCGTGATCAGCCCGGCGAGCGCTTCAGCTTTGTTTTATTTCCGTGCATGCGGCCGTTGAACTTGCCCTGCATGCGGCTGTTGGATTTGCCCTGCATCCGACCCCTGCCCTTCGCGCGCGCTCCGGCGCGAAAGAGAGAGTGCGCTAAGCTGAAGATGTGATCCCTGCTCAAGCGGATGTCGTGGTCATTGGAGCTGGGATCATGGGGCTTTCGGTCGCCTATCACCTCGCGGCGGATCACGGCGTGAAACGCGTCGTGGTCGTGGATGCCGGGTATTTGTGCGGCGGGGCGAGTGGGCGGAACGGCGGCGGCGTGCGCGCGCAATGGTCGAGCGAGACCAATATTTTGCTGATGCGCGAGAGCCTCGCGTTGTTCCGCGAGTTCGCCGAGCGACACCGGATCAACACGTGGTTTCGCGCGGGCGGCTATTTGTTCCTCGCGCGCACGGACGAGACTGCGAAGCAGCTCACGGCGAACGTGGAGCTGCAGAATCGCTGCGGCGTGCACAGCGAGCTGCTCGATCGCGAAGGCATCTCGAAAATCGTGCCCGAGCTTTCACCCGAAGGAGTGATTGCGGCGAGCTACAACGCGAAGGACGCGGTCGTGTTCCCATGGCCGTTCGTGTGGGGCTACGCGGAGAGCGCACGCGCGCTCGGCGTGGAAGTGCGCACGTTCACGCGCGTGACGGGCATCGAGACGCGCGGGCGCAGCATCACTTCCGTGCTCACGGACAAAGGCCGGATCGATACCTCGGTCGTGGTGAATGCGTGCGGCGCGCACAGCCCGAGCATCGCGCGCCTGGTCGGCGTCGAACTGCCGACGCACCCGCATCGCCACGAGATTTGCTCGACCGAGCCGCTCAAGCCCTGGCTCAAGCCGCTGGTCGCCGACTTGAGCGACGGGCTCTACTTTTCGCAGTCGATCCGCGGCGAAATCGTGGGCGGCATCGGCAACGAGCGCGTGCCGAAAGGCGCCGATCAACGCTCGTCCGCGCGCTTCCTCGCTTTGTACGCGCGTTCACTGACGCGCGCGTGTCCGCGACTCGGCGCCGTCCGCGTGCTCCGGCAATGGGCCGGCCTCTACGACATCTCGCCGGACGCCAATCCAATCCTCGGAAGCGTCGACACGATCGACGGATTTTTCCTGCTCAGTGGTTTCATGGGCCACGGCTTCATGATGGCGCCCGTGATTGGCAAACGCTTGGCGTCGCGCATTGCGCGCGGCAGCTCCAGCGACGCCGAGCTATTCGAGCGTTGGTCACTGTCGCGCTTCACGACCGGTCGGCTGCTCAAAGAGGGCATGATCATCGGTTGAGAGCGACGAAGTGGACGGCAAGGGCGAACGCTTGGTGCGAAAATGTAGGAGTCGTAACCCGACGCCGAAGGCTGCGCCGCGATCGGCCCGGTTCGCGTGACCATCAAAAAACCAAATCCATTCTCTGGAGCGAGCTCGGAAGAAGCCCGGCTTATCGAAGTGGCTGACGCGACGCGCCAAGCGGACGCGCGGCGAATTCAGGCCGCGTTGACAGCCGCGACGCGGTCCGAGTAGCGTCCGCACACGCCGGGAAACCAGGGATTTTTCGCTATTTCCGTGAGCCCTGGCTCGCCGTGCTTCGACCCCTCATCTGCCTCGGGAGGCCTCTCCATGCTGCGTTCTTCGCGAACGATCGCGTCGCTCATTCGCTCGCTTGTGCTGGGTACTGCGACCACGACCACGATGGTGCTCGTGGCTGCGTCCGTCGTTGGCTGTAAGGACGAGAGTCAGCCCGAATATTGGGTGGAGAAGCTCGACGATGCTTCGTGGCGCGCGCGCGCGGTGAAGCGCTTGGAGCAATTCTTCGAAGACTCCGTGACCAAGAACGGGGATTTGAAGTCCGAAGGCGTTCAGACGTTGATCAACAAGACCGTCGATCCGCTGACCAAGACGTACGTCGACAACTACGACACGCTCGACGAGAAGACGCGCGTGTCTTTGATCAAGCTGCTCGCGGCGTACAAAGACAAGCGCATCGAGCCCGCCGTGAAGAAGGCGTTCGACGAGTTCGCGAAGCAGCCGGCGACGTCGAAGGACGATCAGGACGTGAAGTGGGCGGCGATCGCGACCGAGGATTTGCAGCTGACTTCGGTCTCGGATTCGCTGCTGGCCGCGTTTTTGAAGTTCCGTTCGAGCACGATGCTCGGCGGCGTCGCGTACCGCGACATGAGCAGCGCGATGATGGTCGCGCCCTCGAAGGCCTGGGTCGGTCCGCTCACGAAGTTGCTCGAGCCGGACATGGTCATGCCGAAGAACAACAAGGAAAAGGATCTGATCGATCCGTACCGCGATCAGCAGTTCTGGCAGGTGACCGCGGCGGACGTGCTCGGCAAAATCGGTGATCCGGCGGCCGTGCAGCCGCTGATCAAGATCATGCTCGATCCGAACAAGGGTGACGCGCAGTCGACCGCGCTCGTCTCGCTGGTGAAGATCGGCAAGCCCGCGGCGGACGAAGCCGTGAAGCTCTTGCAAGGTCAAGACGACGCGCTTTCCAGCTTCGCGCTGCGCCGAATCAAAGAGACGTCGGGACAAGACGCGAAGGGCAAGCCGTACGTCGCGACCGCGGCGCTGATCATCGGCACCATCGGCCGCGGGGATACGATCGCGCCGATGATCGACGCGCTCGGCAAAGAGACGGACGACGGCACCAAGGCCGTGATCGCGCGTGAATTGGCGAAAATTCCGGCGACCGATGACTCCAAGGCCGCGTTCAAGAAGGCGTACGAGTCGTTGCCCATCGACGCGGAGATTCCGCCTTCGGGCAGCGCGCTCGAGACGCTCACCGAGAGCGCCGGGCAATTCTTCGATCCGGGCATGATCGATTGGCTGCTCGAGCGCGCGGCCAAGACCAAGGGTGGTGATGACGACAAGAAGGCGCTGCAGAGCGCGATCACCGTCACCGCGCTCAAGCTCGCGAAGCCGGATCAGCTGCCGACGGTGAAAGCCGCGGTCGACAAGTACGGCACGCAGCTCGAAAAGGACATCTACGCGCTGGCCGAGAAAGAGCTGAAGGCGTGCGGTGACCGCGTCGCCTGCTACCAGCAAGAGCTCGTCAAACCCGAGAACCAAGATCGCGCGACGCAATTCGCGGGCATCAAGGCCGGCTACATGATCGGCATCTACGGCAACGACGCCGCGCGCGACGCAGTCGTGGCGAGCATCGACTCGGTGTCGAACGCGGCGGTCCGCTTCGTCTCCGCGCAAGCCATCGATCACTTGTCGCCGAAGGGCTCGAAGGATGCGGCGAACAAGCTGAACGCGATCATCCAAAAGAACGCGAAATCGCCGGACCGCGAGAAATCTGCGGGCGATCAGCCGCTCAAGCAGGTCGCCTGCCGCTTGGAAGCGCGCGCAGGCTGAGCGTCATGTCGAAAGTCCGCCTCGAGATCGTATCCGGTGCCCACGCCGGGCACGTGTTCGAGGCGGACCGCGACGTGGTCTCGATTGGACGCGCCGCGAGCAATGATTTGGTTTTGTCGGACGCGCACATCTCCTCCGAGCATGCGCGCGTCGTCAGCAGCGTGGACGGCTTCGTGCTCGAAGATCTGGCGAGCACGAACGGCACTTGGGTCCGACGCGGCAGCGAGTTGTACGCGCTCGGCGAAGGCCAGCGCTCGATCACGCTGAGTCCAGGCGACCGCCTCGAGCTCGGCGGTCAAGCTGGCGAAGGCACCGAGCTCGCGCTCTCGTTCGAGCTCGAGAGCGATGCGATCGAGGTCGCGCTCGTGAAGCCGCTGCGCGAGCTCGGCGCGCCCGAGCTCGGCGCGGCCGACGCGGATCGGCTGAAGCTTTTGGTGCAGGCGCTGCAAAAAGTCGTGAGCCGCGACGAGCTCAGCGACGTGGTCGCGAACATCGCGGATGCGGCGTTGATGCTGGTGCCGCGCGCGACGCACGCGACGGTCGTGCTGGAGCAGGATTCGGACAGCACGAGCGCCGGGAAATCGGCCGGTTTCGTGCCGGTCGTGACGCGCGTGCGTGGCTCCGAGGGACCACGCGCGCCCGAAGGCGCGGTCCGGCTCACGCGCAGCGTCGTGCGCAAGGTGATCGCCGAGCGCGCCGCGGTGCTCGCTGCGGATGCGCCGAGCGAAACGTTCAGCTCGGAGTCGCTGCTCGGCGCCAGCATCCGCAGCACGATCGGCGTACCGCTTTGGAAGGAAGACGCCATCTTCGGCGTGCTGCAGCTCGACAACCGCGACGCGCCCGCGATGTTCCAAGCGCGCGATGTCGACGCGCTCGGCGCGCTCGCCGTGAGCGCGTCGCTCGCGATCGCGAACGCCGGGTTGATTCAACGGTTGCGCCTCGCGCGCGCCGAGCTGAAAAAAGAAAACCAGTACCTGCGCGGCAAAGACCGCGCGCGCTCCGGCGAAGTGCAGATCATCGGCGAGAGCAAAGCGATGGCCGAGCTCTTGCGCCTGATCGACAAAGTCGTCGATACGCGCGTCAGCGTGCTCATCGAAGGTGAAACCGGCGTGGGCAAAGAGCTCGTCGCGTCCGCGATTCACTATCGCTCGAAGCGGAAGGATCGCCTGTTCGTCGCGCAAAATTGCGCGGCGTTTCCCGAGAATTTGCTGGAGAGCGAGCTCTTCGGGCACAAGCGCGGCGCGTTCACCGGGGCGACCGAAGAGAAAAAAGGCCTGTTCGAAATCGCCGACGGCGGCACGCTGTTCCTCGACGAGCTCGGTGAAATGCCACTCGCGCTCCAAGCCAAGCTGCTGCGCGCGCTGCAAGAAGGCGAGATTCGTCCTGTCGGCGGCACGCAAGCCAAACAGGTGAACGTGCGCATCGTCGCGGCCACGAATCGAAACCTCGAGCAGGAGGTGAAGGCCGGTCGCTTTCGCGAGGATCTTTACTATCGGCTCAAGGTGTTTCCGCTGCGCGTGCCGCCGCTGCGCGAACGCCGCGACGACATCGCGCCGCTCGCGAATTTCTTCCTCGCTCGCTACACGCGCGAGATGGCAAAGCCCGTGCTCGGCTTCGCGCAAGAAACCCTAGAAGCGCTCAGCGCTTACGATTTTCCGGGCAACGTGCGCGAGCTCGAGAACGAGGTGCAACGGCTCGTGATTCAAGCCGAAGACGGCGGCTTCATCACGCCCGAGCTCTTGAGCCCGCGCGTGCGTCAGATCGAAACCGTGCTGCTCAGCGCCGGCGCCGCCAAAGGCTCACTCAAGGAAATGGTCGACCAAGTCGAGCGCCACATCCTGATCGACGCGCTGCGCGAGCACGGCAACAACAAGACCGCGGCCGCCAGAGCGCTCGGTATCACCCGCGAGGGTTTGCACAAAAAGCTGAAGCAGCTCGGCGTCTCTTGAGTGTTGCGCGCAGCGCCAACCGCTACTGAATGCCGTACTCGCGCAGCCGGCGATAAAACGTGCGCCGCGGAATGCCGCTGATTTCTGCGGCTTTCACCCGGTTCCAGTTGCTCGCGCGGAGCGCTTCCAAAATGCGATCGCGCTCGTCCCGGCGATGCTCGGAGACCGTGCCTTTGCGCAGCTTGATCGTGGCGCCGCGTGGCGACTCGCGCTCGCGTTCGCGCGCCGGGCGTTGCGCCGATACGCCGACGTTCCAACCGTCGGGCAGATCGAGATCACCGGCGTCGAGCTCGAGCTCTTCGCTCAAGACCCAAGCATTCAGCAAGACGTTCTCGAGCTGACGCACGTTCCCAGGCCAAGAGTATTGCGACAGGCGCTGCAGCGCTTCCTTCGTGATGCCGTTCTTCTCGCGTTTGTAGCGCGCAGCGAACAGGCCCAAGAAATGATCGACGAGCTGCGGAATGTCTTCCGGTCGTTCGCGCAACGCGGGCACGCGGATTTCGACCACGTGAATGCGGTAATACAGATCCTCGCGGAATTTGCCGTCCGCCACCATTTGCGACAAGTCGCGATTGGTCGCGAACAAGAGGCGCACGTCGATCTCTTCTTCTTGGCTGCCGCCGACCGGACGGACGCGCTTTTCTTGCAGCACGCGCAAGAGCCCAGCCTGCATTTTGAGCGGCGTTTCCCCGATTTCATCGAGCAAAATGGTGCCGCCCTGACATTCGCGGAAGAGCCCTTTGCGCTCGCGATCCGCGCCGGTGAACGCACCCTTCACGTGCCCGAAGAGCTCGCTCTCGAGTAGATTCTCCGGGATCGCGCCGCAGTTCACCCCGAGCACGCGGCTCTTCGCGCGCGCGGAAGCGCCGTGAATTGCGCGTGCCACGACTTCTTTGCCCGTGCCGCTCTCGCCGGTGATGAGCACCGGAATATCCGTGTTGCGCACGCGGTCGATCATCGCGTACACGCGCCGCATCACTTCACTCGTGCCGACGAGGCCCTGATAACCGAAATGGCCGTAAAGAGTCTCGCGAGCATCACGCAGTTTTTGACGCGCACGCTTGAGCTGCTCGGTGCGTCCTTCCAAGAGCTCGCGCAGGCGCTCTTGCGCGGACTCGAGCTCTCGGTTCGCGTCCGCGAGCTGATCGGCGCGCTCGCGGTTTTCGTTGATCAAGCGCGCGTTCTCGAGCGCGATCGCCACTTGGTCCGCGAATGCTCGTAGCGTCGGCAGCTCACGCTCGAAGTGCGCGCCGGGGCGCGAGCGTGTCTCGAGGTACAGCGCGCCGACCGCTTCGCCCGACGGCGCCGAAATCGGCACGCACACGACCGACTCGAGCAGCATTTGATGCACCGAAGCGAAACTCGCCATGCGCGTGTCGCTCTGCGCGTTCAGCGTCAGCACCGGCTCGCCCGTGGCCACGACTTTCTCGGCGATCGAGCGCGAAAATTCGGCGTGCGCCGCATCCCCGGCGCGGGAGCGCGACGTGTGCACGGTGAGCGCGCCGGAATCCGCTTTGAGCAGCACGAAGCCGTGCTCGGCGCGCGCGAGCTCGACGGCGTAGTCCGTCACGCGCTCCGTCAAACGCGCGAGATCGAGCTCACCGACGAGCCGACTATTGACCTCGAGGATGCGCGCGAGCCGTTGCTCGAGCGGGGTCGAGCTGAGCTGTGAAATCGACGCGACCGAGCTGGCGAGCAGCGTCGAGCTCTGGCGCGGCGGCAGTGCTGGTGCGGTGCGCAGCGAGCTGAACGGCAAAAATTCGGTCGCCGCGACGCCGACCGCGGACGGCACCGAAGCGCGCAGCGTGCGCCGGCGCGCATCGTTCCAATAGACTTCGCGCAGATCGCGCGGCAAACGCGCGCCAATCTCCTCGAGCACGGCGAGCGCCTCTTCGCGATCGCGGCGCGCGAGCAGCGGCTGTCCGCCGGCTTCTTCCAGCTCCGCGCGCGCTTCCAGCGAGCGCCAAACCCAATCTTTGCGCGCAGCCACGCGTGCGGCGGCGAGCCCTTCGTCCAAGCACGCGCGGGCGCCGGCTTCGTCGCCGGAGAGGCTCTTCACACGCGCGGCCGCGACCAAATACAAAGAGCGATGCGCCGAACTGTCCCCGAGCTCGGCTTCCGCGCGCGAAAGCGCTGCGCGCAACTCCGAAAGGCCGGCACGCGGCGCGCGTGCGGCGGCCAAAATACCCTCGAGTCGTGCTTCAGCCGCCTCGACGCTACGCCCGAGCGCGACGAACGCGTCCGCGCACGCGTCGTACTTTTGAACCGCCGCGTCGAGGTTGGGCTGACACAGCTCGAGATCCGCTTCGAGCCCGAGCAGCTGCGCGCACATGCCCGCGGACAGATCGGCGCGCTGCGCTTCCAGCGTCTCGATGCTGCTCCGCGCACGCGCGATGCGCCCGAGGTACAGATCCGTGTTCGCCAAATTGAGCAACGCGTGCATCGCGGTCGAGCGGCGTCCGGAGCGTCGACCCATGTCGACCGCGGCTTCGAAGTGCTCGATCGCGCCTGCCATGTCGCCGCGGATCTTGAGCAAACCGGCCCAATTCAGCTGCACGGTCGCGAGCGCGCCGGCGTCGCTCGCGCGCTCGGCTGCCGCGATCGCTCGACGATAGGCGTCCGCCGCGTCGTCGTTGAGGTCCGCGCGCTGCAGCGCAAAGCCGAGCGACGCGAGTGCGAGTGCCTCGAGCCGCGATGCGCCCTGAGCACTGGCGGCGGCGAGCGAGCGCTCGAGCGCAGCCCGCGCTTCTTCGTGCTTGCCGAGCATCGAGAGCGCGAGCCCGCGATAAGCGAGCGCCTCGGCGAGATGCGGAGAGCCTTCGCGCGCGAGCGGCTCGAGCATGTCGAGCGCGCGCTGATATTCACCGATGCCCACCTCGGCGCGCGCCAAATACAGCGTCACGGCGCAGCTCTCCGCGGCATCACCCTGAGCGCGCGGAAGCACGTCGGTGAGCAAATGCCGCGCGCCTTGGGCGTCACCGAGCCCGAGCAAGAGCCGCGCTCGTTCCACGGCGACGCGTACGCGCGCGTCGTCCGCCAAGAGGGCGAGCGCCGTCTTCGCGTCGTTGAAACGGCCGCGATCCAAGAGGTAGTGCGCGCGTTCCAGCGTGTCACTCGGCAGGGTGGATCGCACATCGACCGTGCCGACCACCCGCTCGAAATCCTCCGCCGAAGCGACGGTATCGCTCGCGATGATGCGCACCAGTCGACGCAGCTCGCCGGGTCGCCCACCCGAAACCTCGAAAATGCGCCGCAAGAGGCTCTGCGTCAGCGAAGGCACCGCGCGACGCAGCAAATCGATCGCCGCGTGCTCATCGAGCGAAGGCACCGCGAACGACTCCGACGAGCCCGCGAACGTGCCGCCGACCGTGACCAAACGCGCGCCATTTTCGCGAGCGCTCGCGAGCGCGGCGACGCCTTCGGGCGACAACGCGTCCGCGTCGTCGAGCAAGACCCACACGCCGTGGAGCGAAGCGTGCGCCGATAGCTCCGCGTGCAGGCTCGAGCCTTGCGCGGCATCTTCGATCCAAGCGAGCGGACTGCCGAGCACGCCGAGTGACCACGCCGCTCGGCGCAAGAGCGCCGTCCGCCCCGAGCCGGGCGCGCCCGTGATCTGGAGCAGCGCGCCGGGCTCGAGCCCGCGCACGCGCTCGAGCAGCTGCGCCGACGTCGCGTCGATGCCGACGACGGGCCAAAATGCGCCGGGTTCCGCGTCATCCACGCTCGCCGCGCCGAGGCCGGCCGCGCGCCGCAAGGCGCTCGCGAACTCGTCCACCGAAGGAAAGCGCGCGCTCGGCTCCGGCAACATCGCGCGCTTCGCGACGGCCATCAGCTCTTTCAAGACATCATCGCGCAAAGTCGAGCGACGGCTCTCACTCACGATCTCGGCGAGCGTGACGCCGAGCGCATACACTTCGGCGCGCACGGTGAGCGGCGCGCCCTCGAAGAGCTCGGGCGCTGCGTAACGTGGAGTGAGCCCCTCCGCCTCGACGCCGTCTTCACGCCAAGGCGCTGCCAGCCCCAAATCCACGAACGTCGCGTGGCCGCCGAGCTCGACGATGATGTTCGCGGGCTTCACGTCGCCGTGAAAGAGGCCCGCGCGATGCAGCACCGTGAGCTGATCGGCGGCGCGCGAGAGCGCGAGCAACGCTTGCGCGCTCTCACCCGCGGCCATGATCTCTTCGAGACTCTGGCCTTCGACCAGCTCGCGCACCAAAAACGCGCGACCAGTGCGCGGCAAACGCCCGAAGCGCACGACGCGCGGCACGCCCAGCCCTTCGAGACCGGAGAGCGCGACCGCTTCCCGCACGAGCGCGGACATTTCCCGCTCGCTCGCTTCCTCGGCCAGGAATTTCAGCGCGTATTTTCGGCCGGAATGGCGATCGCGCACGGCCCAGACCTCACCGCCGCCGCCCTTGCCCAACTGGGCAAGGGGCTCATAGCGATGAGGGAGCTCGAGCGCCGTCAAACGTTCGCCTTACAGGCCGTAGTCCGCGCCGAGACCGAGGAAGAAGCCGCTCGTGCCGAAGCCGGCGTCGAGGCGCGCGATGAAGTTCTTGTGCGGCTTGTAACGAAGACCGGTTTGCAGCACGAGCCACGGGAACACGATCGGCTTCGAGCCGCCGTTCGCCCAGCTCGGCTCATCGTAGTTGTAGTGTTTGCCGGGCAAGCAATTCTCGAGCGAGCCGGGGCCCGGGCAGGCGTTATAACCTTCACCCGTGCTCGGATTCGCGTTGTTCCCCGGGGTGGCTTGATTGCGAATCAAATCACCCCACACGACACCGAGACCGGCGCCGACGCCGTAGTTCACGGCGAACTCGGGCGCGAAGTCATGGCTCCACAGGAAATCCGAGGTGAAGTAGAGCACCTTGATCTTGCTTTGGACGAGCTCCCAAGCATCCGCACCGTCCGACTTGGATTTGAACGGCGTCGGGTCCATCGCGTAGGACGTGAACCACGCGGAGAGGCCGTACTCGAAGCCGTCTTTGCGAATCGTAAACTCGGGACCGACGCCGTTCGCGACGACGGTGGTGCCGCCGTCGCCGAACAAGTTCATCATGAACTTCGGCACGATCACGGCGCGATAGCGCAGACCGACCGCGCGGTACGTCTTGCCCGGGAGTTCCACGGGCGAGCCGCCCTCTTCGGCGTCCGCCACGAGGGCCTTGTTCTTCGCCGGATCGTCCGGGCCGCCCGCTTCACCGGCGGGCGCATCGGGCTTAGCGGCTTCGGGCGGGGTTTTGTCGGAATCGGGCTTGGCGTCGTCAGCAGCGGGGTCAGCGGCGTAGGCGTGCGTTTCGAGAGTCAGCGCGGAGCCGAGCAGCGCCGACAAGACAAGCATCGGGAGGAAGCGGGTGGTCATCGGATCTCCTTAAAAAGTGCGCGGTGCGAGGCGAGGAATGTGGACGGGCGCGGATTGCGATCAGCACATCGGCCCACGTCGTCCCCAAAGCGGCGCGATAGTGCCATGGCACAGTGCCAAGTGGCAAAGGTTGCCGACGCAGGCGTCGTTGTTTTCCGGTCTAGAGAGAGGCTTCACGCTGGCACACGCGTGTCATGCAGCGCGGTGTTTGCCTGCCGCGTACATCCTGCGCTGAAGTAAGCAAGCGCGTCGCTTTGGCAACGACGTGTCTCGACCGCGTCTCGTTCTAGTGCGGCGCTAGCTTTGCGCTTCGGGCGCTCGTATCCTTTCGGGATGCTTCGCTCCAGGCTGTGGGCTCACGCGGTGCTGTGCAGCGCGCTCGTGGCCTGCAGCGCGAACCGCTACGTCCAGCGCGGCGCCGACTTGTACGGCCAAGGCCGTTACGTCGAAGCCGACGAAGTATTCGAGCGCAGCCAAGCCCGCGTCGCGCGCTCCGGCGTGCACGAACGCGCGGCGTACGCGGCGTATCGCGGCGCAACCTACGTCGCGCTGGGCGATCTGCATCACGGGCAGCATTGGCTCGCGATCGCGACCGAGCTCGAACGCTCGCACCCCGGCGCGCTGCGCCGCGAAGAGCGCGAGTTCCTCGACGGCGCGTGGCGCGCGTTCGCCAACCAATTGCCTACGACGCCGCCGGCTCCGAGCGGGACCGCGATCGCTTCTTCGAGCCAAGCGCCGTCGCCGAGCGTGGGCGCGACTCCGCCTGCAGCACCGACGCCGACGCTGCCGCAGTGACTCGAGTCACTGCGCCGAAACTGCGCCGGCCTTCGACACGTCGAAGCTGAATTCCTGCTTCGGACCGCTCACGGTCACCTGAATCGTGTCGCTGTCGACGCGGTTGAAGCTCATGCTCACTGTCTTGTCGAACGGCGTGCTCAACGAATAAGTGCCGGCCTGCGGCACGGGATCGGTCCACTGCATTTGCACGCCGTCGATCGCGAGATCCCAAGTGCCGCGCGCGCCCTTCCAACTGCGGCTGCCGTCGACTTGAAACCCCTGCGCGATGCCGCCGGCGAGCGCTTTCTCCGTGCGGTCGCCCGTGCCTTCACCGGTGCGCCCCGTCGCGAGCTGCGTCCACGTGAGATCGTGCGTGATGTGACGCGTCAGATCGGTCGAGCTCCAAGTCACGTGCGCAGTGCCGTCGAGCTGAACGATGCCGTTCGAGAGCTTGGTCCAAACGTGATCGACGATCACATCGTTCATGTCGTCTTTGGTGACGGTGATCGCGCTCGTACCGGAGAACGTGTGCCCGCGATACACGCAATTGCCTGGATTTGCCCCGTACGTCACGGTCAGCGTGGAACCCGCGAGCGCGACGTCCGCGCACGGCAATTGCGAGGCGATGAACGTCTTCAAATCCTGCGCCGCTTGCTCGACCGCTTCACCGATCGTGAAGTTCGTCGAAATGTCGACGGTCGCGGAAGTGAGCCCCTCCGCTTGCGACGACGCGGACGCTTCCTCGAGCGACTCTTGCGCCTCTGCCGCCGTGAGCTCGCCGTCTTTCGGGCAAGCGCTGAGCGCGAACGGAATCACCAGCAAGCCCAAGCACGAAGCAACGCGTTTCATCTCGAAAGAACCTCCGATTGCCTTCTCTGCAGCGGCCATGCCACGCACGGCGCCCTCAAAACCAGGGTTTCACTCGTAGGTAGTACCTTCGCCCACGAACGCGAGTTCGCGCTTCGTGAACTGCCGTTAACGGATACGGACAAGACGCGGTTGCCCCCGACCCGTCGGTGCTCGCCCGCTCCGCGGGCTGCGCGCCGCCGACCACCCCCAAATCGGCCGCCCAAAGCGGCGGCCTCAGGGGGTGGTGAATCAGGGCCCAAAAACACAGAAGCCCCGCGCGAGTAGAGCGCAGGGCTTCCGACGAGCCAGCTTTCCTAGCTCAACTCAACTCTTCGCATCACCCCGCGCGAAAATACTCGCGACGTAATTCAGCACGTCCGTCGCGCTGACTTCGTTGTAGCCGAAGTAACGCATCAAGCGCGACTTGATGATGTCGATCTTCTCCTGCGTCTCTTTGTCGACGACGGCAGAGACGAGCGTCTTGAGCTTGATGCTGTCTTTCTGATCTTCGAACAGCTTCAGCTCGAGCGCGCGGCGCAACCGATCGTTCGTTTGCCAGTCGAACTTCTTGCCTTCGACCGCTTTGGCGCCGATGAAGTTCATGATCTCGCGCCGGAAATCATCTTTGCGGTTTTCCGGAATGTCGATCTTCTCTTCGATCGACCGCATCAAGCGCTCATCAGGCTCTTCATCCTGCCCGGTGTAGCGGTTCTTGACCTTCTCTTTGAGCGCGTAGGCCTTGATGTTGTCGATGTAGTTCGCGGCAAGCTTGCTGATCGCGTCTTCATCCGCGCTGATCGCGCGTTGGACTTCGTTCTTCACGATCTCTTCGTACTCGCGCTTCACCACACCGATCAGATCGCGATAGCGCTTCCGACCATCTTCATTCGTGATCAGCGAGTGGTGCGTGAGGCCTTTTTCCAGCTCGTTCAAGACCATGAACGGGTTGATCGTGCCCTCACCGACGTCACTCACGAGCGCGTTCGAGATCTTGTCCTGCACGTAGCGCGGGCTGATGCCTTCCATGCCCTCGCGCTTCGATTCTTTGCGCAGCTCCTTGACCGTGTCTTGGGTGTAGCCCGGGAGCACTTTGCCGTCGTAGAGCTTCATCTTCTGCAAGATGGCGAGGTTGTGCTTCTTCGGCTCTTCGAGCCGCGAGAGCACCGCCCACATCGAAGCGACTTCGAGCGTGTGCGGCGCGATGTGACGGCCGCGCACCTTCTCGTTGTTGAAATCCTTCTCGTAGATGCGGATCTCGTCCGTGAGGCGCGTGATGTATGGCACGTCGATCTTGATCGTGCGGTCACGCAAGGCC
>FTCX01000399.1_pt1 | contig 18590 bp, 14 predicted proteins | sample 1639831 | NCBI WGS metagenome assembly FTCX01 (sample SAMEA3914869, study PRJEB12502) | metagenome | biome: forest; material: soil | place: USA | collected 2012-03-12 | depth 0.1 m
GCACACTCGTCGCCTCGCCGCGCTCCGCCACAGCGCAAAGCGCGAGCGCTACGCCCGTCGCGACGAACGCGGCGCCCGCCGTGAGCGCTTCACCGAGCGACAACGCGAACGGCGAGAGCTGCGTCGAGCGCATCCCGTCCGGCAAAGATCGCCCGAAATTCAGCGAAAAAATCGCGACGCGCGCGCTGAGCGGACACGCGCTGACGCTCGAGGTCACCGTCGAGCACGGCAAGGGCGAAACGGTCCTGCCCACCGGCTTCCACCTGTTGGCGGATAGCCCCGAAGCCAAGGCGCTCGAACGTGAGGGCTTCGCGCTGCCCGATCCCGAAGGCGCCGCCGGCCCGAAGCTCGTGCGCACGGAGGACGGAGATCGGGCGACGACGCGCGTCCTGATCTCGGTCGTGCCGTTGCCGCCCAAGCCGGGTCGGCACGAAATGATTTTGCCACCGCTGCCGATCGCGATGTCACGCGCGAGCGGTGAGGTGGTCACGGTGTGCACCGCTTCGCATGCGGTCGCAGTCGAAGATCCGATCGCGAACGCGCCGCACCCGGAGCCGAAGGGCAATCCGCCGCCGCGCCGTCAACGCGAAGTATGGACCGCGGCGAAGCACGCCGCGCTGATCGCGCTGATCGCGCTCGCGGCGGGCGCCGTCTTGGCCTCGCTCGTGAGCCGCTGGCTGCGTCGACCGAAGAAGCTGCCGCCGCCACCGCCGCCGCGCCCACCTTGGGACGTAGCGCTCGAAGCGCTGCACGACATTCGCCACGCCGGGCTCACGCGCGAAGGCCGATTTGCCGAGCATTTCGACCGAGTTTCGGACGTGCTGCGCCGTTACCTCGGCGATCGCTACGGCTATGACGGGCTCGAGAGCACGACGCGCGAAGCGCTCGGCTCACTACGCCAGATCACGCCCGCGATCGACGATCTGCGCGGCATCGAAACGTTCATGCGCGACGCAGATCTCGTGAAGTTCGCCCAGCTCACGCCGAGCGAAGACGAATGCAACGATTTGCTCGCGCGCGCCGAGACCATCGTCACCCGCACGATCGACGCGACGCCGATCGTGCCGGTGCTCGCGACCGAAATGCCTGCCGAAGGTGAGCCTGGAGCGCCCGCGGCAGAAGAAGCGAAGCCGGAGCGCAACGAGTGGGCGCCACCCGATGATTGGAAGGGAGGTCCGCGATGAACCCCGCACCGAATCCAATCGCGGTAGCTCCGTCGCCGAACGTACTCTCGCCGCAAGACGGTTCGCCGAGCGCGCGGGAGAAGCAGAAGCAAGCCGGACCGCGCTTCGATTTTCGCGCTTCGGCGGCGCGCTATCGGCGCGCGGTGCGCGGCACACTGCTCGTGCTCTACACGCTCGGCGCGGTCGCGCTCGGCTTGCTCTACCCGGCGTTGTCGCGCGGCGATGAGCTCGTGCACGCGAGCTGGCAAAATCGCTGGTATTTGCTGGGACTTTTGCTGGTGCCGGCGATCTTCTACCGCGCCACGCTGGGCGAAGATCGGCGCATGCCCCGGCTCAAGCTGGGCACACTCTTGCCGCTCAACTTCGGGCCTTCAGGCACGCGCGTGTGGCTGCGCGATCTGCCGGGCGTCTTGCGCGCCGTCGGCTTCGCGCTGTGTGTGCTGGCGCTGGCGCGACCAGTGAACACGTTGCGCCCGCAAGCCGCGGACGAAGAAGGGATCGACATCGTCGTCGTGCTCGATCTTTCTGGTTCGATGCGCGCAGCAATGGCCAACCTGCCGGCGGATTTGCAGACCTATGTGCCACCGCACCCGCGCGGCGTGCGTGCGACGCGCCTCGACGCCGCCAAGGCCGTGATTCGCGATTTCATCGCGCGGCGCAAGACGGATCGCATCGGTGTCGTCGTGTTCGGCTCGAGCGCGTACGTGCTCTCGCCGCCGACGCTCGACTATCACCTGTTGGACGAGCTCGTCGCCAAGATGGAGCTCAACGTGATCGACGGGAGCTCGACTGCGATCGGTGACGCGGTCGGCGTCGCTTCCGCGCGTCTCCGCCGCAGCCACGCGCACAGCAAAGCCATCATCTTGCTGACCGACGGTGACTCCAACAGCGGCAAGGTTTCGCCCGAATATTCAGCCCATTTGGCGAACGAAGTCGGCGCGCGGTTGTACAGCATCCAGATCGGTCAGGGTGACGCGGCCGAGGTGCAGGATGGCTTCGACCTCTTCGGTCAGCCGCACTACGTGACCATGAATTTCCCGGTCAACCCCAAGCTCTTGAAAGAGCTCGCGTCCAAGACCGGCGGCTCGATGTACGTCGCGACCGACGCGCAAGCCTTGCAAGCCAGCTTCCACGACGTGCTCGACAAGCTCGAGAAGACTAAGTTCGAAGCCAACATCGCGAACTACGAAGATCTGTTCGCGTTTCTGCTCTTGCCCGGCGTCTTGCTCTTGGCCGCGGATGCCACGCTGCGTGCGCTGGTCTTGCGGAGGTTCCCGTGAAATTCGCCGTCCCCGTTTGGCTGCTCGGGACTGGCCTGGCATTGGTCGTCGCGCTCGTCCTCATCGCCGGCGGCGTGCTCCTCACGCGCAACGTGAAGCGCTTCGGTGACGAGGCGCTCGTGCGCGGGCTCTTGACCGCGAACCCGAGCGGACGGCGCGCGTTCAAAGGCGTGCTGATCGTGATCGCGGTCGCGCTCGCGTTCATCGCGCTGGCGCAGCCGCAATACGGTCGCGGCACGCGGCTGATCCCCGCGACGAATCTCGATGTCGTGATCGTGCTCGATTATTCGAAGAGCATGTACGCGAAGGACATCTCGCCTTCGCGCACTTTGCGGGCCAAATCTGAGGTCGGGCGCTTGATTCAGGAGCTGCCCGGCGCGCGCTTCGGTGCTGTCGCGTTCGCCGGTGAGCCGATCGCATTTCCGCTCACGAGTGACGGCGCTTCGATCGCGCAATTCTTTCGCCAGCTGTCGCCGAACGACATGCCGGTCGGTGGCACGGCGATCGCGCGCGCGCTCGAATCGGGCCGAGAGTTGCTCGAACGCGACCCGAAATCCAAGACGCACAAGCGCGTGATGATCTTGGTGACCGATGGCGAAGATCTCGAAGGCGATCCTGTGGCCGCTGCGGAGTCGGCCAAATCCGCCGATATCACGATCGACGTCGTGCAAATCGGCGGGCGTACGCCCGAGCCGATTCCGGACGTGAACGACAATGGCGAGAGCCACGGCTATCGCGTCGACGATCAGGGCAAGCCGATCACGACCGCGCTTTCGGCCGAAGGTGAAGCGCAGCTCGCCAAAATCGCGAGCACCACCGGCGGCGTGATCGTGCAGAGCGCGCACGGAGAAACGGGCATCACCGAGATTTCGCGGCGCCTCGCGCGGCTCGTGACCGAAGAGCTCTCCGAAAAGGTCGAGACGGTCTACGCCGACGTGTACATGTACCCGCTCGCGCTCGCGCTCTTCTTGGTGCTGCTCGAGAGTTTCGTGAACGAGGCACCGCGTCGGAGCAAGCCGAGCAACGTGCCCCCACCCAAAAAACTGCGCAAAAAGAGGGCAAAAAAAGCCGCGGCGGTGATCGCAGCGGGCACGCTCCTGCCGCTCTTCTTGGCTTCCGCGTGCACGCGCCAAGCCGACAAATTGTTCGAGCGCAACGCGCCGAATGTGGACGAAGCCATCGAGGCGTACGACGCCGGCGACGCGGGCAGCGCCGTATCGCTGCTCGAGGGCTATCTCTCGACCGGCAAATGCGAGAACGGCGAAATCGGCACGCCGGATCCAGTCCGCGATCGCCCGAACGCGACGTTCGATCTCGGTCTCGGTCTATTCCAGATGGCCGAGCGCTTCGGACATCGCTTCGGTGATGAGGAAGAGAACCTGGGCGACGCTGGGCCGACGCCGCAACAGGACTCCGAGATGGGTCAGCGCAGCAACGGCGTCGAATGCGCCGAGCGCATCCTCAAGCTGATCGCGGCGGACTCGACGACGCCCGCCGAGTTCCGCGCGCGCGCCTATTACCTCGCGGGCAACCTCGAGTTCTTGCGGCGCGATTACAAAGCGGCGGTCAAGCAATACGAGCTCGCGCTGCGCTTGGTTCCGGGCTTGCCTGCGGACGCCGGCGACACCATCGGCAGTGACGCCGCGTACAACCGCGCGATCGCGCTCCGCCGCATCGAAGACAAACAGAAAGACGCCGCGCCGCCCGATGCGCAGCCGGACGGCCCGCAAGACGGCAGCCCCGGAGATTCCGGCGAAAACGAGCAGAAGCCGGACAGCGGCAACCAGAACGACAAGAAAAACCAAGACGACAAGGACAAGGACAAGAACAAGAACAAAGATCAAAAGGACGCCGGCCAGGACGGCTCGGCGCCGAAGCAAGAGCCACCGCAGCAGCCGGACGGCGGCAACGATCAACAGAAGCCGCAGCCTCAACCGCAGCAATCGAACCAAGACGATCGCACGCTCGATATGCTCGAGCACGCGCCGACGTTCCAAGAGCAAGACGCGAAGAATCGCGCGCTGCAGCGCCGCACGCGGAGCGGCATGGAGGATAAGTGAGGCACGCGTTCGCCGGCCTCGGCGCGATTGCGACGATCATCGTCGCGGCGCCCGCGTTCGCGCTCGACGTGCAGACGGCGGTGAGCACGCGCCAAGTCGCGCTCGGTGACACCTTCGTCGTGCAGCTCACCGTGATGGGTGATGGCTCCGGCGGCACTGACGTGAGCAGCCGCAGCTTGCCGCTGCCGCCCGGCATGACGGCTTCTGCGCCGAGCGTGAGCCAAAACACGCAAATGAGCTTCGTAAACGGGCAAATGAGCAAGAAAGCCGGCGTGGTCGTCACGTGGACGGTCACGACCAGCAAGCTCGGCTCGTTCACCGTCGGGCCGCCGGCCATCACTCTCGGGGGTGAGCGCGCCCAAGGTAACCCGATTCCGATTCAAGTCGTCGCCGCCGGCAGCGCGCCGAATCGACGCCAGCGCGGCTCGTTCGATCCGTTCAACTTCATGGATCCGTTCGGCACGGGCTCGCCGTTTCCGCCCGGCTTCAACTTCAAGAGCCCGTTCGACGACGATCAAAACGATCAGCAGCAGCAAGAGCCGAGCTACCCGGAAGAGCTGCGCATGGACAAAGCGCCGGACCCGATCGCGTTCTTGCGCGCGACGGTGACGCCGGATCACGTCGTGGTCGGACAGCAAGTCACGCTGCGCGTGTACGCGTACGGCGGCCGCGGCGTGTTCCAACCGGTGAACCCGAACGAGCCGAAGCACGCCGACTTCCTCGCCTTCGACAACAAGTCGGAGCAGAGCGAGCTGTACTGGGTGCCGATCGGGGGCGCGCGCTACGCGGCGGGCAAACTGCACGAACAGGCTTTATTTCCGCTGCACGCGGGCACGCTCCGCGCCGGCGACATGAGCATGGGCTTCGGCGGGCGCAATTATCCGCAGAACCCGCCGGGCCAAGCGCTCACCCGCGAGAGCAATTGGGTGGATGTGGTCGTGACCGAGCCGCCGCTGAAAGATCGCCCCGCGGGTTATCGCATCGGTGACGTGGGCGACTACAAGCTCGAGGCCACCGTCGAGCCGCGCGAGATCAGCGCGGGTGAATCGATCGGCGTCGTGGCCAAGCTCTCCGGCGTCGGCAACGTGCCCTTCAAGATTCAGACTCCCGAGCAACACGGCGTCGAGTGGCTCGATCCGGCGCTCTCGGAAAAGCTCGAATCACCGAACGGCATCGTGCAAGGGCGCCGCACCTTCAGCTACGTCGTGAAGCTGAGCGATGCGGGCGATGTCGATCTCGGAGAAGTCACGCTGCCGTATTGGGATCCGAAGCGGCAAAGGTACGCCACCGCGCGCGCCGCGCTCGGCCGCGTGCACGTGAAACCGAACCCGAACGCCAAAGCCGTCGCACCCGCCGATCAAAAGATCGATCGCCTCGCCGGCGCTTTGAAAGCGCGTGACAGCCTCGGCTCGTTCGCGGGCACCGCGAAGCCGCTCAGCGACCGCCCTGGTTTTTTTGGGTGGCTCTTGCTCGCGCCGTTCGGCGTGGTGCTGGCGGGGGGCGCCGTCAGCCTGAGCGGCAAATTACGCGAGAAAATGCGCGCGCGCGGCACCTCGCTCTCCGCGCAACTGGACGCCGCTTTGCGCGAGGCGAAGGCCGCAGCGCCGAAGGACGCGAGCGCGACGGTCGCGGCGCTCGAACGCGCGGTGTTCCTCGGCATCGAACAGAAGCTCGGCTTCAAAGCGCGCGCGGTCTTGAAGACGGAGCTCGCGCGCTCGCTCACCGAGCGCGGCCTCGGGCGTGAGCGCGCCGAAGCGCTCGCCGGCATCCTGCAAGATTGTGACGCCCTGCGCTTCACCGGCGCCGCGAGCGGCGTCGATCCGAGCGAGCTCGTCGCACGCACCGAAACCACCCTGCTCGCGCTCCGCGGCGACAAGCCGAGCGTCGAGAGCTGAGGCCGAGTGCGCCGCACGCTTCAGCTCGTCTGCCTGCTCGCGCTCGCGCTGTGCGCCTGCTTGGCCCAGCCACGCCGCGCACACGCTGACCAGAACGCGGACGCCGCCAAAGATTTCGCCACCGCGAACGAAGCCATCAAGCGCGGCGCATACAGCGAAGCGATCGATACGCTCGAGCTGCTCGCCGACCGCGGCTTCGTACATCCGGATGCGAGCTTCAATCGCGCCGTCGCGTACGTGGAACGCGCGCGCGGTTCCGGCGCCGTCCCCGGCGATCTCGGGCGCGCCGCGGCCGCGCTCAGCGAGGTGCTCGAGCTGCGCCCGAACGACGAAGCCGCCGAAAACGGCCTTTCGCGGATTCGCGCCGAGATTTCGCGGCGGCACGCGCGTGAAGGCGTCGCGCCGGTGATGGCGCGGCCTTCGCTCGGGCGCGCCGTCACTTCGCTTTTTCCGGAGAATGTTTGGGCCGCGCTCGCCATCGCCGGCTCGTGCGCGCTCGCGCTCGGGCTCGGGCTCTACCGCTTCGTCAAGCGAACCAGCGCTCAGCTCGCCGGCTCGATCGGCATCGGTGTCGGCGCGCTGCTCTTGGTCGCCGGCGCCTGCCTCACCGCGGGCGCGCGGCATTTTCGGCTCACCTCGCAGCCGGCCGTCGTCGTCGTCGAAGAAGCTCGCTTGCTCGATGAAAACGGCAAACCCTTGCCGCAACGCGCCGGCGCGGCCGACTCGATGACGATCCCCGAAGGCGCGAGCGTGTACGTGCTCGAGCGCCGCACCTTGCTCGACCGCGTGCAGTGGGGCTCGACCGAAGGTTGGGTCACGCCCAACCAAATCGAAATCCTGGCCACACGTTGAAGATTTGATTCGTCTTCGCGCGCGGGAACTTTCGGTGCGCAAAGTGTACGATCCCAAGATGAGGTTTCGATCGAGCTGGGTCGCGCTCCTCACGCTGACTGCCGCGTGTGCCCCCACCGCGCCCGCCACACAGCCGCCCGCGGCTCCCCCACCTGCAGCGGTCACGAGCGCGAGTACGCCTTCGCCGGCGATTGCTGCGCCGCCGCCCAGCGCGCCGCCGCCCGCAAACATCGCCGCAGGTCGACCGTGTGGGGCGCTCGCTTGCCGCGCGTTCGCGACTCCCGCCGAAGCGTTCGACGTCGTGCTCCAAACCAATCCGCGCGTGCTCGCCGTCGGCGAAGCGCACGCTCAAGACGACACGCCCGGCATCAAATCCGCGACGCGCCGCTTCGCCGAGGAGCTTTTGCCGAAGCTCGCCGGCAAATCGAAGCACCTCGTGATCGAGCTTTTGTTCGCGAGCTGCAAAAAAGAAACGACCAGCGAGATCGAAAAGCAAGTAGCGCCGGTCACCGAGCATCAAGCCAAGAGCAACCAAAACCAATTCGTCACGCTCGGCAAAGTCGCCGGACGGCTCGGCATCGAGCCACAAGGTCTCACGCCCGATTGCGCCGAGTACGAAGCCGCGGTTTCAGCCGGCGAAGACGGCCTCGCTCGGCTGCTCACGTTGGTCGCAGATCAAACGGCGAAAGAGCTCGAAACGCTGCTCGCCAAGCCGGAGACCGCGCACGAGATCCTCTTGAGCTACGGCGGCGCGCTGCACAACGATCTCGAGCCGAGGCCCGGGCAAGAGGCGTGGTCCTTCGGCCCGAGGCTGGCCACCGCAACACAAGATCGCTACGTCGAGCTCGATTTGATCGTGCCCGAATTCGTGAAAGACAGCGAAGCGTGGCGAAATCTCCCCTGGTTCGCCGCATTCGATCGCGAGCACTTGAGCGACGAGACGCTTTTGTATCGCACCGGAGAGCACTCGTTCGTGCTCGTCTTTCCGAAGACCGCGCCCAGCGCGAGCCCGCGGTAGTACACTCTCTCGAGGATGCTGCACCTCGAGAATCCGATTCAGAACTATGCCTGGGGCTCGCACTCGGCGATTTCGCGACTGCTCGGGACCGCTTCGCCTTCGGCCGAGCCGGAGGCCGAGCTCTGGCTCGGCGCGCATCCGAAAGCGCCCTCGCGTGTGCGCAGTGGAGAACCGCTCACCGCGTTGATCGAGCGCGAGCCCGCGCGTTTGCTCGGCGCCGCCGTCGAGGCGCGCTTCGGCGCGAAGCTGCCGTTCTTGCTCAAATTGCTGGCCGCGGAGGCGCCGCTCTCGCTGCAAGCTCATCCCACGCTCGAGCAAGCGCAGGCCGGCTTCGACGCCGAGAACGCCAAAGGCATCGCGCTCGAGGCGAGCGATCGCAACTACAAGGATCGCAACCACAAGCCGGAGCTGCTCTGCGCGCTCACGCCGTTCGCCGCGCTGTGCGGATTTCGCGCCGTGCCGCAGACGCTCGAGCTCTTTCGCACGCTGCGCGCGCCGCGCACGCAGTTCGTCGATCGGCTCTTGGATCGTTTGCAGAGCGAAGCCGATCTCCCCCGCGTCTTCACACTCTTGATGACCTTGCCGGCGGAGCAAAAGCGAGACATCGCCGCGCAAACGCTGGACCGGTGTACGGATCTCGCGGCGTTCGAAGGGCCGTTCCAGCGCGAGTTCTCCTGGGCCGTGCGCGTCGGCATGCTCTATCCGGGCGACGTCGGCATCGTCACGATGCTGCTCTTGAACTTGGTGCGCCTCTCACCGGGCGAAGCGATTTACCTGCCAGCCGGCAATTTGCATGCGTATTTGCAGGGCGTCGGCATGGAGATCATGGCCAATTCGGACAACGTGCTGCGCGGCGGTCTCACGCCGAAACACGTGGACGTGCCCGAGCTCACGCGCGTGCTCGATTTCAAAGCCGGGCCAGTGCCGGTGTTGCAAGGCGAGCTGCAAGGCAGCGCGCGCGTGTACCAAACTCCGGCGCCCGAGTTCGAGCTCTCCAGCTTCGAGCTGCGCGCGAGTGAAGCGCCGGTCGCCGCCGATCGCCGCGGCCCGGAAATTGTTTTTTGCGAGCACGGAAAGCTCGAGCTCGAGTGCGGCGCGGAAAAAACTCCGCTCGCTCAAGGTGAATCGCTGTTCATCGCCGCGAACGAGCCGGCGTACACCGTCCGCGGCGAAGGCCGACTATTTCGTGCCAGTGTCGGTCGCTTCTGAGTCTTTGTCTTTGTCGGGATCGGGCTTCGGACATTTCTCGCCGGTGTGACCGGGCTCGCCGTCGGGGATCTTGCAGGGGTGCACTTCGACGCGCCGCGCGCGCGGCTTGTACGTCACCTTGCGTTTCTCTTCTTTGATCTTGCCGTCCGGAAACGTCAGCGTGCGCTTCACGATCACGGACCAGCCGATTTCCCCGCCTTCCCGCACTTTGTCTTCATCCGCGTCGAGCTTGCGGTTCGGGATGTACTCGGTCGGCGGCAGCACGATGTTCTGACGCGGCGACACCTCCGCGCGCACTTTGCGTCCGCCGTTGTCGCCGTAGATTTTGACCGTGATCGACTTATCCGTGTACGAGCATTTGATCAGCGCGCCGGCGGCGGTGTCGTTCTTGAAAATGATGTCGGGGTGCGGGAACGAGAGCGTCGCGTCGTAACCCATCGGGTAGCGCGTGAACCAATACGTGTGCGGCTGACGCTCGATGATGTCGTAGCCGCCGTAGAACAGCGCATTGAAAATCGTGGTCGCGAATTGGCTGACGCCGCCGCCGACCGTATCGACCATGTCCCCGTCTTCGATACTGGGCGCCGGGCGAAAGCCGTTCTTCACGGTGCGCGGCCCGATCGTTTGATTGATCGAAAACGTGTCTCCCGGCTTTACGAGCGTGCCGTCGAGCAAATCCGCGATGTGGTGAATGTTCTCCACGCGCGGCTGGCAGCAGGCGTGGTGCGTCGTGTACGTGCCCATCAATCCGACGATGCCGAGCTGCTCCGCAGCGACGGTGGACAGCACGGGCTCGCTGCCCGCGCTGAGCGGCAACTCGGCCTTTTTCGTGGGATCCTGCGCGGCCTTGCAAATCGCAACCGCGACGGCCGCGTCGTTCAACACGAGCCCGGCGTGGCCCGGCTCCACCTTGACGTGATCCTGCGCGTCGATCACGAATTTGGCATTTGCCGGCTGCTGCTCGAGCGCAGCGCGCCGCGATTCGAGCAGTTTTTGCGTCGCTTCCAGCTCGCACAGCAGCTCGAGCTTGCCGTGCTCCGTGTCTGCCTTCACGCGCAAGAGCGGCGCAACCTCCGCTGGCCCGAGCGCGAGCTGATGCGCGCCGTCCGCCGTCACGAGCTGCACGTCACTCGTGAGCATGCTCGCCGCGAGCGTCACCAAGCGATCGACCTCGGCGCGATCCGTGTTCGGCGCTTCCATGCGCGTGGCGAGCGCGCCGCCCGCGTGGCCGCTCTGCGCGGCCTCCGTGAGTTGCGTTTTTGCACGCGAGCGATCGATCACGAGGCCTTCGTGCGCGTAGTCCGCCGTCACGCGCGTCCCGCTCACGCTCAAGCCACCGACGAACGGATGATCTTTGATCTTGTCTCGCTCCCAACCGTCGAGCAGTGCGCCGAGCTTTGCTTCGTCGAAGCTCACGCCCAGCGGCACCGAAACGGGCGCGAAGAAACGCGCGATGAAGCCGCTAAAGCGCGCAAAAATGCCGCCTTCGTGCGCCATGGCGAGCGCGCGATCGGCGGCGTCGTCCGCGTCCACGCGCATGCCTGCGTCGCGCGGCACGAACGCGATCGGCGCCGAGGCGAGCGTGAGCTCGAGCGACCTCGCGCTGTGCTCTTCGCCCCAGTGAACGATGCGCGCCTTCGCTTCTTCACGCGTGAGGCGCGAGAGATCGAGCTCGCCCGCGTGCACTCCCGCAGCCACTTTTCCGCGGCTTCGATCGGCAAACACAAAACTGGTAAGCAGAAGCACACATGCGCCTACGGCGACGAGCACGCTGGCGCGCACGATTCTTCGCGTTCGGACGCGTGTGGACGCTGCGTGCTCGGGCTCTGCGGACTGCGACATTCGTCCGCACTTTTGCCATTTCTCGCCGCGTGCGTCTGACCCTTTTCACATGCCGGGCTCATCATGCTAGACCATCCGTATCGTGTGGGTTCGTCGTTCGGCCATCCGTCCCGTTCCGTCATACGCGACGCTCCCGGCGCACGCGCTCGAGTCCGTCCGCGACAACCTCGCGGAAGATGATGAAGAAGCGCGCTCGCAGTTGGATGAGGCGTTCGAGCGCTTCGAACGCGCGCAGCCCGCGCTGGCCGCTCATGTGGCGGATGCGCTCGGCAAACCGCTCGATGAAACCGCGCTCGCGCTCGGCTATTTCCTCGCGCTCACCGTGTGGCTCGCGTTCGAACGCACCCACGGCTCGTACATCGATGAAGTGAAGGAAGAAGAGCTGCAAGCCACGGATGAGCTGCTCACGCTCGATGAAGAATTGCGCCGCGCGGACCCGGCCGAAGCCCTCGATAGTGATGACGTGATCGCGATGGAGCAGCCGCACGTGCTCTCGTACATCCACGAGCACATCGATGCGACGCTCGACGCGCACGCCGAAGAAATCGACGTCGATGACGTGCACACCGTTTACCGCATCGTGCTCGTCGAAATCCTCGCGCTCTCGTACGCCGTGCGCCGCCCCGACGGCTATCCCGTCGCGAAGACCGAGCTGCTCGCGTAAACGCGTCCGCTCATTTTCTTTTTTCTGGGGTGCCCCCGGCCGCAGCGCACAGTGAGCGGCCTCATGCTCGGCTGCTCCGCAGCCTGCGCGTGAGGGCCCCCGGCAAGCGTGGTCGCTGCGCGCCCACGCGGAGGGCCAAACCCCATCGAGCGCTGCACGCGAGAAAACAAAGTCCCGCGCGGGACTTACAACTTCAAGTGACGCGAGTGTCCTCCGCGGCGCGCGCAGGCCGCGGAGCGGACGAGCACGACGCTTGGAGGCACCCCGCGCGCAGGCCGCGGAGCGGACGAGCACGGGGCCGCGCTGCGCCGCGCACGGTGGGAGGCACCCAAGATCGAGAAAAACTCAGACGTTTTCGTCGACCGCTGCGATCACGCGATTTCGGCCCGTGTGCTTCGCGGCGTAGAGCGCCGTGTCGGCGCGCGCGATGAGCTCTTTCATTTTGCCGGCGCAGCCGGGCCCGCAAATCGACGCGACGCCGAAGCTCGATGTGACCGAGAACGGGCCTTTGGGGCCGGTCATCGCCATGCCTTCGATCGCGCGACGCAGGCGTTCGGCGGCGATTTTTCCGCCCACTTGGTTGCTGCCGGGCAGGATGAGCAAGAACTCTTCGCCGCCGTAGCGCGCCGCGAGATCGCCGGCGCGCAACTTCGCGCCGAAGGCGTGGCCGACTTGGCGCAACACGTCGTCGCCCGTGAGGTGGCCGTACGTGTCGTTCACCTTCTTGAAGAAGTCGATGTCGCTGATCACGATCGTGAGCCACGTGTGATCGCGATCGGCGCGCGCGAGGTCGCGCAGCAAGGCTTCTTCGAGCGCGCGTTTGTTCGCGAGTCCGGTGAGCGCGTCGGTCGAAGCGAGCGCCATCAGCTGCTCGTTCGCGGTTTGCAGTTGCTTGCTGAGGAGCTCCTTCTCGGCGACGAGCGACTCGAGCCGGCGCACCGCGGACTCGTAGTTTTGCGTCATTTCCACGAGGCTGCGGTTCACGTCGACGAGCAGCGCTTCGACCGATTCTTGCGGGCCGATCTCGCGATCGAACGCGACGGCCGTCGCGATCACGAGCTCGGGCAGGAGCTTCAGACAATGTTGAGCGTCGTCCTGCGTGAGGCCGAGCGCGAGCACGGCTTCGATCGCGGCTTTGCGGTTTTGCACCGGATCGCCGCCTTCCCACAGTGCCGACAAGCGCTCGGCGGCCCAGGCCACGCGCGAAGGAATGCCCGCGGGCGGCATCTCGTCGTGGTGGTGGCGCACGGCGTCCGTCATGTGCTCGGGCAACATGAACGAAGAGGCGAGCGATGCGCCCGCGGTCGGATGATCCTCGAGCCCCGCGGCACGTTCGTGCATCACGCGATGCCGCGCGGGCAAGCGCGCGACTTCGGCCGCGCCTTGCAAGTTGTCACGCGCGCGCGCGAGCAGGCCGACCTCGAGGAACAAGCCGGTCGTGAAATACTCGTCGACATCCTTCAAATTCAGGCGCTGCGCGAGCAGCTGCGACGAGACCGCGCGCCGAATCGAGTTGCCGAGCAGCACTTTGCCGGCATCACCGACCGGCACCATGTCGGAGAGTGCGAGGCTCATGCCGAGCGTGCGCAGGCCGCGGATGCCGACCATCGAGACCGCTTGCCGCACATCCGAGACTTGGCGGTGATGACCGAGCGCGGCGCTGTTCACGAGCGCGATGATGCGCAGCGCGAAGCCGGCATCGCTCTCGGCCAGCTTCGACAGCTCGGGCAGCGAAGCCTCGGGCGCGAGCGACTCGTGCACGATCTGCAGCGCGATCATCGACAGCGGTGCGGCGCTGGTCGGCTTGGCTCTGTTCGATGCGTGCGCGGCCATTCCCAAAGCTCCAGGAAGCTCGACACCCGCTGTCGAATTCCGTCACCTGATGGATACGGCTCTGTTTCGGCGAGCTGAAGGCCCTATCTGCAACATGGGGTAACTTTGCTCAGTCCGCAGGATTTCCGCGGGATTTTCACGCGCGTAGGGCAACGGCGATTCGCCCTGCGCGCTGGAAACCATCTCGTTCTGAGTCAGCCCTTCGTCGACGTAGCGAGCCGCTCGCCGATGATTCGACGCAGCGCGAGCAAGTCGTAACGCGCGGGACGATCGTCGCCCTGGTTCGCGACATCTTGCGCGATGCCGTCCACGATCGCGCGCGGCTTCTCCGGCACTTTGAGCGCATCACCCAGCTTCGCGAGCGCCGCCTGCTCGCCTTCGGTCACCACGCCGTCGAGCCGCGTGATCCAGGAAGCGACCGCGTAGACGAACAGCCGATCTTCCTTGGACAGGTTCTTGCGGTCGATCACGCCGATGTCGACGGGGTTCTTCGTGGCTTCTTCGATCTCGGCGATCTCGTCGATGTCGAGCCCTTCTTCGAGCGCGGTGCGCACGATCGCGTCGGCTTCTTCTTGATCCAGGTTGCCATCGGCCCAGCCCACGGCCGCGAGCGCTACGTACACATCCCGACCGAGCCCAGCTTTCTGTTCCGTCATGGCAAACCTCCGAGAACCGCAACTTTTATCACCCCACGATTGCGCTACGCTACTCCGGTGGTTCAAGTGCTGTACTTTGCGGCTCTCCGCGAGCTGGTCGGCCGAGCCGAAGACGAGCTCGAGCTCCCGCCCGAGGTCGAGACGGTGCAGGATTTCGTGAGCTACATCGCGCGCGCGCGGCCCGCGCTCGCCGGCAAATTGGCCACGGTGCGCGTCGCAGTCGACGAAACTTTCGCGAAGGATTCGGATGCTTTGCACGGTGCGCGCGTGATTGCGCTGATCCCTCCAGTTTCCGGCGGCTGACGCACATTGAAGCTGTGCGTGGCGGAAGCTAAGGTCCGGGCCGCTCGTGGCTTTCGAATTTCGCGTCGGTGCAGACGAAAATGGGCTCGGTGCTCGCCTCGGCCCGCTCGTGGTGACGGCGGTGCTCGCGCGCGTGGATGAGCGCGGCCGGCGCACGCTGAGCCGTAAACTGCCGAAATCGATCCGTGCCGATCTCGATGACTCGAAGCGCCTGATGTCTCACACCGACACCGCGCTCGGTGAAGCGTGGGCGCGCGCGCTCAGCCCGAAGGCCGTCAATTCGCCGGCCGAGCTGTTCGAGCTGCTCTCGCTCGAAGGCACGAGCAAGCTGCGCACGCCGTGCGCGTCGCACGTCACCGGGCAATGTTGGAACGAGGACGGCGAGGGCTTCCAGGCCGAAGCGAGCCTCGTCGCGCGCGTGCTCGCGCATCGCGCGGCCCTGGCCGAGCGCGGCGTGGAGCTCGTCAGCGTGCGCTCGAGCGTGCTGTGCACCAAGCATTTGAACGACGCGAAGAGCCGCGGAAAAAACCGCTTCATCGTGGATTTGAACGCGATGGAATCGCTCGTGCTCGAGCTGCGCAAGCAAGCCGGCAGTGACGTCGAAGCGATCTGCGGCAAAGTCGGCGGCATCGCCGAATACTCGAAATTCTTCGGCCCGCTCTCGGATCGCCTGCACGCAATCTTAGAAGAAGGTCGCGCGCGCAGCGGCTATCGCTTCCCCGGCCTCGGTGAGATTCACTTCGTGCGCGACGCGGACGCGGCCGATCCGCTCGTGAGCTTGTCCTCGCTCGTCGGCAAATACGTGCGCGAGTTGTTCATGTCGCGCATCGGGCAACATTACGAGCCGCGCGCTTCGAAGGCCGGCGCGGAGCCGGAAGCCGAAGAGCGCCGTCCGAGCGGCTACCACGATCCGGTGACCAGCGGCTTCATTGCGCGCTCCGCGCTGCTGCGAAAAAAGCGCAAAATCCCCGACCATTGCTTCGAGCGCGAGGGCGCCGATGCGGGCGAGGCTTCCGCGCGTGGCTGAAGGCTCGAAGCAGATCTTGTCGGGCTCGCTCGGCATCGCGGTCGCGCGCTTCGGCGCGCCGCTCGCGCTCGGCATGGGGCTGCAAACTGCGTTCAACCTGATCGACGCGTACGTGATCTCGCGCTTGGGCGAGACCGCGGGGCCCGGGCTCGGCGCGATCGGCATCTGCGATCAGCTGGCCGCGCTCGGCACGATCGTGAGCTACGGGCTCAGCGTCGCGACCGGCACGCTGCTCAGCCGCAAAGCCGGTGAAGGCGATCAAGATGCCGTGCGCGAAATCGCCTGGCAGTCGATGATCGTGATCGCGGTGCTCTCGCTCGGCTTTGGAATTTTTGGGATTTTTGGCGCAAATTTCGTGCTTCGCGACTTGGTGGGGGCCAAAGGCGAGGTCGCCAATCTCGGCGTGCCCTACCTGCGCGTGATGCTCGGCGGCTCGTTCACGATTTTCTTTTTGATGCATTTGACGAGCGTGCTGCGCGCGCTCGGCAGCAGCAAAACGCCGGTCAGCCTGCTCGTCGGCTCGAACGTGCTCAACTTCTTGCTCGCGGTCGTGCTCGTGTACGGGCCGGGCGATTCACCGGCGCTCCTTGCGTGGGGTCGCCCGATCGCGGCGGCGCTGCACATTCCGCGCATGGGCTTGATGGGCGCCGCCTGGGCGACGCTGATCGCGCGCGCCACTGCGCTGATCCCGCTGGTCGCGATCATGATGCGGCGCTTCGGCTTGTTTCGACGGAGCGCGCGCGCCGCCGCCCACAAGGACACGATCGCGTCGATCGTGCGGCTGGGCTGGCCGTCGAGCGCGCAGCTTGTGGTGCGCATCGTGGCCATGTTGGTCACGCACTCGCTCGTCGCCCGCGCGTTCACGACGCCCAGCGATCAGAGCGCGACCACGGCGCTCGGCATCGTTTTTCGGCTCGAAACGATGGCGCTGTTCGTCGGGCTCGGGTGGGGCAGCGCAGCGCAGACGTTCGTCGGGCAAAATCTGGGCGCACACAATTTGGACCGCGCCAAACAGAGCGGTTGGTACGCCGCGACGTACAACGCCGTGATGATGGCGCTGCTCGCCCTCGCGTACACCGCGTACGGCCGGCAAATCGTCGGTTTCTTCGACGCGAATCCGGAGGTTTTGCGGCCCGCGCTCAGCTACTTCAAGTGGGTCGGCGTGAGCTACATCGGGCTCGGCATCGGCATCGTGCTCGGCTCGGCGATTCAAGGCGCGGGCGCCACGATGCGCGCGCTCGTGATCGATACGCTCGTGATCGTGGGCTTCCAATTGCCGGCGAGCGTGCTCGTGGTGCTCGCGGATGGCGCGACGTACGTCGGTTTGTGGCGCATCGTCGCGCTGACGTATTTCTTGTTCGCGCTCGTGTACGTCGTGAGCTATCGCCGTGGGCGCTTTTTGGAAGAAGCCGCGAGCTCTCCGCCGTCAGCTGCGCCCGCAGCGTGACGCGCCGCGAGCTACCGGTGCTTCGCTGCGCCGTCAGCGCTGAGCCCTAGATCAATTTCGAGCTGACAGTTCATCGCTCTCAGGGCTGTTTTTTGGCGCTGCGCGGATTGTGGCGCTTGGCCGCTCTCGCGTTTCGTAGCGCGACGGGCGCCTGTTCGGTGAGGTCGTGTTGGCTTCTGGTTCACGCGGCGGTCGTTTTTCGGCCTGAAAGGAGGCGCAAACTTTCGCCGACGGGCGCGTCGAAGTGCACGTCCATTTGCGGGAAGGCCATCGCGATTTGTTTTTCGCGGAAGGCGGCCCAGATCACTTCACGCAATTTCGAGCCCGCGATGCGGTGGTTCCACGGGTCGCGCATCCACACCGAAGCCTCGAACTCGAGCGCATTGGGCCCGAAATTCACGAGCAGCACGCGCGGCTCGAACCCGGGCTCGCGATACTCCATCTTCGCCGCACACGCTTCGAGCACGCTCCGCACTTGATTCACGTCCGACTGATACGAAACCCCGACGCTCACGCGCACGCGGTAGATGTTGTCCTCGAGCGTGAAGTTCTTCACGTTCGATTGCACGAGCGAAGAGTTCGGCACGATCACGTCTTCTTCGTCGAGCGTGCGCACGATCGTGGTGCGGATGCTCATTTGCTGCACTTTGACGATCTGCCCGCCGACCTCGATCACGTCACCCGGTTTGATCGTGCGCTCGAACAGCAGGATCACGCCGGAGACGAAGTTTTGCATGATGTTTTGCATCGCAAAACCGAAGCCGACGGCGAACACGGCGCCCGCGGTGAAGAGCGCATCGAGCTTGATGCCCGTCGTGCGCAGCGCGATCACGATGCCGACGAGCATCATGAAGTAGTGCGCGAGCCGCTCCATCGCGCGGATCTCGCCGCCCGGCGCCATACCGCCGCGCAAGAAAAAGCGATGCATCGCCGCGCGCGCGCCGCGCGAGACCAAGTAGCTCACGAAGACGATGAGCGCCGCCGTCGCGAGCGTGATCATCGTCACACTCGTCGTGCCGACTTTGAACAGCTCGGCCGTCAGGAATTGTTGCAATTCGTCGTGACTCGCGTGACCGGGCTCTCGCATCGCGCCTCCGCACGCGAGTCTACACAAGAAAAACGGCGGGCTTTTCCTGCCTACACCTGCGCACCACCGCCGGTGATGGCGCGGCCGTTTTTCAGCGACCGAGAGCCGTATATGCTGACTCCGTGCCTGAGCTCGAGCATTTCGATTTGGTCGTGATTGGTGCAGGTCCTGCGGGTGAGAAGGCGGCGGCGCAAGCGGCTTACTTCAAGAAACGCGTCGCGATCATCGAGAGC
>FTCX01000708.1_pt1 | contig 18464 bp, 12 predicted proteins | sample 1639831 | NCBI WGS metagenome assembly FTCX01 (sample SAMEA3914869, study PRJEB12502) | metagenome | biome: forest; material: soil | place: USA | collected 2012-03-12 | depth 0.1 m
GTGACCGCGCCGTATTCGAACGCGCCCAAATCCGGCGCTTTCCCGACGTACGGCAGCCCAACATCCGTGCCTTTGTCGATCAGCGGACTGTTTTGCGCCAAACGAAGAAACGGCAGAACCGGCAAGCTGCCGTCCGCCTGACGGGCGCTCGCCATGCCGGCAAAACAGCTGCTATCGGTGGGCGCGCAGGGATACGCGGGCTTGAACGCAACACTCTGAAAATCTGCGTCCGTCAGTTTCAAATTCAGACTCGCGTCCCACGAATTGAACTCGTCGCTGATCGGGCCGCCGTTGCCCATGTTGGCCGTCAGCGGGCGCCCGTTGTTCGAGTACGCGATGTTGTTGCGCAGCGTGCCGACGGACGTCACCTTCGTGCCGTCGAGCCCGAGCATGTCGTAGTCATCGCCGTTGTTGAACGAAGTATTGTTGTAGAAGAACGGCGAGACGATCTCGTGGTTGGCGTAAAAGCCGGCCACTTTGTTGTAGAAGGAGACGTTGAAGCGCGCGATGTGCTGCGGCGTGGGCGTGGGCACATCGGTCTGCGGATCGCCGTAGCCGCCGGCCTTGATGCCGTTGCCGTTGCCGGCGGCGAGCGAAACGGGCGCGCCGTTGCTCAACGTATCCGGCTTGTATCCGGCGTACCAAGCCCACGAATACTCGACGGTGCACGCCTCTTTTGCGTTGATGAAATCCCAGTTGTCGTCGCTGTTCCACCAACCACGGCAGCCGTGAAACAAGTTGCCCGTGTCACCCGCGTGGTTGGGATGACACCCGAAGCCGTCCGCGCTTTGACCGTCGCCGTTCGACGTCAATTTGTCCTCGTTTTCGTGCGAATCGCAGTTCAAGAACGTGTTGTGCCCGCCTTGCGCGATGAAAAACCCTGGCCCCATGTTGTGGTGCGCATTCAGCTGCTCGAACGTGTTGTTGTTGCCGCCGATGACGTACACGCACCAACTTTCGTGATTCAGGTTGTTGAGCTGCAACGTGCCCGTGAGCTCCAACCCTTTTAGGTGCAGGTAGTCGGCTTCGACGCGCACGCCCGTCTGACGGCAGTTGTACTTGCTCAGGTTGTTCATGCCCGAGAAGTCGAACAACGGCGTTTCGCCCGGATAGGCAAAGTAGTTGATCGGGCTCGCAGCGGTGCCGCTCTTGGTCAGCACGACGGCGTTGACCGTCGCGCTCGTGCTGGAGCAAGTCGAAGTCGCGTCCGTGTATTTGTAGGTTCCGCCGCGAAAATACACGGTATCGCCCGGCGCAGCGGCGGTTTGCGCGCGCGCCCAAGAGGCAAACGGCGCGGCCATGGTCCCTGCCGCCGAGTCGTTGCCGTTCGTTGCCACATAATACGTGCTCGCGGCGCGCGCCGTGAGCGGAGCGAACAAAACGACCAGAGCGCTAGCGATCTTCAAGACAGGGGCGTGCGACATGCCTCGAGTAAAGGGGCGCGCTCCGAAAATTCGTGCCGGCATCGCGCTGCCGCGGCGCGGCGTTTTTTCCGTGGTTTTTCGACCCAATCGCGCGGCGAAAAATCATGAAGGGTCGCGGCGCGGCGCACATGTATCGGACATCCTGACGCACACCTGGCGCCCGCTATTTCTGAGCACTTCGTTGTTTTGGCTCGCCTTGTCCGCCTGTCAGCGGCGCACGCCCGAGCCGGAAGCGCGCCCCGCGCCTGCGCTGGTGAGCAGCGGGACCGCGCTCGCTTCGGTGCACACCAAGCTCGAACCCAAGCCGGGCACGCGGCTCGCCATCAGTGACCATTGCTCGAAAATTTGCGCGCGCTCCGCGCCGCTCACCTGCCCGGGCGCGAGCGAGTGTCAGTCGTACTGCGAGGAGCTCGCGACCAGCCTCGCGTGTCACCCCGAGATGACGGCCGTGCTCGACTGCTTCGCTCAGCAACCAACTGAAAACTGGGAATGCGTGCAAGAAGGGCTGCCGGCGCTGAAGGAAGGTCACTGCAGCGACGAGCAAGCCGCTTACCGCACGTGTCGCGCGAAGAGCGAGTGAGCGCTCGGCAACGGTCAGCCGCTGTGTTTGGTTTTTTCCAATCCCAAGCTATCAGCACGAAGCGCAGACGAATTCACCGAGGTGCCTCCATTCATAGCGATATGCGGAGCATCTCCTTCGACAGAGCGCGCGGCGCGCTCACCTCAGCTGCGTGCGCGAGCGCGCGGTCAGTCGTTTTTTTGGCGCTGTTCGTCAATGCCTGCTCGGGCTCGGACGCGCCCGCGTCGAGTGATTCGAGCGCGGGAAGCGGCACCGGCGGCGCGCTCGGACAGAGCGGAAGCGTCGGCCACGCTGGCACGAACGCGATCGCCGGCAGCACGAACAACGGCGGCAGCGCAGCCGGCGGGAGTCCGAATGACGCTGCCGGCGCGCCTGCGACGAGCGCCGGATCCGGCGGTAATTCTGCCGGATCGGCGGGCGAGAGTGAGATCGGCGGCGCAGCCGGCATGCCCTCGGGTGGCACGAGCAGCGCCGGAAGTAGCGGCAGCGCGAACGGCGGCAGCCCACCCGATGTGGGTCCGACGCCTGACGCAGCAACGCGCGCGAAGTGCACGGGCACGTCACCGATCGTGTGTCACCTCGGAGGCAATCCGGGACAATACGCGGTGACCGCCGTCGTCGGTGGCAGCGCGGCGGCGAACACCGAAATCCAAGCCGAGATGCACCGCTTGATGATGACGCCGATCGTCACCACGGCGGGCGCGACCAAGCGCTACTCGTTCGTCGTCGACGTGCGCACGCCCGAAGGGCAACCCGTCGAAGACGGTCCGACCGAAGGCACGCCGGGCTTGGATCTGTATTTCTACGGCTCCAAAGGCGGCCCCGGAGAAACTGGTTCCAGCGGCGCGACGGTCGCGCCGTTGCTGTCGGAGCTCGGCGTCGAAAGCATGACAAAACCCGTCGGTTTGTGGGTCGCCGGCGACTCCACGGTCTGCGATCAAACCGACACGGACTACTCGGGTTGGGCGCAAATGCTGCCGGCTTCGTTCAATTACCCCGTGTCGGTCGGGAACTTGGCGGACAGCGGTGAGAGCGCGGTTTCGTTCCTGCACAACACGAACATGTGGGGCTTCATCGACTCGCATTTGCAGTCGGGTGACTTCGTGCTGATTCAATTCGGGCACAACGATTCGAACGACGCGAGCGGCGCGTTCCACGACGACATCACCAGCATGGTGACGCAAGCAAAAGCGAAGGGCGCGCACCCGGTGCTGGTCTCGCCGCCCGCGCGCGCGACGTTCAGCGGGCAAACGTTGACGACTCAGTTCTCCTACGGCTGGGGCGTCGTGCCGACGGTGATGAAGCAGATCTCGACCGAGCAAAGCGTGCCCTACATCGATCTGACTTCGATCACGACCGATTGGTACAACAAGATGGGGCCGAACGGTTGGCAGGCGTATCACGCGCTCGGCACCGACAAGACGCACACGAATCGCGCTGGGGCGCTGACGATCGCGGGCTTCGTCGCCGCCGCGATCAAGAGCCAAAACATTTCGCCGCTCGACGGTTACCTGCGCTGACGGGTCACGCGTCGCACGCGCATTTTCTGCAGAGAAAGAGCCATTTCATGACCAAGATCCCATTTGCGTCGGTCGCACATCGTTCGCTCTTCGCCGCGTCCTTCGGGACTGCGCTCGTCGCGGGCCTCAGCTTCGGCTGCAGCTCGACGACTTCACCCGTAGACGACGCAAACGGCGGCAGTCCGAGCTCGAGCGCGGGCACGACGGCACGAGGGGGCTCGCCGGGCAGCGCGGGCTCGGCCGTCACCAGCAGCGGTGGCTCTCTAACTGCTGCGGGTGGTGCGGGTGCGAGCGGCAGTCCGGCCACCGGCGGCTCGGGAGTCGTCAGCGGCGGCTCTGACTCAGGCGGCGCGGGCGGATCCGGTGGCTCGAGCTCGAACCTCGGTGGAGCAGGCGGCGTCAGCACGACCGGAGGCGCGGGCGGAAGCGGCGGATCCGGCGGCGGGATCTACACGGCGCCGTGCCCCTCGGGCAATGCGATCTGCAATGCCAAGACGTACAACGACGTCACGGCAGCGCACACCGTGCCGAGCTGGGTGAAGACCGCGAAGCTCGGCATCGGCATGCACTTCATGGTCGCGACCGTGCCCGCGTATCACAACGAATGGTTTTTTCAGCACGAATACTGCAACAAAGCCTTCTCGGATTGGACTGCGCAAAACTTCCCGACAAAGTCTCCATTGAGCGGCGGACCTTGGGGTTACAAGGATTTCATTCCGCTCTTCACCGTCGACAAATGGAGTCAGACGCCCGCGGCGCACGCGGCCACGAACGCCGCCTCTTGGGCCGCGCTGTTCAAAGCCAGCGGCGCGACGTTCGTCAACGCGACGGCAGAGCATCACGATCGCTTCGCGATGTGGGACAGCTCGGAGCCCGTCAGCATCGGCAGCGCGGGCACTTGGAACGCGATGAAGATGGGGCCGAAGCGCGACATCGTCGGTGAGCTCGCAGTCGCCGTCAAAGCTCAGGGCATGAAGTTCGGCGTCAACAACCACATCATGTACGGTTACAGCTTCGCTTACTGCGGCCCGAACGGCACGACACCGGGCAACGTCGGGCCGAAGACGCCCGCGTCCGTCTCCGATTTGTACGATCCGGCATACGCGCTGTTCTACGGTCCGCCGAATCCCGGTTGCGGCGCGCTCGCGGGCGACGGACAGTGCAGCCCGGATCAAGCCTTCTGCGATGATTGGCTGTATCGCTCCGAGGAGCTGGTCGACAAATACCAACTCGATGACGAGTGGTTCGATTGGGACGGCGCAACCGAGCCGAATACCCCTTGTTACAACGACAAACTGAAGTTCACCCTGCACTATTATCAAAACGCCGCAGCGTGGGGCAAGGACGTGCAAATCATGTCCAAGACCGGCGTGTTCCCGAACATGAACAACAACGCGACCGGCGCCAACGTCGCGATGCAGGATTTCCAATCCACGATCCCGACGACGGGTCCGTCCTCGCCGTGGATGTCGGACGAAACCATTTCCTCGAACGGCTCGTGGTCTTACGTCGAGCCGATGGCGTACAAATCGGCCGCGACTGTGATCAGCGAGCTCGACACCATCAACAGCCGCGGCGGCGTCATGCTGCTCAACATCTCGCCGATGAAGGATGGCACGATCCCCGCAGAACAGGTGGCGATCCTCAACGCCGTCGGCAAGCACCTCGGCGCGCCCGGCAACTTCTGAGCGCGCTCGAGTAAACCGCAGGGGTTATGGCCACATCTCCTGCGGCGCGATCTCGGTCGCGATGTTGGCGATCACTGGGTGGGGCGTGCGGTCGTTTTTCCACATGCCCCACTTGGCGCCGACGCCGCCCTCCGCGCCTTTCCACGACTCGTCGAAGCCTTCGAAGAACCAATATTCGAGCCCGCTCTGCAGCGAGTATTGGTTCAAATCATGCAGGTATTGGGCTTGATTTGCCTCGCTGCCGCACACCGGGCCGTTGCACTCACCCCACGGAAAACCGGTCTCGCCGAGGCGCTCCGGCTTCGTCACCCCGAGATCCTTCATGCGCTGAAGGATCTGCGCGTGCGTGGTGGCCGTGAACTGCGCCGCTTGAGCGATTTGCACTTCTTGCCACCACGGGTGCACGTGCCACATCACGACGTCGACCGCGTCGTACAAAGCTTTGGAAGCGGTGAGCCAATCCGGCGCGGATTCGCCGATGATGACCTCGATATTTTGCGGCACCTTGCTGCGCACGTAGTTGATGTAACCGACGAGTCGCGCCTCGGCCTTCGCCGTGTCGCCGAAGCTCTGTCGCACGCGCAGGAGATATTCGTTCGCGACGATCACGCTCTTGATCGATTTGTGCCCGGCCGCGATGATGCCGAGTGACGCGTCGATCGCGGCCATGTTCTGATCATCGGTGTACGTGTCGTCGAGCCAGATGCCCATGTGCAGATCGAGGCCGAGCGCGTCCGCGATCGGCGGCACATCTCCGCCGTCATGCAAAATGGGATTGGAACCGTAGGTGCGGATTCCATGCGCATATTTGGCTAGAATCGTCAGATCTTGTTGCACCTGCGCGTACGTCGGCTCGGTCTTCGGATCGCCGGTCGGCATTTGGCCCGTGCGATAGCCCGTGTAGCAAATCACCTTGAAGTATTTGCACGTATCGCCGGTGCACGCGGGCCGCAGATTCTTGCAAGCGTCCGCGTTCTTCGGCAAACCGATCGCGAACACGTTGTCTGAAGTATCCGTGATGTGCGTCGGATCGTTGTCTTGAGAAAAACGGATCTCGGCTTGGTCCGTTTTCACGTTGGGGAGCGTCACGCTGAGCGAGCCCGTATCCATGCCGGCGGCCACCTTCGCGAGCGGCATCCAAGTGTTGCCCGCATCCGTGCTGAGCTCGATCGTCTTGGCGCCGGTGTTGGGGCTGCTCTTCCAACTCAGCGTGGTCATGGCGCCGGCGGTGAGCTCTTCGCAGCCGTTCGGCGCGAGCACTTGCACGGTCGTGATGCGCGCTTGCGCAGTGCCGCCGTAGTAGCCGAGGTTCGCGCGCCCGCCGTTCGGCGCGGGCTCTTGCGAAAAATCGACGCTCGGATCGGCTTGGTCCAAATCCGGGGAAAAATAGCCGAGATTGTGATCGAGATTCGGAATGTCCGAGATCTTGGGATCCGCGGTGAGGATCGCGGTTGGCGCGGGCGAAGTCGCGTACACGCTGCCTTTGCCGCTGATGTTGTCGTACGCCAAGTGCGTGTTCGAGCTGCCCGAGATCTTGAGCCCGGTGTTGCTCGCGTCGTTCAAGAAGCCGAGCACGGAGTTCGTGATCGAGCTCTGGCCGTTCGCCGCGTCTGCGTCGATTTGCACGGCGACGGCTTCTTTCGTCGCGTCGTCACCGGTGAAGAGCGTGGTCGTCGTGCCGAGTGTGCCGAAGTCGAGCGTGAGCTTTGCCTGCGCGCCGTGCACGTGTAGGCCGTTCGCGTTGAAGCGCTGTACTTGCAGATGCGAAGCGTTCAACGTCGCGCCATTCACATCGATCGCCGTCGCGGCTTGCGAATTGAAAATGCAATACGCGATCGAATGCGTGCCGCCGTTCAGCGCGACGGAGCCGCCGAACATCGTCACGGGGTCGGTGAGCGCGCCGTTGCACGCGAGCGTGCCGCTCACATTCACCGCAAAATTCCCGGTAATGTGGGTACCGCGGTTGATCGTGAGCGTAACGCCCGCGGGCACGTTCACGGCCGCGCTGAGCGTGACCGCGCCGGGGCCCCAAGTCGAGTTGTCCGGCGTGACATCACCGCCGATCGTGCCGACGAAGCCTTGCGTCAGCGGTGGCAGTGGTTGCATGTTGCCACCGCTCGAGCCGCCGCTGGTGGGAGTCGCTGAGCCGCTTCCGCCGTTCGCGCTCGCGCCGCCGGAGGTCGAGCCGGTGCTCGGTGTGTTGCCGCTCGCGCCCGAGCCCGCGCTGTTTCCGGACGACGACGCGCCGTTGCCCGAGCCACCACCGCCGCACGCAACGACGAAGCAACACGCCCAAGCCGAAACGATCCGCAGCACTGCGCGCTTCACGACCCTACTCCTTGTCGCGCGAGCCCTGGCTCGCACAGCGGCGTAGTGTCCGGCGCGGTGGATTTAATTTGGATTTCAGTTGCTCATTTCGACTCGTCACCGAGATGAGCTTCGTTTTTTTGCGCGGCGCGCGGGTCACGCAAAATGCACGAGCTTTGCGGTGGGCGCGGAGCCGAGCCACGTCGGCCCGCGCAACCCCACAAAATAAACCGATTTTTGCGAAAGATCGGCGTGCCAGCGCCGGGTGATATATTCCGCGCCCCGATGCACTTGCTCGACGACCTCGCGTTCCGCGGCCTCATTCATCAACAGACGAATCCAGACGGGCTGCGCGCTCATCTCGAGAGCTCGCGCGTCGTCTATTGCGGTTTCGACCCGACGAAGGACTCGCTGACGATTGGCAATCTGGTGCCGATCCTCTTGTTGCGGCGGTTTCAGCAGGCCGGGCACAAGCCGGTCGTGATCATGGGCGGCGGCACCGGCATGATCGGCGATCCGTCCGGCAAGGATGCCGAGCGGCAATTGCTCACGCTCGAGCAGATCGACAAGAACGTCGCCGGGCAGCGCGTGACGTACGAGCGCTTGCTCAGCTTCGACGGGCCGAACGCCGCCATTTTGCTGAACAACGCGGATTGGCTCAAAAACCTCGGCTATCTCGAGGTGCTGCGCGACGTGGGCAAGTACTTCTCGATCAACATGATGATCCAGAAGGACTCGGTGCGCGATCGCTTGAACAATCGCGAGCAAGGCATCAGCTACACCGAGTTCAGCTACATGCTCTTGCAGGCGTACGATTTCTTGCACTTGTACGATCATCACCAAGTGACACTGCAAGTGTGCGGCTCGGATCAATGGGGCAACGTCGTCGGTGGGATCGATTTGATTCGCCGCACGCACCAAGCCGAAGCATTTGGTTTGACCGCGCCGCTCGTCACGAAATCGGACGGCGGCAAATTCGGCAAGACCGAGAGCGGCGCGATTTGGCTGCACGAATCCCGCACATCGCCGTATGCGTTTTACCAATTTTGGTTGAACACGCCGGATAGTGACATCGTGAAGTACCTCAAGATCTTCACGTTCTTGAGTCACGAAGAGATCAACCGCCTCGAAGCCGAGCAAGCGCAAAACCCCGGCGCGCGCGCCGCGCAACGCGCGCTCGCCGAGCACATGACCGAGCTCTTGCACGGCGCGCACGGTCTCGAACACGCGAAGAGCGCGAGTGAAGCGTTGTTCTCCGGTGATGTCGCCGGGCTCTCGCGCGAAACGCTCGAGGAGCTATTTCAAAACGCGCCTTCGGTGAAGCTCGCGAAAGAGAAGCTCGCGGGCGAAGGGCTGCCCGCCGCGGACTTCTTGGTCGAAGCCGGCGCCGCGAAGAGCAAGCGTGAGGCGCGCGAGCTATTGACGAGCAACGCCGTCAGCGTGAGCGGCAAGAAGGCCGAAGCGGACACGCGCATCACCGCGGAATGGCTGCTTTTCGGGGAGATCGCGCTGATCCGCCGCGGCAAAAAGAATTGGCACGTGGCGCGGTTCGAGTAGATTCGTCTCTGACTTGGGTCGGGGTCGAATCATGAATTCACAGGGCGTGGGAATCAGCCAGGAAGACGAAGACCTGGCCGCAATCGTGGTGCCGCCGAACGCGAAGTTCGGCGGTGGCGCGCTGCTGCTCCTCGGGGTGCTGACCTTGATTTTGGGTTTGCAAACTGTGCTCGTGGTGCGGCGCTACGAACCGCTCTTGATCACGGTCATCGTAATCATGTTCACGCTCGGTTTGGGCTCGGCCTGGCTCGGATTCCAAACCACGCGCGGGAGCGGCACGGCGACGATCGCCGGCATTGGCTTTGCGATCGTCACGTTCGTGCTTTCGGGCGCGTGGTTCGTGTACGCGCTGGTGCACAACGTGGTCTCGCTGCTCGCGCTGGGCTTGCTGCCGCTCGCGGTGACCGCGATCTTGTTTGGCGCGCTCAGCATCGGTTGGGCCAAACGTGCGGACATCGCTCGTGAACGCCTGCGCGCACAGGGGCTCGACGCGGGCCTGTGAGCATGCACGCGGACATCGCCGCGGCGCTCGCGCGCGGGGTCGAGGCCGAGTCGGTGATCGCGGCTCGCAGCGCTTTGAAAAGGCTGGATCCGCTCGCCGCGCTGTTCGCGCGACGCAGACTCTCGAAGTTGCTGGCGCGCGCCGCGCGCGAGGCCTTCGCCGTCGCTGAGCCGGCGCATCGCTTGCGCGTCGCCGCGCTCCTGCACGCGCAGCCCAACCCCGAGCTCGACTTCGACGATCGCGCCGCGGTGCTCGCGGCCTACGGCGCGCTCGGCGCAGCGCCCGGGCTACGCGCACGCGGGCCTTGGCTCACGTTGAGCGTGCTCGCGTTGCTCGGCGCGGGCGCGCTCGGTGCGGTGTCTGCGCGGCGCGCGTTTGCGCCCTTCGATCCGCGCGAAACGGAAGCGGGCCGCGTATTCGGTGAAGGGCTCGGCCTGTTCGTCGCGCGCACCAGTAACGGCGTGACCGGCCCGGACTTGAACGATGCGCGCAGCGCCGTCGTCGGCCCGGTCGCGGAGCACGCGCTCGGCGCGGACACCGTGAATGCGCTGAGTGAGCTGCTCGACGCGACGGGTTGGGTGCGCAATGCCCACAGCGCCGGCGAGCCGGGCCAGGAGAGCGAGCGTTTTTACAACGCGGCGAACACGCTCGCCGTCGTGTTGAAGCGGCGGAATTTGCCGTACTTCGTCGATGCGGACATCATCGCGCGGCAGAGCGCGCCGCTGCCGATTTTGATGAGCTTCTACGTCGAAGGCGAAGCGGAGTTCGAGGCCGGCGGTAGCAAGGTCCGCGCGCTCGATCTGTGGCGGCTCGATACGCTCGGCGTCCGCTACGGCGCGCTCGGCTACACGCGACCGCGCACGCCCGCAGCGCTCGTGCTCTTGGATCAAACCGAGAGTGATCTGGTGCGCTCGATCTTGCCCGCGCTCGCACCCGGCGAGCCATCGGAGCTCGTGGACGACGAAACGCGCGAGCAAAACCTGCCTTGGGTGAGCGAGGTCGAGCGCAGCGCGGGCGAAGCCGTACGCAAACACTACGCGGCGTTGAGCACGGATCCGCACGTGATCGAGGTCGGGAAATTGCTCGCCAAACGGCGCGCGCTCGTGCGGCGTTGGCGTCGAACGCTGGCCGACGGCGGCAATCTCTTGCGCGTGCCCGAACGACTGATTCCGGAAGCCGACTACAGCAAAGATCTGCATCTGCGCGTCGCCAACGCCGAGCTGTACGACTGGGACGATCTGCACGGCGATCTGTTGTCGAAGCAGAATTACGCCGCGTTCTTGCGGCTGCGCGAGCCGTACGTCCGCGCCACGGAGCGGCACGAGGTCGAGCACCGCCTGGATTTCGCGCGCGGATTCCGTCCCATGCCGGCCTTGCTGTGCCACATCCTCGGGCTCGACAATCCGCTCGATGCGCCCCCCGGCAGCATGCAAGAGCGCGTGAGCGCGGAGTTCTCGGCGTATTTGGCAGAGCTCGCGGACGGTCCGGACTCACCCGTGCTCGAGCTGGTCGTGCTGTCGACGCTCTTGTTGAATCAAAACCTCGGCGGCGGCGCGTATTGGTATGCCTCGCTCGGGTTGTTCGAGGCGATCGCGACCGAGCTCGGCATCGATCCCGAGAGCGTCGTCGGGCGCGGACGGCTCGAGCGCGAGCGCATCGCGAAACTCGTCGAACAGCTGATCACACGTGACGCGAACGAGCTGCGCGCGGCCGGCGCGCGCGCCTACGAAAAATCATACGGCGAGCCCGTACCGCACGCGGTGCGCAAACAAATCAGCCAAAACGCCGAGTGGCGTCATTAGTCATCGGGAGCTCAGCTCTCGCCCCGCTGGAGTGAATCCAGCGGGGCCGCACCCTCAGGTTTGGGGCCCCAGCCCCAAACTCCGTTGGGTTCGCATCGCATCACATCACTTCACGACCACCGGCGGCACGGGCGGGATCTCGAAATCCTTCCACGCCGGCGTGAGGTTGAGGCCCGGTGATTGCGTGACGGTGGACATCATGCTCGTCGCATCCGTGGTCACGAGGCTGTTCTGATTCCACAGGTAAATCGCCGGGTAATCGGTGACTGCGCCGGTCGCGTCGATCTTCACCGCGGCGAGGAAAAGCTCGGACGCGGGGACCTGCGTCGAGCCGTCGAGCACCGTCGTGGTCGAGTAGCGCGAGGACGAGAAGATGTAGAAGTAGTATTTCGACTGCAATCCCTCTTCAACGAGCGGCGCCCACTTGGGCCAGCTGTTGTGAATCGTCGCGGTGGTCAGCCCAGCGCACTGCGGCGGATCGTTCGCCACGAGACGACGCGGCGTGCCGGTGCCGTCCGCTGAGGTCATGTACAGCTCGGCGTCCGGCCGATAGTACATCGCGGTGCCATCCATCTTGGCGACGCGGTTGTACGCAATCATCGTGTCGTCCGGCGAGAAGTCCGGGTAATACTGCGCGACGCCCGCTTCCGCGGCCACCTTGGTGACCGGGCCGCCCGCGCCGTTGTTGAACGGCACCGTGTTGATGCTGCAGCTCGTGAGCATCGTATTCTGCGCCGAATTCGGACCTGGCCCGATGCGCCCATCCGACGTCGCGTTGGTCGAGGTGTACGCGATGCGCGTGCCGTCGTGGCTCCAGTTCGGCGTGACCGCGCCGTTCGTGTCACCCGTGCGGGCGATGATGCCCCAGAGCGTGCCTTGCGCGTCGAGCAAGGCCTTGCCGATGTCGGTTTGATTGTCGGTCGGCACGGTGCCGGCGCCCGACAAATCCACCCAAATCAAGTTGTCCGCGTTGGATGCGGTGTACGACGCATCACCCGGCCAAAATTCCGATTCTTGGTACATCGGGATCGGGTTCGGCCGCGGCGCGAACGAAGTCACGTAGCGATGCTTGCCCGCGTTCCAATCCGCGAGCGAGAACGAGGTCACGCCCTGCCACGGCGATTGCGCCATCATCGCGCCGGCTTGCGAGACCCAGCTCGGCACCGCGCCGACGTCCGTGCCTTGAATGCTCGAGATGGCGACGTTCCACGGCCAGTGATCGGTGATCGAGACCGCCGTGCCATCCGGTGTCGCCGTGTGGCAACCGACGCAGCGCGCTTGGCCTGCTTTCACGCCGGGATCGGTGGCCGTGGCCGCGATCGCGACCTTCGGTTGGCCCGAGCTGTCGTACATCTCTTGTTTGATTTGGCTCGGCACGAGCGCCGAGATCACGCCTTCATCGCCGGGGCGGAAGCCATACAGCGCGGTGGTGTCCGCGCCGGGCAGCGGGTTCGTCGTGTGCCAGAACACGATCGTGCCGCCGACATCCACCGGCGCGACGCGGAATTTCACGATGCTCTGCGTGGGCGCGCCGGAGCCCGTGCTCGCGCGCACGGTGACGGTGATGTCCTCTTCGAGCACGTTCTTCGCGACCTTCGCCCAAATGTCCGCGGGCAGCGTCCAGGTGCTGCTCGTCGTGTACGCGACGAGATCGTTCACTTCTCGATCGGCGTGGAGCGTGATCTGGAAAAGCGAGCCCGGCCCGCTGAATTTGAAACGAGGGCGCACCCAGTTGCTCGGGAAGAGCGAGCCATCTTGCGGCTCCGTGATGCAAGGGCCGGTGCCGCTCGCCGTGGCGCTGAATTGATCTGCGGCATTCGCGGGCACGCCGGTATCCAGGATCGGAGCGGTCGGGAAATCGGAACATTGGGTGCAGCTGGGGACGAGCCCGGCGTCACCGTCACCATCCCCTACCGAGATGCTGGTCGTGCCCGCGTTCGGCACGACCAAGCCGCTCGTGCCCGCCGAGCCGGTGGCACCGCCCGAGCCGCGCACGCCGCTGCCCGCACTATTTCCGCCCGCGGAACAGGCCGCGAACGCCGCAACCACGACCGAAGAGACCACGATTCCACTCAAGAAATGCATACGCATGAGCACCGTCCGGATGCTGAAAGGGAGGGCGCTCGGCGCGCCTTGGTTTCAACTTACCACCACGAAAGCGAACGAGCCCGCGCTGAAACAACCGGTTCCATCATTTGTGGGACTGGTTCCAAGACACGGGGAAAGTCACCCCACGGGACACGTCCCGATTTGCCACGCGCGAGCTGAGCGCTCCGCCGTTCACGCTCGCGCGTCGCTTCGCGCAGAGCGTCAATTCCAGCTGGGTGCGGCGATGTACTCGTTACCGAGCGCGGTCGGGTTTCCGTTCACGTCGAGCAAGGTCGCGTTGTTGAAATCCGTATCGTTCGGATCGCTCGCCGAGCGCGTTTCGAACCAGGCGTAGCGGACCACGAGCGGATGCTTTTTGAACATCGCGAGCGCGTCAGTATAGAACTTGTTCACGACATCCACCGCCTGCAGACGACAGCTCCATTCGGTGATCCAAATCGGGCGCTGCCATTGCTCGGCCCATTGGATTTTGGCTTCGAGCTGACTCGTGTCGTTGCAGGTGTTCGCGTTCCAGCCGTACCAATGCACGGCGATGAAATCGACGCGCAGCTTTTGCGCGGCCACGCCGGTCATGAAATCCGGCAGCCAACCTTCACCCGCGACCGCAGGGCTGCCGAGCTGCACGCCCGGTTGATCGAACGAAGGCCACAGCTTCAGCGCATCGTCGACGGTCATGTTCGCTTGGCCGGTGCCGTCCGGCTCGTTGAAACCGAGCAAATACTTGGCGCCGCCCGCAACGGCTTTGGCCGGCATCGGCACCCAGCTGAGCTTCGTCCAATCGCCCCAAATTTGCGGCACGTACTCGATGCCCGTGCATTTCGTGGTCGCGCCCCAGTTGTAATACCAAGACACGCCGAGCTTCGTGAGATCCGCGCACTGCCCGGCCGTGGTCGAGAACGCGACGCCTTTCAGCGGCTCCATCGCGCCGCTCGCGCCGGCCGTTCCGGTGCTCGCTCCGCCGCTCGACGTGGAATTGCCCGCGCCGCCGCTCGCCGTGCCACCGCCGGCAGTGCCCACGCCCATTCCAGCCGATCCCGTCGCGGTCGTACCGGCGGCGCCGTTGTTCGCGCTGCCGCCACTCGCGCCCGAGCTCGTCGCGCCCGTACCGTTCGCGCCGCCGCCCGTGCTCGCCCCCGAGCTACTCGTCGCGCCCGTGCCCTGACCACTGTCATTCCCACCATCACTCGACCCACATCCCACCGCGAACACCACCAAGCCGAGAGCCGTAACCAATCTCATCTTTCCGGCATAACTCTTCGGGTGGAAGCCGAGCAAGGCACACACTCACCCTCATTTTTCGAGCCCGCGAATTGATTCAAGTTCTGCTCGAGATCGCCGTTCTGAATTTCGTTTGACCCGCAGCTTGCCCAGATTTTGCTGAATGCGCTCCGTAAACGGCTACGCTTGTCGCAACTGCGCCGATGAAGAATTGGCCAAGCGCGGGATCGATCCGACGCATCCGACGCAAGCGGTCTCGGGCAACGAGGTCTATGTTTCACCCGCGCAAGCGGCGCACAACCGCGGAACACTCGGCGTCGCGGCGGCGGGCAAAGCGCCGGAGCTCGGCGTGAATCGGCCCGAAAACAGCGGCAATCAGGGCCGAAAGCTCAATCTGTACGCCTGAATGCGCGTCCGCCGCGACGTATGCGTTGAAACCGCGTGCCGCTTTCGTTACGACCGGCGCCGTGAAAAACGACGTTTTGCCCGGCGTGAGCGCGATGAGTTTGTACGTGCCGCGGTTTCGCGTGCCGCTCGACCAATGGTGCGCGTGGACCGGCAACAACTGGGACAAAGTGCGCGCCGTCGTCGGGCACAGCTTCCGCGTCTGCGGCCGTCACGAAAACGTGTACACGATGGCCGCGAACGCGGTCTTGCGCTTGATCCTGCAAAACGAAATCGATCCGCGTCGCATCGGCTCGCTCGGGCTCGGCACTGAATCGAGCACGGACAACGCGGCCGGCGCGGTGATCGTGCGCGGCATGGTCGACCGCGGGCTCGACAAGCTCGGCTTGCCGCGACTCTCGCGCCAGCTCGAAGTGCCCGAGTTCAAGCACGCGTGCTTGGGCGGCGTGTACGCGCTCAAAAACGCGCTTCGCTACGTGAGCTACGACGGCGGCGATCGCCAAGCCATCGTCGTTAGCGCGGACGTGGCCGAGTACGAGCGCGGCTCGAGCGGCGAGCAAACGCAAGGCGCGGGCGCCGTCGCGATGCTCGTCGAAAAAGAGCCGAAGCTGTTCGGCGTCGATCTCTTGCACGCGGGCAGCTCGTCCGATTATCGCGGTCCTGATTTCCGGAAGCCGCACGCGCGCCACTTCACCGACGGCTACGCGCCGAACACCGAGCGCTTGAGTGATTTCCCGGTCTTCAGCGGCAAATACTCGACCTACGCCTACCTCGACGAGACCGTGCACGCGGTCGAAGACATGCTCGGCAAGCTCGAGGTCTCCGCCGGCAGCTACTACGAGAGCGTGCGAGGCTTGTTTTTCCATCGCCCGTATCACCTGATGCCGGTGCAAGCGATGGCCTTCTTGTACGTGCGCGGGCTGGCGCGCGGCGATCATCATCAAGCCGAATTTCGCGAGCTGTGCGCGGAAGCGGGCGTCGCGGTCGAAGCCGTGCTCGCCGAAACCGCGTCGACGCCGGATTTGTACGCGCTCGTGCTCAAAGACGGCGTCGAGCTCGATCCGTACGCCGCAACGAGCACCGTCGCGAGCGCGCTGCGCAAACGCGCGAGCTTCCGCGAGCTACTCAGCCAAAAAATGAGCCTCGGCTCGGACAACACGAAGCAGCTCGGCAACCTGTACAGCGCCGCGCTGCCCGCGTGGATCGCCGCCGGCCTCGAAGACGCCGCCGAGAAAAAGCTCGCGCTCGCCGGCGCCAACATGGTCGCGGTCGGTTACGGCAGCGGTGACGCCGCCGAATCGATCCCGATCTCACCGAGCGCGGGCTTCGAAGCTGCGGCCGCGCGCATCGGGCTGGCGCGCGCGCTCGGCGGCGCGATCGATCTCACGCAAAAACAATACGAGTCGCTGCACGATCGCCGCGAGCTCGATCTCGACTACGCGCCCAGCTCCGAATTCGTGATCGATCGCGTGGGCACCGCCTACGACACGACGTTCCAAGATCTCAGCGTCGAGTATTACGAATACGTCGTTTGAAACCGAGCCCGAGCTCCTTGGATTTGGGGCTCAGCGCTGACGTCGCGCCGCGAAACCGGTAGCCCACGGCCGTCACTCGTTCGAGCCCTGAACGGTGCCGTTCAGGCACGCGACTTGGTCGCAGTCTTTCCCGTTCGGGTAATACGACGTGAATGAGCTCAGTGTGCCAGATTGATTTAGGCGCACGGTGCCGTCCGGCAGCGTGATCTTGACGCTCAGCACATCACCCTTCGCGGCAGCACCGACGGTCTCGAGCATCCACCCGAAGCTGAGCGCAGCCGCATTTGAGCCGTCGCGAACGTCGATCGTACACGTGGCAAGCACCGAGCCGGCATCGCCGTCAGCAAGGAGCTGAATCACGTGGCTCGACGCGCTCGGCGTGAGATCGCTCGAATCGATCGAGCCGTGCGCACAGATCTCGTTGCGACACGCGTCCACGAGCGTATTCGACAACGTCGCTACGTCGGAGCTGATCGTCAGCTCTTCCGTGTCGCTGCAGCCGATCAGCGTGCAGGCGTGCGGCTCGACACAGCCGCTCGTACCAGCGCTTCCAGCGCACACGCCCGCAATCACCACCGCCAGCACTGCGCCCCGCAAGTTCATGCCGCTCAAGATACGCGATTTGCGGCGCGCAGCACGCGCCGCGAGCGCGGACACTGCGACAGTCATTTCGAACGACAAACAAAGTCCCAATCGGGACTTACATCGCGCCGGAGCGAACGTTCTGACGGGGCTCGCACGACAAAACGAAAAGGGCCGAGGTCTTGCGACTTCGGCCCTTCGCGTTCGCGCGCTCTGCGTTACTGCACGGGCGGGGGCATGACGCCCTTCGCGCGGGCGGTTTCGCAGCCGCGCTCGACGCCGGTGAGCCCTTCTTCGGTCTTCACGACCTTGAACTCGACGCGGCGGTTCTTTTCCCACGCGGCGGGCGTGCTGTGCGGATCGAGCGGGCAGAATTCGCCGTAGCCTTGCGAGACGAGGCGATTTGCTGCCACGCCGCGAGTCTTCAGCGCGTCCATCACCGATGCAGCGCGCAGCTTGGTGAGGTTCAAGTTGTACTCGTCCGACGAACGTTCGTCGGCGTGACCGGCGACTTCGAGCACCAAGAACTCGGGGTGACCCTTCAACGTCGCGGCGACCGCATCGATGATCGGGTTCGACGCCGGCAAGATCTTCGCGCTGCCGGTCTCGAACTGCACCTTGTCCAAGATCACGATGTCATTGCCCTCGATGATGACCTTGCCCTTGTCGGGGCAGCCGTCTTCATCTTGGAAGCCGTTGTACGTCTCCGGCTCGTTCGGGCACTTGTCCTTCACGTCCGGGATTTGATCCTTGTCGTTGTCCGGATCCGGGCAGCCGTCTTCATCCTCGAAGCCGTCTTTGTCTTCGGCGTCGTTCGGACATTGGTCTTGCTTGTCCGGGATGCCGTCTTGGTCATTGTCCGGATCGGGGCAGCCGTCTTCGTCTTGGAAGCCGTCTTTGTCCTCGGGCACATCCGGGCACTTGTCCTTCGAGTCCGGGATGCCGTCACCGTCGCGATCACCGTCTTTGCTGATGTCCGGGCAGCCGTCTTCGTCGTGATCGCCGTCGAAATCTTCGGGCACGTTCGGACAGCGATCATTCACGTCCAGAATGCCGTCGTTGTCGTTGTCGGGATCGGGACAGCCGTCTTCGTCCTTGAAGCCGTCGAAATCTTCCGGCTCGTCGGGACATTGATCTTGATCGTCTTTGTAACCGTCTCCGTCACGATCACCGATGCTCGGCTCGTACACGAAGCCGAGCACCATGCGCAGATCCGCGGCTTCGAAACCGGTGGA
>FTCX01000037.1_pt1 | contig 18447 bp, 13 predicted proteins | sample 1639831 | NCBI WGS metagenome assembly FTCX01 (sample SAMEA3914869, study PRJEB12502) | metagenome | biome: forest; material: soil | place: USA | collected 2012-03-12 | depth 0.1 m
GGCCGTACCGGTGCTCGTGCCAGCGACGCCGACACTGCCCGCGCTACTCGAGCTCGCGCCCGCTCCAGTCGTGGAGCCACCGCTCGAGGAGCCCGAAGTTCCGCTCGTGTGACCGCCGGTCCCGCCCGTGGCCTGCGAGCCTTCCGTTGAATCAGAGCTCGAGCTGCAAGCCGCAGCGGAGCAAGCCAAGAGCCCGAGCGCAACGAACGACAAACGCGAGGTGAGAGAAGCCATCTCTCGAGCAGTGTCCGCACCCGCGCCGACTTATCTCGAGAATCCTGATTTTTTTGACCCGCTCACTCGCACGTACATCGCGCAAAAACCGTCGACACGCGGGCGCGCGTTTCGCTTTGAGATCAACCTGATACGCCCGCCAAATCGCGGTCAAATCAGCAGGCTTACTGACACAATCAGCAGGCCTACTGACACGGCAGTACACGAAGGATTTTGATCTTCGTGCTCGTGCTGCCCGGCGCCGGATAAGCGACGCTGCCATCCGGAAACGGCTTCATCTCCTGATAGCGATTGTTCAGCACCGGCACATTGATCGGTGAGCTCGTCGGCATGCCGGTCGCGCTGTCGAGCACTTGCACGTAGAGCTTACGGTTCGGTGATTTCGGCGTGAGGTCGCCGACCGCCGTCGAGGTATCCCAGGCCGCGAGCAAGTGGCTCGCGCCGTACTGCGTGAGGTGCGGCGCGCGATCGTTCAAGCCGGCGTCGCTCGCGAGGAGCAAATCTTGATCGGGCGCGCCCGTCGTGAAGTGCAAGAGGTGCACGTCGGCGAGGCCGTCCATATCGTGCGTTTGACCGGCGCGGATGTCGCTGGTCGTGAGCCAATAGCCGCCACCACTCCCGAGGGTGATGTTGCCCATGTTCGAGTAAAACAAATCCAGCGGGTAGATCGTCTTCGTCGCGGGCGCGAACGCGAGCCGGCCGGATTTCCCGCCGGTGGGCGCGTCATTCTTGCACACGGTGATGAAGTGCTTCGCCGCCGGATCCCAGACGATGCGCTCGTAGCCGCTGTGACTGCAGCCCCAATCGAAGCTGTCGTGGCCGGTCAAGAGGTTGCCCGAAGGATCCACGACGCGCATTTCGTCGCCTTGGTGGATGTTCACGCAGCCGCTCTGCGACACGCTGATCGCCGCGCCGTAATAGCCCGCGTAATTCGTACCGTCGAACGCGATGCGCGCGTGGTGCGCGTACCACCAAATGAAGATCACGTTCGACGTGTCCGTCTTGCTGTTGAGGTACGGCGGATGCACGGCGCTGCCTTGCGTGAGCTGCGTCGCCCACGTCTCTTTCGCGCCGTCGAAGCGCACCATATACATCTCGTAGCAAGCGATCGGCGGGCTCGGCGGCGTGCCGCACAAGTTCGTCGGGTCGCCGCAATTGAGCGTGCCGCCGCCGACCGAGTCGCGCGCGACCATCAGCACGCCGCCCGCGTCGTCCGCGTACAAGTCGCCGTAGTCGTTGCCGGCGATGTTCACGGTGCTCACCGTCGTGTTCACGGTGTCGTCCGCATTCAGCGTGGTCACGTGGATCATGCCGTCCGTGCCGAGCCACGACACGCGCGAGCCACCGGAAGGCATCGCAGCGATCGCCAGCGGCTTGAGCGCGGCTTCGTCTTCGTTTTGATCGATCGCAGCGCCCACGTCGATTTCGGTGACGCGCGTCTCGGGCATGCTGCACGAGCCGACCGGCCCTGCACCACCCGTGGGAGTGACGACCGTGCCGCTGCCCGCGCTAGCCGTGGAACCGCCGTCATTTGCCGCGTTTCCGGCGCCGCCCGCGGCCGTGCTCCCGCCGCTCGAGCTCGCGCGACCGGCGCCGCCTGGGTTCGAGCCGCCCTTCGTCGATGCTCCGGAGCCGCCCGCTCCGTCATTGCTCGAGCCTTTGTCGCTGCTGCCGCAGGCGACGCTCAGCACGAGCGTCGCGGTCACGATGAGTCGAGCTTTTTTCATGGGCGCCACGTGTAAAGGCCGGACGTCGTCACGTCCGGGCTGGTTGCTGCTGATCCTCAGTGAGTCGTTTCACACGCGCGTCGCGAGGCATGATTTCGCGTGCCAGCTCCCGCATGAATGAGCACGTGGCACCGCTCCCAGCACTCTTTCGACGCAGCCGCGCAGCACGCACACACGCGCACCTGACTCATCGGAGCTACCGATCGGACTTGACAACACGTATCCGAACGCTCGCGCTTTGACGTCAAAATGCCGTATTTGCCCGAGCGTCCGCGCTCGGTAAGCAGCGCCGCGCTTGACCCCGCTCGCCGCCGCTCGCATGAAACTCGAGCGTCAGCCCGACGTATTCACCCGCGAGGAACCTCATGACCGCACTCCAAGACATCCCGGTTCGCAGTATCGAAGGCAAAGACACCTCGCTCAAAGCGTTCGACGGCAAGGTATTGCTCGTCGTCAACGTCGCCTCCAAGTGCGGTCTCACCCCGCAGTATGAAGGCCTCGAGGCGCTGTATCGCAAATACCGTGACCAAGGCCTGGTCGTGCTCGGCTTCCCCGCCAATGATTTCGCCGGCCAAGAGCCCGGCAGCAACCAAGAAATCGCCGAGTTTTGCAGCACGAAATTCGCCGTCGACTTCCCGCTGTTCGAAAAAATCACCGTCAAGGGTGACGACACTCACCCGCTCTATCGTGAGCTCATCGCCAAACAACCCGTCGCGCAAACCAAAGAAGGCGGCGAGCTCCGCGCCAAGCTCGATCAGCACGGCATGGGCCCCAAGACTCCGAGCGATGTGATGTGGAACTTCGAGAAATTCCTGGTCGATCGTCACGGCAACGTCGCCGGCCGCTTCGCGCCGGACGTCGATCCCGGTAACGCGAGCCTCGTCCAAGCGATCGAGAGCGAGCTCAGCAAGAGCTGAGCCTCGATAACTCCTGAGAGTGATTGTTGGTGCCCCGCGCCCGAGCACGCCGCTTCACGACGGCGTGCTCGCACGGGCAGCCCGTGCTTGCGCGCGCCGGGCCCCCAAGCGTCCGGCTCCGCCGTCCGCGGAGGCCCCACGAGCTCGCCGCGTTCACGGCGCGCCGTCGACCAGAACGATGCTCGGCGTCTCGCTCACATCGAGGCTCACCGAGCCGCCGCTCGGCGTGAGGGTTTGCTCGGTGCCGGTCGCGGATTGGTCCGCGAGCGTGACGAGCATCGCGCCGCTCGCTGCGAGCTTCAGCGCATAAGCTTTGACGACCTGCGCGGTGCTCGTCGGTGCCCACAGCACGTACGCGCCGTGGTTCGCGCTCGCGTCGTAGAATTTGGCGATCGAGACGTTCGCGTTGCCGGAGTCAGCGCTGCCGAGATAGCGCATCGCGCCGAGGCGCGCGCGGAACGTGGCCAGGAAATACCAGGCCGTCTTCGGCGTTTCGTCGCCTTTTTCGGTGAGCAAGCCGGAGGTCGAGAATTGGACGGCGTTGTTCGGGCACTTGGTGTCGTCACCCGTGCAGTCGTCGCGCGAGACGAACAAGAACGCGCGATCGAGGCCCGACGCCATCAGCGCGATGAAGCTGCGCACGAGCCACTGCCCCTGCACGACTTGCGCGGAGTTCGCAGCGATCGCCGGCGCGCGCAAGCGTGAGCCCGGATCCGTGTCGTAACCGAACTCGGTGAGCCAGAGCTCTTTGCCGGTCAGATTTTGATCGCGATAGCTCACGAGCGACGCCATCAAATCCTGCAGTTTGCAGTCTTCCGGAGAGAGCCCGGGCTTTGGATTCGCGGTGCCGAACGGATCTGGACCGAAGCAATAGTCGTGAATGTTGATCACGTCCGCCGGGAAGCTGCCGCCGCGGTGCGCGCTCGCCCACGCGCGCATGCCGTCGAGATACGTTTTCACGTTGGTCGCGAAATCTTTCGTGCCGGCGCCGGCGAGGCCCGCGAGCACCATCTTCGCGTTCGGGTCGGCGTTCTTGATCCCGAAATTTCCGGCCATTTTTCCCTGATTTCCGTCGTAGTCCGCGCTCGCCATCGCGGCGGTCATCTCGGGCGTGAACAAGAACGAGCCGTCCGCGTGCACCCAAGTCGCGTCCGGCTCGTTGCCGTCCTCGTAGTACGGCAGCACGTTCAAGCCGCTCGCGACCTTCTGCGAAGCATCGAGCGTGAGCTTGCTCGGATCGACCTTCGTCGAGCCGTAGCGCGCGGCGTATTGGTACATGAAAGCCGCGTGCGCTTGATACGAATTCGGATCGGTGGCATCTGCGCCCGCGCTCACCGGCGGCATCGCGTTGTTCAAGTAACTGACCGAGCCTTCGACGCACGGGAAGACCAAGACGTTCTTCTGTGTCAGCCCGGTGTAGTACGCATCGAAATCCCAATAGCCGTCGAAGAGCGAGAACGAGAGCTGGCTGTGCGGATACCCGACGTAGCCGGCTACGCCGTTGCCATCGTTCCAAGTCCAATCGTGGTACTCGCGCACGTTGCCGATCGCGGCGAGCTTCGCGATGTCATCGTCGACGAACGCGTTCAGGCCCATGAACTCGTTCACGGTGGGGCCGGCGCTCGAGCTCGAGCCGCCGCTCGCGCTGCCCGCCGTGTTCGACGAAGCGCCGCCGCCACCGATACTGGCCGAATTTCCGCCGCCGTTCGCGCCACCCGTGCCGGCCCCCGACGACGACGCGCCGGCCGTGCCCGCGCTGCTCGCGCCGCCGTTGGTTCCGTCGCTCGAGCTCGAGCTGCACGCGACGAAACCCAAGCAGCACCCGAGAATCGCTCCCACGCGCAGGTCGATCATGTGAAGAGCGTAGAGCACGCGCACGCGCGCGTCATTTTCGAGCGAGGCGCGGCGCGCGAACCGCTGCGCCGTTCGCGATTCGCGCGTGCTGCCTACACTGTCGTGAATTTCGCGCACGGCGCGGCGCGCGCCGTGGCGGCCGTCAGCGCGTCACTTCAGACGGCCGTCGAGCGAGATCGCCGCGTTCGCCAACATCATCGCTTCGCGAAGCATGAGCACCGCTGCTTTGCGGTCTTCGCCTGCGGGCACGTGTTGCAAAATGACTTTCGCGAACGCCTTCGCGCCGGCGTGCACGGCTTCGTAGTGCTGGAGCTTCTCGGCGTTGGGCGTGTGATGATCGAAGACGTAGTCGGGATCGAAATCGAGCTGTGACATCGCGCTACTCCGTGAAAAGTGGTGTGCGTTCAAGCTATCACCCTTCGGCTGCGCTTTCGCCGGGCCGACGTTTTCACGGCCGGGCTGGCGCGGCTGCAGCGCAAAGCTGGGGTTTTTCGCGCTGACCACCGCGCGAGCTCGGACGACAGACGCGCCCGTTCCCGCGTGGCCCTCCCCAACAAATCCTCGGCGTCGATTCACGCGCGTGTTGCAGATTGGTTATTTGATTCCGGATCTCGAAACGCGTGCGCACGCGCGCGCGGTCTTCATTGCGGCATCGAGCGACCGTTGAGACGAGACAAGCCAAATGATTCGGGCCGCGCGCTGGACATTCTCGATCGCAACCGTGCTGCTGTTCGCAGCGAACTTCGCCGCGTGTGACTCGACACCGCAGGAGATCGACACGTACAACCCGATCTCCGCGGGCGGCGCGAGCGCGAACGGCGGCGCGAGCGCGAACGAAGCGGGCGATGCGTCGCTCGGCGGCGCGCACGACGGCACAGGCGGGCTCAGGACGAGCACCGGCGCGACGACTGGCGTCGGCGGTGTCGAAGACACGTGCGTGGCGCGCGTGTCGACCGCGAGCGCGGTGCCGCTCGACGTGTATTTGATGCTCGATGTTTCGACTTCGATGCTGGATCCGACGGCCAACTCCGTCAGCAAATGGGCCGCGGTGAAGAGCGCGATCGAGACCTTCGTGCAGGACGGCGCGTCCGTCGGGATGGGCGTCGGCTTGCAGTATTTCCCTATTTTGAAGCCGAATGCGCCGACTTCCTGCGTGAGCGACGCGAGCTGCGGCGACAGCGGACCGTGCTTCTTGAAGGAGTGCTGGCACTACCCGAGCGACACGCTGTTCCCGTGCGAAACCGACACTGACTGCGGCGGCAGCGCGGGCTCGTGCACGCCGCTCGCGTATTGCGCGAACGACGGTCACCTCACGTGTCGTCCGATCGGCTCGAATTGCGGCAAGGACGCGAACGGCAAAGATCTCGGCATGTGCACGAGCGCGGTCGGCACGTGCGAGCACACGGCGACGTGCGACATCCCGACGTACGCCACGCCCGCGGTGCCGATCCGCGTGCTGCCCGAAGGCGCGAGCGACGTCGTGAGCTCGATCGAAGCGAAGACTCCGAACGGACAGACTCCGACTGGCCCCGCGTTGAGCGGCGCGATTCAACAAGCGAGCACGTGGGCCAAAGCGCATCCGGATCGACAAGCGGTGGCCATTCTCGCGACCGACGGGTTGCCGACGGAGTGCAGCCAGATCGACATCGATCAAGTCGCGGCGATTGCGCAAAATGGCTTGAATGCCGATCCGAGCATCGAAACGTTCGTCATCGGCGTGTTCGGGAGCGAGGACATCGCGGCGAAGGCGCCCGACAATTTGAACACGATCGCGCAAGGCGGCGGCACGAAGACCGCGTTCATCGTGGACACGACGATGGATGTGACGGCGCAGTTTCTCGCCGCGCTCGACACGATCCGCGCGGGCAAGCTCGATTGCACGTTTCAAATCCCGACGCCCGGCGCCGGTCAGACGCTCGATTACAACCAAGTGAACGTGCAGGTTTCGCGCGACGGGCAAACCGGGAATTTGTTCTACGTGGGCAGCGCGGATCAATGCGACGCGACCAGCGGCGGTTGGTATTACGACATCGATCCGAACGCGGGCGCGCCCAGCAAAATCATCGTTTGTCCGAGCAGTTGCAGCACCTTTCAAGGGCTGAAAGACAGCGTCGGCGTCGCGCTCGGTTGTCAGACGATCGTGAAGTGATCGCGTGACCCGCGGCGAAATGCCGCGGCAATTTTGCGGCATTTCGCGCCCTGCGCTCACGCGCGAAGGCGCGGAATCGTGCAGCCCAGCGCGATCTTGAATACGAAATATTTCTGTCAGAGCGTCGCTCTTCTCACTCACGATCATCGATGCTCTATTTGATTCATGCGTAGTCGCGCTCGCGTCGCGGTCGGCGTTGCTTCGGTGTTCGCGCTCGCGGTGAATTTCACCGCGTGTGGCTCGAGCACGAACGACAGCATGGTTTCGGGCTCGAGCAGCGCGGGCACCGCCGCGAACGGCGGCGCGAGCGCGATCAACACCGGCGCCAGCGGCGGCTCTGCGAACGGCACGGGCACCGGCGTGTTCGGTGTCGGCGGCGACGGTGAGTCGTGCGCCGCGCAAGTCTCGACGGGCAAGCTCGTGCCGCTCGACATGTACATCATGCTCGATATCTCGACTTCGATGCTCGAGCTCACCGCGACCAACGTGACGAAATGGGCCGCCGTGAAGGACGCGATCGAGACGTTCTTGAAAGACCAGGATTCGGCGGGGCTCGGCGTCGGGCTGCAGTATTTTCCGCAGCAAAAGCCGAACGCGCCCACTTCGTGCACGACCGACACCGACTGCGGAGACAGCGGGCCCTGCTTCAGCAAATTTTGCCTCGGCTATTACGGCTACGGCCTGATTCAATGCGAGAGCAACGCGGATTGCCCGACGGTGCGCGTGAACGGAAGACCCGTAAATGGCGCGCCGTGCACGACGCTCACGCTCTGTTCCAAGAACACCAACGCGGTCTGCCCTCAAGTCGGGCAAAGCTGCGGGCAAGACAGCGCCGGCAATGATCAAGGCACGTGCGAGATCGCGCCGAGCTTCGCGTGCGAGAACACGACGAACTGCGCTACGGCGGTGTACGCCGCGCCGGCGCAAGCGATCGCGACGTTGCCCGACGCAGCTGCTGGGCTAATCACGTCGATCGATGGCACCACGCCGAACGGCGACACGCCGACGGGCCCCGCGCTCACCGGCGCGATTCAACAAGCGACGACTTGGGCCAAGGCTCACCCGGATCATCGCGTGGTCGCGGTGATGGCGACGGACGGGCTCCCGACCGAGTGCACACCGACGGACATCACTCAGGTCGGCGCGATCGCGGCGCAAGGCGTGGCCGAAAATCCGAGCATCGATACGTTCGTGATTGGCGTGTTCAACGCGGACGACGTGGCGGCGGGCGCGCCGCAAAACCTCGATACGATCGCGCAAGACGGCGGCACGAGCAGCGCTTTCATCGTGGATACGACGAAGGACGTCACCGCGCAGTTCCTCGCCGCGCTCGACGCGATTCGCGGCGGTAAACTCCAGTGCGCGTTCCAGATCCCGCAACCTTCGGCGGGACAAGTGCTCGACTACACGCGCGTGAACGTACAAGTCTCGAGCACCGGAGAGCCGGACACGCTGCTCTATTACGTCGGCAGTGCGGCCAAGTGTGATGCGACGAGCGGCGGTTGGTACTACGACGTGGATCCGTCAGCGGGCACGCCATCGCAAATCATCACGTGCGCGAGCAGCTGCAGCGCGTTTCAAGCCGCGACCGATGCCTCGGTACAAATCGCGCTCGGTTGCCAGACCGTCGTGAAGTGAGCCGCAGTCACGCGCTGCGCTAGAAATGGCGTTTTCTACGCCTCAAAACCGCGCTCAGCAGTAAACCTGCGGCGACGATTTCGCTGCCGCTCCCGCCGCGTGACGAGCGCGTCGCAAACCGGCACGAAGACGGCGTCGACTCCGCGTCGCTGCGCGCGGGCGCGCCGCTCGGGCTCGTTCCCCCTGAACCGCCGGCAAGCGCGCCGCCCGCGCCGCCGAGCGCCTTCGTGCCTGCGCCACCGCCAGCGTCGCCCGAGCCGCTTGCGCCGCCGGCGCTCGCGCCGCCGGCGCCACCGACGGGCGGGCGCGGCAAACGCACGCCGTTGAGCGGCGTCGGCGCGCCGAGCCAACCGATCAGCTCGTGGAGCGGGCGCATGCGCACCTCCGGCTTGCTCAACGCATAAGCGACGAACGAAGCAATCGCGTTCTGACGATCTGCGACCGAAAGCGCGTTCGTCGCCGCGGCGTAGTTGTCGGCGTAGACGTGCGAGTGCGCCACGAACACGAGCGGCGCGCGATTGCCCTTCAAGTGCAAATCCAAATTGTACTTCAGGATGCCGAGCACTTCGCTCGCGGTCATGCCCGCATCGACGAACAGCGTCGCGTCGAGACCCGCGATTTTCCCGGTGGATTTCTCGTAGAAGCTCGGCAGCGGCATGTCGGGCGGCACGCGATCGCGCAGCCCTGGCGTGATGCCGTACTCGGGCGCGAGATCGTCACTCGGCACGATCAACGCGGGGATCGGAATTTCCCAGAAGCCCGGGCTCGTGCTGAGCAACGGCCGCTGGAATTTCTCCGTCACCGTCGAAGCATCTGGGCTGCCGCTGTCGAGCGTGTAGGGCCAGGCGCAGTTGGTGCCGTCTTCGCCGTCTTGCCAGCAAGATTGCACGCTGCTGTCGTAACCGAGCGCGTTCTGTTCGAGCACCGGCACGAGGTTCGGGTTGTACGCGAGGTACGGGCTCCGAAACCCGAACACTTGGCTCGTCGTGATCCCGATGCCGATGTCCGGCGACGTGAGCTCGTCGAGACAACCTTTCACCTCGCCTTGCCAATCATCTTGGCTGAACTCGGTGCCGTCGGAGTGATGCACAGTGTGATTCGCGGGCTCGTGCCCATCACTCACCGCGGTCTTCCACGCGGTGCGATTGCCGTCATCGGTCTCGATGTACAAGCTCGTGAAGAAGAAATTCGTACGCGCGGCGCTGCCGTCGAACGTGCCGCTCGTGCCGTTTCCCGTTGGATTTTTCAGATCGCGGAAGAGATCCGTGACGAAAGTCATCCCGCCCTTCACGTCACCCAGACCGGAGATGAAGTTGTCGTCGAACGTGAGCGCGACGAACTGCGGAACCTCCGCCGGCAGAAAGCCTGCAGGCGGCTGCTCGGACCACGGCACCGAAACCGAAAGCGGCTCGCGCGCAGCTCCTTCGAGTGAGCTGCTTTCGGTGGGAGCAACGCCGCAGCCCACGCACGCGATCCACGCGAGCAGCGCGCCAGCGAAACCCGAGCTTCGGTGCGCAAGCATCGTCGCCACGCTGGCACTTGACTCGCACGTGCGTTGACCGAATCGAGTCGAGTGCGTGGCGCTTTGTGCTCATCCGCGAGCAGACGCGCGCGAGCGCTGGAATCTTCGAGCGGCGTGCTAATTCGCGAACGTGCACGCGCCTTGCGCGCATTTCGGGATGAACGGCGGCAGGCAAGGCGGTGGCGGCCCCGGCGGAGTCTGCGGACAGCTCGAGCAGTCCATCACGGCTGCGCTATTCAGGTTGGTTTGCCAATCGGCATTCAAAGCATCCAAGATCGAAGAATATGCGGGGCAAGCGGACTCTTCGCAGGCGTTCGACACCGCAGTCGCGACGCAATCCGCGTCCGTCTTGCAACCGAAGGCGTACTTCTCGGATAGCGCGGCCTTCTGGCTCTCGTAGTTGTTTCGCCCCACGTTGCAGTCGCTCAACACACAGGTCGGACAGCATTGGCCCGCGACCATCTGTAGCGTGTAACCGCTCGGACACCCGCTGACGCACACCTGCTGCGCGCACGTCGATTCGCAGACCGCGCAACATTCGCCGGGCGGCGTGACCAACATTTCATTCGGGCCGTCGCACGCGGGAACGAAGGGACAAGTCGTCGGACCGCAGCCACCGAAGCTGCTCGTGCCGGCGTAGCCAATCGCGCCGCCGATCGTGCTCGCGCTGCCGCTGAACGAGGTCGAGCCACCGCGCGTCGAGCTCGCGCCGCCGTACGTGGAGCTCGTTCCCCCGTGCGAAGAAGTCATCCCCGCCGCTGAAGTCGCCGCGGCGCCGTCACCCGCGCTGCCGCTGTCTTCGATCGTGACCGCGCGACCGCCGCACGCGGCGGCGAGCAGGAGTGCTATGCCGAACGTCGCCAGACGCTGCGGACTCTTCTTCGTAGATCGCTGGTTCATTTGGGTGCTCGCGTTGCTCGAGCACCCCGCCAAAGTCAGCCTTCGCTGCCTTCGGGCTCGCCCGCGCTCGAGTCGCGAAGGGAGGCGCTCTTCAAGAGTGAAGTGATCGGCGGCTCGGTCCGAGCGCGCTTGCCGATTCTAACGACTCGCCGCTCGACGCCGAAGTGGAAAATCACGGCCATGCCCATGCTGAGTACATAAGCGGTGATCATTCCAGCTAGCGAGAGCCACGGAGTGGGCGGCACGTGGCTCGACCACCAGGCGTTGACCACCAAACTCACTGGAAAATGCACGAGAAATAGGCTGTACGAGATCGCCGCGAGGAAGCGCACGGCGCGCGAGCGCGGCCACTCCGAAATCCAACCGAAGTGCTGCGCCGCCATCACCACGAGGCCCGTCGCGAGCGCCACCAACAGACGCGAACGGAAGTCGACCGCCACGGCGACGATCAGGAGCAGCGCGTAGGCCCAAAAGAACCCACGGTCGATCACGCGCGCCTGCACCCACGCGAGCACGAGCCCAAGCCCGTAGCTGCCCATGAAGTAGATGCAGACGCGATCCAAGTCAGGGTGACGATTGAAATAGAACAGCGAAAGCACACCGAGCACGCCGAGCAGCACGCGACCGAGCGTGACCGCGTGCTCGCGCTGCGCGACGAGCTTCGCGCCGAGCCAAAAGACCAAGCCCACGAGCGCGACGAGCTGCAAATCGATGGCGAGGTACCAAATGCCCGCGGACAGCGGCTCGGCGCCGACCAAATCGTGCACCAAGAAGATGTGCGCGAGCAGTGAGAACGCGCTCGGGCGGCCGGAGATCGACGAGTGCGTCATCCAGCCGCGCGCGATTTCGTTGGCACAAATCGCGAGCACCAGCGCGCCGAGGTACGGCAAACCGATGCGGCGATAGCGATCGGTGATCACGCGCACGAAATCTTTGAGCTGTGCCGGCTCGCGACCGATCAAGCTGATCGCCGTGAGGTAACCGCTCACGACGAAGAACACTTGCACGGCGAGGCGCGCGTGCTCGGCCAAGCCGTCGATCAGCGCCGTGGCGACTTCGTGCGCGGAGTCCGAGAGCGGGCCGTAGAACGCGAAGTGATGCCAAACGATCGCCTGAGAGGCGACCGCGCGAAGCAAATCTAGAAAAGGCAGACGCGAGTCGTTTTGCTTCAAAACCCAACCACCGGGAAAGCGCGAGCCGGTCCTAGCACGACCGTTTACGAGCTCGAGGTACAGAAGCTTCCCTCGGCGGAGGTTTCAGGCAGGCTTCACAGCGTCGACGAAAATTTCCCAGCAGCTACCAGCAGATAGAGCACGCGCAGGGTCCCTTGATAGTACGGCGTGTCGTCCAGCTGCGCGCCGAGCCATGCGCTCATGTAGCCGTCGAACTTCGCCTGCTCGTAGCCACCCGCCAGCGCGAAAGCGCCGACGAATGCGCTGTTTTGCGCCTGAGCGGCGCTCGGCAGCCCGCCGTGCGAGTCGACCCATTGCGAAATGTTTTGCATGAACGTTTTCGCGCGGGTGTCGCCGCTCCAGGCGTAGTCGACCGCAACCCTGAAGGGTGTGCGGCAGGCGTCATACGAGTAGCCGGAGCCGTTATCGCTGCCGTCGGCGTTGCTCCAATCCGGTACGAGGTTGCCCATTCGCGCCTGATAGATCGCGTACAGCTGGTAGGAACCGTCGGCGAGCGCGGTCCAAGTCGTGGCTTGATCCGGGAAATAGTGCGCGAAAACTTTGTAGTAACCCGGCGAAAAATACGACGGATTGATGCGCATATCCGTCGTGTTCGTGCAGCCGCCCCAAACGTCACCGGGCCGTAGCACTCGGCGACCGCTGCACGTGTCCGTCTCGTACTGCGCGATCTTGCTCGCGAGCGTTTGCGCCTTCGTCAGGTAATCCGGATTCGACCAGCGCGCGGCTCCTTGGATGAGCGCCATCGTCGTATCGAGATCGCCGTCGGTGGCGGCGTTGCTGTTGTTGTTGCCGGGCGCATCACACTTGCCCGTGGTCCAATTCATCAAGCCGTTGTTGTCGAGGTGATCCCAGTAATATTTGAGCAAGCCGTCGAAGAGCGGCTGATCGTTCATGCCGGCCGCGAGCAGCATGCCGTAACCGATGCCTTCGGAGACGATCGTGCCGGGGTCTTTCAACACGCCCATCTCGCCGTTGTCGCATGCGGTGACGTGCGTGAGCTTCCACGCCGCGTACTCCGTCATCAGCTGCGCATCGGTGACGAGCGCGGATTTTGCGCCGTTCCACACGATCCCGGGCGCGGTTGCGCCCGCGCTCCCGCCGGCTGCATCACCGCTACCTGCCGCTGCGCTGGCCTTGCCGCCTTCGGCGACGATCGCCGTCGAACCGCCGTCGGATGTCGAAGCGCGCGAGCCGCCCGCGCCGGTTTGGCCCGCGCCGCCGGAAGCCGAGCTCGTGTTGGTTCCGGAGAAACCCGCGCTGTCCGAAGTCGAATCAGCGCTGCTCCCGCAACCGGAAAGTAAGCCCAAAGTCAGTGAAGACAAAAAGAACGAGCACCACAGTCGCATAAGAATATGCGCTTACTCTGGCGCCAGACACGAACTCTCGCCATCCCGAATCGGCGTATCAGCACGCTCACCGTGTGGTGAACAGAGGTACCGTGTCACACACCCGACAGTGCCGATGAGCGCTTGGTTAACGAAGTATCCGAGCTCGGCGGAGCGGCGTTCGTCGGCTCGCGTCAACGCGAATCTGCCGTGTATTTCGCCGTTTTTCGCGCTCGCGTTTCAACGCGGCTGACGCGCCGCACGCTCGAGTCGCAGCGCGAGCACCGCGAGCGAGAGCGCGGCGTCCGCCAGCTCTGGTTCGTCGAGCTCACCGAGCCGATCGACTTCACTCTCGATCGCGTGCAAGAGGCCATCGGGCGTCGTGCGTGCGTGCTCGCGCAGGTGCACGCGGTAACGGCGCCAAACGCTGCGGAGCAGCTCTGCGCCGGTCCCGGCATCGTACTCGTCGTCTTCGTCGAGCACCCCGTTCGGTAACTCCGAGCGCTCGAAGCGCGCGCTCGGCAACGCGGGCTCGGGCAACGCGCGCCGCTCGCGCTCGCGAGCGAGCTCGGCCTCGAGCGCCTGCGCGGCCGAACGAGCGCGCGTCGCGCGTTCGTCGAGCGCGCGCATCAGCTCGGCGTAGCTCTTGCTCTCGAGCCCGCGCTCTTCACGCAGCTCATCCAGCGCCGCCAACAGCTCGGCCCAACCTTCGATCGGGGGCGCCAGCTTTTCCACGCGCTTTTCGGCTTGCGCGAGCTTCTCGCGCAGCGCCTCGACCGATTCCCACGCCGCGCGCTCGGTGTGTTCGAGCCAGAGTTTGTTGGTGGGCATGCGTGAGCTCCTCCGAACGGAGCTGATGATGCCACACGCGCTCCGCGACCCCGCTGCCGAATCTGCTTCGGCCGCGACGCGGAGCGCATAACACCCGAGAATTATTCGGCCGAGAGCGAGACGCCAGCGGCCGGAGTGACGACCACGCTGCCGTTCGTCGAGCTCGCCGCCGATTTGGCGACGATGCCCCACGTGCGAACTTGAGCATCGATCGGCGCTTGGCCTTCGGCCGGCCGACGACGTTGGTACACGCCTTCGGCGCTCATCTCGTACACGCGTTGATTGTCGAGCTCGAGCGGCAACAAGCACTCGTTACGAATCCGCGTGCGCACGGCTTCACTCGACACCGGGAACAAGACTTCCACGCGGCGGTCGAGGTTGCGCGGCATCCAATCCGCAGACGAGAGGAAGAAATCCTCCTCGCCTTCCGGCCCGAACAAGAACACGCGCTCGTGCTCGAGGAAGCGGCCGACGAGCGAACGCACGCGAATGCGCTCGGACACGCCCGGCACGCCCGGGCGCAGGCAACACACGCCACGCACGACCAAGTCGATGTCCACGCCCGCGCGCGAAGCTTTGTACAGCTCGCGGATCATTTCCGGATCGACCAGCGCGTTCAGCTTCGCGAAGATGCGCGCGGGTTTGCCTTCACGCGCCCGATCGGCTTGCTCGCGCACGCGCGCGGTGACCGTCTTGCGCAGCGTGACCGGCGCGACCGCCAGCTTGCGGTAGCTGAAGCTGGTGGAGAACCCCGAGAGCGAGTTGAAGAGCTCCGAAGCATCTTCGCCGATTTCGGGATCGACCGTGAAAAGCGCGGTGTCGGTGTAGAAGCGCGCGGTCGTCGCGTTGTAATTGCCGGTCGAGAGGTGCACGTAACGACGCAGCTCGTTGCCCTCGCGGCGCACGACGAGCAGCACCTTCGCGTGCGTCTTGAGCCCGGCCGCGCCGTAGAACACGTGCACGCCCGCCCGCTCCAGCGCGCGCGCCCAACCGATGTTGTTCTCTTCATCGAAGCGCGCTTTGAGCTCGATCGAGACCGCGACTTGCTTGCCGTTCTCGGCCGCGCGCATCAGCGCGCGCACGACCTCGGAGTTCGAGCCGGCGCGGTACAGCGTCATCTTGATCGCGAGCACGTTCGGATCTTCTGCCGCGCGCCGGAGCAGCGTCAGCACGGGCGTGAAGACCTCGTACGGGTGATGCAAGAACACGTCACCCTGACGGATGGTGGCGAAGGGATCGCCGAGCTCGCCGAACTCCGTCGGCAGGCGCGCCGAAAGCGGCGCATCGTGCAGCTCGGGCCGCGGGATTTGCGCGAGCGACATCAAGCCCGAGAGCCCGAGCAGGCCCATCGTCTCGTACACGTCGTCCTCGTCGATCTCGAGCTTCTCGAGCAGGAGCTTGCGGATGCGCTCGGGGATCCCCGGCGACACCTCGAGCCGGACCGCGGCGCCGAAACGGCGCTTGCGAATTTCGCGATCGATCGTCGCCAGCAAGTCGGCGGCTTCTTCCTCGAGGATTTCGAGGTCCATGTCGCGCGTGACGCGGAACGGGTAACACCCGAGCACGTTCACGCCCGGGAACAAGTCCGCGAGGTTCCCCGCGATCAGCTCCTCGAGCGCGACGTAATCCGTGCCTTCGGCGCGCGCCTCGGCAGCGCTCGGCTCGATCGGCACGAAGCGCGGCAAGCTCTCCGGCACCTTGATCCGCGCGAAGCGGCGCTCTTTGGTCTGGGGATTTTCCGCCTCGACCGCGAGCGACAACGACAAGTTCGACAAGAACGGGAACGGGTGCAGCGGGTCGACCGCGAGCGGCGTGAGCACCGGAAACACCGCGCGCCGGAAGTACGCGCGGGCCCACTCGCGTTGCTCCGGGTTCAGCTCGGAGAACGCGCGCACGCGGATGTTTTGGCGCGCGAGCTCGGGCTTCAAATCGTGGATCCAGAGCAGCGCGGACGATTCGGTCAAGCGCGAGACGAGCGCACGAATGCGCGCCATCTGCTCCGGCGGCGAGTGCGCGTCCGGCGCCGTGCTCGGCGCCTTCGCGTCCAAGAGCTCGTGCAAACCCGACACGCGGATCATGAAGAACTCGTCCAAGTTCGAGCCGAAGATGGACAAGAACTTCAAGCGCTCGAGCAGCGGCCAGCTACCGTCGCACGCTTGATCGAGCACACGTTCGTTGAACGCGAGCCAGGACAGCTCGCGATTCAAATACAAATCGGGATTGAGGAGGTCGCTGTCTTCGTGGCTGTGCTCGGACGACATGACTGGTGCTCGTAGGGTTCGAGAGGGACGGGGAGCATCCCGCACTCGTGAGGCGATCTAGTCACGACTCCGCGGCGCGACGAGGGCCGAGTAGCCTATTTTTCAGCCGCAATCGGTCACATGTCACACGTTCGTCACCCAATCACCACCCGGTTGTTCGCGAATTTGCTCGTCCAGGAATCGGACGATGGCAGCGAAGCCCGCGCCGCGCGTCGGCAGGACGTGCCCGCCCGCCCAAATCTCGAGCTGACGCGAGCTCGGCTCGAACCGTTCGACGAGCTCGCGCGCGAGCGGCAACGTGTGCGCGTCGCGTTCACCGCACACGTGCAGCGAAGGCACGCGAACCGGTTCTGCGAATGCGTGCGCGAGCGCCTTGGCGCGTGGCGTGCGCCCCGCGATGAGCACCGCGGAGTGAATCTTGGGCAGCTCACCAATCGCGGCGAGCCCGGCAATCGCGGCGGCCAAGATCGCTCCCTGACTGAAGCCGAGCACGGACACCGGCGCGTAGTGCTCGATGGCTTCACGCACCAAATCCCGACTCTCTTCCCAGCCGCGATAGGTCTCACCGTTTTCGCTCGCATCCCACCAACACAAGTGGGGCGGCGCTCTTCGCGCACCACCGAACGCCGCGTACAGTCGATCCACGCTCTCCTGCGAGCAAGCGTGCGGCGCGTTCAAGCTCACGACACGCAGCGCGGGTGACAGCGCCTGCTCGAGCGGGCCGAGCGCTTCAGCCATCAGCTCGCCGTTCAGCGAATAGCCATGAAAAGCCAGCAGAGTGTGAGGCATGCGCGGAGAATGCTAGCGTGAGCGCGGTTTTCCGTGTCGCCCAATCGCCGGCTGCTTATGGGATGCGTGCTCGCTGCGAGCGCTTTTTTTCCGCGTTTCGCGCGGGCAAACGGCGCCTTCCCCGAAGTGAGTCAATTAGTCGCAGATCCCGAAGATCGCTCGCACCTCGTGCTGCGCTCGAACTTCGGACTCTTGGTCACGAGTGATGACGGACAGACTTGGGATTTGGTTTGTGAGGGCGGCATTGGGTACCAAAATATCGAGCCGCCGATCGCGTTGCTCGATGATGGCTCGGTGATCGCGGCGCTCTCGACCGGCATCACGCACGGCGACGCGCGCTCGTGCAACTTCAGCGCGGCCACCGGCATCACGGGTTACGTCGCGGACGTATCGCGCGTGCCGAGCAATGCCGGACACGCGGTCGCCGTCGGTGTCGATATCACTGCGAACACGTCGCAAGTCTCGGCTTCACCCGACGGCAGCGCGTGGAGCGCGCTCGGCAACCCAATCGCAGATCTCAACGCCGCGACGCTCGGCGTCGCAGCCGATGACGCGAACGTCGTCTACGTCAGCGGCACGTCGCAAAACGACGATCCGCCCGGCGTGCTCGCGCGCAGCGCTGACGGCGGCGCAACGTGGGCGCGCTTCACGGTGCCCGGGACGAGCAAAGTGAGCGTGCCGTACATCGCCGCGATCTCCGCCGCCGATCACGACACGGTCTACGTCCGCCTGAGCGGCACGCCCGGCCATTTGCTGGTCACGCACGATGGCGGCGCGCACTTCCAAACACTGCTGGATTTCGCTGGGCCAGTGGACGGCTTCGCGCTCTCGCCCGACGGCAAGCTCGCGCTCGCCAGCGGCCGCGCGGATGGCGTGTGGCGCGCGCCGACCGACACGCTCGCGTTCGAGCAGCTCTCGTGCGCCAAAGTCCGCTGCCTCAGTTGGAGCGAAGCGGGCCTCTTTGCGTGCGCGGACGAGTTCGAAGCGGGCTTCATCGTCGGACAGTCACCCGATCAGGGCGCATCCTTCGCGCCGCTCTTGCACCTTTCGTGTGTGCGCGGCGTGCTCGATTGCGCGGCGCAGACTTCCGTCGCCGAGACATGTCCC
>FTCX01000036.1_pt1 | contig 18405 bp, 19 predicted proteins | sample 1639831 | NCBI WGS metagenome assembly FTCX01 (sample SAMEA3914869, study PRJEB12502) | metagenome | biome: forest; material: soil | place: USA | collected 2012-03-12 | depth 0.1 m
GGTGATGCCGAGCGAGTACGCCACGATCGAGCCTGCGCCGGAGCCGCGCCCCGGACCCACGGGAATCCCGCGTGATTTCGCCTCGCGGATGAAGTCCCACACGATCAAGAAGTAGCCGGGATATTTCATCCCGACGATCACGTCGAGCTCGCGCTGCAAGCGCTCGTGATACTTCGTTTCGTCGACGGGTCGCCCTTGGCGCCGGAACTCGGCGAGCCGCTCGTTCAACCCTTCGAGTGATACGTGCCGGAAGTAAGTGTCGGTGTCGTAGCCCGCGGGGACCTTGAAATGGGGCAGCATGGGCCTGCCCAAGTCGAGCTTCAGGCCCGAGCACATCTCGGTGACGAGCAGCGTGTTCTCGATCGCTTTCGGCAACGCGGAGAACGTCTGAGCCATCTCTTCTTGGCTCTTCAGGTACATCTCGAAGCTGCCGTGATGCAGCGGCTCGGCCTCGGCGAAGGTACGGCCTTGGCGCACGCACTCGAGGTAGATGTGCGCCTGACCGTCGTCCTTGTTCATGAAATGGACGTCGTTCGTGGCCACGAGCGGAAGCCCCAAGCGATCGGCGGCCTTGACCAACGTCTCGTTGACCACCGCTTGCTCCGGGAAGCCGTGATCCTGCAGCTCCACGAACACGTGGCCCGGCTCGAACATCTCCTTCAGTTCGCCGAGGATCGGCTCGCCCGCGTCGACGCCGTACTCGAGCACGCGCTGCGCCGCGACGCCGCCGAGGCACCCCGTCAGCGCGACCAAGCCCTGACTTCGCTCCGCGATTTGCGGCATCGTGAGCGCAGGGCCGTGCGGGCTCGCGGAGCGCAGATGCCCTTCGGAGACCAAGCGAATCAGGTTCTTGTAGCCTTCGTTCGTCGCCGCCAAGAGCACGAGGTGATCGAACGACGCGGATGCGTCCTTGCGCACCACGTTCACCTCGCAGCCGAGGATCGGCGTGAGGCCCTGCCCGCGCGCCGCGTTGTAGTGGCGAATCGCGCCGTACATGTTCGCGTGATCGGTCAGCGCGATGGCGCGCATGCCCTGGGCCTTGGCGTTCTTCGCCAAGGCGTCGAGCTTCACGGCGCTCGTCAGGAACGAGTACTGAGAATGAACGTGCAGATGAACGAACTCGCGCGCCACGAGTCCCTGGCTTACCACCATCGAAAGCGCGCGCGCCAAGCTCGACTCACGCGCCCGAGCCTCGACCCGATCCGAGCTTCGGCCATGCGACCGAGAAATTCTGTCGTCGGCCCTACATTTTGGGTTGAACAGAACACGGCGAGTGTCCGTCTATCGGCCGAGGAATGTCGCCCAACGCGGACGTGCGCTTGCGTCTCGCCGGGGACTTGGACTACCGGTTTGCCCCATAGTCAGGCGAATTACCCCGAGCCCGGCTCGGCCAGTACCTAGATTGAGTGGAGGAATTAGAGAAATGTTTGGAAAATCTGCGCTCGTGACTCTCGCCAGCGTCGCGCTCGTCGCGTCCGCGCTCTCGGCTTGCAAAGGCTCTGCTTCGATGTCCGCCGGCACCGAGCCTGCCGCCGCACCGACGCCCGCTCCGCCTCCACCGCCCCCGCCCGCTCCGGCCCCCACGGTCGCAGCGCCGCCGCCCGCGCAGGCGCCCTCGGCCGTCGTGGTGAAGGGCGACAGCGTGCAGATCCCGGGTCTCATCGAGTTCGACACCGGCAAGGCCACGTTCAAAGCCGGTGGCGGCAGTGACGCCGTCGTCGATCAACTCAAGACCTTCTTGGATCAAAATCCGAAGATCACGAAGCTCCGCATCGAGGGCCACACGGACAACGTGGGCGCGGCGGAAGGCAATCTGGCGCTCTCCGGCCAACGCGCGCTCACCGTGAAGAACGCGGCGATCGCGAAGGGCGTGGCCAAGGACCGCCTGATCGCCGTCGGCTTCGGGCAGAACAAGCCCCTCGCCGACAACTCGACCGAAGAAGGCCGCACCAAGAATCGCCGCACCGAGTTCCGCATCGCGGAGATCGGCGGCAAGAAGTACCTCGGTCTCGATCCCCTCGGCGGCGGCAAGCTGTTCGAGTGACCCGAGCGTGAGCCCCGAGCGGGCTTTCGCGAGAGCAACGGCCGACCACGCATGCGTGGCTCGGCCGTTGGCTTTTTGTCGCGTGACGCGGGTGTTCGGCTGCGGTTCGCGCGTGCTATGGCATCGGACGATGCGCACGCACCCCGCCCGCTCTGGGCTTCGCAGCAAGATGAAATGGCGCGCCTTGGTCGCGCTCGGCGGCGGGCTGCTCGCCTGCGCCTGCAATGACACGCCGGCGGATTTGCGACCGTGGCGCCCGACCGATCACGACCACACCGAAGACCCCAACTCGAACCAGGTTCAAGTCACCGACGCAGGCTCGGGCGAGCCCGGTCACGGTCTCGATGACGTGACGATCGCCGCGTGGAAAGCGAACTGCACCAGCTGCCACGGCTCGATTGGGCGCGGTGACGGCCCGCAAGGTCAGCTGCTCCACGCCGCGGACTTGTCGCGCGCGGAGTGGCAAGCGAGCGTGACGGACGAACAAATCGCAGCCACGATCCGGCAAGGCAAAGGGCGCATGCCCGGCTTCGCCTTGCCCGACGCGACGATCCAGCGCTTGGTCACGCTCGTGCGCATGCTCGACGCCGCTCGCATGCAACAAGTCATGGCCGCGGCGAACGCACCGAAACCCGGCGTGGCTGCGTCCGCTGCCCCGACTGCGAGCTCCGCGACGAAAGCCCCAGCGGCGGCCTCCGCGCGCCCCAAGAGCAATTGATCCGCGGCGCCCTCTCGCACGGCAGCTTCGCGCGGCGTATCGCGTTGCGTGCGATCGTCGTCGGCGGCGCGGTCTGGGTCGGCGGCATCGTCATGCGCTCGTTGCCGCACGATCAAGTGTTGGTGTTTCCCGTCGGCTCGGTGTTTCCGAACGCGACTCGCTTCAGCGCCTCTTGGAAAACGCTCGCCGAGAACGAACCGAGCGGCGGCGTCAGCGTCGACTTCACGGCGCCTCCTCCGCTCGAGCTGCGCGAGCATGTAAGTCTGCCAAATGGCGACTATGTAGTGACTATCGAGGTCTTCGTGCGCCGGGAAGTCGCGTGGAAAGATGCAGAGAAAGCGCACGAAAACCCCGCGAAACCCGCAGAAATCCGCACGAACGAAACAGACTCTCGAGGACTGGAGACAAATATCGTGCGGCGCGTTAGCCTGTCGGGTGGCGAGACTTTGGTCGCGCTCGCCGCTGGTGGTTTCTGAGTGACTCATCCCGTCCCTGCCTCCGAAATCGCTACTCGGGCACAACCGCCGCTGGGCGCGCAATCGGACGAGCTTTTGCTCGTCGTCGTCACGGGCAGCGCGCGCGGCAAGCGCGTCAAAGTGGGCGAGCGACTCACCGTCGGCAAAGCCGCCGACAATGATTTGGTGCTCCCCGACGACACGGTATCTCGCCATCATTGCGAGCTCGAGCGCACGCCGGGCGGCATCGTCGTACGTGACTTGGGCTCGACGAACCACACGCGCGTCGGCCGCACCGCGGTGCGCGAAGCAGTGGTCGAATCGGGCTCGACGATCGTCGTCGGCAGCGTCGAGCTGCTCTTGCGCGGTGAGCCCAACCGCACGCAAGTCTTGCCCAGTGAAGCGACGAGCTTCGGGGAAGCGCTCGGCACGAGCCTCTCCATGCGACAAATCTTCGGTGTGCTCGAGCGCATCGCGCCGACCGATGCTTCCGTGTTGCTCGAAGGCGAAACCGGCACGGGCAAGGATGTACTCGCGCGTTCGATCCATCAAACGAGCCAGCGCAAGGATCAGCCGTTCGTGGTCGTGGATTGCGGCGCGGTCAGCTACAACTTGATCGAGAGTGAGCTGTTCGGCCACGAGCGCGGCGCGTTCACTGGCGCGGTCGCCGCGCGCCAGGGCGCCTTCGAAATCGCGGGCCACGGCACGGTGTTCTTGGACGAAGTCGGCGAGCTGCCGCTCGACGTGCAGCCGAAGCTCTTACGCGTGCTCGAGTCCGGAGAATTTCGGCGCGTGGGCGGGAACAAGACGCTCCACGCCGAGGCGCGCATCGTCGCCGCCACGAAACGCAACTTGAAGGACGAAGTCGAGCGCGGCAAATTCCGCGAAGACTTGTACTTCCGTCTTTCGGTGGTGCCGATCACGGTGCCGCCGCTACGCACGCGCCGCGAAGACGTACCCGGGTTGGTCGAGCAATTTTTGGATTTGGCGCGCAAGCGCGATCCGAGCGCCGCCGCGATCTCGCTCACGCGCGAGACGGTCAGCGCGCTGGCCGCGCACGATTGGCCCGGCAACGTGCGCGAGCTCCGCAACGTGCTCGACCGCGCAATTTACATCGCGACCGCCGGCGGCGAGCGCGAGATCCGACTCGTCGATTTACCGGTCTCGCCGGGCTCAATTGGTGGCACGCAGCCGCCCTCGGGCAGCGCCGGATATCCCGCGTTCGAGGCCGAAAAGAGCTACCGCGAGATCCGCGCGGACTTCGAGGCCGAGTTCGAGCGCCGCTACGTGGCGTGGCTGCTCGATCGCCACGGCGGCAACATCAGCGCCGCCGCGCGCGAAGCCAAGATGGATCGCAAGCACTTGTATGACCTAGCCAGGAAGCGCGGCCTGCGCGGGGATCGCTAAGTAGGCGTAACTCGAAGCCTGACCGTTCAGTGTCCCTCTCGCTCCTCTCTTCTCGCGCCGGAGGGGCAGCAGTCGCGTGCACGGAAATAAAACAAAGCTCCAGATTCGCCGGGCTGATCACGGTTTTAAATGGAAGGGCGGAGCTAACGAGACCTGACCGAACAGGCGCCGGTCGCGTAGCTAGACGCGCGAGCGGCGTGGCGTCACGGCACTCGCAGGGCAAAAAAACTTCATCCCGGAGCTAGTTGCCAGTTACAGCGAAAGCTCGCCTGGCGAACCACGACGCCGAAGGCTCTGACGCGAAGTTTCCGCTTCGCGTGACCATCAAAAAACAAAAACTCAGAACGAGCCTTGCAGACCGAGTGACCACAGGAGGGCGAGCGTGTCGTCCGGTGCGCGGCCGCCGAGCGTGAAGTCGTGCAAGTCGGTTTTGAGGAGATCGAAGCCGAACGCGCCGGAGACGCTCAAGAACATGCCTGCGACGCGCGCGCCCGGACGGCCTTCTTTCGAGGCCATGAGGCGGCCGCCGATGAGGTAGCTCGAGAGCGGAGACAGCTCGCGATCGCCGCTCCAATATTGACCACGCGGGCCCGTCGCGGGCTCACCGCCGGTGTAGTCGTCGCTCCAAAAGAGGGCCGCGGTTTGCGTGTAGTAGCGGCCGCGCACGAGCAGGCGCAGCCACGGGAACATGTAGCGTTCGGCGTCGAGCTCGTAGGTTTGCCCGAAGATCGCCCAGGTATCGCGGTAGTAGCGCGCGTTCAGCGAGAACGCGGTCTCGAGCGAACGCGCGTAATATTTCGCGCGCAAGCCGAGCGCGCCGCGACCGCGATTGTCGGGATGATTTTCGAGCGCCTGATCGCCCGCTGGCGCGATCACGACCGAGCGATACGGGTTGCCCAAAAATCCATTTTGCAAGGATGCGCTGAACACCGCTTGAGTCGCGAGCTCGGGCGTCCAGGTTTGCGTCCACGCGAGCTGGAAGTTGTCGAGATTCACCGCGCGCGAAGCGCGGTTCTTCGCGTTCGTGAAGCAGCCGGCGGAGTTGTCGAGCGCGAGGCGCGTCGACGGCGCATCACTGTCCGAGAACGCGGTGGTGCAGACTTTGTCGAAGCCGCGCCCGTAAGCGAGCTCGATTTGCGTATTTTTCTGCAGGAAATCGGTGCCGGCGGAGACGGCGAACGCGTTCGAGCGATAGTCGTGCTCGGTGCCGTACGTGTAGCTGCCGGTGAGATGCGTATTCGCGCGCGTGACCGTGAAGCCGCCGGTGATGGCGTGGCGCGTATCCGAGAAGTGCGTCGCCGAAGTGACGATGTCCACGTTGCTCAGCCGCCCGCCTTTGAGCGACTCGCTCGCGCCGGTCACGATGTCCGCTTCGTAATTCCCCGTGAACGTGAGCGAGCTCGAAGGCGAGATCGAGAGCGCGGCGCTCGGGTTGATCACCGTGAGCTGGCTGCGCTTGGACGGCTCGAGGAACAACGCGGATCCGGCCTCCACCGAGGCAACCTGCGCCCGTGCCGACGACGCCACGAGCAACGAAAGCGCGCACGCGACGAGCGCGAGCACGAAACGCGGCAAGGAGGGCCGAGGCAAAGTCACCGCGAGCACTTCAGTTGCAGCCGCAGCCGCCTCCGCGAACCGAGCCACCGCCGGTGGAACCTTCTCGATTGTCGAGCGCGTGATCGAGCGCGGCTTGATCCGCCGATTGTTCGTCGAACTGCATCGTCGGATCGGCGAGCACGGCGCGCTGCTCGGGCCTGACCGTGGCGCAGCCGGCGCTCGCGAGCACGAGCACGACCGGAGCCGCGTAGAGCGCGCATTTCGCCCGACTTTCACGCAAAATTTGGAGAGCTTTGCTCATTCTCGCGTCCTTTCGTCGACCCATCTCGCTCAGAAATAGGTGCCCAGGCCTCCGATGTACGTCTGCACGTTTTGATAAGCGTCCTCGTTGTAGAGGATCATGTTCGACGCTTCGAGCCGGAAGAGCACGCGCCAACGGAGCGAGATCAAGAGCCCGCCGCCCGCCCGCGCTTGGAACCAATTGCGCGAGAGCCGCACGCCGGTTTCATCCTTCGGGGTTTCGTGCATGCCGCCGGCGCCGAGCGTTACGAACGGCGCGATCGCCCAATCCGGAGCCAGGTTGAGCGTGCCGGAAAGGCCGTACACCAGCCGCCGACTATCGCTCTTCAGCGAGAGCCCGATGAACGGCTCGAAAGCGATCGCCGGCGCAAGCACGTACGCGGGCTTGAGCTCGACGTAGCCGTCGCGATCGTACGCGCCGGCCATGAGCGCGAAGCCGCCCTTCGCCGATTGCAACGCCGGTGGCGCGAAGAAGCCCGGCTTGGCGGGCGCATCCGGCGCGTCTTCGCTCACGGCCACGGCTTCGACCGTGTCGCCGAGCACGTATGCGGTGCGGCCGTCGGGCATCGCGACCTGCAGCCAAAAGCCCGAGGTCTCGCGCGTCTGGATCAAAAACGTTTCGCCGCGGTGCGCGTGATAAATCACGCGGTGAGATACGCCGGGACCCGCGCGCAAATCGGTCTCCGCCACGACCACGCGCGCGAACGCGTCTTCGTCTTCATTCCCAGCGGCGAGCGCTGCGGCAGAGCCGAAGACGAGCGCGAAGGCGACGAGCGCTGAGGGCAGGATTCTCATTGATTCGAAAACTGCGTCGCCCACTGGCGAATCGCATCGGCGTCGGGAGATGTGAGGGTGAAGATCTGACGCGGATGCGCTTGGTTCTGCGTCGGGCGCTGGAGCAACGGCGCCAGATCCGGATCACGCTTCATGCGCGCTTGCGACGTTTGATAGTTGTTCTGCGCGGCATCCGGGATGCTCGCCGTCATCGGCACGACACCCGTGCCGCACGAGTCCCCGACGTGCGGCGAGTAATCGGTCAAACGATACGCGGTCGCCGTGAAGTGACAGCCACCTTGCGGGTCGCCCTTGCTCGGGTCGCCGCTGCCGCAGCTGTTCGCGAAGAGCACCGGCTCGACGCGGCAGTAAAAATACTTGTCGTCGAAAACGACGTCCGCGACCTCGAAGTCCGGACCCGGGTCGACGGTCGTCGGCAGAAAGCCGTGGTCACCACAGCCGACCTGGAGCAACCCAACGAGCCCGATGAGCGCGCACAAAGTTGCCCCGGAGTTACGACCACTTCGCACGGTACCCACGCTAGCAAAGCTCGTCCAAACACGGGCATGGATCCCGTAGGCCACACAGTCGGCCGGTATTTTAGGGAGTCCATACACCCACATAAATAACTTGGCCCAGTCGGAAAGGCTTGAACGCGGTGCGACGCGCCGCTAACAGTTTGCCCCTCGCGTTGCTTCTGTAGCATGCTTACCTACATCAGCTTACCTTCACTCACTTGGTCTTAATTCCCTCGTTCCGCTGACGCCCTGCAACGCCGCTCAGCGCCTATTCCTTCGGAGACCCAAGAATGAAGTTGAATCCGTGGTACTTCGTCGCCCCCATCCCGGTTGCTTTGATGGCTGCGAACGGTCCTTTTGGCGCGCAGCTCGCCGTTCTTGGCGTTACGATTGGGATCTTCTTCGGCACCCTGGCTCTGGGCCGTCCAACGCCGGGTAACGCGACCACGACGAACCACTGACTCAGCCCGATAGTGAACCGCCGCGCTCTGGAGAGCGCACCAGCCATCCACCTCGCCTAAAGCGCATCGAGGATCTCTCGCTGCACGATGTGGAAGCGCTTCGCCTCATTTTGAGCGGCGGTTCGATCATCGATTGGCACCGCTTGAATCTGGGCGGCGCCGAAGCTGGCAAACGCTTCCTCGAGAACCACGAGCTGTATCTCGAGCAGCCCAAAGACCGCGCGTTCATCGAATACGTGAAGCGCGAGGCGATCAGCTACTTGAGGCGTCACTTCAAGTTTGCGATCCCAAAGCCGGTCGAAGCCGCGAGTATCGAGGATCTCCTGCTGCTCGCTTCCGGCAGCGGTCACCGCCAACTGTGCGCCTGCACCATCTTGAAAACGGTGCAGATCATCAATCACATGGCGGGTCGCGAGCTCTTGTTCCGCCTCCCGGTCAGCGACCGGGACCTCTTCCATTTGGTGGAAGAGAAGGTGTACCGCGTCGTGGGCACGATGCTGAGCGAGGGCTTCCCGATCACCGAGTTCATCGGCGGCCGCAAAAACCTCGATTCAACGTACACGAAGCTGCTGTCGAAACCCGAGGCCACCGCCGCCGCGCTCTACGACAAGCTCCGCTTCCGCATCGTGACCAAGACGCCGGATCACATTCTGCCGGTGCTTCACTACCTCACCGAGCAGCTGTTTCCGTTCAACTACGTCGTGCCCAAGCAGAGCACGAACACGATCTTCCACTTTCGCAGCTACTGTGATCGAAATCCCCATCTCGAAAAGATGGTGCCGCAGTTCCAAGGTCACGTTGAGGATGCGCTGCTACCAACCGACAACCGTTTCAGCGCGCCGACGTACCGCGTGATTCAGTTCGTCACGGACGTACCGGTGCGCGTCCCGACGCACTTGATGGAGCTCGCGCCGCCCGGCTCCGAGAATCTCGGGCCGATCGTGTACATGCTGTGTGAGTTCCAAGTGCTGGACGCCGAGAGCGAAGCCGCGAACGAAACCGGCGAAGCGAGTCACGACGCGTACAAGCAACGCCAGCGTCAAGCCGTGTTCCGGCGTCTTCGCCGTGGGTCACGCGCCGAGCAGAAACCCTAAATTCCCGGGTTTCTGCCGCGTTGCTGCCCGCGGCGCCCGGGAAATTCGACAGCGCGCGGCAAATTCGCGCCGAAAGCGGCTGAGATTCCGCGCGAAATAGGATAGGAGGGGCGCATGCGACTTCACGCCGCCAAGGTGCCTCAAATCGCCGCCGATATGGTCAAGGCGCTGCTCGTTTCCGGCGAGGTCGAGAGCGAGTCGCCCAAGGAAGTCGCGCTCGATATCGAATCGGTGTTGAACCAGTACATCAGCGACGAGCAAGCGGTCAGCGAGCAAGCCAAGTCGATGCTCGCCGCGCGCGGGCTGCCGCAGACTGACTTCAACCGAATTCGCAAGCTCGTCGCCGAAGAGCGCAAGATCAAGCTCGGTGAAGACGCGATCGACTACCTCTTGGATCAGCTGCTCGAGATGCTGATGCACTCGACCAACGTCGACGAGATCTTCGTGGAAGACTACGTGCTTCGCCGCAAGATGCGCGATCCGCTGCGCCGCCAGTTCGCGGAAGATGAAGAAATCGAACAGCAGATCCGCGGTCAGCTGAAGCACGTGCAAGAAGGCACGTCGGTGTGGGAAGTCGAGTACCGGCGCATGGCGGACGAGATCAAGCGGCGCAAAGGGCTGTGAGACCACGTGCGCAGCATGACGGGGTTCGGCTTCGGCGACGCCCCGCTCGGTGACGGGCGGGTCACCGTCGAGCTGCGTGCGCTGAACCATCGCTTTTTGGACGTCCGCGTGCGTCTGCCCGAAGAGCTCTCGGATCAGGGCTTCTTCATCGAGCAAGTCGCGCGCGAGCACTTGGCGCGCGGCCGCTTCGACATCGGTGTGCGACTCGAAGGCGCGGCTCTACCCCCGCCGCGTTTTTCGGTGGATCGAGCGCGCGCGCTCTACCGCGGGCTCCTGCTTTTGCGGGATGAGCTCGCTCCCGGCACGGAGCTGCCGATCACCGCGCTCACCGGCATGCCGGATCTGGTGACCACGCCGACGACGGCGGACTCGGAGGGAGCACGCGCCGCGCTGAAAGCCGCCTTCGAAGCGGCGCTGCAGCGCTTGGATGAAATGCGGAAGCTCGAGGGCGATGCCCTCGCGCGCGAGCTCAGGGCGCGGCTCGACTCGGCGCGTCGTTTGCGAGCGACGATCTCCACGCGCGGCGGCGAGCTTCTGGACGGCTACCGTGCGCGCCTCCGCGATCGGCTCGAGCGGCTCCTCGCGGACTCGGGCTTGCAGGTGGATTCTGGACGTTTGGAGGCCGAAATCGTGCTCTTGGCGGATCGCAGCGATGTGACCGAAGAGCTCGTCCGGCTGGATTCTCACTTCGATCAATTCCAGAGATTGCTCGAAGCGGATGGCCCCGTCGGGCGCCGGTTGGATTTTCTGCTGCAGGAAATCGGGCGAGAATCGAATACAATTGGCGCCAAGAGCCAAGATGCGCCGATCGCCCATTTGGTCGTCGAAATGAAGGCCGAGCTCGAACGCATCCGGGAGCAAGTCCAGAATGTCGAGTGAAGGTCCGTTGCCGTTGATCGTGTCGTCGCCCTCCGGCGCCGGCAAAACCACGCTGACGACCGCGCTCTTGAGAGAGTTGCCCGAGCTGCGTTTCAGCGTTTCGCACACGACGCGCAAGCCGCGCCAGAACGAGCAAGACGGCCGCGAATATCACTTCACGAGCCGAGACGAGTTCGTGCGCCTGATCGAGCAAGGTGCATTTCTCGAATGGGCCGAGGTGCACGGCAACTTGTACGGCACCGGCCGCGCCGAGCTCGAGCGCAATCAGCACGCGCGCGGCATCATCTTCGACATCGATCACCAGGGCGCACGGCAAATCAAAAGCTCGGAGCCCGACGCGGTCGCCGTCTTCATCTTGCCGCCGAGCATGGCGATTTTGGAGCAACGCTTGCGCGGGCGCGCGAGCGAGGACGAAGAGACCGTGCAACGCCGCTTCGGCGTCGCGCTGCGCGAAATCGAGCACTACGGGCTCTTCGATTACGTGCTCGTGAACGAAGATCTGGCCGAAGCAACCAAGCAGCTGGTGTCAATTTTTCGGGCCGAGGAGTGTCGCCGCCACCGCGCGGCGCGTCACGCCGAGCGGCTCTTGGCCGAAGGCCGAGGCTTCGGTGGCGTGAAGCCGCCGGCCTGAATCACTCCCGAGAGTTATCTGCGCCGCTCGGCGGCGCGCACAGAAAGAAAATCAGATGAGCCAGAAACCTCGCGAACAAGCGTCCTCCGTCCTGATCGTCGGCTCGATGGCCTTCGACGATTTGGAGCTCCCGAGCGCCAACGAAAAAGACGTCGTCGGTGGCTCCGCGACGTACGCCGCGTTCTCGGCGGCGCTGTTCGCTCCGGTCCAAATCGTGGCCGTGGTCGGCGCGGATTTTCCGAGCGCGACGCTGGACGAGTTGCACGGGCGCGGCGTGGACGTGGCCGGTGTCGAACGCGCCGCGGGCAAAACATTCCGCTGGGCGGGCCGCTACGCCGCAAATTTGGCGAGCCGCGCGACGCTTGACACGCAGCTCAACGTATTCGCGGACTTTCGGCCCAAGCTGCCGGCGGCGTACGCGAATACGCCGTTCGTGCTGCTCGGCAACATCCACCCGGCGTTGCAGCTGGAGGTGCTCGCTCAAGTCAAGAAGCCGCGCTTGGTCGCCGCGGACACGATGAACTTCTGGATCGAGGGCGAGCGCAAGACACTCGGCGAAGTGCTGTCGAAGATCGATCTGCTGATCATCAACGACGAGGAGCTGCGCCAGCTCGCCGAGGACCACAACGTGAAGCGCGCCGCCAAACGCGTGCTAGGCATGGGCCCGAAGCGCTTGGTCGTGAAGCGCGGTGAGTGCGGCGCGATGTTGTTCGACGACCACGGCGTGTTCTTCGCGCCCGCCTACCCGCTCGAGACCGAGATCGATCCGACGGGCGCGGGCGACACGTTCGCCGGCGCGCTCCTGGGCTACCTCGCCAACGTCGGTGAGCTCGACGCGGCGACGCTTCGCCGCGCGTTGATGATGGCCGGCTGCGTCGCTTCGTTCTGCGTCGAGGATGTGGGTACGCGACGCACCTCCAAGCTCAGCCAGCAGCAGGTCGCGACGCGGCTCGAAGAGCTCGCGAAGCTGGTTCAGATCGGCTGAACCTGATTCAGGCCGCGACGGCGCTGCGGCCCGCAGTCGGAGCCTCGCTGCGCGGGGCTTCGGCGCGCGCGGCGTCACGCGCATCTTCGGTGACGATGCGCGTCGCCGGGCCGTCGTGCTGATTGCGCTCTTCGGAGATCAGCGCGAGCAGCTCTTTTTGGCTGAAAAGCCCGGTCTCGAGCAGCACCCGCATGTAGCCGTCGAGGTAACCGTGGGCGCGTGAGAGCTTGGCGTACGCGACGCCTTCGGTGCGGAGCCGCAAAACGTCCCGCAACATCCCGCGGAGGTTTTCGAGCATTTCGGTCTTCGACGCGTTGGCCATGGAACTCCTTCGCTCGGGCGCGCCTCGCGCTTGCCGAGTCTGCTCACGAGTTATCGGAGCCGAGCTGCGACGGCCAAGTTGTCGACGGCGATTTCAAGCACTATGATCAAGCCGTCCGACAGGTGGACCCGCAAATCGTGGGCCGCCATGACGCGACGCATCAGGAGCGACCCATGAAGCTTTCCATGTTCAAGTCGAAGATTCACCGAGCCACGGTGACGCACGCTGACTTGGATTACGAGGGCAGCGTGACCATCGATGCTGACTTGCTCGATGCAGCGCAGATTCTGCCTTACGAAGCGGTGCACATCTGGAACGCGACGCGCGGCACTCGCCTCGTCACCTACGCGCTCGAAGGCCCGCGCGGCTCAGGAGCGATTTGCGTGAACGGCGCGGCGGCGCACTTGAACAAGCCCGGGGATCTCGTGATCCTCGCGACCTTCGCGGACTTGTCGCCGGAAGAGGCGCGCGCGCACAAGCCCGTCGTCGTGCGCGTGGACGCGAAAAATCGCCGCTTGGCCAACACGAGCGAAGAGAAACCGGGACCGATTCTGAACTCGCTCGGTTTTTCCGACGCGCACGTGTGAGCGATTTTTCCGCTGAATCGCGAGTGGAGTGAGCGGCGCGCCCGAAAAACGCCCGACTTTTGCGGGCGCGCTCGGCGATGGTTCCTTGGCTTTGCCCCACCCATTCGACTATGAAAGCGGCTCCCCGAGCCCCAGCGAATGACGGACGCCGAGAGCATTCCCCACGTGGTCACCGCGCTATCTGCGCTGCCGCGCGTGGAGCTCTTGGCCGAGCACGTCCGCGCCGTCGCGTTCGACGCCGCAGCCGCGCGCCGCAGTGATTTCGCCTCGCGCTTTCACACCGAGCCGCCGGCGACGGGGAGCAGCATCGAGCTCACGGAGGAGGACGCGCAGACTCCGCTCGGAAACGTGCGCGCTGTGCTCGGTCGCGGCATCGAGACGCAGGATGAGCAGAACTTGATCGGCGCGCTGCTCGCGATCGGCGTGGCCAAGAAGCTGCCCGAAGCGCCTGAAGAGCTGCAGCTCTTGACCGCGAATCTGATCTGGCTCGCCGCGCACACGCCGTGCAGCGCGCTCGAGTTTTTGGACGATGCACTGACCGATCGCGCGGGCGCGATTTGGGAGGCCGTGGCCCGGATCGCGCGCGCACCGGTGCTGAGCTCTCCGGATTTCGGGAACACGGAAGCGCTCGTGGCTGCGGCCGCGCTCTGCCGCAGCCCGTCGGAAGTGGCGCACCTCGCTCGCCTACACCTCGCGCAGAACACGAGCGATCCGGTGCTGCGCGCGCTCGCCGCGGGCGGCAACACGCAGACCGAGCTCAAAGGCGAGCTCGCCACGCCGCCGCTCGGCCCGATCGCGACGGCGCTGCTCGCCTGCACGCTGCTCCTCTTCGTCGCGCGTGGCTTGGGCGTGATCGCTCGCTTCGCGCTCGCGTATCGCAAGCCGGCGACATTGCGCATCGGTCCGCAAGGCGTGGAAGTGCGCCACCGCATCGAGCTGATGGGCAAAATCCTGCGCGATCGCTCGACGGTCGTGCCGCTCGCCAACCTCTCGCGCGTCACTCGTGAGGTGCGCTACGCGCGGCTCGGGCTTTACGCCGGGCTCGTCGCGCTCGTGCTCGGGACGTACTTCGGCGTCGGGTTGATCGTCGACGGCGTGCGCGTGCCCGGCGGCTCGCCCCCGTTGCTCGGGATGGCGCTCACGTGCATCATCGTCGGCTTGGGTTTGGATTTCTTGCTCTCGACCGCGGCGGACAGCGCGCGCGGCAAATGTCGCATCGTGATCGTGCCGCAGAGCGGACGAAGGCTGTGCGTCGGCGCGCTCGATCCCGTGAGCGCGGATGCGATGCTGAGCAGCATCGCCGAACAAGCACACGCCTGAGCTCAGTGATTCGCGCTCGGCGCGGGCACTGCGGCGCGCTCGTGCCGACTCTGACGATCGGCCAAGAATGCGCTCGCCATGTCCAGCGCGGACGACAGCTGATCGGCCGTGATGCGAGCTTCACCGCGAATCGTCTTGCCGTTCGAGTCGAACGAAACGTGGTCGATGAATTTGTGCGTCTGCTGCCCGAGCAATGACCCGAGTAGCCCGAGATTGAGCTGAGAGAGCGCGTTGGCCGTGCGCGTGAGGTACGCCGCGTCGTCACGAGCTTGCGCTTCGTTCTCGTCTTCGGCTTCGAGCTCGGCGGTCGCGCCGCCATCAACCGTCGGGGTGACGCGAATGCGCGCCCACTTGATCGACTGCGGAACTTGCACGGGCCAACCGATGAACGCGCGCCACGGCGTCGCGAGGTAAATCATCGCCACCTCAGGGCCCGAGCTCGGCAGCAAATGCACCAATTTTCCCGCTGCGAGCGCGCCGGCGTAGGCGCTCGGCGGCGCCACGATCACGGTCGTCGGGTTCGCCAAAATGAAGCGACGCTCGGAGCCGTCCGCGTGCGCGCTCGCCGCCGGCACGCCCGCATCGAGCCACATCCCGCCCGCGCGATCGGCACGCACGAGCGCATCGACGGCCGTGTGCATGCGGTCGGGCGGCACGTGATGCTTCAGAATCGCGACCACGTTGCTCGAGTCACGCAGCTGCGGCCCGACGATGTAAATCTGATCGACGTCGCGAATCGGATCGATCGCCGTCGGCCCGAAGAAATCACGCCATTGATAGAGCGAGCGGAGCAGCGGACCGAGTCGCTGTCCGAGCGGATTCTCGCGAATCTTCGCCGTGTAAATCGTGAGCCGCACGTTGGCGTTCGAATCCGCGACTTGCTTCACGCCGGCGACCAGCGTCGGATCCGAGAGCGGGCGCGCTCCAGCGTCGCTCGGTCCGGCGTCGGCGATCGGCGCGCCGGCGTCCGCTTCCAAGTGCTTCGCGCCTGCATCGGCTTCCGCTTTGCCCGCGTCCTCGGCGCCAGCGTCGGAATCTTCGGCGTCCGGCGCGCCGGCGTCGTGAATCTTCGCGGGCTCGTCTTTGGGCTTCGGTTTGGGTTTTGGTTTGGGGGCGCTCGGCTCACCCACCGCGGCGTTGTCGGGCGCAGATTCCGGCTGCGCGGGTTCCGGCGGAGCTTGCGGCAGCTGATCTTCGATCAAATCGATCGGGATCGCGGTGATGGGCGGCGATGAAACGTCGTCCGCGGGGGGCCGCCACAGCCCAATCAAACCGATGAGCGCGGCCCACGGCGTAAACGGCAAATGCAGGAGCAGCGAGACACCGAGCAGCTTCGCGAAGCGGCTCGCGCTCGTGTCGGCAGGGCCGCGCCGCTGCGTCTTCGGGTCCACGCGCGGACCATACCGCTCTGCGGCTCACCCGGCGAATCCGCGGATTTTCGCGCTGGCACGCGGCTCGCAGAACGGCCCCACGTCCGATGAAAATCACCGAGAAGTGGATCGCGCCGACCGCCTGTGGAAAGAACCGACCGAGAACCTTGTCCGCCTCGCATCGTCCCCTCGCCCGCACTCTGATTTTTCGCGCTGCGCTGGTCGTCGCCAGCCTGCCGTTCGCCGCGGGCTGCGACCACGAGCCGCCGCCGGGCGCGAGCGCGACTCCTTCGAGCACCGCGGCGGCTCCTCAAGCCGGCTCTCCGACCTTGCCGAAAGAGCTGACGGCCGCGCCGAAGACGACCAGCGTCACCGCGGCCCCAACCGCTTCGACGGCTGCGATCGCGGCTCCTGCGGGCAGCGAAGGGACGCCGAGCGCCGGCTCCGCGCCCGCGCCCGCCGTCCCCGACGATTACAAAGGCCCCTGGCTCGCGATCACCGCGAGCGCCGCCGGCGTGTACGGCGAGCCCTCGTTCGAAGGCAAGAAGCTCGGCTACCTGCGCAACGGTGGCCGCGTCGCAGTCGAAACGAGCACCATCTCGAAGAAAAACTGCACCGCGGGTTGGTACAAGCTGCTCGGCGGCGGCTACGTCTGCGGCAACCTCGGCACGACCGATCTCAATCATCCGGACGTGAAGTTCGCGACGCAAGCGCCGAACCTCGACGACGTGCTGCCCTACCCCTACGCGCGCAACGCGAAGAACGGCACGCCGCTCTACAAGTCCGTGCCTTCGCGCGAACAGATGGACAAGTACGAGCCCTACTTGAAGGCTCCAAAAGACGACGACGCGAGCGCCAGCAGTGACAGCGCGAAGCCGAAGAAGGACGCGGATTCCGCGCCGGCCGCGCTGCCCGCGCGCCTCGACGCCGCCCTGGCCGACGCCGGAGTCGCGCTCCCGACCGCGCAAGCGAGCGCCGATCCGGAGCCGGAAAAGCCCTGGTGGCAACGCGACGACATGAAGGACCACATGAACGAGCTGAAGCTCGATCAGTTGTCCGAAGACGCGGATGGCGTGCTCGCCAAGCGCATGGTCAGCGGTTTTTACGTGGCCGTGGACAAGACGTTCAAATGGAACGGTCGCTCTTGGTACAAGACCACGCGCGGCCTCGTGACGCCGAGCGACCGCTTTTGGCAAACCGCGGGCTCGAAGTTCAAAGGCGTCGAGCTCGGCAGCGAATGGAAATTGCCGATCGGGTTCGTGTTCGGTGGGAACAAGAGCATCTCGACGTACACGCTCGACGCGAGCGGTGGGCTCAAGCCGGCCAAAACCTACGAACATTTCGCGCCGATCCAGCTCACGGGCAAAGAGCAGGACATCCACGGCACGACCTACGCGGAGACCGGCGACGGCAGCTGGGTGAAGCGCTCTCAAATCCGCGCCACGACGCCGGGTACTGCGCCGGCAGACTTGAAGCCGAACGAGCGTTGGATCGACGTGAACCTCACGGCGCAAACCTTGGTCGCGTTCGAAGGCGATCGTCCGATTTACGCGACCCTGATTTCGAGCGGCCGCGAGTCCAAAATCAAGGACAAGGATCATCGCACCCCGACGGGTGAGTGGCGCATTCGTGAAAAACACATCACCACCACGATGGACGGCGACGGCACCGCGGCCGGCGATCTGCCGTACAGCATCGAGGACGTGCCCTACGTGATGTATTTCTATCGTTCGTACGCGCTCCACGGCGCTTTTTGGCACGCCAACTACGGCAACCAGATGAGCCACGGCTGCGTGAACCTCGCCCCGCTCGACGCGAAATACCTCTTCTTCTTCGCCGATCCGCCGCTGCCCAAAGGCTGGCACGGCGTGCACGCAACGGACTCTTCGCCGGGCAGCCGCGTCGTCATTCACCTCTGACCCGAAGCGAGACGGACGCGCTGCTTTTTCCGCGTTTCTGAGCGTCGCCGTGCGAAGGGTCGCGCGCCACTAAACTTTCCGCGAAAGCGGTCGGATGGATTTGACAGGCCCCCGACGCGGGACCATCAACTCGCGGCCATGGATCAGTTTTCGGCTCACCTCGACCGCGGTTGGGACCTCGTTCAGCGAGGTGACCCGCGTGGCGCCGAGCTCTCGGCGCGCCGCGCGCTCGAGATCGATAGCCAGTCGCCCGAAGCGTACAACTTGCTGGGCTACGTCGCTGCGTTGAAGGGCGAGTTCGACGAGGCGACCGAGCACTACCGCCAAGCGATCGCGCTCGACGACACTTATTTGGAAGCAATGCTCAACGCGGCCGAGGTCTACGTGCACCCGCTCGGTGACTTCGACGAAGCGCTGCTGCTCTGCGATCAGGCCTTGGA
>FTCX01000147.1_pt1 | contig 18155 bp, 15 predicted proteins | sample 1639831 | NCBI WGS metagenome assembly FTCX01 (sample SAMEA3914869, study PRJEB12502) | metagenome | biome: forest; material: soil | place: USA | collected 2012-03-12 | depth 0.1 m
CGTTTCGGAGGGAGCGCCCGCTTCGCTCGAGACGTTGCCACTGCTGCCGCCGCTGCTCGTGTCGGGCGCGCCGGCTGCATCGTTCGCGGTGCCGCCGCTGCTCGTTCCGCCGCTCGCGCTGACGCCGCCGTGACCGCCGGCGGTCGTGCTGGAGCTGCCGCCGTTCGCGCTCGAAGTGCCGCCGGTCCCCGTCGCGCCGCCTGCGCCGACGGGCGCCGGCCCGCTCGGAGTGCCCGTCGCGCCGCCCAAGCTGTTGTTCGCGTTCGAGCACGAATGTGGCTGCAAAACGAGCGGCGGATTTGGCGTTTGATTGAAATCGAAGGCGCCGAGCAGGTTGTTCGCTTGGCCGTCTTGGGCCGCGGGATCGAGCGCGCTCAGCGTCGTGGTCGAATGAAAAATCGCTTCGATGAAGCTCGCGATCGAAGCTTGCTCGGACACCTCTTTGAAGATGAAGCCAGGCTTCGCGTACGGCGAGATGATCAGGAGCGGCAAGCGGAAGCCGAGGCCGTATGGCGCCGTCGCCGTGCCGCCGTATTGACGCGGTGGCGGCACGTGATCGTGCCAGCCGCCGTAGTCATCCATCGTGAACAGGATCGCGGTGTCCTGCCAATACTCGCTCTGCATGATCTGATTCACGAAGCCGACGGTCCAGCCTTCGCCGTCGCACACGCCGCCGAGCGGTAGATCGATGCCGGGAAGCACCAAGTGCGGGTGCTCGCTGTACTGATCTTGATCGACCAGCCAGGTCACCGCGGGCAAAACGTGATTGGCAATGTCCGAAGTCAGCTCGGACGTGCTCACGACGTGCGCCCACTTCGTCGCATCGTTGCGGATGCCGTCGATGGCGTCGAACGGCGACCAAATGTCGCTGAAAAAGCCGTCGAAATTCGAGCCGTAGAATTTCCAATCGACGCCCGCGGGCAGCACGTCCGGAAGTGAAGGAATGGTGAAACACGGGAACACGTTCGCCGGCGTGACGCCGTTTTGCAGGATCGGCACGGTGTCACCCGGCCACTCATCACAACCCCAATACGGATGTGGGCCGTACACCTTCGGCGGGAAGCCGGTGATCTTGAGCGGCAAGTCCGTCGGCGGATCTTCGATCGTCCAACCTGCTTGAGCTGCGACGGTGAACATGTGCCCGGGCAAGCTGGGGCCGATCATGTTGGCGAAGAAGTGATCCCCGAGCACGAAGTGGCGCGCGTATTCGTAGTAGTTCGGGATGTCTTGCTCGGTGTACTGCGCGTAGTTCATGCCATCGCCGGTGTCGCTGCCACCGGATTTGCTCCAGCCGTCCATCTTGCCGTTGTCCCAATCGACGACGCCGGGATCGTGGCTGTGGCTCATGTCGTGTGAAGGCTTGTCCGGCGCGCGCAAGCAGGGCCCGCGCCCGTTCGGCGAATCACAGATGTTCTCCGAGCCGACGAGCGTGCCCTCCGCGCCGGGATACGAGCCGAAATAGTTGTCGAACGTGTGGTTCTCTTTGACGATCACCACCACGTGCTTGATCGGCGTATTCACCTGCGTCACTGCGGCGTGGCTCTCACCGATGCGATCATTGCCGGGAGCAGGCTCGTCCGGGCTGGAACACGCAAGCCCGAGGAGTGAAGGCACGAGGCAAGCGAGCACGCCCAAGCGCGACGAATGGAGCATGGCGCCTTCATTGCCCGAGGCCGGCCGATCGTCTCAACACAATCCCGATCGATCACGAAGATGTTGCGCGCTCTTCGCTCGGGCGCTGCGTGCGGACTGCGCGTGCGTCGCGTTGAAATGCTTCGTGCAAGAAATGTCGTACGGATTCGAGATCAAAACGCAACACGCGCGCCGAGCGCGGCGACGACATCGTTGCTCGCTCGAGCTGGGACGCGAATGGAGAGCGCCCCGTGGCGAGCGCTCTCCGCGTCGAGCGCGCTCTCGCGGAGAGGTTGCGCTCTGGAGCGGACCTAGCCGAAAACGACGCGAGCTCGACTTCCTTCGTTGCAGCACCACCGCACGCGCCCAGCCGCGAAATGAAAGTGAGTGCGAGCGACGCGAGCGGTAAGGAACACTTCATTCCTTCGAAAAGCCGCGCAGCACTCGCAATTACAGCGCGCGCGACGACAGTGATCAGTCCTAGTTTGCGACAAGGTTTCGCGGCGCTCGAGCTGAGCGCTACTCGTGCACCGCAAATGGCGCGCGTGTAGGTTGAGCGAGCACAGCGCCCGGATTGCAGCCGCTTTCGTTCCGTTTCATGGTGTAGGGGGAATGTCGGGAGACGATCAGGACACGGCGATCAGCGACATCGGGCGAGAGCTGCCGACGTCCGCGGAAGCGAGCGAGTGCCTCGTGATCGTGCATCAACGTGAAGGGCTGACCGGCAAGTGCATCAAGCTCGGTCGCTTCCCCGTGCGCATCGGTCGTGATCCGAACAACGAGATCGAGCTCGATGATGACGGCGTTTCGCGCCGTCACGCGCGGCTCGAGCGCCACGGCGAGCGCACCGTGATCATGGATGTCGGCTCGCGCAACGGCACGCTCTTGAACGACGACGAGCTGGACGGCATCATCGAGCTGAAGACGGGGGATCGGATCAAGATCGGCTCGACCGTGTTCAAGTATTTGAGTGCTACGGATTTGGAGTCCGTGCTGCACGAGCAGATCTTCGCCAACACGATCACGGACGCGCTCACGGAGCTCAAAAACAAGCGCTTTTTGAACGATGAGCTGGCGCGGGAGTTTTCGCGTGCGCGGCGCTACGGCCGCGTGTTCTCCGTCCTGATGATCGACATCGACCATTTCAAGCGCGTGAACGATGCGCACGGTCACCAAGTCGGAGACGTCACGCTGCGTGAAGTCGCGAGCACGGTGGTCTCCTGTTTGCGGGCGCAAGACACGGCCGTGCGTTACGGCGGCGAGGAGATTGTCGTGCTCTTGCCGGAGACGAAGCTGGAAGATGCGGTCGCCGCCGCCGAGCGGATTCGCCAAGCCGTGGGCGAGCACGTGATTCGATATCGAGACGCGGAGATTTGCGTCACGGTGAGCATCGGCTGCAGCCAATACGATCCGAGCGATCTCAGCGACGCCGATCTGTTTCGCCGTGCGGACGCGCGCGTGTACGAAGCCAAAGAAGCCGGTCGCAACTGCGTGAAGGCGTAATGTTCGCGCATTCGTCGAGGAAAAAGCGGGCTCAGCGCAACGCGTTCAGCGCATAGCCCAGCGCGCCGCCGCCGAGCACGAGCCAGAGCGAGCTCACGCCGTAGCGCAGCAGGAGCAATGCGCTCAGCGCTGCGAGCGCCGCGGTCGGTGGATCTACAATCGATGTGCGCGCGAGCTCGACCGTGACCACGACCATGAGGGCGAGCGAGGCGACGTTGAGCCCGTCGAGGAATGCGCTGGCCGATTTCGAGGCGCGGAGGCGCGGAATCAACGGCCCGCTCAGCGCGACGAACACGAACGCCGGCAAGAAAATGCCCGCGGTCGCGACGAGCGCGCCCGCCGGACCGGCGAGCACGTAACCGATGAACGTCGCCGTCGTGAACACGGGGCCGGGCGTGATCTGCCCGACCGCGATCGCATCGAGCAGCTGCGCACGCGAGAGCCAGCCGAGCCGCTCGACCAAATCCGCCTTCAAGAACGCGAGCAGCACGTAGCCACTGCCGAATAGAACCGAGCCGATCTTGAGGAAGACCAGGAACAGTGCTGGCAGCTTCACGCTCGTCGTGACTGCGCTGCCGGCTGAAATCAACGGCAGATAGACCGCTTTCAGACCGTTTCCCGCGCGACGCGGTGAATCGAGCACGCGCGCGAGCGCGAACGCGGCCGCCCCCGTGCCGAACAAGACGAGGAGCTCGTTCACGCCGAGCGCCGCGCTGGCCAGCGCGATCAAACCGAGGAGCTGCAGGCGCCTGCTACGCGCCGCGCTCGGCGCCAACCGGATGATCGCTTGAGCGACGACGGCAAGCATCGCCGGTTTGACGCCGTAGAGCAGCGACGTCGCGGCCGGGCGAGTGCCGAATCGCACATATGCCCAGCCGAGCGCCGCGGTGAGCAGCATCGCGGGCACGATGAACGCGACGCCGGCGACGAACAGCCCGGCCCAGCGTCGTCGCTCCCAGCCGATGTGAATCGCGAGCTCGGTCGAATTCGGGCCTGGGATCAGGTTGGTCGCGCCGAGCAGATCGAGGAAGCGCGCTTCGCTCAGCCAATTTCGTCGACGCACGACCTCGTCGTGCATCAGCGCGATGTGTGCCGCGGGGCCGCCGAAGGCGGTCGAGCCCAGACGCAGGAACAAGCCCGCGAGCTCGGCGAGTGAGGTGCGAGGGCTCGAGCTCGGATTTTCGGTGGAGCCGGGGCGAGCGATGCACGCACGCTAATCCCGAGGCTCGGCTCGATGGCAGCGATTTTTGGGTGACTCAATTCTGCGGCGCGCCGGCGAGCACCCAAGCTGACAAGACTTGGATTTCGGCTGCCGTGAGGCACGGCTCGGTCGTCGAGGTCGGCGTGCATTTATCGGGCATCGGTCCGATGCTTTCTTTCTTCGGGCTGGTGCACGCGATTTTGCCGCCGCTCGCGACGATCTCCAAGAGTGGGCTCTGGGCGTCGTTCGGCGTGACGAGCGTGACGCCGACGCAATGAGCCGTGCCGTTCGGGATCGGCGTGGTGAGCAGGCCGTAGAGCGTGCTGCCAGTCGCGCTGGCGAACGGCAGCTGCATGCCATCACTGCTGTGACATTTCGAGCCCGCGCAGCGTTTGTCCAAGAGCGCGCTCACTTGCGCGAACGCGCTCGTCGGCGTGCCGTTCGTGCCGCCGCTCGAGCCACCCGCGCTCGATGCGCCGCCGCCCGCGCTCATGCCGCCATTCGTCGACGGGGAGCCAGCGGCGTTCGTGCTGCTCGCACCGCCGCTCGTCGCTTTGCCGCCCGCGTTCGAGCTCGCGTCGCCCGCGCCACCGTTGGGCGAGCTCGTGCTGCCCGCGAGCGCGCTCGGCGCGCCTGTGCCGAGCATGCCGCCGCTGCCTTCGTCGCTCGTCGACTCGGAGCTCGAGGCACAGGCGAGCGCCAAACACGAACCAGAAAATACCAAGAAAGCAGCTGAAAATCGCGAAATCATGAAGCCTCCACCCAGTGCGCATGGACAGTACCCAAGCGCTTCCCACAACAGGCAGAGGGCTCGCTGCGCAAAAAGCGTGCGGCAAAATTCACGAAACAGCGCGGTCGAAGTTTTCGTGTGATTCGCGCGTCGCGACGTCAGCGCTCGTTTCGCAAATCGTTCAAAACACAGCGCCGCCGCCGAGCCCGATGCCGCCGCTCACGCCCACGAACCCCAGTTGAAGGTGCGGTGTGCTCTTCGCTTCGTCGGCAGCGACCGGAGTGAGCTTCGCGCGGCCGTGGCTGAACATCACGAAGCCGATGGGCGTCGCGATCGCGCCGCCCAAGGCCATCAGTCCTCCAGCCGCTTCCGCGCTGCGCGACGTGCTCTGCGGCATCGGCGAATCCCCGCCGACGTCCGCATTGGCAAACAGCACGACCAAGCCGACGACGGTCGAGAGCGAGCCGAACAGCCCGAGCACCATGCCCGCGCTGCGCATCGTCTCGTCCTCTTCTTGGTAGGCGAGGCGAGCGTTGTCTTTGATGCGCAGCGAAAGCTTCGTGCGGTCGCTTCCGCCGTCACTCGCGTAGAACGTATACCTTCCGGGTGGTGCCCAGAAGTCGCAGTAGTTGCTGCACTCGGCGACCACGTTGCCTTGCGAGAGCACGGCCATGCGCTCGATGCCCGCGGGCGCGCTGATGCTCACGTGCGCGAGCCGCACCCACGGCGCGCGGAGCTCGTCGTCTTGCGCGTGCGCGCGAGGAGCCGCGAGGCAGAGAGACAACGGCAATGCCAGGCTCAAGAAGCGCTTCATGCGCCGTGTCACAGCAAGCATCGCGCCAATGCGCGCGCGCGCCGCAGCCGCGAGGTTTAGCGAGCTGCAGCGCGAAATGCGAGGCGGCGAGTGTGAACCCTGTGCGTCAGTGTGTCCGGCGCCCGTATTGCGCGACCGGGCGAAGCGGAGCCGTCACTTGCAGCCGGGGAATTGCTTGCCCGTGTCGCTGCCGTTCGCGGTGACGGTGATGGTGCGCCCGGCGACATCCGTGATGGTCAAAGTCTGGCCCTGCACGGCGCTGCCGAACTGCCACGAGCCGTACGACGTGTGGTTGCCGCTCGCGCCGCCCATCTTCACGCTCTGAATCGGCACGATCATGTTCTGCACGTACACTTCGTTCGGGCCGTTGTAACTGAGCTGAACGTTGCCCGTGATCGCGCAGGGCACGAACTGCCACGTCGTGCCCGACGGATTGCCGGTGCTGTAGCCGAGCGCGTCGAAGGCGGACTTGCTCAAGTCCAAGTGGCCGGGTGTGCACGCGGGGTTCTGGCCGTTATCGGTCGGGCACTCGTCGATCACGGTGGCGACGATCGATTTGCTGTTGTTGGTGATCTTCACGCACTCGCCGCACGCGCTCACCGTGTCGAAGCCGTTTTTGCCTGGGATCGCCGCGAAATAAGTGGGCGAGACGATGTTGGACACCGTGTCCGTCATGCCCGATTCGGTGCCGGTGTAGCCGCAGCCGGTCTTGTATTTGCCGTCCTGCATCGTGGTGCCCTGGCCGAAGTAGTACCAGGTGAACGAGCCCGAGCCGGGGTTCGGCGAGCCCGAGAGCGTGCACGCCGTCGGGTCACTCGACGACGAACCGGCCGCGCCGGAGCTCATGCCGCCCGTGCCCGAGCTCATGCTGCCGCCCGTCCCGACGTTGCCCGTGCCCGCGGTGCCGCCGCCGGTCGTCGTGCCGTTCTTGAACAGCGCGAGATCATCGATCCACAGATCGAGGTTGCCGTTGCTCGCGTTCAATTGAAACGCCAGCCCGAACACCGAGGTGGGATCGAACGGCGAGCTGTTGTCCGTGGTCATGTCACTGAAGTTCACGCGCACCTCGGCCCAATCACTGCCGAGATCGAAATCCTTGGCGTACGAATCCCAGCAATGATTCGCCGAGTTCGAGTCGTCACAGGTGCCGCCTTCGGACGTGCCGGCGATTTGCTTGGTCACCGCCATCACGTGCATCGTGCCGCTGGCAGTGCCTTTGGCTTTGAACACGATGCCGTCGTACGCGCTCACGTCGTACACTTTGCGGTTGGCGGTGTCCTTCGGGCGCACGCCGGAATTGTTGAAATCCACGGCCAAACCCGCGTAATTCGGGAAGCCGTTCGCGGTCACGTGCGCGGCGTGCATGCTCGAGTCGGCGCCGGGCGAGCCGGGCAAGAAGCCGTTCGTGTTGCCGTTGTCGTCCGGCGGTGAGGGCGTGATGGTGCCGTCGCTGAACGAGTACCAAGAGCCTTGCCGGCCGCCCATCATCAGGATGCGCGCGTCGTTGTCTTCGAGATCATCGACCAAGTCCGAGGTCGGTCCGGTCGCGGTGCTGCCGGCGGTCCCGTTGCCCGTGCCGCCCGTCGTCGCCGTCGTGCCGCCGCCGCCGCCCGCCGAGACGACGCTGCTGCCCGCCGCACCACTGGTCCCGACGTTGCCACTGCCCGCAGCGCCGTTGCTCGACACCGGCAAGCATTGCCCGCCGGTGCACGAGAAACCCGCGGAGCATTGCGCGTCCGCCGAACAAGTGAAGCGACACGCGCCGCCGGTGCAGGTTTGACCCGCGGCGCACTGCGCGTCCATCGTGCACGCGGTGAAGGCGACGCACTTGCCTGCGCTGCACTCGGTGCCCGACCCGCAATCGGACGTCGTCGTGCACGAAGGGCCGTTGCCGGCGGGCGGGCTCGAGCTGCTCAAGCACGCGCCCGCGATCAGGCCGAGCAGCGCGGTCGAGAACACCACGCGCCCGAAGCGGACGCCCGTTTTGCGGGCAATTTGAGCGGATCGGAGAATGCGCGGGCTCGAGCTCATGTTCGGGCGACCTTCGGCTAAGGGTTTCTATGGGGCGGCGGGCTCGCGTCGAGGCAAGGGTATTTCCCTCACGCGATCTGCAACCGGTTCCAGAGAATAGCTAGAGAGAATCGCTCGTCACTTCAAATGCGGTTTGGAAAACGCATTTCATGGCTGATTTTCCGCGAGAAAAGCCCTCGCGCTGAAATCATGCGCCGCGAGCACAACGCGCGATAACTTCGGAAACTCGTCTAACCTTTGCGCTCGCGTGTTTCTGTTGGCGCGCGCGAAATCCGCCGTCATGCGTGAGCCGAGCAATCAGTGTCGTGAGCTCGTCTCGTGAGCTCGTCAGCGCGGCGGGCCGAGTAAGTCCCGATCGGGACTTACAAGCGCGCGCTCCGGGGAGCCGCAACGCGACGCCGAAGGCTGGGCCGGCCTGAGGCGTGAAGCGTGATCATCAAACCAAAAGAAAACGGAAAATTCCGCGTGTTGCCCGAATCCGGGCAGAAATTTTGACCTTCTTTTTGGGGCCTGACACAGTCCCGTCATGCCGAGCCTTTCGAGTGACAGTCCGGAGCAACGCCTGCAGGCGGTGCTGGGGCTCAGTCCAACGCAGGCGCGGCGCGCGGTGGAAGAGGTGTTCGATGCGCTGCGCCTGGGCGTCGACGAGTACATCGCGCTGCGGCACTCGGAGCTGCAGCGGCAAGGCGAGGGCAACGAACGGATTTTCGAGCGCATCGCGGACGAGGTGCGCGCGCTTCGGTTCAAAGCGCCGGAGCTTACGTCGCGGCAGATCCGGCGACGCATTTACGGTTGAGCGTCGAGCGCTCGGCGTTGAACGCGAGATTCAGAAAGGGAACGAACGATGTGCGGCATCATGGGTTACGTCGGGAGCGAAGCAGCGTGGGACATCGTGCTGAGCGGGCTGCGCCGTTTGGAGTACCGCGGCTATGACTCGACCGGCATCGTCACCGTCGCGAAGAAGAAGCTGAACCTCGCGCGGCGCGTGGGGCACCTGAGCGCGCTTTCGGAGGCGAACCCGAACGGACAGCCAGGCAACATCGGCATCGGGCACACGCGCTGGGCGACGCACGGCGGCGTGACGGAGAGCAATTGCCACCCGCACCTCGATTCGAAGCAGCGCATCGCGCTCGTGCACAACGGCATCATCGACAACGTCGAGGCGCTCCGCGCCGAGCTGATTGCGAAGGGCGCGCGTTTCGCGTCCGAGACGGACACCGAGGTGCTCGCCGAATTGATCGGTCGCGGCGTCGAAAGTGGCTTGAATTTGCGGCAATCCGTGGTTGCGGCGATGAAGCGCGTGGAGGGCACCGCGGGCATCATCGCGCTCGATCGCGAGGATCCGGAGCACCTGGTCGCGGCGCGCATGGGCAGCCCGGTCGTGGTCGGGCTGGGCGACGGCGCGTGCTGGGTCGCGTCCGACTCCGTCGCGCTGCGGCCGTACACCGATCGCATGATCGTGCTCGACGAGGGTGAAGTCGCGGAGCTCTCCGCGACGTCGATCAAGACGACGGATCTCGAGCAGCGCGATCGCGAAAAGCGGATCGAGAAGATTTTGCATCAAGCCGCGGACGCCGACATCGGCAACTTTCCGCACTTCATGCTCAAGGAGATCCACGAGCAACCCGCGGCGCTCGATCGCTCGATGCGCGGGCGCTTGGATGCGAGCATCGGCTCTGCGCGGCTCGGCGGGTTGCAAAACCACGAGCAGCGTTTGTTCGACATCCGCCAAGTGGTGTTCGCGGCGTGCGGCACGAGTTTGTACAGCGCGCAGGTCGGCGCGTACTTGATGAGCCGCTACGCGCGCATGCCGGCGACCGCAGAAGATGCGGCCGAGCTGTCCACGCGCAACCCGATCGTCGATCGGCACACGCTGTACGTCGCGATTTCGCAGAGCGGCGAAACCGCGGACACGCTCTCGGCTTTGAGGGAAATTCGGCTGCGCGGTGGACTCGTCGCCGGCATCACGAACGTGGTCGGCAGCTCGCTTTCGCGCGAGACGGACTTCGGGATTTACGTGCACGCGGGCCCGGAGATCAGCGTGTGCTCGACCAAGGCGTTCACGGCGCAGGTGCTCGCGACCGAGCTGCTCGCGCTGCGCTTCGCGCGCATGCGCGATCTCTCGGCGACCGACGGGCGCGCGTGGGTGGCGGGGCTCGAGGCGCTGTCCGGACAAGTCCGGCTCGCGCTCGAGCACGCGGCCGCGTGCAAGGAGCTGGCGCAGAAATTCTGTGATGCGCGCTTCACCATGTTCGTCGGGCGTGGCGCGAACGTGCCCGTCGCCGCGGAGGGCGCGCTCAAGCTGAAGGAGATCGCGTATCTGCCGGCGGAAGGTTTGTCCGGCGCGGCGATGAAGCACGGTCCGCTCGCGTTGATCGAGCCGGGCAGCCCGGTGTGGGCGCTCGTCCCGCCCGACGAAACGCGCGAGCGCATGCTCGGCAATTTGCGCGAGCTGAAGGCGCGTGGCGCGTATGTGATGGCCGTCGCCGCGGCAGACGATCAAGAGACCCGCTCGCTCGTGGATCGAGTCATCCCGCTGCCGCCGCATCACCCGGCCGTGTCACCGATTCTGACCGCGGTGCCGCTCCAGCTCTACGCCTATTACGTCGCACTGGCGAAGGGCTACAACATCGACAAACCGAGGAATCTGGCGAAATCCCTGACCGTGATGTGAGCGGTCGCGCAACGAAACACGCGAGCGGCCAAGCGTCGTGTTGCGCGCAGGGACAAAAGCATCGCTTCTTCGCCAATAAAACCCGACACCCCACTTGCGATCACGTTCCAATGCCCAGATGAACAAACTCATGTCCCACAAGGTTTGGTTCATCACGGGCGCTTCGCGAGGCTTCGGGCGAGAGTGGGCGATCGCGGCGCTCGACCGTGGCGATAAGGTCGTCGCGACGGCGCGGCGCGTGGACACGCTGAGCGACCTCGCGGAAAAGTACGGCGACCACCTGCTCCCGCTCGAGCTCGATGTCACGAACCAGTCGGCCGTCGTGGCTGCGGTCGATCAAGGCTACGAGCATTTCGCGAGTCTCGATGTCGTGATCAACAACGCGGGCTACGGCCTCTTCGGCATGATCGAAGAGGTGAGTGAAGCGCAAGCGCGCGCGCAAATGGAGACGAACTTCTTCGGCGCGCTGTGGGTGACCCAGGCGGCGCTGCCGCACCTGCGCGTGCAGAAGAGCGGGCACATCATTCAGGTGTCGTCGATCGGCGGGATTACGGCGTTCTCCGGGCTCGGCATGTATCACGCATCCAAGTGGGCGCTCGAAGGCTTCTCGCAGTCGCTCGCGCAAGAGGTGGCGAGCTTCGGCATTCACGTGACGTTGGTCGAGCCGGGCGGCTTCGAGACGGATTGGGCCGGCTCGTCTGCCGTGCGCACCGAGCCGCTGCCGGCGTACGGCGACGTGCGCGCTGCCATCGCTGCTTCGCGTGGCGCCGTCATCGGCAAGCGCGGCGATCCGCTCGCGACGCGCTCGGCGATCCTCAAAATCGTGGACGCGGATCCGCCGCCGCTGCGCGCGTTCTTCGGCGCGGCGCCACTCGGCATCGCGCAAGCCGAATACGAAAAACGCCTCAAAAACTGGGAAGAATGGCAGCCGCTCGCGCTCGAAGCGCACGGCTCGAAATAGCGCGAATCGCGCGGCTCGGGCTCAGCGGCGAACGCCTGCCTCGAGCAGGCCGATCTCTTGGAACCAGCTCGGATCCGGCGCCGGGTTGCGCTCCACGTGCATGCCGATGCGGCGCATGACTGCGACCGAGCGCGGGTTATCGTACGTCGTGCAGGCCACGACGCGCGTGACGCGCAGCGCGTCGAACGCGAACGCGGCGAGCTCGCGCGCGGCTTCCGTCGCGTAACCTTGCCCGCGCTGTTCGGGCAAGAGCGCCCAATACAACCCGACCTCGGGCGAAAAGGGTGCGTTCACGACGCCCCCGCGCGAAGCGAGCTGCGCGAAGGGCGCGAGCACCGGCACGAGCCCGATGAGCCCGACGAACGCGCCCGTGTCGCGCGAAATGATCGCGCGCTCGCCGTACGGCGGTTGCCGGAGCAGCGCGAGCTGCTCGTAGCTTTGAATCGTCCACTCGAACCAGCGCGCGGTCGCGGCGGCAGCTTGTTCGGCGCCGAGCGTCGCATCGTTCACGCCCACTTCGAGCTGCAGTCGCTGGCAATCCGCCCAATCTTCGCGGACCAGATTGCGAATGGTGATGCGCTTCGTCTCGAGCCGGATGAGCATCGCGCATTTATCGCACGATGTTGCGGCGAATGCTCGCCGTTCGCTCAGCTCCGGGCGGGGGCGCGGCTTTCGCGCGCCGGGGGCTGCGACTTCGGCGGCGGGCTCAGCGGCACGGGTGAGCGCCGCGAGTCGCCGCGCATTCGCTTCTGTTCGTACATCAGCGCGTCGGCCTTGGCCAAGAGCGCCTCGATCGTCTCCGGGCTGTTCGGATCGTACGCGGTGCCGCCGATGCTCGCGGACAATTGGAAGCAGCGATCCGGGCGATCGTTTCTGTCCGCCAGCTCGCGTTGAATGCGCTGCGAGAAGAGCTCGATCTGCGCCTCGCTCGCGTCCGGCAAGAGCGCGACGAACTCGTCACCGCCGAGGCGCCCGATGACGTCGGAGGCGCGGAACGCGGCGCGCAGCACTTCCGCGGTCTCGCACAGCGCGCGATCGCCTTCGTCGTGGCCGAGCTGATCGTTGATCAGCTTCATGCCGTTCAAATCGACGAAGAAGAGCAGCGCGGGGCGACCGCTGCGATCCGCGAGCTTGATCTGTTGTCGCGCGAGCTCGAGGAAGCCGCGCCGGTTGTACAGGCCCGAGAGCTCGTCGCGAATCGACAAGCTGCGGATTTCCTCGGCCTGTTTGCGCAGCGATGCTTCGGTTTGCTTGTGCACGGTCACGTCGTAGACGAGCGCCATGCCGGCGGTGATCACGCCGTGCTCGTCGCGAACCGGCACCAGGTTGAGCGCGAAAGTGAGGTGATCGCGCACGACCTCCAGCGTCAGGCTCTCGCCGGCGAGCACGCGCCGATACTGGCTCGACATCAGCTCCATGCGCTCGAGCGGCACGATGTCGAACAAAGTCTTGCCGACCACGTCTTGGCTGCGGAGCCCGATGCTCGCGAGCAAGGATTCCCCGTCCGCCATCAGGTAGCGCAGGTTTTGGTCGAACAAGAGCACGGCGCCGTTCGGCAAATTGCGTACGACGGTGCGGAACAAGCTGACGCTGCGGGCGAGCGCGCCACGCGCGAGGCGCGCCGCGGTGCTGTCGCGCATCACGCTGACGGACGCGCGAATCTCGCCCGCTTGATTGAAGATCGGCGCCGAGTTCACGCGAAAGGACTGCTCCGGTTTGCCGGGAATTCGTCGCACGACTTCGAGATCGTGCACGCTCTCGCCGCGCAGCGCGCGCATCGAAGGAGAATCCGGGAACGGCATCGGCGTGCTGCCGTCGGGGTAAAACAGCTCTGCTTTGACGGAGCCTTCGCCCAGCTGCTCCCGCCATTCACGCTCGGCGGCGGCGTTGCGCAGCACGACTTTGCCCTCGTGCGAGCGCACGACGACCGAGTCGTCCATGCAATCGAGCACGGAGCGGAGCAGGGTCCGATTTTCGTCGCTCGTTGCCTGAGCGACTTTGAGCGCGCGCACGCGAGCGCGCAGCTCGATCTCCGTGCCGACCATGCTCGCGAGCTCGCGCAGCACGGCGACGTCGTCGTCGGTCCAGGCTCGCGGTCGCACGTCGACGGCGCAGAGCATGCCGAGCACTTCTTGCTCGGGGCTGACGAGCGGCACGCCGGCGTAGGCGACGACGCCGAGCTCCGTCACGGCGAGGTTTTCGCGCAGCCAAGGATGCTCGCGCGCGTCCATCACGATCAACGGTTCTCCGGTGGCGACGCCGTACTGGCAGACCGAATGCGAGAACGGCACGGTGCGCTGTTCCGTGGACAGCTCGCCGAGGCCAAAGCCACTCTTGATGAACAAACGGCGATCGTCGACGAGACTCACGACCGCGCTCGGCACGCCCAGCCATTTCGCGACCAAGCGCGTGAAGCGATCGAAGGCTGCCTCTGCCTCGCTGTCCATGAGCCCCGTCGCCGCCAAAGAGGCGAGCCGCGACGGGTTGAGCAGCTTCGCGAGAAAATCCTCGGGCCCGACGCTCGTCACACCGGACGCGGGCGGGCCAAAGCTCTGCGGGAGGTCGATCGATGCGGGGCTCGGCACGGGCTTGGGACTGATAACGGCCAGGCCGAAGAAAAATTGAATGTCGGAAATTGTTACGACTTTTCGCGCAGATGGCGGCGTCCGCTCGAGCCGGCGGAGCGACGCTATCGCGCGGTTTTCAAAGCGCTTTCCGTGTGCGTTTACTTCCCGGGCTCGCCGACGAGGCTGACGATCGCTTGCGCGAGCGCGACGAGCGCGGACTTGTGCGGCCGCGGCTCGCCCGGCGCGAGCACGACGTCCTCGTCGAGCTCGGTGCCGACCCACTCACGCGCGAGCGGATCGTACTCGAGCGGCGCAGGGGCGAAGCTTGCGCCATCCAGCGAAAGCTGGATCTGTCCGGTTTCTTCGTCGGTGTGTACGTACACGGCGCGCGTGTCCTGCAGCGTGACCAAGCTGTCTTCACCGTGCGATTTGACCGTCCACTTGCGAATGCCGGTCGCGACGTTCACGAGCTTCGCGCGCAGATCCTCGGCGGCGCTCAGCTTTTCGGGCAGGGCTTCGCGTGGGTGGTACTTGTCGCGCAGTGCCGACAGCACTTTGGCGGCGTCCTCGGTGTCGCGGGAGAGCCGATTCGACATCCGTAAACTGTACGAGACTCGTCGAGTCTCGCCAATTCTCTGGCGTCACGCGCTGCTTTTTGCCCCGAGTCGTGCGCGCTCGAGCCGTGCAACGCGCGAATGGGCCGCAATCAGGCCCATTCGCGGACACGCGAGCGATCGCTTGAGCGCGACGAAAATGCGCCGCGCTCGACGCTCACTTCATGTTGATGGTGTGACAGCCGCCGCAGCCAAAGCCTTCTTTGGTCGCCGGATCGTACGGCTTCATGCCCATCGCCGTCGCCATGTGCGGGGTGACTTGCTCGGCCATGAACTTGGCGACTGCCGGGTGCTTCTCGAACTCGACGATCTTGCCGTCTTTGAACGTGAGCTTGGGCAAGAAGTCGTGCGGGTTCTTGTACGCGGGGCCGTGGCAAGTCTTGCAGTCGAACTTGTCGTAGCGCTTCGCGTCGTAGCCCTTGAACACGGGCTCCATTTCCGGAATCACGTTCTTCTTCATGAACGCGACTTGCTGATCCTTCGTGAGGTCCTTGGTCCACACGTCGTGAGCGGGAGCTGCCGGCGCTTCGGGAGCAGCGGGCGCAGCGGCCGTCTCGGCGGGTTTCGCTGTGTCAGCGGCCGGCGCGGGCGGCGCTTCCGAAGCAGCGGGAGGAGGTGAAGTCGGCGCTTCGGGGGCCGGCGCGGGAGAGCCACCGCAGGCCGCCAAGGTCCAAATCACCGCAGCACAAAAAGACATGCGAGATGTTCTCATGGGCGACATTCCTACTTCGGAATCTCGCCCACACCTACCGCAGAAATGCGGAACGCACTTTTCCCCGGGTGCAACAATCTGCCCGGCCCGCGGTCCTCGGTAGCGAAAAAATCTCACATTTCCTCCGCGAATAGCGGGCCGCGCCGAGATTGCCGCGTGATGTGTCCGCTGCGTGTCGAGCCGCGCGTCGTAGGCTGGGAGCGACACACGCTCCCGAGAACCAGGAGAAAATTCGATGTCAGAATTCGTGCTGCTCTTCCGAGGAGACCAACCCCAAGGATCGCCGGACGCGATGCAGAAGCAGATGCAGCGCTGGCGCGAATGGATGAGCGAGCTGCAGGCCAAAGGTTGCTTCAAGGGCGGCCAACCGCTCGAGCGCGCAGGTCGTGTGGTCAATCGCGAAAAGGCCATCACGGACGGACCGTACGCCGAAGCCAAAGATTTGATCGGCGGCTTCATGTTGCTCGAAACCAAAGACATCGCCGAGGCTTGTGAGCTCGCCAAAGGTTGCCCGATTTTTCTCAGTGGCGGCTTCGTGGAAGTGCGGCCGGTGTTGCAGCTGAACTCGTAAATGGAGCTCTCGGAGCACCTCTTCCGGCGTGAGGCGGGGCGGATGGTCTCCGCGCTCACGCGCATCTTCGGCGTGCACAACTTGGCGCTCGCGGAGGACGTGGTGCAGGACTCGCTGTGTCGCGCGCTCGAGGTCTGGAAGTTCCAAGGCCTGCCCGACAATCCGTCCGCGTGGCTCATGGCCGCAGCCAAGAATCGCGCGCTCGACCTCGTCCGGCGCGAGCGCACGGCGCGCGTGTTCGCGCCCGACGTGAGCCGGTTGCTGGAGACCGAGTGGACGCTCGCGCCGACCTTGAGCGAGCTCTTCAGCGAGCACGAGATCAAGGACGATCTCTTGCGGATGATGTTCACTTGCTGCCATCCGGATCTGGCGGAAGAGGCGCAAATCGCGCTGATTTTGCAGATTCTGTGCGGCTTCAGCGTGGGCGAGACGGCGGGCGCGTTCTTGGTTTCGCACGCGGCGATGGAGAAGCGGCTCCAGCGAGGCAAAGCGACGCTCGCGAGCTCGCCCGGGCTCTTCGACATGAAGGGCGGCACCGCTGACGTGCAAGCGCGGCTCGGCGCGGTCCAGCGCGCGCTGTATCTGCTCTTCAACGAGGGCTATCACGGCGCGCATCCGGAAACGGCGATCCGGCGCGAGCTGTGCTTCGAAGCGATGCGCTTGTGCGCGCTCTTGCTCGAGCACCCGGCGAGCGAGTTGCCGGAGACGTACGCGCTCGCCGCGCTCTTGTGTTTGGACGCCGCGCGCTTGCCCGGCCGTATCGACGCCGAAGGCAATCTCGGCCCGCTCGACGCACGCGCGCGCGCCGCGTGGGATCGCGACTTGATCGCGCAGGGGTTACGGCTGCTCGATCGTTCGGCGACTGGCTCGAGCTTGTCCGAGTATCACGTGGAAGCCGCGATCGCGGCGGAGCACGCGCAGGCCGCGCGCACGGAAGAGACGAACTGGGCGCGCGTGGTCGAGCTGTACGAGCTCTTGTTCGAGCTGCGGCCGAGCCCGGTCGTGGGGCTCAATCGCGCCATCGCGCTGGGTCAACGTGACGGTGCGGAAGCTGGACTCGCTGCGCTCCGCGCGCTCGAGCATCCAGAGCGTCTCGCGCACTATCCGTTTTACTTCGCCGCGCTCGGCGACTTCGAGGCGCGCGCGGGACGTCCGGAGCGCGCAGTCGTGCATTTTCGTGCGGCGCTCGGCGTCGCGCGCAACCCGGCAGAGCGGAAATTTTTCGAGCAGCGGCTCGCGCAAGAAGCGAGCGTGCTGCCGGCGAGCGCGCCCGCTACTTCTCGCCCACGCTCAAAGCCAAGCCCTCGCTAGCGACCACGACTTCAGTGCCTTTGGCGTGGCCCTGAATCCAGTCCTGCGAGCTCTTGCCGATCGTATCGAGCTGGTCGTCCGTGCGATCCGGATCGTGATGAAAGAGCACGAGCTGCTTCGGCTCGGCCAAGACCCCGAGGTTGAGCACGTCATCGACGACGGAGTGACCCCAGCCGTGCTTGTGCGGCATGTCGCTCATCAGATACTGCGAGTCGTGGATCAGCACGTCCACGTCATCACTGAAGCGCGCGAGCTCTTCGACCGTGACCAGCGCTTGGCCCGCGCGGAGCTCGTTGTCGGTGATGTACGCGAGCGAAGTCCCGCCGTCGTCGTCGATGCGAAAGCCCTGCGCGCCGCCCGGGTGATTGAGCATGATGCGGCTCACCGTCGCCGAACCGATGCGCCACGTGGGCGCGTCGGGTTTCACGAACTCCATGCGAGCCGGAATGTCGTCGACGCTGACCGGGAAATGGATGTCGTCGAAGATGTTACGTTGGAAGCGCTCTTGAGCTTCGTTCGCCAGCGGATAAACGAAGATGTGATTCTCTTTGCCCCACAACGGACCGAAGAACGGCAGACCGAGCACGTGATCCCAATGTGTGTGCGAGAGCAACAAGTGCACGGGCGAAGTGCGACCCTCGCGCAGCAAGGTGTTGCCGAGCTGACGCAAGCCGGTGCCCGCATCCAGCACCAACACCGAACCGTCCGCGAGACGCACCTCGACGCAGGAGGTGTTTCCCCCGTAGCGAGCAGTCTGCGGCCCTGGTGACGGAACCGAACCCCGAACGCCATAAAACGTGACGCGCATGGACCGCCTCCACTCTATCCGTAACC
>FTCX01000243.1_pt1 | contig 17961 bp, 10 predicted proteins | sample 1639831 | NCBI WGS metagenome assembly FTCX01 (sample SAMEA3914869, study PRJEB12502) | metagenome | biome: forest; material: soil | place: USA | collected 2012-03-12 | depth 0.1 m
AGCCCGTTCACAAGGACGGTCGCGAACCCGAACTTCGCCGTCAACTTGCCGGCAGCGGTCGGTACCGGAGCGGGTGGCGCGCTCGGTCTGACCTTCGGCTCGATCGACAACACGATCAACCTGGCCGTGCGCCTCTCCGCCGCCGAGACGAGCGGCATGCTGCGCATCCTCAGCAGCCCGCGCATCCTCACGCTCGACAACAAAGAAGCGCGCATTTCGCAAGGCACGTTGATCCCGTTCTCGCAGGTCAGCGCGCAGGGCGTGCAGACGACGTTCCAAGAAGCCAAGCTGCAGCTCCAAGTCAAACCGCACGTGACCGCTGACGGCAGCATCAGCATGCACGTCAAGATCAACCGCGACGAGCCGGACTTCAACCAAACTTCCGCGCGCGGCGATCCAACGATCTTGAAGCGCGAAGCGGAGACCGAGCTCTTGGTCATGGACGGTCACACCGCGGTCATCGGCGGCATTTTCACGCGCAACACCGGCCGCAACGTGGACCAGGTGCCGTTCTTTGGCGACATTCCGCTGCTCGGCCTGCTCTTTCAGCGACGCCGCGCGAGCGACAGCCGCGGCGAGCTCGTGATCTTCCTCACGCCGCGCATCGTCAATCGCGCCGAAGCGCTCGGCCGCTGACCGCCTGCTGACGGTACCGACTCGCCGCCGAAGCGCGCGCGGATAAACCCGCGCGTTTTTCGGCGGCGCGCGCGTTGACAACGCCGGCTCCGCTCACGGACACTGCCCGCGAGGGACTCGTTCGTGAAGCATCCGCGCACCTTGCTCGCCGGCCTCGCCCTCGGCGAAGCGTTGTGCGTAGCGCGCGTGGCTCGCGCTTACGAAAGCGAGATCGACGCGACGCTCGACGCGCAGTTCTACTCGCTGCAGAGCCCGTACGGCGCGCCGCTCGTGCAGCGCCGCCGCTACACGCAAACGCTCGCGCTGAACCTGTACGATTTGCAGACCGATCGCGTCCCGCTCGGCCCTTCGCTGACGTTCAAATCGCGCCTGCGCCTCGATTCGGATTTCGGTCAGCGCCCGGAAGAGCGTGATCCCGACTCGAGCGCGTTCGTCCCCGGCCTGCAAGAAGCGCCGGTCGACATCATGTACGCGTACCTCGAAGGTCAGCGTTACTTGAACGGCTACCTCGGGTTTCGGCTCGGCCGACAATACGTCGTCGACACGCTCGGCTTTTGGTCGTTCGACGGCGCGGAAGCCCTGATCACGACCCCCGCGTACGTCGCGTTCGAGGCGTACGCCGGCTTCGAGCAGCGCGGCGGTTTGCCGATGATGCTCGGCACCTCGCGCTTCGAGGCGGACGGCGTTTCGCGCGGCGATCGCACCGGTCTCGGCTTCGGCCAATCCCCGAGTTATTTGCAGGAATCGAAGCTCGCGCCCGCGTTCGGTTTCGCCGTCGAATCGACTGGCGTGACGTGGCTGCACAGCCGCTTCACGTATCGCAAAGTCATCAATCGCGACGCCGTCTTGGTCTCGCCCTTCCTCGACAACGGCGGCGGGCTCACGTTCGCGCAAGGCGACCGCACTTCGAGCGAACGCCTCGGCTACTCGCTGCGCGCCGACAAACCCGAGCTCGGCGCCGCGATGGGCTCATTCGTGTACGACCTCTACAACCAAAAGCTCAGCCAGTACGACGCGGCGCTCGATTGGTTCGCGAGCGATCGTGTCGTCTTCGGTGGCGCGTTCGACTATTTCCTCCCGACGTTCGACGCCGACTCGATCTTCAACTGGTTCGTGCACAGCGGCACGACCAGCGCGAACGTGCGCGCGGACGTCACTTTTTCGCGTGAAATCTCGGCAGCGGCGAGCGGCGGCGTGCGCGCGTTCGCCACCGAAGGCCAGCCTTCCACGTATCAAACCAACCCGAACCTCAATCAAACCGGGCACACGTACGACTACTTCGCGTCGCTCGGCGGCCGCTATCGCTTCTGGGACGGCAGCCTCGCGGCGAACGGCATGATCGAAGCCGGCGGCGCAGGTCATCGCTACGGCGGCGATCTCACCGGCCGCAAAATCTACGACGGCGGCTACTACGACACGCTCGCCGTGCTCTCGCTCTACGATTGGGATGACGCGCTCCGCGCCGCCTCCAGCGCGACCAGCTTTTCGTACGTGCTCGGCGGCGGTATCTCGCCGCATTTTCTCTTGTTCAGCCGCGGTCGCTTCGGCGTCGAATGGGAGCACACGATGAATCGCCTCGTCGGGCAACGCTATCGCGTCCTCGCCACCCTGGATTTCTCGGTGCTGCGATGAAGCCACAAGCTCGTCCTTTGTTTTCGCGGGCCGCCTCGCGCAGCTCGCGGCGGTTGCAACGCGAGTCATTGTGGCTGCTCGCATTCGGCTGCATGTGCGCCGTAGCGCTCGCGCTGTGCGGCAAAACCCCGACCGCATTCGCCGACCCAACACCCGCATCGAGCGCGCTCATCGCCAATAGCGCAGACGCGGGCACCGAGCTCGACACTGAATCGGAAAATGACGCCGGCCCCTTCGGTGAAGCTCGCGATCCCATTTCGAACACTGCAGCTCCGGCAGCACCTTCGAACGTCATGGCGCGCCTCGCGCACGGTCTCGCCGCCGAGCCCGATGGCAAACCCGTGCCCGAAATCGATCGCCCGCCCGGCGCTTTGCCGGACGATCACGGCCCGAGCTCGGTCATCTTTCCCGTCCAAGAAATCACGCTTCGCTTCAACCACGCGCGGCACGTAAAAGAGCTCGGTCTGACCTGCACGACGTGCCACGAAAAAGCGAAAACCAGCCATCTTGCCGATGATTCTCTGTTGCCGCCGGCCACGCGCTGCGACGCTTGCCACGCCACCGATCATCGCGATCTCAGCCAAGTAAAAACCGATGCGAGCGATCCCGTCGGGCAGTGCGCGTTCTGCCATTTGGGTTACTCGAGCTCGGACGGCAATCGCGTGCGGCAAGTGCGCGTGCCGAAACCGAATCTCCGTTTCGATCACGCGCTCCATTCGTCGCGCAACATCGGCTGCGCGCAATGTCATGGCGAGGTCGAGAATCTGGAGCTCGCGACGCGCGATCAATTGCCGCGCATGCGCGCGTGCTTGAATTGTCATCAAGCGCCGTCAGCGGCGGCCGGCAAAGCGCGCTCGGATTGCCGCACTTGCCACCTGACCGAACCGTCCGGCATGCTGCAAGTGAGCTTCAACGCCGGCGCGCTCTCGCCGCCGACTTGGCTCCATGATTCGAGCCACGGTCCGGATTGGCTGGATCGGCACAAACTCATCGCCGGCAACGACAGCCGCTTCTGCGGCAATTGCCACAGCGAAAAGTATTGCGCCGATTGTCACGACGGCCGCGTGCGTCCGCGCAATGTGCACCCGAACGACTTCATCTCGATGCACCCCGTCGCGGCGCGCGAAAACCAACAAAAATGCACGAGCTGCCACCGCGAGCAGTCCTTTTGCCTGACCTGCCATCAGCGCTCCGGCGTCACCATGTCGGGGCCGTTTTCGAACGCCGCCGATCGCGGCCGCTTTCATCCGCCGAAATCGGAGTGGACGGACGGCCCGCGCACGCCCCGCCACCACGCCTGGGAAGCAGAACGAAACATCAGCGCTTGCGTCAGCTGTCACGTCGAGCGGGATTGCGCGATCTGTCACGCGACGGCAGCGGCGGGCGGTCGCGGCACCGGGATTGCGCCCGCCGGCGGCGGACGCGGTACTGATCCGCACCCGCTCGGGTTTCAGTCACGCTGTGCCTCGGCGTTGCGACAAAACGCACGGCCGTGCCTGGTTTGCCACCTGCCGACCGACCCAAATCTTCAAAATTGCCGCTGACTTACATGAGAAAGCTAGGCAAAACTCGAAGTCCTTCCGCAAACTGCTTGCGTGACAGTTCCGCGGACTGGTATTGCGAATGCCGCTCTCAAAGCTACTTTTCCCATGCGCTGAAGGAGGCTCTTCGTGAAGGAGCTCGTTCGTTTTCTCTTCGAGAACCTGTACTTCGACTTCCAGGGAGACATCACCGTGGAGAAAGTGCGGGAATTCTTGCGGGAAGACGACACCCGCGAAGCCCGTCAGCTTTTGTCGAAAATCATCGAGGAAAAGGGGGTCGACGACCTCCTGATCACGCTCGCGGATGTGCTCAAGGACCAGATCCGCACCGGCGTGAGCGAGCAGTCGATTCGCGACCAGCTCCACATCTACAGCGACAGCTGAGGGCATATTCGGCCGCGCTGCTCGGCGCGGCCTGCTTTTCTCTGCTGCTCGGGTGTGACGAAGGCTCGCGCAATCAGCCGGCCTTTGGGCCAGCCTTGCACCTCGTCGCGACGTATCCCGCGGACGGCCAAGGCACGGCCACGGGCACCGACGCGGGCGTCGCCTGTGATTCGCCGACGCCGGACTGCGCGGTGCCGACAGATGCGCCGATCGAGCTGCGCTTCGATCGCTTCTTGCTGCCGAACGCTGGGCTCGTCAGCGGCGTCACGCTGTACACCGGCGATCCGAAAGCCAACGCGATCGGGATCTCCGCGCAGTACGACTTGATCGAGCGCGTCGTGATCCTGCAGCACGATGCGCCGCTCCACCCGAACACGCTCTACACCGTCGAAGTTCAATCGCCTCAACCAGCAGGCCGCGGTTTCTTGGCGTTCGATGGCGCACCGCTCGAATCGGGCCCGGTGCCGCTGCGCTTCAGCTTCACGACGGGAAGCGGCCCGGCTGCGCCCGTCGCGCAGGTGCCGGCACAGAACGATGACTGTCAGACGATCGCGGCGGGGCCGCTCAGCGCATGCATTGGTTGTCACAAGAATCCGCCCGCGCAGCCGCCGACCAACGTCGCTGATTACGTGAACGCGTATCCGCCCATGGGGCTCTCGCTGACCGATTGGGGTTTGCGTTACACGGCGATCGGCCACGTGGCGCACGAGGCGGAGACCGGCAACACCGCGCTCGGAACCGGCACGCAGTCGAGCCCGCGCTTCGGCGCGGAGATGGCTTTGATTCAGCCGGGCTCGCCCGAGAACAGCTACCTGCTCTACAAGCTGCTGCGAAAGCCCGAGAACTACGCGCTCGATCCCGGTGAAGCTTGTCCGGTGGCGTTTCATCCGCCGGTCTTGGATGGCGGCTGTGTTCCGCCCGACTCCGCGGAGCTCGACCGACTCGGCGAGTGGTTCGTCCTCGGCGATCCGATGCCGCTCGACGTGGGAGCGCCCGCTTCGCTCTCGCGTGATCAACTCGAGCGTGTCGCCACATGGACCCAGAGCGGCGCCACCTGCTCGGGGCCGTGACGCCACCTTCGTTGACCTAGTCCTCGAATCATGCTTAATTTGTGCTAGTTCGGGGGTGAGTCAAAGTGGCAACACAGTTGACAGTCGAAGGCCGGTCCGTGCACTGGATTGGGCCGGCGGGCCAAGGGGCAAGCAGCTCGGTTTGGCTGGGTGAGCACGAGGGGGCGGAGTGCGTGCTGAAGCTGGGCAAGAGCGCGGCTGAGGCGCCGCGGTTTGCGGACGAGGCCGAACGGCTTTTGTTCGCGTCCGCGCCGGAGTTCCCGCAGTTGCTCGCGCTGGGCTTCGCGGGCGCCGCGCTCGGAGCGGAGCTCGGCGCGCGCGTCGAGCCCGGCACGCCGTACTTGTTGTTGTCGTCTGCGCCGGGCATCGCGCTCGAGCAACGCATCGGCGAGCTGGCACCGGACGCGGACGGTCGCGCGGCGCTCGCGGCGATCGTCGCGCGTGATGTCGGCGCAGCGCTTACCGCGCTTCACGGCACGAGCGCCGCGCACGGCGACGTGAAGCCCGCGAACATCATCATCGGTGAAGGGCGTGCGCGCTTGATCGACTTTGGGCTCAGCGGCTCGGCGCAGCAAGTCGTGCCGACGGGCGGCACGCGTCGCTACCTCGCGCCCGAAGTGTTCAGCGGTGGCGAAGGCGATGCGCGTGCGCGCGATCTATGGGCGCTCGGCGTCACGCTCCTCGAATTGCTCGACCCGAGCGCGAAGGATGCGGCGCCGAGTGAGCGCGCTGTGCACGCGGTCGGCGAGCTCGGCGCGATCGCGCGCGCGCTCTTGGCGAAAGCGCCCGGCGCGCGCCCCTCGGCCAGCTGGGTGTCGCGTCGCGCGCGCGCAATTTCCGGCGTTTCAGCCGACGAAACCACGCTCGAAGGGCGTCGCGCCGCGATCCGTCGCAGCTACTTGAGCACGCGCCGTGAAGAGATTTTTCTGGCCGCGCGCCGTGGCCCCGCGCGCATCGAAGTGACGGGGCCCGCGCGCGCCTGGCTCATGCAAGCGTGTGAGCTGGTCAGCGGCATCCTCGAGCTGCGCGGCCTCGCGCTCGAACCCGAGTCGTCGACGCCACTCGTGGCATTGACGGACAGCGGGCGCGCGCGGTTTCTCGTGAGCTTGGTCGGTCCTGCCGCTGCTGCGTGGCCGGCTGCGCGAGGCACCAGCGAAAGCGCGTTGCTCGATCGCCTGCTCGCGCTCGCCGAGATTCGGGATCCCGAAAGCTTCACGCTCGCTGCGATCGAGCGCGGCTCGACGCCCGCCGTCAACGCCGCGGACGCCGATGCGATCTCCGTCGCGCTCGCGCTCGGCTCGGCGCACCCCGAGCCCGCTTGGCTCGATCGCGGCGAAACGCTCGTGCGCCGTCAGCGCGGTCCGCTCGGGTTTGCGCTCGCGCTCGCGCGCTCATTTCGCCTGCGCGGTGAGCTGGGGCGCGCGCTCTCGCTGCTCGCGGAATTTCCGGAGCTGGAAGCGCGCATCGCGAGCGCAGAGTTGTGCCGTCGTGCGCGTGACAGCGCGAGCGCTTTGGCCTTGCTCGACGCCGTCGCCGAACGCGAACCCAGCGCGGAAGAACGCGAGCGCATGGCCGCCATCCGCGCGCGCATCGCACTCGACGCGGGTGACGCCGCAGGCGCGGAAAAATGGCTCGCCCCGTTTCAGGGCGGCGTGCTCAGCCTCGAAACGCGCGCGCTGATCGAGCTCGCGCAAGGCTCGCGCAAGGCCGCGCAGGAAAGCGCGACGCGCGCTCGTCTGCACGCGAGTAATGACGAAGAGCGCGCGCGCGCAGAAGCGGTGCTCGGCTTCGTCGCGCACGCCGCGGGTGACGCGGAGCCGGCGTCGATCGCGTTTCGTTCTGCCGCAGATTTCGCGGCGCGTGCCGGCGCGCTTTTGGAAGAAGCCACGTACCTCACGGGGCTCTCCGCTGCGGCTACCAACTTGGGCGAGCTGGGCGAGGCGCTCGCTGCCGCACGGCGCGCGCAACTTTTGTTCGAGGGTTTGGGGCGCACCGCAGATGCGGCGCGTGCGTTGCTCTCGACGGCGCAAGTGTACGCGAGCGCCGGCGCCACGCTGGATGCGCGCGCCGCGGCGCAAGAAACCGTGCAGCGCGCGCGCATTTCCGGCGATCAGCGCGCGCGCGGCTACGCGCACCTCGTGCTCGCTGACAGCGTCGAGCGCGACGCAGATGCCATCGAGCAAGCCGAGCGCGCGCTCGCGCTGCTCGAGCTCGAAGATGATGCGCTGCGCGCCGCGGCCCGCGTGCACGCGCACGGCGGCCAGGTCGACGTCGTGCGCTTCGACGCCAGCGCTCGTCGCGAAGGCGCCGCGCTCGATCCGCGCTTCGAGTGGTGGAGCGCGCGTGCTGCTCGCGAGCTCGCGGCGCAAGAACCCTCGCGCGCCGAGGTTCCGATCGCGGAGCTCGCGCTGCTCGCCTCGGCGCGCGCCTCGCTGACCGTGCGCGGCCGCGGTCTGCATTTCGGCGCGCTGCTCGCCGCTCGCGTTTCGGACGCCGACAACGCGCGGCGCTTGAGCGCCGCCGCAGCGGACGCGGCGCGCGAATTCTTGCGCCGTGTCCCTGCCGAGCTCGCGACCGCCGTGCGCGGCTTGGATTGGGTGCGCGCGGCGGAAATCGGCGTCGATTCCGGCATCGTTCCGGCACAAATCGCCGACATCGAAGCGCTCGTGCGCGGGCTCAGTCAGCGTGATCGCCTGCGCCCGCTGCTCCGCCAAGTGGTGGATGCGCTCGTGCTCTGGACAGGCGTCGAGCGCGGGCTGCTCTTGCTTCGCGCGCCGGGCGGCAAGCTGAAGCCGCGCGCCGCGCGCAATCTCCGGCGCACCGATCTCGGTCCCGAACAGCTCACGCTCAGCCAATCGCTCGCGCACCGCGCGCTCGAGCTGGGCGAGCCCGTGGTCGCGGTCGACGCCGCCGGGGATTTGCCCGAGCTGCACGCCAGTGTGCACGCCTTGAAATTGCGCAGCGTGCTCGCGGTGCCGCTGGTCGCGCGTGGCGAGGCGCTCGGCGTCGTGTACCTCGACGATCGCGTGCGTCGCGGCGCGTTCGGCACGCGCGAGCTATCGTGGGTTCGCCTCGTCGGCACGCTCGCCGCGGTCGCGATCTCCGACGCCAAGAACCAACTGCTCTTGCGCCGCTCCGCGCGTCGAGCCGAGCGCGCCGAGGCCAAGCTCGCCACCGAGCTCGCGCATCGCGAAGCCGAGCTCGATGTGGCCGAGCGCGAGCTCGCGCGCGCGCGTGACGCCCGGGAAACTCGCTTTCCGTACGCCTCGATCGTCGGGCAGAGCGAGGCCGTGCGTAGCATGCTCAAGCTCGTCGATCGCGTCACGAGCGCGGAAGTGCCCGTCTTGATCTTGGGCGAATCCGGCAGCGGCAAGGAGCTGATCGCGCGCGCCATTCACGAAAATGGGCCGCGTGCGAAAGCGCCGTTCGTCAGCGAAAATTGCGGCGCTATCCCCGAGGGGTTACTCGAGGCCACGCTCTTCGGTCACGTGCGCGGCGCGTTCACCGGAGCTTCGCGCCCGCGCGCCGGTTTGTTCGAGGTCGCCGACCACGGCACGTTCTTCTTGGACGAAATCGCCGAGATGAGCCTCGGCATGCAAACCAAGCTCTTGCGCGTGCTGCAAAACGGTGAAGTGCGCCCGGTGGGCGCCGAGACCGCGCGCACGGTGGACGTGCGCGTGATCGGCGCGACGCATCGCGACATGGAGGCGCTGGTGCAAGCCGGGAAATTCCGAGAAGATTTGTACTATCGGCTCAACGTCGTGAGCTTGCGCGTGCCGGCGCTGCGCGAGCGCCCGGGTGATGTGCCGCTCTTGGTCCGGCATTTCGTTCAGCGCTACGCGGACAAGCGCAAAGTGACGCTGTCGAAGGCGGCGATGGACGCGCTCGCCGCCTACCGCTGGCCCGGGAACATCCGGCAGCTCGAAAATGAGGTGCGCCGCGCCCTCGTCCTCGCCGACGATGTGATCACGCCCGACACGCTGTCCCCGGAAATCGTGGCGCGCGAGAGCTCCGAGGTCGCGGTGCCGGACGGGCTCAACTTGCGCGGCCGCGTCGATGCCCTCGAGGTCGAGCTCGTGCGCATGGCGCTCACCCGCACCGCCGGCAATCAAACGCGGGCCGCGGAGCTGCTCGGCTTGTCTCGGTTCGGGCTGCAAAAGATGATCAAGCGGCTGCAGATTGGCGCTTGAATCGCGCCGAGTCAGTGCGCTCGGCGAAGTATCTGCGGCCTCGAGCGCGCGCCGCAATTTTCTCGTTCGAAAAGTAGTGGTAAGCCCCGAAGCTCGTATGAAAGCGGCTCCACCGCGAGCAGATCCTCGGCGTGACCGAGCGCCCGCGCCTCGCGCCGACGTAAAACCCGTCCTGAAATGGGCGGGCGGCAAGCGGCAGCTCTTGCAGCCGATCCTCGCGTTCGTGGCGGAGGCTTTTCCCGAGCGCATCGCGACGTACTACGAGCCCTTCGCCGGCGGCGCGGCGGTGTTCTTCGCGCTCGCCTCGGCCAAGAAATTCGAACGCGCGAAGCTCACGGATAAAAACCAAGATCTGATCTGCGTCTACCGCGAGCTGCGCGATGACGCGGACGCGGTGATTCGCGAACTCGGCAAGCTGTGCGAGCTCGGCGAGGGCGAAGATGTGTACTACGCCGTGCGCAAGAAAGATCCGAAGAAGCCCGCCGCGCGCGCGGCGCGACTCATCTACCTGAATCGCACGGGTTACAACGGACTCTATCGCGTGAATCGCAGCGGCGGCTTCAACGTGCCGTACGGTCGCTATAAGAACCCGCGCATTTTGGACGAGACCCGCCTGCTCGCGGCGGCGACGGCATTGAACGGCGTCGAGCTCGAGGTCGAAGATTTCGCGCTCGCGTGTTCGAGCGCAAAAAAAGGCGATTTCGTGTACTTCGATCCGCCGTACTTGCCGGTTTCCAAGACCGCGAGCTTCGCCGAATATCACTCGGAAGCCTTCACGTTGGCCGAGCACGGGCGGCTCGCCAAAACGTTCGCCAAGCTCGACAAAAAGGGCGTCGCGCTCTTGCTCTCGAACTCCGACACGCCGCAAACGCGCGAGCTCTATCAAGAGTTCGAGACCGACCTCGTGTTCGCCAAGCGCGCGATCAACTCGAACGCGACTCGTCGCGGCGCGGTCTCGGAGCTGCTCGTGCGCGGCACGAATCCGGAACCCGCGCTGCGTCCACTCTCTCGCGCGCGCAAGTAGTGTTCGGCGCGCGTCACTCGGCGGCGGTCGCGGCGCTGTCTGCGTGCGGCTTTCGTTTCGCTCGCTGACCGAGCAAGTCCAGCGCGGCGATGCGATAAGACTCGGCGTAGGTCGGGAAATTGAAGATCGCGTCGATGAACGTCTCGAAGGTCATGCCGCCGAGGATCGCCATTTGCCCGATGTGCACCAAGTCAGCGGCGGTCTCGCCCGCCGCGTGCGCGCCCAAGATCACGCCGCTCTCGGGGTGGGCGATCAGCTTGAGCAAACCGTCTTCTGCGGCCGAAATTTGGCCGCGCGCGACCTCTTTGAAGCGCGCGCGCCCGACTTGCGCGTCGCCGTGACGTTCTTTGACCTCGGCTTCGGTGAGCCCGACGCTAGCGAGCTCCGGGATCGTGAAAATGCCGGCCGGCGTCGCTTCACGCGCGGTGCCGAGCTCGACGCCGAACGCGTGGCACACCGCGCGGCGCCCTTGATCCATCGAGGTGGATGCGAGCGCGGGCGGGCCGATCACGTCACCGACGGCGTAGATGTGCGGCGAAGCCGTGCGGCAATGCGCGTCCACCGCGATGAGGCCGCGCGGCGTGAGCCCGATGCCGGCCACGTCCGCGCCGAGGCCTTGCACCTGCGCGATGCGGCCGAGCGCGCAAAATAGCTTCTCGCTCTGCACGCGCTCGCCGTTATCGAGCGTGGTTTCGACCTGAGAAAAGCCGTCCCACGCCACTTTCGTGTGCTTGCGACCGCCGAGGAAGCGGCCGCCGAAGAGCTCGAGCTGACGCGTGAAGTGATCGGTGATTTCGGGATCGAGGAATGCGAGCGGCCGCGGCGAGCGATCGATGATCGTGACTTGGGTGCCGAGCGCCGCGAAAATCGAGGCGTACTCGCACGCGATCACGCCCGAGCCCAGCACCGTCAGCGACTCGGGCAAGTACGAGAGCGAGAGCAGCGAATCACTGTCGAGGAGGTGCTCGTGATCGACGGGGACGTCATCGGGGGTGCGCGGCGACGAGCCCGTGGCGATCACGAAAAAACGCGCGCTGACTTTGCGCTTGGTGCCAGAAATTCCGCTGATTTCGAGCTCGTGCGGGGTGAGGAAGCGCGCGACGCCCTGGCTCTGCTCGATGCCGTTGCGCGCGAGCTGCGCGCTCATGTAACTCTCGTGCGACGCGATCACCTCTTCTTTGCGCGTCATCAGGCTCTCGATTTGAGTCTGCTCGGGCATTTTCACGTCCATGACGTGCGAGGTGAGGCGCCGGAATTTGCCGAGCGCGAGCGCGGTTTCGCGCAGCGTCTTGCTCGGGATCGTGCCGAAGCGCACGCACGCGCCGCCGACGTTGCGCGATCGCTCGACGAGCAGCACGCGCTTGCCGAGCTTGGCGCCTTGCACGGCTGCTTTTTGCCCGGCGGGTCCGCCGCCGATCACGATCAAATCGAACTCGTCGGAGCCGGCTTCGGTCATGACATCACCCCCGTGGTGTCGCGCACGACGCTCGCGCGCTTCACGATTTTTTCCAGCATGTCCGGGTAAATCTCGAGCAAAGCGAGGGCGGGGTGCCCGCTCACGGCCTCGGCGGTGAGCGCATCGCCGTCGAACGCGAGGTGCGCAAAGCGATCCGCGAGCGAGACGATGCGCACGGGCACGCTCTCGAGCTCGGGGTAAGGCGAGTGATGTTTGGCGAGCGCGTTCACCACGGTTTCGGGCAAGGTCCAGGCCTTGGCCAGCGCCGCGCCCGCGCTTTCGTGCAGCTCGCGCACGAGCTCGAGCACCGATTCGCGGTCGGTGCTGATGCGCGCGTCGCGCAATTGAGTCACGAGCGCTTGGAGCAACACCGGACGCCCCACATCGTGCAGGAGCCCGCACAAAAAGGCGTCTTCCACGTTGTTGCGCGTCTGGCGCGCGATTTCTTGCGCGAACAGCGCGGTCGCGACCGAGTGCTTGAACACGTCGTCGATCTCGCGCTCGTAGCCTTTGGCTTTGAACACACCCGTCTTGCACGCGATCACGAGCGCGATTTCGCGGATCTTCACCGCGCCCACGCGCGCGACCGCTTGCTGCAGGCTCACGATTTGGCCGCGCGGGCTGTACAGCGGCGAGTTGACGATGCGCAGCACGTGCGCCGAGAGCGCCGCGTCGCGCTTCAACATTTCGGCGATCTCGCGCACGTCGACCTCTTCACGCGCGGCGGCGGAGGTGATTTCCATCGCGACGCCGGGCAAGAGCGGCAGCTCGAGCGAGCCCGCTTGGAGCTTGCCTTCGAGCTCGCTGCGCATTGCGGGCGGCACGCCGCCTTCCGGTTTTCGAACCTCGGCGACCTGTGCTTCGCTCTGCATCGCGAATCACGAACGGCCGTCCGCAGCTCGAGTTGAGGCGAGCCGAGAAAGATCAGTGGTTTTCTGTGGTTGGGTTTGGCGCGCGCGGGGACTCGCGGCTCAAACCTCGAACGCGACGATGCGGTGATTGGCGGCATCCGCGACCGCATAGCCGCTGCCGTACGCGGTCAACCCGCGCGGGAAGATCAGTTGAGTGCTCGCGCCGCTGCCCACATTGGTGCCCGCCGTGCCCGTGCCGAGCAGGGTCCACACGAAATTTTCCTGATCGAAGAGCAACGCGCGCACGCGATTGTTCCCGGTATCGGAGAAGATCAAGCCGAGCTCGGTCAGCACCAAGCCGTCGACCGGGCGGAAGCGCGCATCCACGCCGGGCCCGCCCAGATCGCCGAAGGTCTGGCTCGGATTCGCGAGCACGGTGCGCGTGCCGTCCGGCGCGACGCGGACGATGTAGGCGTTCCACGTGCCGACGTAATAAATCGTGCCGTCGGCTGCAACGGCGACGGCGGTGGGGCCGCCTGCGTTGCTGACGACGGTCTTCACGCCGGTGCGATCGATGCGACGAATGGCATCATTCCGAAAATCAGCGACGTACAGCGCGCCCGAAGGATCGAGCGCGAGGCCGCGCGGCATGTCGAACGTCGCTTGGCTGGGATCTTCCGCGTCGACGAAGCCGGCCGCATCACCGGCGATGACTTGCGCCGAGCCGTGTTGATCGAGCGAGTAGATGCGATGAGTGCCTGCATCCGAAAAATAGACGACACCCGCGGCATCGACCACGATGCCGATCGGCGTCGACATCCACGGCGAGCCCTTCACGCCGTGCCCGACGAGGGTTTGGACCGAGCCGTCTCGAGAGATCTTGCGAATGGTGCCGTTGCCGGTGTCACACACGTACAGCTCGCCGTTCGGGCCCGCGGCGACTCCACTCGGCGCGCGAAATCGCGCGGAATCAGCGGCTCCATCGACATTGCCGTTGTGGCCCTCTTTCGAGCCGCCGACCACGCGCGCGCTCGTGCTCGTCGCGACTTCCGGCGGTGGCAAGAGTGCCGGCGTGGCCTGGGTTTGAGGCAAGAGCCCGGCGCGGCGCAGGATGTTCTCTCCGACGCGCTGCATGCTCGCGTTGGCGATTCCGGAAGTGCCGAGCCCATCACACCAACCGATGCTGCCCGCCGCGAACACGAAGCTGCTGCTAGTCGGGTAATACACGGTCGAAGTGGCGCGCAAGATGTAGCCGTACTCGTGCAGCGCCGGCGAGTCGCACACGATCTCGACGCCCTTCGGCGCGACCGAGTTGTTCTCGACTACATCCCACTCGTAGCCCAGCACGTGCCCGAGCGAATCATTCACGGCAAGGCCAGTGCCTTCGTAGATCCAATGCTCGGCATCAGCGACCAAGAGCGGGAAGCCGCTCATGTTCACCCAACCCGACCAGAGTACGCCGAGTAGCTCGTTTTCGGGTCGCGCGTACGGCGCCTTGCCGAAATCATTCGTGGTGTCCGGCGCATTCTGGTGCGGGTCCAGCGAATCCGACTTGTAGCAAGTCATCACGCGGCCCGGCGCGCCGCTGCCGGAGCTTTCGTAGCGGATGCGACGATACGCGGTATTCCCCGAGAAAAATGCCAGATTTAGCCCCGCATCGCGCGCCGCCTGCACCGCATCGCGCTCGGCGACCGACCAATATTCATCGTGCCCCGAGGTGATGAACAGCTTGCGATTTTCGAGCAACGAGGCGAAACGATCGATGTCTGGGTTGGTGACGTACGCGACATCGTAGCCGCGCTCTTCCAGGAAGCGCACGAGCCCGTACTCGATCGAGCCGATATCCGCGTTCCACGCGTACGGGCGATCGAAGCTCACTTGATAGCCGCGACTCGAAGTGAAGCCAGCGCTCGCGGGCAATTGATTCACGTACAGGCTGACCGCGCCCCACGCGTTGTAAGCTTGCCACGTGGTCACGCTGGCCTGCACCAAGAGCGGCGCGACGCGCGTGCTCTCGCGCACGATGAACGGCACGTAACTCTCGAAGCCGTCGTCGTTGGTCAGCTTGCACAAGTAGTAGCCAGTGACGAAGCCGTCATCGATCGTGAGCGTGAACGCGCTCGCCCACTGGCACTCGAGCAGGCCCGTGCTTGCGCTCGCGCTCGGCATCGGCTGCGGCGTCACCGCGGCCATCAGCCCGCCCTGCACCAAACGCGCGCCGCGGCCTTGATAGTAGCCGACGCGATACACGTCGCAGCGCACGTTTTGTGCTCGATTTACGCTCACGCACAGCGTCACCACGTCACCCTCGAGGGCGGACACCTGCGTCGCGTAACCCTCGACCTCGCCCGCTTTCGAGGGTTGAGTCAGCAGATAATCACGGGTGCCCGGTTTACGATTCTCGCTCACGATCGGCGATTCGACCGACTCGGCTGAAGCGATGGCGTGCGTTTTCACCGACGGATTTTCGCCCGTCTCGATCAACGGATCTCCGCCGCACGCGGGCTCGAGCAAGAGCGAGCTTGCTGCGAGCGTTTTCAGTACCTGTCGCCGCGGAACGCCCCCAGCGCCCCGGCCCCCGGATCTGTCCTCGGCCATCTGATTGTACGCAAGGAGTACCTCGCGCGACGAAATCGTCCAGTCCCAAATCGCACCGTTTCGTTCGGTGCGAAAAGCGCCGCGCAAGGCGCGTCATCCGTCGGAGTGAGCGCTCAGCCTTGCGCTTCGGACTCGAGCTCTTGGAACAGCGGCGTGAGATCGCGGTGACTGCGCAGTGGCGCGCACAACCGAGTTGCTCGTTCGAGCAACAAAGATTCCAGCTCGTCGGCGCGCGGACCGAGCTCGCTTACGTTCTTCCGGCAACCGGCTTCTTCTCGCTCCAGTTCCTCTTCATTTTTCGCGAGCGCCGCGCGCAACTCCCGAATCTGGAACTCGAGATCTTCGACCTCACCGCGTCGAGACGTTACGCGCGCCTCGGAATCTTTCAGGCGCTGCTTCGCCGAATACCAGTGCTCGACGACTTCCGCCGACTTGCGATACGCATCCGCGAGCTCGCGATACGGCTCGATGAATGCGGAGCGCCCTTCCCAGCGCATGACCTCGACGAGCGCATTTTTCAAATCTTGGACCGGTCGATCCAAATCGAGCGTGAGCGCTGCGGCGCCCGCGAGCGCTCCCTTGAGCTCGTCACGGGCCTTGCTCGCATCGATGCCGAGCGCATCCACTGCGTGACCCAAGCGCTGGCGAATCTCGCGGCTACGCGCTTCGATGCCTTCGAGCGCGCGCTGCTCGGTGACCGCTTTGGCGCGCAGCTCGCTGATCTCGCGCACGAGCTTCTTGACCTCGCTCAGCAGATCGTTGAGCTCGCGCGGACGCTCGCCGGGGAACGCGAGCGCGAGCATCTGCTCGAACACCGCGGTGCGCTTCACCCAGCGATCGATCGCGACCGGAGGTAGCGTCTTGGCCGGGCCGCGCGATTCGACTTCATCACCGAACGCGTCAGCCGGAATGCGCAGGCCGATCGCGCCGGCGATGGCCATCAAATCCGCGTTGATGCGATGCGCGTCGACCGGGCGATCCTTCGCATCCTTCGCCAGGCATTCCATCACGAGGCGCTCGAGCGCGTCCGGGATCGAAGGATCGTGCTTCTTCGGCGAAGCGGGCTCTTCTTTCAGGTGCTTGATGAAATAAGTGGTGATGTCCGTCGCGTCGAACGGGAAAGTGCCGGTCACCATCTCGTAAATGATGACGCCGAGTGAATACAGATCCGCTGCGGGCCCGGCTTCGATCGACGTGATGCGTTCGGGCGCCATGTACTGCGGCGTGCCGAAGACTTCACCCGCGCCAGTGAGCCGCGAGTCCTGCATCGAGCGTGCGATGCCGAAGTCGAGCAGCTTGACTTGATCGGTGTCGTTCGGGCCGCGCGCGAGGAAGATGTTCTCGGGCTTCAAATCTCGGTGGATCACCTCGAGATCGTGGGCGCGAGCGAGCGCGCGCGAGATTTGAATCATGATCGGCAAGCCGCGATCGAGCGGGACTTTGCCGTGTTCGAGCACATCTGCCAGCGTTTCACCGCGGAGCAGCTCCATCACGAGGTAGACGTAGCCGTCCGGCGTCTCGCCCTGATCGAAGATCTCGATGATGTTGGGGTGAGCCAGCTTTTGCGCTGCTTTGGCCTCGCGCCGGAAGCGCTCGCGGATCACCTCGTTGCGGGTGAACTGCGGGCTCATCACCTTGACCGCGCACGGGCGATCCACGAGTCGATGGCGCGCGGCATAAACCGTGGCCATGCCGCCTTGGCCGAGCACTTCTTCAATCTGATAGCGGCCCGCGATGGTCACGCCGATCAGCGGATCTTGCAGCGCGACCAGGGCCCCGCCGCACAGGAAGCACGCCGCGCTGTCGTCGGGATACTTCAGCTTGCACTGCGAACACGACTTCATGGGCGGCAGGGTCCATCCTCCCCGGATCGATTGCCGGATGAAAGATCTTCTGGCAGCCCTGATTTTATCACCACAAAACCCGATGAATTCCCCGTGTTCACGGTTTACTCGCGAGCTCGGTCGCGGACCATCGAGGCCCGCGGCGCGGCCTGCTTCGAGCGCCGGCGGTGTGGTACAACGCGTGCGCGCGATGAGCCAGCCACGCGAGTCGCCGAGGACGAGACCATTGCCCGCAGAGCGCCGACAACCCCTCAAAATCGAGGTGCCGAATCAAAAGCAAGAAGCCGTACGCTTCGGCCGACTCGGCATCATCGTGACCGTGGGCTTCGCGATTGGGATTCTTTGGCCGCGCATCGCGGGCTTCAAGCTGGTGCCGAGCGTGCCCGCACAGCCGGCGGAGAGCAGCAGCGCGGATCTCACCGGCGCGCCCAATGACGCGAAGGGCGCGCCGGCTCCGCCCGGCTCCGCCGAGAGCGAGCCGCCGCCCGCCGCCGCCGAAGCGCCGCCCGTCGATCGTCCGACCGTGAGCGAGCCGCAGTTCATCGCGTGCAAGGCGGACGGCAAGAAGAAGAAAGACGACTGCGATCACGTCGATTTCGACGGCATCGCGCGCCCGCACATCCAGGCGCTCGGTCAGTGTGAAGGCGCGGCGCACATGGAGGGCGTGCTCTCGCTCGGCTTCGATTTGGACTTCGAGTCGCAACGCGTGAAGGCGATCAAGAACGGCAAGAGCAC